>ERZ1740060.29-NODE-29-length-158522-cov-11.877369_pt1 | contig 158522 bp, 136 predicted proteins | sample MGYA00581743_ERZ1740060 | MGnify/ENA primary metagenome ERZ1740060 (study PRJEB43018, sample SAMN04849235) | marine metagenome | isolation source: floating plastic debris | place: Pacific Ocean | collected 2008-08-27 | study: EMG produced TPA metagenomics...
ACCATAGAAAATGTACGTCCGGCAGCGGATGGTACAATACAAATTGAAGTGAGCCGAGCGGTAGGTGCTATCTATGGTTTCCTTGGGGCTATGATTATTGAAAGTGAGCCTGTAAGTAAAACTCCAGCAGCACTAGCTGCTAGGAAGGAATCTCCTAAGAAAAAAGGTACCGAACTTACTGCTGAAGTGGAGGAGGTTATTCCCATAATGGAACAATTTGAGATTAATATTTACCCGAATCCGTCAATTGGTCTAATTCATATTAAGACAGAACAAGCCGGAGCGTATCAAGTCCGGAATTTACAAGGTCACCTGATAGAGCAGGGACAGCTTAGTGAGTATCAGGAAACCTCAGTGGATTTCTCAGAGCTGCCAAAAGGTATTTATCTAGTACAAACTCAAAGTAGTATTGGCTGGAATACACAGCGGGTGGTAATTCAATAAATAGTAACACAAAGTTTTTCTTAAAAGAGTGCTGGATGTTTATTCAGCACTTTTTGCTTTATTGCAGTCCTAAATTCATATAGAATAAGATATCATGAATTGTCTGGTGCAGACGTTGTACTGATGTATATGATTGTTTGAATGAAGCGTTGGAAAAAATACTGGGATGTACTCAAAAATACCGTGATAATGCGGTTACTCGTGGATACCTACAAAGGTTTTCAGCACGATAACCCCATGCTCTATGGAGCTTCTATTGCCTTCTACATGATCTTTTCCCTACCAGCCCTACTGATATTTGCAGTGTATATTGCCGGAATCTTCTACGGAGAAGCTGCCATTACGGGAACATTGTATGAGCAAATTTCTACGCATGTAGGAGAGGGGATAGCTAAGCAAATTCAAAATATTCTGCGTAACGTTAACCTGAATGAGTCAGGAGCAATTGCTAAAACCATTGGTTTTGCTACGCTGATTTTTAGTGCTACCACAGTTTTCGTAAATATTCAGTTGGCTTTGAACGAAATTTGGGGGGTGCGGGCTAAACCTCGTCGGGGCTGGCTTAAGCTGATTATTGATCGGTTATTTTCCTTCGTAATTGTTGTGAGCCTAGGACTCATTCTTATCGCTATTCAAATTATTGATTTGGTCTTGAAAGTGTCGGAAGAATTCATTTCACCCTTTTTATCCGATTATACGGTGTATCTAATGCAATTAGCCAGTCTGATTATTAGTATTGCTATTGTTACACTAGTTTTTGCTCTCGTTTTTAAATTACTGCCGGATGCTAAAATTCGATGGCGTGATGTGTGGGTTGGAGCACTAGTTACTACGGTGCTATTTGTTCTAGGAAAAGAATTAATCGGTTTGTACCTGACTACTAGTAACTTATCAACCTCCTACGGTGCGGCTGGGTCTTTAGTAATTTTATTAATATGGATTTACTACTCGGCAGTTATCTTTCTGGTCGGAGCTGAATTTACCAAAGCATACTCCCACCATGTCGGGGATACGATTATTCCCAAAAAGAATGCGGTACAGGTAATTAAGCAGGAAATAGAACGGGAAGCCGAACCCGAAAATATTTCTACCTAATCATATCAAAATACGCAACTTTTTTAGTGGTTTTACGATTAGTATGCTTGTATATTTTTATTATTATGATAACAATACTTTCTTATGTTTTTTTAGCTCTGTATTTAGCCGGAGTGCTTTATACGTTAGGAATGTTCTTTCATCTGATGTTAGGACGAAACGAGGGTGCAACACCCCCTCCAGCTAGACATCGGAGGCTGATCCGGTTTACTCGGAAAGTAGCATAAGTACATTAGCAGCGGTCTTTTTAAGGTCGCTTTTTTTGTGATTACTGAGTTTTAACTAGTTTTACGCACACCAAATTTTTTTCTTATGTATATCGGCCTTCTTCACCTTCACTCTGCATTACGTTACGTTGTCGTTTTATTGCTTATTGTAGCGATTATCAAAGCATTTACGGGCTGGTTTGGTGGTAAAACCTATACTGAGTCTGACCGAAAATTAGCTTTGTTTACCATGATCTCAGTCCATCTACAATTGGTGATTGGCTTGGTTCTATACTTTGTAAGTCCAGTGGTGAAAGGTGCACTAGCTGACATGGGTGCGGCTATGCAAAACACTGAGCTTCGCTTTTGGGCGGTAGAGCATATTAGTACCAATATCATCGGCATTATTTTGATTACAATTGGCTACTCTACGGCTAAGCGGGCTTCCATTGATAAGGCGAAGTTCATGCGCACCGCTATATTCTACCTAATCGGATTTGTACTAATAATGTCGGCTATTCCTTGGCCCTGGAGCCGAGTAGCCCGAGGCTGGTTTTAGGGTAATGAATAGTGATTAATGAGTGATGATTAATGGGAAGTCGATTAGTCATCACTCATTAATCACTATTCATTATTAGTATAGCCATTTGCTAAATGCTACCAGCGGCTTGGGGTAATCTTCTCCAATGGTAATTCCCATATCAGCCAGCTCTGGGTGTGGAATTTCGGTTGGATAGTGCACTTTTTTTCCGGGAATATCCGAAAGTTCAGGAATCCAATGGCGCACGTATTCCCCCTGAGAATCATATCGCTGAGCCTGGCTCATAATGTTGAAGTAGCGATTTTCGCGTGGGTCGTTACCTACTCCCGCCACGTAGTTCCAGTTGACCCAGTTGCTGCATACGTCATAATCAATCAGCATCGTTTCAAAGAAAGATGCTCCCCAGGTCCAGTTCACTTTCAAATCTTTTACTAAGAAACTAGCTACATTCTGTCGCCCCCGGTTCGACATAAATCCGGTAGCATTAATCTCTCGCATATTGGCGTCAATAAAGGGCACGCCAGTCTCCCCACTTTTCCACTTATGAAACAAAGCGATATCATTCCGCAAATCAGGGCTTGCCTCCTGAATCCCTCCGAACTGGAAAATACTGTTCCCGTATTTTTTAGTAATAAACCGGAAATAGTCGCGCCAAAGTAGTTCAAATACCAACCAGTAGGTCGATTTATTCTTTACTCGCTCTTTCTCGTAGCGCTTTACTTCTTCATAAACTTTACGGGGCGAGAGCGAACCATTGGCTAACCAAGCTGAAAACTTAGAAGAATAATCCGCACCCAGCATTCCATTGCGAGTTTCTTTATAATTCTTCAGGCAGTCTCTTTCCCAGAAATATTCGTGTAAGCGGGCTAACCCGGTGGTCTCTCCCCCTTGAAAATCGAGTACCGATCGGCTATCCGTCGGAATATCAGATAACCCTAATTCGTCTACAGTAGGAATTGCGTCAGTACTAACTGCCTCAACTGAGTTTAAAGAAGTCGGGGCTGGTAACGCATTTCTCACTTGGGTAATCTTTTCTGCCTCCCGGCGAAACTGCGAAAAGATATCAGGTACATTATTAATGGGCCAGGGGATATCATCTACGTGTAGTAAGGTGGATTGCCATATCAGATCTAACTCAATACCTTGACTAACTAGGTTATCTTCTAGCTTTTTCTCTACCGATAACTCCTCGGCAGTTACTTCTTTACTGGCAAAGACCCTGGTTACCGCTAGCTCCTCAACTAGCTGAGGGATGATCTTCTCGGGTAAACCCCGCCTGATGATTAAATCAGAGCCAATTTTCTGAAGATTATCACGAAGATCTTGTAGTGATTGTAGTAAAAACTGTGCCCGGTGCGCTCCGGTTTTGGGTAGGTCTAACTCGGTATCAGCAAAGTGTCGAGGATCAAAGCAATATATCGGATATACCTTTCCCGATCTGCGAATTGCTTCGGTAAGAGTCACATTATCGTGTAAGCGTAGATCATTTCTAAACCAAACTATTGCATCACCAGTCATATCTTTCTGTTTAATTTTTAGAATTAATAACTAAACGAAGTGATAAGTAAAACGTTTGGTAATTCTTTACAAATAGCCTATCGTGGTTTGTTGAAAGAGGAGTAAAAAAGCTGGCTGAGTATCAGACCCAGTCAGCTTTACTAAAAATATGTCTACCGAAGATCTACAAAAACATCCCACCCGAAGCTTCAATGCGTTGAGCGTTCACCCAGCGGGCATCTTCGGTACATAGAAAGGCTACCACTCCTCCAATATCTTCGGCTTCACCTACTCGCCCTAAGGCGGTTTGCGATGCTATAATTTCTTTCATTTGGGGCATTGCTTCAAAGTCGCCTCGGTTAAAATCAGTCGCAATGGCTCCGGGGGCTACTACGTTGGCGGTGATTTTTCGGCTACCCAACTCCTTCGCAAGGTAGCGGGTAAAGGTCTCCATTGCTCCCTTCATGGCGGCGTAAGCACTATACCCAGGCAGAGAGAAGCGAGCCAATCCGGTAGAGATATTGATGATTCGTCCGCCATCGGCGAGCAGAGGCAACGCTTTCTGGGTAAGAAAGTACGCTCCTTTAAAGTGCGTATTATTTAAAGTATCAAATGTTTCTTCATCCACTTGGCCAATCATTCCGTGCGCGTTTACCCCAGCATTATTTACCAAAAAGTCAAAATTATCTCGGTTCCAGTATTCGTGTAGCTGTTCCTTTACCTGAGCAAAGAAAGTGTCAAACGATTTGACGTTGGCTACATCTAGTTGTAAGGCTACCGCCTTTTGTCCTTGCTGCTCAATAGCGCTAACTACTTCTTGGGCAGCATCTTCGTTGCTGCGGTAGGTGATGATTACGTCGCTGCCGTACTCGGCTAAACGTAATGCCTGATCTTTTCCTAAACCTCGGCTTCCGCCGGTTACTAGTGCGATTTTGTTTGCTAACTTTGTCATGGTTCTGTTGATTTAAATTGGTTTTCAATTGACTACACGACAAAGGTAGAGCGACAGGTACAGTCACTAAAGGCACATTTCTCAGCATCGATGGCGCAAAGCTAAGATGCTAGCGATTGACGGTAGTTATTGGGGGTTTGTTGGGTGTGTTTCTTGAAAAATTTGCTGAAATGCGTAGGTTCGGAGAACTTCAGTTGGTAAGCTACTTCCTTTATTGACAGGGTTTTGTTATTCAATAGAGCTTGAGCTTCTAGCAGTGTTTTTTCATTAATCCAGGTATTCACTGACTTCCCGGTTTTATTTTTAATGACAGTGCTGAAGTAGTTGGGATGCAACTGTTGAGTTTCGGCGTAGTTCTGCACGTTAGGCAGTGCTTTGAGGTTTGCCAGGTTACGGTACGATTTTTCTAAATCCTGCTTAAAAGTCTGCACAATCACTGACCCCCGGTCTGATTCCTGCAATGGATTATAGTCTTTCCAAAACCGATCTTTTATTTTTAGTAACAGCACCACAAACAGATTTCCAATGATACGATAACGGTAGCGAGCGTTTCCTTCGTACTCATCGGTAATTTGCCTAACCATTTTTTGATATTCCCCAAAAGTTTCTTCGTTCAGATAACCTGGCGGAACGGTCTCGGCTAGTAGGAACGGAAAATCTTCAAAAACGTCAGGGTGCACATTTTGCTTAAGAAACTTCTCCGATAGTGTGACGAGGTATCCGGTGCATTTTTCTTGCAAATAGAATGATTTTAGGTGGCCGGGATTGGTAAAATACACCGTACGCGGTTTGGCCTGAAACTGCTGACCATCTAACGTATACTGACTGTGACCACTCTCCAGAAAAACAAAGGAATAATAATTAGCCCGAAAGGTAGGCGACTGTCGCACTTCGCCGTGCACATCTTCTAACCGATGTACGGTAAACTCAGCATCCTGCTCAATTGGGATACCTAAGTTGTTAAATAAGTCCTGAAGCCGGTCGTGGACAATAATCGGAGTGCTCATTTCTTATCATATTTCTCTGGATAACAACTAAGCACGAGTTATAGTTAGACACAGCTTGAGCAAACCCCGGATATCACTCCATTAAAATTACGAACAACATATCCGTCAGGCAAGGGCACTTTTACTTCACTTTGCATACACTCCATCTTGCCGCACTCGGTACAGCGAAAGTGAAAGTGATTGTGTTGGTGGTGCTTTTCTTGACAGTTGGTACAAAAAGCAAAATACTGCTTACCATCATCGCCTACTATTTTATGAACAAGTTTGTCTTCACAAAAGCGGTTAAGCACCCGATAGATTGTAGCCCGATCCATTTTCACGGATGCTCTTTCCTGAATCATCTCGTGGTTCAAGGCCGATTTTGCCTGTTTTAGAATAGCCAGTATTTCGTTGGTTGATTCGGTATTTCTTCGATTCATTTATTAATGCGACTTTGTTGCAATAAAGAAAAAAACCACTACTTTTGCTAATGATATGTTCATAGAAACAACGTCAAGACGAACATTACTAAAGCAAATTGGGCGTACAGTAAGTGCCATTACACTCCCGATTTCTTCTCAAGAACTCATAAAATTTAACTCAATGCACGATAATAGTCAATTTGAAGTCATCATCATTGGTGGTAGCTATGCCGGACTTTCCGCCGCTATGACACTAGGGCGTTCACTAAAAAAAGTGTTGGTCATTGATAGTGGCAAGCCCTGTAATCGTTTCACGCCCCACGCTCATAATTTTATAACCCAAGACGGAAAGAAGCCAGCAGAAATTTCCGCGCTAGCCCGACAGCAAGTAGCACAATACGATACGGTGAGTTTCCACAACGATTTAGCTACCCAGGGAGCTAAGACTGAATACGGCTTCGAGATTCAAACAAACTTAGGACAAACTTTTACTGCCCAAAAATTACTTTTTGCTACTGGTATTAAAGATATTCTGCCTGATATTGATGGCTTTACCGAATGCTGGGGCAAAACCGTTATCCACTGCCCCTACTGTCACGGCTACGAAGTACGAGGCAGGAAAACCGGAATTTTCGTAAACGATGAATCCGCCGTTGACTTTTATAAGATCATTTCTAATTGGACCGATAGTATCATAATCTTGACAAACGGAAAGGCTACTTTTGATCAAGCTGAACTTCAAGAACGTGAAATTCTGGTTATGGAGAATACAGTTACTTATCTTGAACATGAGGAGGGCTCTTTAAAGAAAATAGTTTTAGACAGTGGGCAAACTCATGCGCTAGATGCTCTTTACTTTCGCCCGCCATTCGTTCAGCACTGTGCAATTCCACAACAGCTAGGATGCACTATAAATGAAAGTGGGCATATAGAAGTTGATGATTTTCAAAAGACGAGTCTACCCGGAGTATTTGCTGCTGGGGACTGTACTACTCCTTTCCGCAGTCTGGCTATTGCTTCGGCTCAAGGAAATAAAGCAGCGGCGATGCTAAATCATGAATTAATTATGGGGGAACATGCATAAAACATTCGCATTTGCACTCACTCATTAATATTTGAAAAGATATGAAAGATATCTGGACTGAAAAATGGAATGATCGATATAGCCAAAATGGGTTCGCGTATGGCGAAGAACCTAATATCTATCTGAAGGAACAATTGGAGAAACTAAGTGCAGGAAATATACTTTTTCCCGCGGAAGGCGAAGGGCGCAATGCTGTGTTTGCCGCTAAACGCGAATGGAAAGTTTCGGCCTTTGATATAAGCGCTGAAGGAAAAAATAAGGCTTTGCAATTAGCTGAGACCAACCAGGTAAAGATTGATTACCAAGTGGGTGAGTTATCCAAACTGAATTATCGAGCCGAGCAATTTGACGCAATGGCATTGATCTACGCCCACTTTCCGGCAGATACTAAATCAGCATACCATCGAAAGCTTAGTGAATATTTGCGTAAGGGTGGTATAGTGATCTTTGAAGCGTTCAGTAAAAATCACATCAACTATAATTCGGTAAATCCCAAGGTTGGTGGGCCAAAAGATGAAGGAATGTTGTTTTCAACAGATGAGATAAAGTCTGATTTTGCCAACTATGAAGTTGAAGAGCTAATAGAAAAAGAAATTGAACTCAGTGAGGGATTGTATCACAATGGGACAGGTTCAGTGATAAGGTTTGTTGGACGGAAAAAATAGAGTTATTAGAAACTATTCTATTCCATTTTTCTCAAAATAGCGACAAAAATGAGTGAGCTTGCACTCTTCGCACTTGGGTTTTCGTGCGAGGCAGACGTAGCGTCCGTGTAAGATGAGCCAGTGGTGAGCATTGGCTACGTGTTCTTCAGGAATGTGGCGAATAAGTTGCTTTTCTACTTCTAGTGGCGTTTTGGCCGTTTGGGTGACCAACCCTATTCGTTTAGAAACCCGAAAAACGTGGGTATCAACCGCCATTGCGGGTTGATTGAAAATAACGGAAGAGATTACATTAGCGGTTTTACGACCTACTCCCGGTAACTTTTGTAATTCCTTTATATCACTCGGTACCTCAGAGCCAAAATCTTCAATCAGCATTTTAGCCATGCCAAGCAAGTGCTTGGTTTTGTTATTAGGGTAAGAAATACTTTTGATATAGGGAAAGAGCTCGTCAAAATGACTAGCAGCCAGATGTTCGGGAGTAGGAAATTGCTCAAATAGCGCAGGAGTAGCCATATTAACCCGCTTATCAGTACACTGAGCACTCAGAATAACTGCTACCAGTAATTCGTAAGGATTATTGTAGATTAGCTCAGTCTCTGCTTCAGGCTGATGGGTTGCGAAATAAGAGATAAATTCCTGAAACCGTTCTTTCTTGGTCATAAAAAAAGGTAGCTATTCCTCAGCCACCCGAATATCAAAAGTCTTGGAATACGCCAGAATGTTGTTTACCGTCTGGCGAGAAGGTTCTTTTTCAATGGATATATTCTCTAATCGGCTTTTGACCGAATGTAGTTGGTGAAACATATCCATTAATTCGCTATCTAAGCAGAGTGCTTCTTCAAACCGTTGAGCTTCCTCTGCCGACATTTCTTCATACGTATAACGTACTACATCATCTAGGGTAAATGTTTGGATCATAGGCGATATTATGTTTTTGCATCTTCTTTCTCAAATTAATGAGAGCGTAGCGCATACGGCCCAGTGCCGTGTTAATACTGACCCCAGTGGCATCGGCAATTTCTTTAAAACTCATGTCCATATAGTGGCGCATGGTCAAAACTTGCCGCTGTGCTTCGGGCAATTCTTTAATCAATTGCCTTAATAACGTATGTGTATCCTTTTTTATTTGAATCGATTCGGCAGAATCTTCAGAAAAATCTAACGTGTTGAAAACGTTGTGCCCATCTTCCATAATAATGGTGGGGTAACGGCGGGCTTTTCGGAAATGATCAATAGAAAGATTATGAGCTATTCGCATCACCCAAGGTAAAAATTTACCTTCTTCGTTATATCTTCCTGATTTAATAGTGTTAACAACCTTGATAAAGGTTTCTTGCAGAATGTCTTCGGCGATACACTCATCTTTTACAATCATGTAGATTGCCGTGAAGATTTTGTTTTTGTGCCGTCCAACTAATTGCTCAAACGCTTCTTCGTGTCCTTCCTTGTACAGGGACACTAACTTGCTGTCGCTTACTGTGTACTTCTTCATTAATCCAAGTGTTTAGTGAGCGTAGAGTTTTAAGGCATAGAGTGGGGTTTAGTGATTAAAATACTACAATTACTTTATAGACAGCTTTCAAAAATAAATAAGTAACAAATAATATGCAACTTTTTCATTTGAGAGTTCTAAGAAGACTATTTTGTTTCAAAAAAACAAAAATCCTGCTTAAAGTATCATTTAATAATTAAAACAAGTTAGCAAATAGCCGACATTTTATCGAATTAATAAACCTTCTGTTACGTAAGATTTTGCTTTGAAATGAAAAAAGGAGGTGGGCTAATTGCCCAACCTCCCTTTGTAATCAACTGATTTTTCTTAAAATCAGCCTAATACTGAATATACGTAAGTGCTTGCTTCCCCTGTTTTTCTACCGGAACTACTAGATAGCCATCGTGTACTGTTTTGGCAAAAGTAGGTACGAGTCGCAGCCGATAGCTCTTACGGTCAAGCATCGTTTCCAGATCAATATCACCCGAAGACGTGATTTTTACCAACGAAACATCTGTCGAGTTTTTAATAGCATTGTTAAAAATGAGATGATACGTATCATTATGATATGCCAAGGCGAAAGAAGTGTACACATCCCGTTCCTCGGTTGATTTCTGATCTTTATCAATAATTCGCAACCAAGATTCGCTCTGCGGATGAATTTTCACCGCCAGAATTTTCTTATAAATATCACCTAGTTCTAAATCAGCGTCGATGGGGCTGAGCCCGCTCAGACTTAACTTGGGTTTGATAACTGGGCCTCGCTTATAAGATTCGGCAAAGAAGACTACGCTACCATCTTGTTCCTGCACCATATGCTTAATGGTATATTCTTCTGCGTATTTCTTATCATCCTTCTCATTAATTTCTTTGGCATCTTTAGCAGGAAAAGGATGCTCAGTGATGCTACCACCTTGAATTAAAAGCCCGCCTTCTAGATCATTATTAGTAGGGTTGGCATAAATTCCGGCAAATACGGGCTGCTGTTGCTCATTGAGTTGCATACCCAAATTAATGATGAACCGATTATTGGTCGGAATATCAATTGTCTCAACTTCGCCCTGGTCAGGATGGTATTTATACATGAAGTACTCAAAATCCCCCGCAGTTTTCTTAAAGCCATCGTCGCCGAAGGAGGCTACTAACATGTAGAGGGTGCCATCGTTAGCCAAAGCGTAGCTTTCTACCATTTGGTAATTACCGTTCACGTCAGGAAGGTCAATAAACCCTGACCAAGCCTCTTCCATATTTTCGTCAAACACCAAACACTGCACATCGTTAGTCACATCGTTGAAGAAGCCATAATTAAATAATAGCATAGCTTTATTACCGTCAGCACTCTCAGCATGGCTAAAGAAGAAGTTGCGCCTCATCTTGCTAAACTGAGTAGAAAAATAGCTACGGAATATGTTTCCTACATTGGCCGTGAAAATTTGCGGATATAAACCGCTTATCTGTCGGGTTTCACCCACCTGGTTCAAATCAGTACCGTAGGTTTCCAGGTAGATTGGATACAGTAATTCTTCGTTAGGCTCATCCTCGAAGAGTAACGTATGTAACTGATCCTGGAAATAAAAAGTATAGAAATAGTCGCGTGACTTGTCTTCTGATTTTAGCACCCGGCTCTCTTCTAGTCCGTCGGTCAGGCTGTAGTAGCTAATAAGTGGTTTGTTATCGAGACCGTTATAATAGTAATCTTCGCCAATTCCGGTAAAAACGCCTTCTTCATTGCCTCCAATGATGAATAGATCGTCTTGACTCCCGGTTTTTACATAATCAAAAATGCGGACATCCTGAGCGAAGGCTAAACAAGTCAAACTGGTTAGCAGTAATGTTAAAATAGCTTTCATAGTAATTGAATAAATGATTGAGTGAAATTATGTACGAGTTTATATGTGCTCAATGCAAGAAGTAAACAAAAAAGAAGGAAAATTTCAGACGAGTGATTACACCTTCTCTTTTTATTCAATTTTGAACGAAATAAAAGAATAAAATTCTTATTTTGAGCACAAAGGTTGCCAATGAAATATTGTAGTTTTGTTGGCTTAAGTGATTTGAAGTGATACGCTAAATAGTTTTTTAGCTAAAATACTAATTATTAGATTCTTATCCTCTAATAGCAAGTCGGAATAGTTATGAGCACCACCCAGCCTGCCTCGATTGATACCCTAGATCCTAAGCAGTTTATTATCATTAAAGGAGCAAAAGTTAATAACCTAAAAGGAGTTGATGTAGCCATTCCTCGTAATAAGCTGGTGGTAGTCACGGGGTTATCGGGTTCAGGAAAATCTTCTTTGGCTTTTGATACACTTTTTGCCGAAGGACAACGGATGTACGTGGAAAGCCTAAGTTCTTACGCCCGGCAGTTTTTAGGGCGTATGGAAAAACCCGAGGTAGAGTACATTAAAGGAGTTTCTCCCGCGATTGCTATTGAGCAAAAGGTGAATACCCGTAATCCTCGATCAACAGTGGGTACATCTACCGAGATTTATGATTATCTCAAGCTGCTCTACGCCCGCGTAGGAAAAACCTATTCTCCGGTGAGTGGTGAATTGGTTAGTCGTGATACGGTAACAAGTGTAGTAGACTTTATTTTTAAGCAGGAAGAGGGTACTCGTCTGCTGGTTCTCTGCCCACTAATCACGCATCAAGAGCGATCATTAGCCGAAGAACTCAATGTGTTACTACAAAAGGGTTTTACCCGGATAAAAGTAAACGACGATGTTCTTTTTATTGAGGAAACTTTAGAAGGTAAATTGGATGAATCAGCCGAGTATCGGATTCTGATTGACCGGGCTGCCGTGCAACCAGACGATGAAGATTTACAGTTCCGACTAGCAGACTCAGTGCAAACTGCCTTTTTTGAAGGAGAAGGCGTATGTGAGGTAGAGATTGTTCGACCTGAAGATAACGAGCTACACCATTTTTCAGATAAGTTTGAGCGGGACGGAATTGTTTTTGAAGAGCCGAGTGTTAATCTGTTTTCTTTTAATAATCCCTACGGGGCTTGCCGCACCTGCGAAGGCTTCGGCAAGGTGCTAGGCATCGATGAAGACCTGGTAGTCCCAGATAAAAGCATCTCGGTATACGAAGGAGCCATTGCTCCCTGGCGGAGCCATTCTATGAAAAAGTGGGTAGAACCGCTGCTCAAAAATGGTATCCGCTTCGATTTCCCTATCCACCGTCCCTATGTGGATCTTACCGAAGAAGAAAAACAGTTGATCTGGACAGGCAATCAGTACTTTAAAGGATTAGATGCTTTCTTTAAGCATATTGAGTCCAAAACCCACAAAATTCAGTATCGAGTAATGCTCTCGCGCTACCGTGGGCGCACCATCTGTCCCGAGTGCAAGGGAACTCGCTTGCGGAAAGATGCTTCTTATGTAAAGATAAATGATACTTCTATTAATGAGCTAGTGTTAATGCCCATTAAGCGGTTGATTACATTTTTTGAAGAAGTTTCACTAGCAGCCCACGAACAGAAAGTGGCGGATCGGATCACCAAGGAAATTCGTAGCCGACTAGACTATCTCAATAAAGTTGGGCTAGGCTACCTGACGCTCAATCGCCTAACCAGTACACTATCTGGTGGAGAGTACCAGCGGATTAAGTTGGCTACTTCACTAGGAAGTGCATTGGTAGGTTCTATGTATATTCTAGACGAACCCAGCATTGGATTGCATCCGAGAGATACCAGTCGATTGATAGAAGTGCTGAAAACTTTGCGGAATTTAGGTAATACGGTAATTGTGGTGGAGCACGAAGAAGAAGTGATGCGAGCAGCCGACCAGATTATTGATATTGGCCCTGATGCCGGACGCCACGGCGGTAAGCTAGTTTTTCAGGGTAGTTTGGCTGAATTGCAAAAGATGAACGGTAGTGCTAATACCCATACGGCTCGCTACCTTAGCGGAATTGAAGCTATTCCGATGCCCAAAAAGCGGCGAGAGTTCAAGCTTAAAATCGAAATAAAAGGAGCTCGGGAGAATAATCTTAAGCACATTGATGTAGACATTCCATTAGGGGTGCTGACGGTAGTAACCGGAGTGAGTGGCTCGGGTAAATCGACTCTTGTCAAAAGTATTCTGTATCCTGCTCTAGGAAAAATCTTTGGTACCGTAAGCGAAAGCACGGGAAAGTTTGACCGACTAGAAGGCGACTTTAAAAAGCTTACTCAGATTGAGTTTGTGGATCAAAACCCAATCGGAAAATCCTCCCGATCCAATCCGGTTACTTACGTAAAAGCCTATGACCAAATTCGGCAACTCTATGCTGACCAGCCGCTGGCAAAGCAACGGGGTTATAAACCGGCTTATTTCTCCTTCAACGTAGACGGCGGTCGTTGTGAGAACTGTCAGGGTGAAGGAGAGGTAACCGTAGAAATGCAGTTTATGGCGGATATCCATCTTACCTGCGAGGTCTGCAAGGGCAAACGCTTCAAAAAAGAAATCCTGGAAGTAACCTACCAGGATAAGGACATTGCTGATGTACTAGAATTGACGGTAGACGAAAGCATCGAGTTTTTTGCCGGACAGAAATCTCTGATAAGTAAGCTGCAGCCACTACAAAACGTAGGACTAGGCTACATTAGGCTAGGACAATCGTCTAACTCACTCAGTGGCGGGGAAGCCCAACGAGTAAAATTGGCTTCGTTCCTCGGGAAGGGAAATAGTAACCGTAGCGAACACTTGCTGTTTATTTTTGACGAACCCACCACGGGGCTGCACTTTCATGACATCCGCAAGCTAATGGATGCAATTAACGCCCTGATTGAGCAGGGTAATTCAGTAGTGATCATTGAGCACAATACCGAAGTAATCAAATGTGCTGACTGGATTATTGATTTGGGACCTGAAGGCGGTGACGAAGGCGGAAACCTCACCTTTACTGGGCGGCCTGAAGAGATGATTAAGTTGGAAGATAACCACACTGCTCGCTATTTGCGGGAGAAGTTTTAGTAAGGAAAAGACGTGGTTCTTGTACTTGATGGCACCATTAATGAAGTAAGAACAAATGCGATTCGACCTCAATAAATCAATAGAAGTTTTAGAGAAAACGCCCGCAGTTTTAGAATCCTATTTACTGGGATTATCTGACGAGTGGTTGAGGAGTAATGAGGGCGAGAACACCTGGAGTCCTTATGATATTGTAGGCCACTTAATTATTGGTGAGAAAACCGATTGGATGGTGCGAATCAGAATCATCTTGAACTCTGAAAACAAATTGTTTGAGCCATTTGACAGGTTTGCCCAATTACAGGAAGACCAAAGTAAACCTATTGCCGAATTACTTGAAAATTTTAGCGAGCTAAGGGCAAGAAACTTGGATGAATTGAAATCCCTAAAAATTACTATGGATGATTTGAAATTAACCGGAATACATCCTGAACTTGAAAAAGTTACCCTCGCCCAGCTTATATCCACTTGGACGGTTCACGATTTAGGTCATATCGCACAAATTTCTAGGGTAATGGCTAAACAATACAAAGGTGAAGTCGGGCCGTGGATAAACTATCTGGGTATTTTGAAGAACTGAACTGCTATTTTCCTTAGGCAGAATAATTCAGTAGAGTACAGACTGACCGCCTAGCGAGTATTTGTGATTTTTTAGAAATACAAAATTCTGTCTAACTTTGCCCGCCTTAATTAGGTTTAAGGATTAGCAACACTTTTTCACTACACTATGGCGTGGTTTCGACGGAAAGATAAAGGCATTCAAACCCCTACCGAAAACAAAAAAGAAGCACCTGACGGGCTTTGGTTCAAAACCCCCAGCGGAAAAATCATTCATACTCGTGAGCTGAAAAACAATGCCTACGTAGTACCGGAAGATGGTTTTCACGTACGCATCGGTTCTAAGGAATACTTTGAATTGTTATTTGACGACAATCAGTTCACTGAGTTAAATACTGATATGGAGTCAGGTGACCCACTGGAGTTTGTAGATAGTAAGCCGTACCCTGATCGGATACAAGCCGCCCAGAAGAAAACAGAATTGAAAGATGCTGTTCGGGCGGCTCACGGTAATCTTAGCGGGTTATCCATCGTAATTGCTTGTATGGATTTCTCGTTTGTAGGAGGCTCAATGGGGTCGGTGGTAGGCGAAAAAATTGCTCGGGCTATTGACTACTCGCTGGAAAACAAAGTGCCTTTTCTGATGATCTCTAAATCGGGTGGAGCTCGGATGATGGAAGCGGGCTTCTCGCTCATGCAGATGGCTAAAACCTCAGCCAAACTTGCGCTGCTTGACCAAGCAGGTATTCCTTACATCTCGCTCATGACTGACCCAACCACTGGAGGGGTTACCGCGTCTTACGCTATGTTGGGTGATTTTAATATTGCTGAACCGGGTGCCCTGATCGGTTTTGCTGGACCCCGGGTAATTGAGCAAACTATTGGTAAAACTCTGCCTAAAGGTTTTCAGAGGTCAGAGTTTCTGCTAGATCATGGCTTTTTAGACTTTATTGTTGACCGCCGTAACCTGAAATCCCGTCTATCTACCTTGTTACGAATGCTAGAGTAAGTAGTGTACTACAATCGACTCAAAACCTGTTGCCCGTGGCTTGATTATTGAAGAAATTATATTCTTCAGCTAAAATTAATCATTGCGAATATGGGTATTTGGGATGCTTTCTTTAGTCGCCGGAATCACGAGCGAGAATATATTAATCAGTTATTTCGGGTAGCTTGGGCCGACGGTAGTTTGGATCAGGTAGAGGTTCAGTACATCTATTCAGTAGGAAAAAAACTGGGGATGGAAAAGGAAGAGCTGCAAGATGTTCGAGATAATTTCGATCCGGCTACGCTCTCGTACAAACCGCCCCGTAAGCGAGAAGATCGATTCTTTATGCTATTTTATCTCATTAACATGATTCTGGCTGATGATGCAGTTCATCCCGAGGAAATGCGAATCACCGAAAATATTGTAATGAAACTCGGTTACGATCCCGATACCGTAGATGCTATTATCGGAGCTATAAAAACCAATCAAAAGAAAGATATTTCCGCTGAAGAAACTTATGAAAATTTAAAGGTGCAGTTGGGTTAGCTACTCTTTTAACTGTTGTGTCAATTCCTAAAGGAAGTTACTCCGGCCAAGGATATGTATTCTGTCCAGCTACTTCATCCACCGGACTTTCGGGAAGGGTAGCATTCCATTCAAGTAGCATTCTTGAAAGTCGATTAACAATTTCAGACTCCTGATCAGCAAGATTATTAAGCTCTGATGGGTCTTTTGGGATGTTATATAGTTCTACTCTGCTTCTGTCAGGATTCATCAGTAATTTCCAGTCGCCATCCCGAACAGCAAGTTGGGGAGGCCGATTAAGAACATGCCCAAAAACCTTAAACCGCCATTCCCAAAACAAGGGCTGGGTTCGGTTTCTATCGGCTCCCAACCATACATCACTCATATCTTCTCCGTCAGCAGCTAGGGCATTTGGTAATTCAACTTCTACTATTCGGCAGATAGTAGGCAAGAAATCAACTCCGTTTATTACCGATGCATCGTTCACTTTACTAGCGGGAATTGAACCTGGCCACCGAAGTATGAACGGAACTCGGATGCCTCCTTCGTATATACTTCGTTTTCTGCCCCGAAATGGGCCGGCACTACCAACCCCGCTATGCGCCGCGTTCGATATCTGATAGTCTTCCGGGCCGTTGTCGCTAGAAAAAATGATAAGGGTGTTTTCAGCCACTCCCATGCTGTCCAGTTCGTCCAGGAAAATACCGATTTGGTGATCCATCTCCAGTAGAGCGGCATAGTAGACTTGTTCTACCCCGTAGAATGGCACATCCATTCGTGGCTTAAATTTTCTTACTTCCTTCAGTTGCTCTTCTGAAGGGTTCAAGGTAGCGTGTACATCTGAAAGCCATACGTTTGCGTAGAATGGTTGACCCTTAGCTTGCTTTATGAATTCTAAAGCATCATTTAAAATATCTTGGGTACAGTGTGGCCGGGCTTCAGGAGACCAAATGTCTACCGGATCACTGTTTTTGATATTAGTGTGATTATCGGTGCGAAATACATCTACCCCGTACTCGCTGGGGGTAACGGTTCCAAGATGCCATTTCCCGAAATGAGCCGTGGTATAGCCTGTCTCTTTCAGCAAATCTGTCAGCATCGGCAAACCGGAGTCAAGGTAGTCAGGCATCCCTCTTCGTTCATTCACTCCTTCCTGGGTGGTGAAGTGCCCAAATATTCGGTTGCGAGCCGGATACTGCCCGGTCATAATGCCTGCTCGGCTGGGCGAGCATACTGATCCTGCTACATAGAATTGCGTAAACAGCGTGCCTTCTGAAGCTAGTTTATCTAGAGCAGGTGTTTTTATACGATTATTCCCATAACAACTTAAATCACCCCATCCTAAGTCATCGGCAAATATGAATATGATATTGGGTTTATCGGTATCCTTTTGGGCAAAAGTTATGGTAGAGCAAACGGTTAGAAGGAAAACTAAGGCTGAAACAATAAATGGCTGATACATGTCATATTAGTTTAAAGAGCAGAATATTTAGTCTGGTAAGTAGTCTTTTTCGTCGGTTAACCACTCTAAATTAAATCGGGCGTAGTAAATGCCTCGGCGGGGCCCGTTCAGTTCGTATAGTAATCCAACTTTTCCATCATCCTGCACCACCATATCGGAATACGCCGCCCCTCCGGAGCGGATTAATTTACTGATTGGCCAAGTCTCACCCTCGTCGTAGCTCAAGCGTACGGTCATGGTATGGCGACCCCGGTGGGTAGCCGGGTTAGAGAAAAGTATTCTACTTTTATCCGATTCCGCGGTGGTCGAGTAGCGCAAGATAGCCGCCTGGCAGCCCGACTCCGGAAGTTCTTCGTCTTGATAAACTTCCTGCCAGGTCTGGCCACCGTCATTACTAATGCCAACCGTTCTAAAGAGTGGTTCGTTGTTACCCGGATTCCAGTTGCGGGTATTGATCATAAGGTTGCCATTGGCAAGCTCCACAGCGGTAGCCTCATTCGTTGTGGGCTTTAGGTCAGTGCCCACTCGCCAGGTTTTTCCGTGGTCATCCGTATAGAAAACCATAGAAGAAGTAGTGCTTTCGTGGGGCTCAATGGAATGATTGGCTGGAAAAACGAGTCGCCCGGCATACTTCCCTTGGGTTAGCTGAAGGCAATGCCCAGGAGTGATGGCATACCAACGCCAGTCTTCGGCAAAAGTGTAATCAGGATTAATGGCCGGCTCATGGGGGCGGTGTACTTGCGCCGTAATATTGGTAGGCGCTGACCAGGTAAACCCGTTATCGGAACTGGTAGTCACCATCACCTCACGTACCCCCTTTCCCTTACGAATAGCTCGCCATTCGTGGTAACCATTGTCCTTGATGTACGTCAGAAAGATACGACCGTGGGGGTAGTCAGGGTCCATAGTATCTAGTACAGGTCCGGGATTACCCGCCAGGTAGTTTCCATTACTAGCTACGACTTCTAGGGGTGTCCAAGTTTGCCCGTTGTCTGTGCTACGCTTCATTACGATGTCAATCTTTCCATCGTCCGAGCAACTGTGTTGGCGTCCTTCGCAAAAGGCCAGGATATCACCATTGGGAGACTTAATAATGGCAGGTATCCGGAAGCAGGCGTAGCCGTTATCCCCAGCTAGGAATATAGGATCTTCGGAGAAATAGGGAACCTGTTGTGCTACCGAGCCAATATGCCCTATTGTTATAATCAAGAGTAGTAGTGCGCTGAATTTTATCATTAGGTTTGTTTATTTTCTGACAAAGGTAACCATCCAATGGCTTTTGTCCGTGCCTCGATCGCTGAAGCATTGCCCTCTTCAAAACTTCCGAAGTGCCGTACTTTTCCTTCGCGATATTGACCCCAACTAGCTCAAATTGGGTGTTAGTGTGCAAATTTGGGTTTAGAACTGCTGAAGTCTGCTAAAAAGTTTACCTTTTGTTATTTTCTTGTATGGCTTCTACTATTAGCACCCAATCATTGCCTCGGCGAGGGGCTTCTGGGGCATCAAATGTTCTTTTACCTTTATTCGCAAAAACGCCTATTTCTTTCGTTCTACCGGTACGTGGGTCGAACCAACTGGTCTCTACTTTCTCCCCGGCTACCTTTCCCATCTGCATCTCGAAAGTTACACCACAAGGATTATAAACCAGAAGATGGTTTTCACCGCGTATTGCCTGTAAATGGGTACTGTCGTCAGGGTTGTCGGAAATAATAATGGATGTAGCGGGTACCATGGCATGCCATGGTACCGACTCCATCAGGTTACGCAGGTGGGTCATATCGTATGCACCCGGACGATCCAGTGCTTCCGGCCAGTATCGGTCCTGAAATGCAACCGGAATATCGTCGGCATCGAAAAATCGCCAAATGCTGTGATGGCCATAAGTATAACCGCAAGCACCGGCCAGTACCGACCAATAGGCCGACTGTCGAATGTCAAAATCGCGATAGCGGGTACTATCGGTATACCATCCCGAACGCCAGGCCGGGTGATCTTCGTACCGAGGTTCTCCGTCAAGGGTAGGCTTTATCGGCTCGAGTGAGCGATCGGTCAAAATGTATTGATAGCTAGTAGGATTATCTTTTGTTCGATGTCCGGTTTGCATAAAATTAAAATCGAGCCAGGCATCTTCGTGAAAGAATTCCGAAGAACGCCGATTACCCCGCGGATGAAAGGTCATCAACACTTTGTCCCAGGCGGAGTGTTTTTCATTCCAGGCCGGTGACTCACCGGTGACTCCCTGAGCAATACCTTCGGCCATAGCCCGGTAAATAGGTCGATAATCGCTATCCAGCATGGGGTCGTCATCTCCTCCTATGATCCAGATAATATTTGGGGAATCTCTGTATCTTTTGCCCAAAAACATACCGTATTCCTTGGCGCTTGCCTCGTCAAAAATTTTCAGATTTCCTCTGGAACCACTACCATTTACATAGTTCCAGCCCCAACAGGGTAGCAACCCAACGTATAGGCCTTTTTTAGCGGCTTGGTCAATGATATAATCGGCATGATCCCAGAAGTCGTTAGGCTGGTTCGGACTTCCTCCGGGTACCACTAGCGGTTGAGCAGGATTGTCCCTATTCATTGGTTTGTGACCGTAATAGTTAGGTCCCAATCCTGCTGGGGGATCTTCTTCAACCTGATTATCGTACTCGGCCAACAGCACACCCATCACCACATTAAACCTTTTTTGTCCTCTGTTTTCTAAGTAGGCATCCGCTTCCTCCCGGCTTAGTTCTTTGAAGAGTTGCCAGCCGGTATCACCTAACCAAAAGAAAGGTGTACCATCTTCATGCTCTAAGTAGCGACTACTGTCTGAAACTCGTAATGCGCCGTGATCAACCCAGGGTTGTCGCGAAATTTGATGAGATCCACGGACTACTATGCGACGGTATGACTTTAGTGATGGAGAGCCATTATCCTTAACTTCCAGGATAATATGAACAGTTTTACCCAAGGCATCCTCCGGCAGTTGAAAGCTGAGCGATCTGTCTTGATTTTCGCTAAGGGTGATAGGCTTTTGGTAGCTTCCGGGCTCTGGATATACCCACCACCGATAAGATAGATCGTTGCCATCGGGATCGGCACTCCCGGCGGCATCCAAACGAATGGTACTTCTGGGCTTGTGGTAAACCTGAAGCACCGACAGGGTCGTATCTCCATTGACAACGACCCGGGGAGCATGGTTGGCTTGTTCGTAGGGCGAAATACACCAATCCATCCGGGCAGCAAAATCGTTTTGGTAGTCTTGCCGCCAGCGGGCTATCGGGGCGTATATGTTATCTTTGTACGTGGTATCTCGGTATTTCCAGGTGTCACCCGTCTGAGCAAACATCCAAAAGTCGTGGTACTTTTTTTCGTGATCAGCTGCCCATAGTCCGGTTACATTTTTTTGCTCAAGCTTAGAGAAGCGTCCGCCCCAGCTTCCGTAGTAGGGTTGCTCTGGATTAGACAAGCCATTAGGAATCAGGTACATAAAAGAGGGGGAGTCTCCTTCGAAATGAAATCCCCCACTGCGGGTCCGATGATTAACGATATATTTCTTTCCCAGTTCACCGTGGGAACGCACGTGCTCATCAGCCCACTCGTCGGTGATTATAGATTCGTCTCCCAAAAGAGGTGTATCACCGAACCCTTTGAATTGCGATAGGACTCGTAGGTAAAAAATGTCGGGGAAAGTATGGGCGATCCAGCTTCCGGTATTGTCTTGCCCAGCAACATCGTACACCCGTACTTTTGCGGTGACTTGATCTAGTTTTTCGGGGGGTAGTTCTTGCCGAAGATCCCACAGCGCCTGAGCCAGATCGATGGCCTTTCCCCATACTAAAAACCATACGGGACGGGGGTCGTCTTTTTGCAAAACGTCTACTATCAGTTGGGAAGCTTCCGTAGCTTTTCCTGCTCCTACACCCAGCATATCATCGCCTCCCCCCCAGCGAATATCTTGGTTAGGATTGCCAGCTTTTACAATACTGTGCAGATGCGCCGCCGCAGGATACCGTGGATCATGTAAAATTAAGTTGGGATAAACTTCGGCATAAGCGTTGATGATGTTATGCATGGTGGCCGGGAAGACATCGATGATATTGTTTTTCTGATTCGACATACTGACCGCATTTTTCCGCGATTTAGTGGCAATCAACCCTTCAAGGTCTAGTTCATTTGCGTATAGCAACAGACGCACCAGTGACTGAATATCGTCCCGATCCTTTTGATCATCCATATCCTGTACACCGATATCAGCCAACACGACTACGCGCGGTTTTTCAAACGAGGAAGCGGTATATCCTCGGACAAATAGGCCCAGGAACAAAAAGAGAATAAGTAGCTGGCTAAGGTAATTGGGTTTCATAGATATTAAATTCATTTTCCTTCGTATTCGAGGTTTGGTTGGGGCATTTCAGCTCGTACTGATTCTCGCCAGACTTGTAACTCCTCATATAACCGGGATGTCTGCTCAGGCCGCTGTTCAGATAAATCCTGCGTCTCGCTAAGGTCTTCTTCCAGGTTGTAGAGTTCCTGGCGGTCTTCATCGAAGTATTCAATCAGTTTCCAGGGGCCACGCCGGATCACCCCAACCGGAGCAGCATCGGGATGCCCGTTGTAGTGTGGAAAATGCCAGAAAAGTGCTTCTCGCTCCAGACCACCCGTACTGTTAATAATTGGTATCAGGTTTTCGCCATCCAGGTGCTGATAGGGCCGCAGCGGAAGTCCGGTTGCTGCTAGCACCGTAGGGTACAGGTCGTTCCCGATCACCGGCACATCGCTGACGATTCCTTTATTAACCTGGGTGGGCGACTTAATGATAAACGGCACTCGGATTCCTCCCTCAAAGTAAGAGCCTTTATTGCCCCGTAACGGACGCGAAGAGCTGGCTTTATAATAAGCTCCGTTATCGGAAGTAAAAATAACCAGCGTACGGTCATCCAATTGTAAGTCTTGTAGCGTTTGCATTACCCGACCGACACTTTCGTCTACGCTCTCGATCATCGCGGCGTAGGTAGGTTTCCCTTGCCGATCGGCTTCCGGTACTTCCTCGTAACGGGCTATTTTTTCTTCCTTAGCCTGCAAGGGGGTATGCACCGCGTAGTGCGATAGCATCAGAAAAAACGGTTGATCCTGGTTTTTCCTAATAAATTCGATGCTCTCATCGGTAAGGCGGTCGGTCAGGTATTCGCCCTCCCGGCGGATGTCGTACTGTTCTCCGTCGCCCAGCACGTGCCACGTGGCCTGCAATGGAGTGGTAGGGACTCGCCAAGTGCCGTTGTAGGGGTAAAAATAGTTGCCCGGATTGCCCATATCGTTGCCTCCGATATTCACCTGAAAGCCCTGATGTTCGGGGTAGTAGAAGGGTAACCCGCCTAAGTGCCATTTGCCAACGAAGCCGGTTTGGTACCCCACTTCGCGAAGGGCTTCAGCCAAAGTGTACTCCTCGAGGGGTAATGCCCGTACGAATCGCCCCTCTTTGAGTCGGTGTTTCTTACGGTCCCAGCGGCCATCGGGAATCCAGTTCGTTAGTAGCATGCGGGCCGGGTACCGGCCGGTGAGGATACTTGCCCGGGAAGGAGAACAGATAGCGGCAGCAGCGTAACCGTTCGTAAATTTCACTCCTTCCTCCGCCAGCTGATCGATGTGGGGTGTCTGGTAGTAATCACTCCCGTAGCACCCCACGTCGTTCCACCCCAAATCATCAATTAAGAAAAGTACCACATTCAGTTTTTCCGGCTGCTGCGCGTAACTATCGCTAAATACGCCGCACCCCACCGTGAGCCCGACAATCATGCTTACTCTAGACAGTAATGCCCGATTGTGCCTCATTTTACTTTTCAATTTCCCCATGAACTAATAATAAAGATGACTCATTTTTACTTTTGCCCCAATTAGTAACCCTCAGTTTGCTTGATCTTAGGGTTTCGGTTGATGATATCCTGGTCTACGGGCAGCAGCAAAATATTGCCGTTTTTCTCGCCTTCTCGGCCTACCAACGAAGGTATTCGGGTAAAGGCTTGTCCGAACCGACGGATATCGTAGAACGACTTGCCTTCCAATACAAACTCGATAATTCGTTCGTCGAGGATGGCATTGTCTATTTCTTCAGATGATAAAGAAGCTGCGTAGAAGTTATCTACTCCGTAGGCCCGCTGGGCAACTCGGTTCAACTGGTTGATGGCTTCTCCGCTGTTGCCCAACGCATTTTCTATTTCGGCCTTAAAAAGAAGGGCTTCAGCGTAGCGATAGATAATGATATCGGAGGTGGGCTGAAGCAGCCCGTTGAGCTCTTCACCAATGTACTTATTAATCCAGACAAATTCACCAATCGACAATTCTTCTTCCTGCCAGATAACCGGGGTTCTTGCGTCGATATCTGCCGGTTTCAACACATCGTTAACAAATCGTTCATCCAATATCAGCCACTGAAGACCGGACTGAGTAGGTACCGTATCTCTAAATTGCTCGGGTACAAAACTTGCCCCGTGCAGGGTGATGGCTGAAATATTAGCCCCGTTGGTCGTTCGGTTCTTGTTATCATTCGCTACCTCAGCCGTGCCGGCCTCTATCAAAGAGTAAAAAACGGAAAATATAATCTCCGAACTGCTTTCGTCTCTAAATACCGTTTCGTAATTCTCTTCTAAAGCGTATCCAGCATTGAGTACTGCGTCCACCGCCGCATTAGCCGTATTCAGGTCGGCAGTACCGCCTCCGGCTACCTTGGCAGTCCATAAATATAAGTCGGCCTTGAGCATGTTGGTTGCCGCCTGGGTGGCAAAATACGGTTCTTGTCCGGGATTAGCCGGAGGTAGTAAAGCGACGGCCTGCTCAACATCGTCTTTAGCTTGCTGATATATTTCCGCTACCGGACTCCGGGTGAGCTCCAGTTCTTGTGCCGCCGACTCAAACCCTTCTAGGGCAATCGGGGCATCGCCCCATATTTTTGCTAACTGAAAGTAAGAGAACGCCCGCATAAAGTAGGCACTGCCCAAGATAAACTCTTTTTCAGCCTCATTCGAAAACGCAATATCCGGTACGTACTTGAGGATAAGATTAGCATCGTTAATCAAGATATAGATGTTTGACCAGTTCGTTCGGGAGGTAGCTGGAGTGACATCATTCATCCAGAAATCGCCCCAGTCCCAAGCCCCTCCTGAAGTGCCCCAATCCCAGTAGTCGGAGCGAAACTCTCCCCACCACTGCAGTTTGGAATCGAAAGTGTTTCTAAATTGAGAGTACAGACCGGCATTGGCTCCCCGAGCGTCATTCTCGGTTTGCCAGAAGGAAGCGTTACTGATAGAACTAGGCGGACTGAGCTCCAAGGCGTCGTCGCAGCTCGTAACAAACAGAAAAGCTAAGCAAAATATAATGTGTATAAATTTCATGATTATAAAGTTTTAGATTCCCAACTTGATACCTGCAGTGTAGATTCGGAAGGGAGGATAACTACCTCCTCGGTTATTTTCTCCACCCCGTTCCGGAGAAAAGCCGGGATAATCCGTAAAGTAATGCAGGTTATTTCCGGCTACGTACAACCGGGCACTTCTCAGGAATTTTACTTTCTCCAGTAGATCATCCGAAAAGTTATAACCCAAACGAACGTCACGTAGCGACACAAAATCAGCGCTGTAGGTGTAAAAATCGCTTGTTCTGAAGTGGTTTCTTTGTCCTCGGGGGTCGTGAAACACCACCCGCGGCTGGTTAGTAATTGCCGCATCTCCCGGTTGCTTCCAGGCGTTCAGAATATCAGTAGTAGGCGACAGGTCCCGGGCGCCTACTCCATTCCACCAACCCCTAGATTCGTCGGCAATCGAATGGCCCAAAGCGAAGTCGAGAAATACTGTTAATTCAAAGCCCTTGTAACGGAAAGTATTATTCAATCCCCCGGTGGTGCGAGGCTGGGAATAGCCCAGAACGTACTGATCCAGGTTGGTGATGCGGCCGTCGCCGTCCCGGTCCTGCCACTCAAAATCGCCCGGAAATTTTCGGCCCCGGGTGGAGGTCTCCGTCGCGGGATCGTAACCCAGGGCTTGCTCATCAAAGTGGGCGGCATCGGCCTGTTCCTGGTTATCAATCAGAAAATTCACTTTCCAGCCAATAAAGGCATCTAGTCGTTCTCCTTCGGCAATTCCGCCTACGCCGGTGCCATCCGGAAATATTAGTCCGTTAATCCGGTTTTTGTCAATGCCCTCCCGTTCGGGTAGCTTGAGTACCTCGTTGTCTACGTAGGCAATATTGAAGTCGGTAGTCCAGGAGAAATTATTGGTGCGGATATTTTCGGTGCTGATGGCTAATTCTATTCCATTGTAGCTAACCGATCCAACGTTGGTTTCTATGGAATTGAATCCGGTTTCGCGAGGAAGCTGCACCGTAAACAACAGATCATCCGTCTGTTTCACGAAGTAATCAACCAGAACATTGATGCGTTGATTCTTTAGGAAGCCCAGATCGAAGCCTACATTGTACTGCGTGGTGGTTTCCCAGCCCAAATCACTGTTGGGCATGGCTACTGCGCTAATACCCGCATTACCCGCATAGTTGTAGATTGGGTTGTAATTACCCTGCGAAGTATATCGGCCAACTCCATTATTACCTGTTTGCCCTACACTGGCCCGAAATTTGGCTTCGGATAATACGTTACTGATGCCTGATGGATAAAACGCTTCATTGGAAATTACCCAACCCGCTGAGACACTAGGAAAGATTCCGTAGCGTCGGTCTGCCCCAAACTTGGAAGAACCGTCCCGTCGTACTGAAGCCGACAGTAAGTATTTATAATCAAAATTATAGTTTAACCGGGCAAACTGGCTAATAAGTCGTTCTTCCGACCGAAACGTAAACGCTCGGGTTGGTTCGGGAGCGGCATTTAGCGTCGGAATGTTGTCGGTAGCAGCTCCCCGTCCCTGTACGTTAACATTATCGTCTGCAAGATATAGATCAGTGTATCCTATCAGGGCCATGAGGTTATGCTTTTCCAGAAAGGTCTTTTCGTAATTAAGTGTAAGCTCATATTGCCAACTGGTGGCCTGGTTGCGCTGCGCAATGGCCGGGCGCGATTGATTGAATACGTGCGATCTCTCAAAGTAGTCGCGGGTGTTCTGATTAATATGGTAATTGACTGTTCCCCGAAAACTTAAATCATTAACAATCTGCCAGTCGAGCTTTCCTCCGACGGTAGCGATGGTACGGGTACGGTCATTTTCGCGGGTAGCCTGCACCCACAGCGGGTTGGCTAGAGAGCCATTGATCCCCCATCCGGGAGTGCCGTCGGGAAGTTCATCGCGAATGGTTCGAGCTAGAAAAGCTCCCCGGGAGAACAGGGCACTTTCATTCTCGAAGCGGTTGGTATTGCTGAACGAAAAATCGGTCATGGTGGTCAACGTCACCTTATCGTTCAATCGGAAATCTACATTGGCCCGTCCGCTAAAGCGTTTCCAGTAGGTATTTACTGCTACCCCCTGTTGGTCGGTGTAGCCCACCCCGGCTGCGTACCGAATCTTATCGGAGCCTCCGTTAGCCGATACGTAGAAGTTTTGCTGCGGAGCTCTTTGGAATAGGTTTTCCTGCATGTCGTTGTCCTGAAACACCAGCGTTCGCCCAGTGACTGGATCAATAATACTTTGCCATCCGGCGGGCACAGCTTCGCCATCTTCTAAAAAGCGAGTAGTCCAGGTGCTGTTTTCGTCATTTCCCGTTCCGGTCGACTGCGGCCCAGAGAACCAAATTCCGTCTTTGTAAGTAGACGTTTGGACAAGCGGGCGGAATACTTCCAAAAACTGGGCGGAACTTAAGGTTTCTATTTTCCGGGGAAACTCCTGGGTACCGAAGCTGTAGTGGAAATCAATATTACTGGTACCTTGTTCGCCTCTTCGGGTAGTGATTAGCACTACGCCGTTAGAAGCCCGGGCTCCGTAGATAGCTGCCGCTGCCGCATCTTTCAGCACTTCAATGGAGGTAATGTCCTGAGGGTTGACATCATTAATGTCCCGAGGGAATCCATCCACGATGTACAACGGATCGTTGCTTTTATTGATCGATGAGCCTCCTCGGATTCGGACATTGAGTTGATTGCCCGGCTGCCCGCTGGTGGCTAGTACCCGAACGCCCGCCACTTTTCCCTGTAATACCGAGGTAACGGTAGGGGTAGGTATCTCGTGCAGGTTTTCTCCGTCAACGGAGGCAATGGCACTGGTTACCGTAGCGCGGGATTGAGTACCGTAGCCTACCACTACTATTTCCTGTAAAGCTTGAATATCTGGAAACATTGCGACATTAATGATCGCTTGGTCACCAATAGTAATCTCTTCGGTAGTGTAACCTACGGAAGAAAATACCAGGATAGCGGCGTCATCGGGCACATCAAGACGATAATTACCGTTGATATCGGTAATCGTCCCGATGGCAGTATTCTTAACTAGTACGTTGACTCCGGGCTGCGGTTCATCGTTTTCGTCAGTAACCTGCCCAGTGATGGTTTTCTCGACTACCCCATATTCTGCTTCCTTTGCGTAACTGCTATTAGCTATGAAGACCGCTAGCAGCACCACCAGGATTCTACTGGTTTTTTGTAAAATCTTGTTCATAATCGTGACGTTTTAGGTTATTAATCATTGTGTGTATTAGTTATAAATGGTGAGTCCGGTGATATCGCGCTCTTTACTGGGGATCACTAGGCTGGCTAAGTAGCCAATTACGACAGATACGGAGATACCAATGGCACCGTATAAGAGAAAGCTGGCATCGGTATACTGCTGTACCCACCACAACACTATAACTCCAGTGAGCACCCCGACTAACGCGCCCGAACTGTTTGCCTTTTGCGTGAACATGCCCAACATGAATAATCCGCAAATAGCACTCCCGAAGAGTCCCAGAATGCTGAGAAAGGAATCCCACAGTGATTTAATATCGGCGTAGGCAATGAGCAAGGCTACGGCGGTTCCAATCACCCCGAAAAGAACCGTAAGAAACCGAGCCAACCGGAAGTAAGCCGACTCGGTGCCCAGTCCGTTGAAGCGTCGCACGAAGTCAGTAGTAACCGCGGTAGCCATGCTGTTCATGCTGGTAGAAATGGTGGATTGGGCTGCGGCAAATACTCCGGCAATCACCAGACCGGCTACCCCCACCGGAAGCTGACGGGCGATAAACTGCGGGAAGACCGCATCGGTCTGAAAAGTTGGATCCAGGGCGGCGGGGTTATTTTTGTAAAAAACGTACAGGGCGGTGCCTACGCAAAAGAAAAGCACGGTTCCGAACAACGACAGCCAGGCGTTGGCCCAGATGGAGCGAGCGGCGTTCTTTTCCGAAGACACGGACATATATCGTTGCACCACTCCCTGGTCTGAGGAGTAAGGGATGAGTTGCTGCCCGATACCACCCACCACTACCACCCAGATGGTAGCGGTAGTATAGTCCCAACTCCAATCGACCATCGTGAATTTCTGCCCCTGCTGAGCGGTAGTCCAGAAATTGCTGATTCCACCGTCGGTATTTAGAAGGACAACGAGCAGGCTTAGCAAAGCCCCGCTCAGCAGTACGAAAGTTTGTAGCGTATCGGTCCAGATCACGGCCTCTACTCCTCCCAGCGTACAGTAAATAATGCTTAATAATCCCATCGTTAGTATGCAGACTTCAATAGAAAACGGAGTAACCGTAGCCAGGGCCAGGGCGGGTAAGTACATCACAATCGCCATGCGGCCGACCTGAAAGAGGATATACCCAGCACTGGCAAACAAGCGAGCCACCAGGTTAAATCGCATTTCGATGTATTGATAGGCGCTGGTTGCGTCAATTTTCCGGAAAAATGGTAGTATGAAGCGGATGATAAAGGGAGCCAGCGCGATGATCGGCATGTTGATAAAAAAGTACACCCAATCGGTAGCGTAGCTCTTGGCCGGAACCGACATAAAGGTAAGGGAGCTGAGCATGGTGGCGAAAATACTACAGCCGGCCGCCCACCAGGGTACCCGTTGCCCTCCGCGAAAAAAGTCTTCAGTATTTTTATTCCGATACGAGAAGTACACTCCCATCCCTACCAACAGCAGTAGGTAAATAACGATGGTAGTACTGTTGATCCACCCGAAATTTACGGCAGTTTTCCGGGTGCTGATTGACCAAACTAGCGGAGTCCGGGTGCGGGGCTTGATCTCACCACTGACCATCACGTAGGAATCACGCCAGGGAACGACGGGAGCAGTGACTTGGTTCTGTGGCATATCCCCGGCTAAAAACCAAGTATCGGTGATGGTATGATAACCGAGTATTTGCTGAGGAAACCCCGGGTGCTCATCTCTAAGGCTATCAGCCACTTCGTGCAAGGCACCGTCGTCGCCCGATAAAACAAATATATGGCTTTGCCCGACTGATATTCCGGACCCGGCCATTCGGGGGAAAGGAATGTCAGTCCGCTGGCGCCAGGGGGCGTCTTTGTCGGCCGCGAACCGATCAGGGCTAAATTCATACACATCAGTCAGCGTATTCCAGGTGCCGACCAGCCCCCGAGCGTTTCTTCCGCTTATGACATAGATACAATCCTGGTAGCCATTGTGCTGCGATACAGTGATATGGTAGGCCCGCGCTGGCCCTGGCCAAGGTGGCAGTACTTCCCAGCCAAAGCCTGGTTGTTGGTAGCGAGATAAATCCAGCGACCAAAAGTTCTTCATAGCCGATGAAAGCGCGATACCTTCCATGCCACCGGCCAGATATACCGTTTCGCCGATCAGCGCTGTGCTTCCGGCGGTGCATCGCTTAGGTAGCCGAGGAAGCTCCTGCCGAACTACCCGTCGGTTCACTGGATCCCACTGAAGCAAGAACACATCGTCGTAGGAAGTAGTTGCGTCGTTGCCTCCCATGCATAGCAGCCCCAAGGGAGTAGCAATGCTAGCTCCGTAGGCTAACGCTCGGGGGAGCTCTCCCCCACGAACCCAGGTACGGTTTCCATCAGCACGCTGCTCAAACACCCAAATATCGCTGTGCCAGCTCTTTTCACTTTGCCAATATGGCTTCTCGAAGTTCGCCCCACCCGCCACTATCAACGCATCTTGGTGCACTCCTACAAATGGTCCAGCTACTCCCAAGGCATTGTGCTGTCCGGTCATTGAGGGTAGCGGAGGCAGAGAATCCCACGCAAAAAATTCATTCGCCTGTGCCAGACACCCTGAACTGCCCTGGATATACCAAACAGCCAAGAAAGCTATTAGCCGATGTCGCTTTGTAAAACTCATGCAAGACCTATTAATTATTTTTTGTCCTGCTTCCGCTTAAGCCCATCAAAGTGAGGTTTTAGGTGCTGATACATCCCTTCGCGAAAGGCGGATGGAGTTCCGGATTTTAGTATCTCTACTAAATCAAGGTGAGTCACCTGCCCTTTTTTTACGTCTGACCCTAACTTAATTTCTTCCTGAATTACGTATTCAAAAACCGGGAGTAGCATCCGTTGAAAACGATATAAAGTCTTGTTACCGGTGATCTCGTACAGCCGACCGTGAAACTCTATTTCTTGTTCGAGACGAAATACCTGACTGGTAGCATTAGATGGATTACTAGCGATTTTTTCTAGCTCCTCAATATCCTGCTGGGTAATGTTTAAGAAAATCAACTCCGACAATCCCATCTCGATCACCAGGCGAAGCTGGAACAAATCTTCCAGAGTCTCATCCGCCATAATCTCCGGTTCAAGCAACCGCTCGATACCCTTGAAGAAATCCGGTGATTGCAGGGTCATACCCCGGCGCTTCTTCGTCTCGACCATACCGATCATCCGAAAGCGGCCTAAGGCTTCGCGCACAACATTTCGGCTGACTCCCAGGGCTTCGGCTAATTCAATTTCCTTGGGCATTGCGTCACCCGGCTTAAACTGATTATTCTTCAGAAACTCCAGTATCCGAAGTTCTACCCGATCTGCCATGGATAAGGTTTGTAGCGGTTTCAGTGATAAATCTCTAGTCATTCTATAGCTTAAGTTAGGAGAAGAATATCAAAACGATTATGGATTAGGGTAATTCCATAGCTCTCCAGTCAGTTTCCAGAGAGGTTAGTGTTGCGGAATCGAGGGAAGGAAGAGGCAATCGGACTGGCCCACAGTCTAAGCCAACAAACTTCATCAACGCTTTTTGTACGGCTAAGCCCCCGTATTTAGTAATTAGATCGACGACCCTGATTGACTTCATCTGGCATTCCCGAGCCCTTGGTAAATCTTGTTGATAAAATGCTTCAAGGAGAGCACGATAGACCGGAGCCGCAAAATTGAATGTGCTTCCAATAAATCCTTGGGCACCGGCCACCAGAGCGTTAATCATCATCTCATCGTACCCATACAGTATATCGTACTTTCGGTTAGCGAACTCAATACATTGTAGATATTCGTGAAAATTTGATGAAGTATATTTTATGCCCGCCAGATTAGGAATCAGTTTTTCCGCCCGTCTGAGGAACTCAGTCATGCTAATACTGTTGCCGGTTAGGGCTGGAATATGATAGTAGTAGAAAGGCAAATTGGGAGCACCCGAAGCGATCTCAGCCATTGTTTCCGTGAGTTGGTGAGCTCCCCCTAGAGGGAAATAGTGAGGAGCTATCGCCGATATAGCGTCAATACTTAGCGAAGCTGCGTGAGAGACAAGGTGTTTGGACTCGTGGACGCTAGTATGACCCACATGAGCAAAGATGGGCAACTTACCGGAGGCCGCTAAAGCAAAATGCTCTAATGCCTTCATCCGTTCAGTCGTCGTAAGGGATGGTCCTTCACCCGTGCTTCCACACACAAAAATGCCGTTAAGCTTATTTTCAACGTAGTAATCAACTAATGCTGGTATTCGGGAGTAATCAACTTCATGATTAGGCATCATGGGAGTGAAAGTGGCTACTATTAATCCTTTAAATTTTCGCATTATATGCTATTATGTACTACATATATACAATACTAATAATTATCCTCAAAAAGGCAAAAGATTCGTCCAAAAATCACGAGCTAGTGATGTCCCCAACACAAGTTGCCGTCACCAGATCAAAGACGACACCGGCCGCATTGCCCTGCATCCGGCTGAGATTTTGTATGAGGCGTTGAAAGATTAATCTTAATTCTGGTTCGGTTTTATTGATGCAAGCCCACATCACCGATGGGCGTTACTTTGAGAGAACCTTTCTTTTTTTCAAATCATACTGATCGCCTTCCCGGAGGAAGTAAAATAGGTTATCCTGAGGCGGCAGGTTCTTCAGATCGCTTCCCTCCCGCGACCAGAAAGAACCGTCGTAAACGATTACGTAGCTATCGCCGAGGACTTTAAATTGGTTTTTCTGTACTACCATTGCCGTACCTTCGTCTATACTGACTCCTAACAGTTCCGGGCGATTTTTCAGAATATCGAGCATATCAAACTGCCGATTACGAGCCAGCACGTGCTGATCGATGGCGATATTTTTGATAAAGCCGAAGCCTTCTTCGTGGTCGCCCATCATAATCTGATTGTTTTTGGTATCGCCTCGCGCCAGATAAGAACCTTGGATGGTTGCCCCAGCCGAAGAGCCACCGATAACTCCACCCCGCTCTAGCACCTGCCAGAACAACTCCTCCGCTTTGGTATCTTTATAGGAATCAACTAATCGCCATTGCCGTCCTCCGCCAAACCATACTGCCTTAGCCTCATGTAAAGGCCGAACAAAAGCCTCAGAATTAGCTTCCGACCGATCATTCGTATGCAGTACGGTTACATTCGTAGCGCCCGCATCTCTAAACTTACCAGCCCCACTAGAATTTTCATCGTAGCTCTTCGCTCCTAATGCGGTAGGGATAATAACAATAGGTGCATCTGTTCCACCAGCTAATTCGATAAACCGTTTAATAATGCTTTCCCCCAGCTTGCCTCCCCCGGCTATGATTAATGATCCTTTTTTAGGGCCAGTAGTTACTTCAGATTGAGCATTGCACTCAGTAGTTGTGATGCCTGACAAAATGCCTATGAGTAGAAAAAGAAGATATATTCTCATCAGTAAATTAGTTATCCAAAGTAAGCTTCGGTCGCTAATCTAATCAATTAAATCAATGTTATAGAACCTGCTGGGGTAGATCATGACCCTCGGTTCGTTTAAACCAGAAGTGAAGTAGCCTAGCATGCTTTTTCTTAACAGAAACCCAAAAGTTCTGAGATGAGGAGTTTAACTCAGTAGCTTCTCGCCAGAAATAGGGTAGGTCATTTACCGACCGGCAACCACCACATCGTGGGTAGCAGCCCACTGGAAGAGGTTCTGCTTTTGCAGGGCATTGGCCATCAGATCAGGGAAAAGATCGGGGGTACAGGCGAAAGCTGGAATGTTATTCGCCGCTAGGAAGGCGGCATTTCCGTGATCAAAGTACGGTTTACCTTCGTCGTTCAGTGCCAATAGTACGACTAGCTGCACGCCACTACCTACCAGCGAAAGAATTCGCTTTTTCATTTCGGCTACGTTGCCGCCTTCGTACAGGTCAGTAATGAGCACTAGCACGGTATCGTTGGGGCGGGTAACTGACTGTTGGCAGTAGCGAAGGGCGCGTTCGATGTCGGTTCCTCCGCCCAGTTGCACTCCAAATAATAAATCAACCGGGTCTTGTAGGTCTTCGGTTAAATCGGCTACGGAGGTATCGAACACCACCATACGGGTATTTACCGCAGGAATGGAAGCCATTACGGCACCAAAAATACCGGAATACACCACCGACGTACCCATAGAGCCACTCTGATCAACGCACAGAATAATGTCTTTTAACGCACTGCGTTTGCGTCCGTAGCCTATCCGGGTTTCGGGAATAATGGTTTTGTACTCAGCTTGGTAGTGCTTGAGGTTGCGAAGAATGGTAGCGTGCCAATTGATTTCGTTGTGTCGGGGACGTTTATTTCTCACCGAACGGTTCAGGCTTCCGGTAACTGCTTGTTGCATAGGCTGGGTGAGTTTTTTCATCAACGCATCTACTACCTTCTGCACTACCTCCCGGGCGGTGTCTTTAGTTTTATCGGGAATCACTCGCGATAGAGTCATTAAATTAGCTACGAGTTGCACGTCGGGCTCTACGGCTTGTAGCATTTCCGGCTCAGTGAGCATGGAAGTGAGGTTGAGCCGCTTGAAGGCATCTTGCTGCATCACCTGCACTACCGAACTGGGAAAGTAAGTACGAATATCACCCAGCCACCGAGCCACATTGGGTGAACTAGGCCCTAGTCCACCACCCCGTTCACCATCGTAAAGTGCGGTCAGCGACTGATCCATAATCTGATCCGCTCCGCTCAGGCTCACTCCGGTACCGTCAGCTTCGCCTTCGCCCAGAATTAATCGCCACCTTCTTAACTGTTCGCTATTCATTCGTTGCTGATTTTAAACCTAACAATTGTTTCACTAGCGGTAAGGCCGCGGTGGCTCGCTCATGATTGAATCCCATATCCTGAGATGCTACGGCAGCTACCGAAACTGACTGCTTGCCGTTTTTGGCTTTCTCTCCCAGCTTTCGTCGTTCGGGTTTGGAGAAAGTGGCAAAGCTTCGTCGCAGTACCGGCAGTATCTGCACAAATATTTCTTCTTCTAACTGGGCTACCCATTGATCAAGCAATCCCCACAAGGTTTCGTCCAAGATCAAAACCATACCACTTCCCTGAAGAAAACCTTCCAGCCAAGTAGCAGAGTAACTCGTTGACTGGGCCGACGAAAGGGCTAGTGAAAATTTCTGGGCAATGATGTCATCGTTCCAGATACTGCTTTCCGATAAAATCCGGCAGGCTTTACCGGCTACAATCCCGTTGATCTGCGAATGGTCAGCCAGGCTTACCAGTGCCTGATGCCAGAGCTGAGTATAATCATCTTGCTGAAGAATCCGTAACGCACTATCCATTTCCTGAATTCTATCAAACGCTTCTGCCGCACTCTCTTCATTCAATGAAGTACAAGCGTTAGGTAATCCAATGCTAATTCGGGAAACCAAGCTGTCCAGCACATGATTGATCATGGCGGTGTCGGTCTGACGAACATCGCCGTAGCGACTGATATTAGCCAAGGGCGGTAGAGCCTGCATCAGTTGGAAAATATCGCCTGAAAGAGCAGCTAGTTCATCCAGCTTCTGTAGCAAGTCAGTCAGAGCCTGTGGTAAATTGGCAGGTAATGTCTGCTCTAGTAGTTGGGCTACCTCGCGTAAAGCAGATACCTGATTTAACTGCTGTTTAATGTAAGCCGAAGCTGCCGTTGCTACGGTGTTTCCCCAAATACCCTTTTCTATAATTCGAATGGCAATCTCCGGCTCCCAGTATAGATTCCACTGCTCCTTGAAGGTTCCCTTGCCCGAGACGTGAGCCGGAGTGCCCCAGTTAATTCCTAACACATGCAGTCGATGCAAGAATTGGCTTCTTTCCCGATCTAGGTCTTTCCGTAAATCTAGCGTTAAGGCTTTGCGCTCGTCGCTGGGTTTTAGGCGGAGCTTTTTCTGGTGTTGCTGCACATCCGACTGAAGCGGAACAGCAGGGACTTCGCTGGGTACTTCGCCCATTCGTTGCCCTACGATCAGGGCTTCCTGTACCAAATCTAGCAGGCTATCATCACCAAAAGATAGTACGGTGTTGGTCGCTTCATTGTACTCGGCTAATCCAGGTCGAGCCAAGTCTCTGAGAGCGGCTAGGGTATCAGCCAGTCGGATAGCTTCAATCACATGAGCGGTGGAAGTATCCATCTGGTGCCGACGGAATACGCGAGCTACCTGGGTCATCCAGCCGTAGCCCCGCTCGTCGGGTTTCGCCTGCCAGATATGGTGGTACCATCCGGGCGACATCACTCCGGCTCCGTAGCCACTGGCAAACGTCAGGCGGCGGTATGTCCAAGGAATCCAAGTGGTTTCTATTTTGCATTTGGGCAAGCCCTTTAGAAGCAAGCGATCATCCTTTTTAGGCGGCTGATTTACCAGGGCCGGAGCGTGCCAGGCGCCGCAGACTACGGCTACGGTTTCGTAGTTTTTCTCTGCTTCTTGCAGAATTTTACGCATGTAGGCCTCCCGCAAGTCGTTCTCCCGATCCTCGGGCAAATCCAGCGTATCCCGCAGGGCGGTCATCCCTTCTAAAATGGCCGCGAAACTATCCTGATGGTTCAGTCGCAGTTCAAACTGATGCTCCCACCACAGCTCGGTATCCGCAAATCCGGCAGCTCGCGCCAGATGGGTGAGCGGATATTCCGCTACGCTGGCCTTTTCCTCTTCTGGCTTGCTATCCTTTTCTGCCGATTCTTCGGGAGTAGCAAAGCGGTGCGCCAATGGTAAATCCATAAACTGCACCGGAATATTATTCTTTAGACCGTACTGAATGGCCTGCCACTCGGGAGAAAACTCCGCAAACGGATAAAAGGAAGCCTGCTGAGGCTGATCGGTGCGATAGGCTAATATGGCTACCGGAGGCTTAATATCGGGGCTTTGTACGTATGAGAGAATACCATCCGCTTCCGGTGGTCCTTCCACTAGCAGCACATCGGGCTTGAGTTGCTCCAGAGCCGCCTGCAAGCTATGGGCTGAACCCGGTCCGTGATGCCGAATACCTAAAACGTGTACGGACATAGCGTGTTAATTAAATCTGTTCCCGGCAAGCTCGGTACATATCTTTCCAGCCGTCGCGGGTCTTCACTACGGTTTCCAAGTACTCTTGCCATACAACCTTATCCTGAACCGGATCTTTCACTACCGCTCCTACTAAACCAGAAGCAATATCTTCAGCACTTAACTGTCCATCACCAAAGTGGCCGGAAAGCGCCATACCACTGTTGACCACCGAGATTGCCTCCGCAGTGCTAAGGGTTCCGGTAGGGCTTTTTAGCTTGGTTTTTCCGTCTTCAGTCATGCCCGAGCGAAGCTCCCGGAAGATGGTCACGATTCGTTTGATTTCTTCCAGAGCCGGTACTTCAGCGGGTAACTGTAGTGCCTTACTAATACTTTCTACCCGTCGGCGAACAATGTCAATCTCTTCGTCCATGCTGCTGGGAGTAGGTAGAATTACGGTATTGAAACGTCGCTTCAAAGCTCCCGACAGCTCATTCACGCCCTTATCGCGATTGTTAGCTGTGGCAATTACATTGAATCCACTCACTGCTTGTACTTCCGTATTCAATTCCGGAACTGGCATGGTTTTCTCCGAAAGAATGGTAATTAGCGTGTCCTGCACATCGGCAGTAATACGGGTAAGTTCCTCGACTCGGGCAATTTTCCCGTCTTGCATGGCTCGCATCATGGGGGTTTCTACCAGTGCTTCAGCTGAAGGGCCTTCCGCCAGTAGCTTAGCGTAGTTCCAGCCGTAGCGGATCGCTTCTTCGCTGGTGCCCGCCGTGCCCTGAATCAGTAAAGTTGAATCGCCACTAATAGCCGCCGCCAGATGCTCAGCCACCCAAGACTTGGCGGTACCCGGCAAACCGTACAGCAACAAAGCCCGATCAGTAGTAAGGGTAGCTACAGCAATCTCCATCAACCGTTTGTTGCCGATGTACTTAGGAGTTATTTCAAAGCCATTTTTCAGCTTTCCTCCTACCAAGTAGGTTACCACTGCCCAGGGCGACATGTTCCACCGGGGAGGTGCCGGGTGAGAATCGGCTTTCTTTAACGCCTCTAGTTCTTCTGCAAATAGTTGCTCGGCATGTTGCCGTAATAATTCTGCCATATCCGTATTGGTTATTCGTCAAATGATGATGGTATCTTGGTTTTCAATTCGATAGTTCTGAATAAATCTCGCAGCATAGTTCGCCAGGTATCACGCTTCTCATTTTTGGGCGGAAGAAATTCTTCCTGCTGCGCTAAGATTTCAGTGGGCATACGTTCGGCTAGTCGCATAAACGCTTCCGTTTCGTAGTGATAGACGCCGCGCTGGGCGAAGTTGTGATACAGCAGTTTCAGGGCTGCTTTAGAAAATTCTAGCGACCACGGATAATGTAATTCGTCTAGTAGTGGGATAATATTATTTGCGCTCAGGATGGCATCTGCTCGTTTATGATTAAATAACCGAGTGAGTGTCTCCGGCGAAGCCCCGGGCAATACTGAAGGGGTGTTCTCGAGTAAAGCTTTAGTTGCGTTCGAGGCAAGAACGAAGTCCAGCCAAGCATCAGCCCAGCTACTATTCCGGTGAAAGGCTATCGTAGCGGCCCAAGCAGGTAAGTATTTTTGCAGGGATTTATCGGTGATGAACGGCTTCAGTATTTTTTCGGGGGATAAGCTTAGTTGCTCTTCCCAAACCTTTGGCTGAATTAGTGAAAGTACTTGGAAAGCTTGATATTCTTGATCGGAAAAGTTTTTGTCTAAGCTCTCGGATTCTAAGCCAAATTCTTTTATCCAAACGCCGAGGTCTACATTGGTATTGACTTCAATTTTAGCGGAACCTATGCCCAGCATACCTCCCTCTTTTGATGTTAACAATTGACTACATTGCTGGTGAAACTGCTGGGTCAGTGTACTCTCGGGTTGCCTTAGTAAAAGCTGCTGAGCTAGAGCCGTGACCTTCTTGCTTTTATCCTGCAACATTGTTTCCAGTAATGCCAGTTCTTCGGCTGACTGCGGATTACCCCACGCACTGAGAAAGTCAAATCGATCAGTGGCATTCTCTTCCTTCCAGGTACTTTGCAGCAGTTCGGTAGCCTTGGATCGACCGTGTTGTAGCAGATACTGAAATAGCTGTTTTCGTTGGCGACTGGCACCCGTCTCCCAAATCTCCTGAGTTGTTTGCTGAAACACTTGCCAGTCATCGTTCAGGCTGGCTAGCCAGTGGCCTCGCTCTCCTATCACCTCCGTCAATTGCTGTTGCAAGGCTATATCTTCCTCACCTAGTTTTAGCAACTGAGGTAAATACTGAGGGGCAATTTTATACGATCTCTCTGTACAATGGGTCAACCAAACGGGTAGTAAAGAATAACGGTTTTCACTAATCAGTACTCCTAACAAACGGTTCGCTGTGGTAGGAGGAAAGTTTTCGTTCTCAGATTCACCCGTATTCTTTTGATTTGCCGTATCAATGTCTACGATGGGAAACTCCTGACCAGCCCGATAATAGGAAAGCATGAATGCCGAAAGCTGGAGAAAACTTGTTTCATCATCTTCAGTCGCTAACTGAGCTAATTCCTGCTGTACCGCTTGCGGTAAACTGGCTATTACCGACTGTGGCGGTGTTTTATCTGTACCGAGCAAGGCTGCTTTTAGTATCTCGTCAATAGAATTCATATTACAGCAAATGATATTCTGAAAAAGCCCATACTCCGAGTGGATGCAAAACCCGGTTTTCTATAATTCCCGTTACGGTGATAGGTTGACCACTGCTAAGGGCTAGCATTTTCCACCGCCCCTCTTCCGCTATCTGAACTTTTACGGCTTTACCAGCTGAATCCATCAATAACAGCTTTTCTGACATCCAGCGGGGTATAACTGAACTTAATACCACCGGAAGCTGATTAGTTTGGATATCAAATGATACTACCTGAGCGTAGTCTGCTTCAAATTCGGACAAGGTAGTGTAGCCCTCGGGCTGGCTCATGGGCTGTATTTGGCGAATCTCCTTCACAATAGCTCGCAGGGGATAATTACTGGGATAAAAGGCTAGCGTAGCTTCCAACTGTGTAGCGGGGAGCAAACTAGTATCCCGAGGTTGCCCGGGAGTGATAAACTGTAGAATAAGCGCGTAGCGCTGAGTGGTCTTTCCCTTGAGCCAGTACCGAATGGTAGTCAGTCGCTCTTCCTGAAATTCCTGCTTACCCAGTACCTGCCAGGTATCCTCTATTCCAGTTTGCTGATTTAGCTCGTCTTTAGAATACGGCCAGCCTAAAGCAGTTTTCACATCTTCTTGCACTCCAGCATCCAATGAATCCCAGTGCTCAAATCCTTCGGTCACCAAGTACATTTGTGTTAGGGTCTCCCAAGCCGTATACTCCCAACCCGCTGCGTGATAGTTAATATCACCCATTCTTCGGATGAAGTTGGCTAATCCGGGTGCCTGGGCGTCCACCATACGGGCAGCGGTATTTCCCCAAAATGCTCGGTCGCGAGTAGGTAGTGTAGCCAATCCATCGCGCACCAAATCTTTCAGCCAAAGTTGTAATTCCTCAACTCCGCCTTCAATCTTCTTCATTCGGCTAGCAACCCGTTTTTGCCGGGCTTTCTTATCTACCGGTTTTGGATTAGCCTTTCTTTCTTCCCGCTTCTCTCGCTGATTCAGCCAGTCCGCTACCCAGTCGGGCGGGGTGGTTTCGGTAAAAGTATCGGCACTACGGGCGCGCAGCAGCAGTAGTCCGATGGCGTGTTTGCAGGGAAATTTGCGGCTAGGGCACGAACATTTATAACCAATCTGACGAAGATCAATCCGTACCTGGTAAGGTGCACTACCGCTTCCTTGTACTTCACCCCAGAGGCTAGTATCGGAAGCACCTAACCGGGGCCACTTACTGGGATTAGCCTGCTTCTTTCCGGCTTTAACCGAAGCAGTATCGGGAGCGAGTTCTAAGATTTGTTCTTCAGTCCAGTGCATAAAGTTGCTGGTTGGAATAATAGGTGGCCACCACTCGGTAGAATTGTAGCGAACCTCAAGGCAAGATTCATAATTTCCGAGTGAACGGCTAACCAAAATTGAGGGAGTTCTTACATCGATACTATTTCAAACTTTACGTTGAATCTACCCCGTAAAACTCGATATTCCTCTACACAACTAAGGCTTGGCATCTGAGGTGATTTTACTACTTTTGCTGAAACAACATAACTCGTAATGGCCGAACCCAAAGTCCAGCAATTTCGCACCATCAAAATTCGGCGCGAAGATGCCCTGAATTATCATACCCAAGACCAGCCCGGTAAAATTGAAGTCGTTCCCACTAAGTTACTAAGTTCTCAAATTGATTTGGCACTGGCCTATTCGCCTGGAGTAGCCGAGCCTTGTCGGGAAATCGCCCAGCAACCTGATGACGTCTATAAGTATACTGCCAAGGGGAATTTGGTAGGGGTTATCTCTAATGGAACCGCTGTGCTAGGCTTGGGCGATATTGGTCCCGAAGCCTCCAAGCCTGTGATGGAGGGAAAAGGAGTACTCTTCAAAAAATTCGCAGGTATTGATGTGTTTGATTTAGAAGTGGATGTTAAAGACCCCGATGCCTTTGTCCAGATCGTAAAATCATTAGAGCCGACTTTTGGAGGAATTAACTTAGAAGATATTAAAGCTCCAGAGTGCTTTGAGATTGAGCAGCGGCTACGGGAAACGATGAATATTCCGGTGATGCACGACGATCAGCACGGAACCGCTATTATTTCCAGTGCTGCCTTGCTGAATGCACTGGAATTGGTCGGAAAGAAGATTGAAGACATTCAGATTGTAGTGAGTGGAGCGGGAGCATCAGCTATGGCCTGCATCAAGCTTTATGAAGAGCTAGGAGCCCGTCGGGAAAATATTGTGATGTGCGACATTGATGGGGTGCTATATCAGGGGCGAGAAGGCTTAGATGAAATTCGATCATATTTTGCTACCAATCGAAGTGTACGAACCTTAGCCGAAGCCATGCAAGGAGCAGATATGTTTTTAGGGCTTTCTGCCGGAAATATTGTCTCAGCCGAGATGGTTAAGTCAATGACTGATCGCCCCATTGTTTTTGCCTTGGCAAACCCTGACCCGGAAATAAGTTATGATCTGGCTACACAAAGCCGGGATGATATTATTATGGCTACTGGGCGATCCGACCATCCTAACCAGGTAAATAATGTGTTAGGCTTCCCTTACATTTTTCGGGGAGCGTTGGATGTGCGGGCTACGGCGATTAATGAAGAAATGAAGATGGCAGCGGTGAAAGCCCTGGCAAAACTAGCGAAAGAGCCTACCCCGGAGATTGTCAACAAAGCTTACAGCAGCGATAAAATTATTTTTGGGAAAGAATATCTCATTCCTAAACCGCTTGACCCTCGTTTAATTACTAGTATCTCGCCCGCCGTAGCCAAGGCTGCGATGGAAACTGGAGTAGCCCGCACTACGATTAATAACTGGGAGCAATATGATATAGAGCTACAGCAACGCCTGGGGATCGACCAAAAATTGATGTCGCAAATTATTTCTAAGGCTAAAAAAGAACCTAAGCGAGTAGTGTTTGCGGAGACTGAGAATGTGAAAATCCTGAAGGCTGCTCAGATTCTTTACGATGAACAGATAGCCAGTCCTATTTTACTTGGTAATCGGCAAAAAATAAAAGCCCTCGTCGAGGAGCATCAACTAGAGCTCTCATCTTGCAAAATCATTGATCCCTACGTAGAGAAAGAATATCGGGAAGTATACGGGGATAAACTGTATGAGAAGCGGAAGCGAAAAGGTGTTACTCAGCAGGAGGCTCGTAACGTAATGCGTTCGCGTAATTACTACGGTACCGCTATGGTAGAAAGCGGCGATGCCGATGCCTTCCTCTCGGGTCTTACTAGCGACTACCCGAAAACGGTGCGTCCGGCTTTGCAGGTAATTGGAATGAGTAGCGAAGTGAAACGGGTAGCGGGAATGTATATTATCCTAAATAAGAAAGGTCCTTTCTTCTTCGCTGACACTACAGTGAATGTAAATCCTACTGTTGAGGAATTAGTGGATATTATTGGGCTAACCGCTTCTTCAGTACGTTCGTTTGGTATTACTCCCCGAGTGGCAGTTCTTTCGTATTCCAACTTTGGTTCCAGCAAAGGTGAAGTACCCGAAAAGACGGCTCGGGCAGTAGCCTTAGCCCAGAAGCGCTGGCCTGACTTAATTATTGATGGAGACATTCAGGCAAATACGGCTCTCAACGTGGAGTTGCAACAGCAAAGCTATCCGTTTAGCCGTCTTGCTGAACAAGGGGCTAACACTTTAATTTTCCCAGATTTAACCTCTGGAAATATTGCTTATAAACTACTGATGGAAATTGGTAGTGCTGAGGCTATCGGCCCTATTCTGCTAGGAATGAACAAACCAGTTCATGTATTACAACAAGGTAGTACTGTGCGCGAGATCATCAATATGGTAGCGATTGCCGTAGTAGATGCTCAAGCGCAACAGACGATTAAGTTGTAAATCGTAGAGTCAACCTACTGTAATAAAACAAATCAGCCCTGAATGCTAAGCGTAAGCTTAACACCCAGGGCTAATTTATTGAGCCTTATCTTAAAGAGTTTTTACTTTACAGTCAGCGTGTACTGAGGAGTTGGGTTCATGGGGCAGAAGTATACATACTCTCCTTCTTCTAGAGTCACTTCTTGAGAAGCTGCTGTTTCACCGTCAGTAATGGTTTTGGACAAATAAGCTTCCGGAATGTGATGCTCTTGGTCGGTTTTTCCTTTGGGGGCAATTACAAATCCTACTTCGTGGTCTACTCCACTATTGGTTACTTCAAAAACGTAAGTTTCTCCTGCTTTCAGATTAAGCTCCTGTTGGGTAAACTCACCCGTAGTTTGATCTAGTTTAACCACTTCTTGTGCTTGAAGGCTCTGGTTAAATAACCCTCCAACAACTAGGGCGAATATGAATAGTACTTTTTTCATTGCTTTATCTTTTGTATAGTTCGAGAATGGGATAAGAATAGATTAAAATATTAAACAGCGGCAACTTCTAGCTCAGGGGCAGCTGGGAAATCTACCGGAACTTGAGTGGCTCCGTGAATGAAGTTGCTGATGATTTTGTCGCCAATTACTACGATTACATCAATTAAGTTAGCTTTGGTGTAACCAGCAGCGAAGAAGTTTTCTAAAGCTTCCGCACTAGGCTTACTGCGGTTGATGGTAATGTCCTTTACAAATTTTGCTAGGGCATCTATTTTTTCATCAAATGAGGCTTCTCCGCTTCTGATTTCCAAAATCTGCTCATCAGTAAAACCGTTCATTTTTCCTAAAGCAGTGTGGGCAGCTAAACAGTACTGGCATTCGTTCACTTGAGAAACAACTAGATTAATTACTTCTCGCTCTTTTGCTTTCAAAGTGCTTTTGCGATTTTGGAAAGCTAGATAATCGCCTAGGGCAGTGTCATTGTACGCGTAAGTAGCGTAGAGATTAGGAACAAAGCCTAGCCCTTTTTCTAATTGATCAAAGATGGCTTGGTTATTTTCTGATACTTGGTCTCGAGTAGGAACTTCAAATGTAACTGACATGATTCTATTTATTTTAAAGTGTAAAATCGTTTTGTAAAAATTTTGAATACAATAGGTTTTACGGACGGGTTGCCCGTAAGTAATTGACAATTCTTCCCGTTGTATTGGCGATTTTACCTTTATTGGTCAGTAAGTGGCTAATTTTGATTCCCTTTAAACTGCTGTGGGGTTTGACCTACCACTCGTTTGAAAAGTCGATGCAGTGAGCCTACATCATTGAAACCTAGTTCGTGGGCAATTTCTTTAGTGCTCTTACTGGTGTAGAGTAGTTGTCTTTTTACCTCTAGCACAATCCGTTCGTGAATAATCTGCAAAGGAGACTTTTGCTCATACTTTGCAAAAAGGTTGGAAAGTGTTTTAGGAGATTTAAAGAGAAGATCAGCATAGTCTTGGACAGTCCGCTTCTCTTTATAGTGTATGTCTACTAGTACATTAAACTTACGGATGGTATCTCGTTGCCTTTCCGGTAGGTCAGGGTAGGGTGACTGATCTTTGGTTAAACGAGTAATTTTAATAATCAGTCTTTTCAGTAGTATACGTAGCATTTCTCCCTGAATGGTATCCCGAGTTCTGCACTCTTCAAGGAATACTTCATACAGCATATCAAACTTTTTCTGTTCTTCCGGACTGATACTAGTTAAAGGAGGTCGCTGATTACCGAAAAAGATAATGCCATTGCACGACGTCTCGTGGTCGTGATCATTGATACAGTAAAATTCCCGATTGAACGTGAAACTAGTCAAGCTAGCTGAAGACTGAGGAAAGGTTAGATGCTGTAAAAAAGTAGTTGTAGTAACTTGGTGAGGTTGAAGCTGAAGGTCTACTCCATCAACATTAAGTAAAATAGATTCATCACCTTTATTCCAGTGAATACTGATCAGGCTAGGCTGATGCTCGAACTGCTCAAACTCATTGATGTAATCAGTACTCAAAGCAAAAAAAGCCCCTACGTCTTTCTCTTGATATGAATAAACCATACTGTACTGTCAAAAATTTACGCGTACTATTGTGGTAACTCCAAAAATAGCTGATAAATAACAGTTAGAATGTCTACTAATACACAATTGATGCGAATGAACAGTTGCAGTGTTCCGCCGGAATATTAGATAGTGGAGTTATGACGCATTTTGTGTTCAGGCAACCGTTGCACAGTATTTGTGTGTTCATGCTGCTTTGGAATGGCAACTGATAAGTGCCTGAACACACGAATACCTTAACACTTGAACACATTTAATTATTTTAGCCACTTCAGTCGGAATTGGTTTACCGCATTTTTTTTGATCGCTTTGCCGTGACCAAAGCAAGCCACTTCAAACTGGTACATCGTTAACTTACGAAGGCTCCGTAATCCTAGCTGATAATCTTCATAGGCGATACTGGGCTGAAGCCAGCCAATATTACTAGCCGTATCGGCAGCAAAGAGTACTCCACCTTCCTGAGGCCAAAAGAAAACGAGTTGCCCGGCACAGTGCCCGGGCGCGTGAATAGCCCGAAGACCTCCCGCAATTTCTAAGATTTCGCTATCTGTCACTTCTCGATCAATACTAGCAGGTTCTATTTCGCTGGGTGATTTAGCAATGAAAGCCTGGAAGAGACCTTTGTTTAGAAGTCCCGGAGCAGGAGTTAGCGGGCGCAATACTTGTCCTTGTTGAACCAGAGCAGCATCGGTAGGGTGCATATAGGTGGTGGCATCACAAGCTTTTTGAAGAGCCGCTAGCCCTCCGGTATGGTCAGCGTGGCAGTGGGTTATCAGAATATGCTGAATATCTTTCGGTACTCTTCCAATTTTTTCTACTGCTTGTATCAACTGATGAGTACTACCCTCTGAACCTGTGTCAATAAGCGTTAATTCGTCATGATTAATTAAAAATGTATTTACTACACCGAGCGAAACTTCATAAACCGACGGGGTAATTTGGCGAACCTTCATCGATCACAAAACTTCTTTGTACTGCATTTTATGAAGCTGAGTGTAGTAACCATCTAGAGTCAGCAGTTCATCGTGCGTACCTCGCTCCTTAATTTCTCCGTGATCGAGTACCAAAATCTGGTCGGCATTCTGAATGGTAGATAATCGGTGAGCAATGACAATAGCCGTCCGGCCTTTCATTAGCCGAGTAATGGCTTCCTGAATGAGTTCTTCGGTTTCGGTATCTACTGAGGAAGTAGCTTCATCGAGAATAATAATTTCCGGGTTGTACACCATTGCTCGTACAAACGAGATCAACTGCCGCTGCCCAACCGAAAGCGTAGCACCTCGCTCTTGCACATTGTACTGAAAACCACCTGGCAAACGCTCAATGAACTTACGGGCTCCGACCAGTTCAGCAGCTTCAACTACTTTTTCGTGACTAATATCCGAGTTACCTAGTGTGATATTTTTCTCAATTGTATCGGAGAACAGAAAAACATCCTGAAGAACAACTCCAATGTGGCGACGTAGAACACTTAAATCGTAGTCTTTCACTTCGGTGCCATCGATCAGAATTTCGCCGCGCTTAATATCGTAGAAACGGCTCAAGAGGTTGATAATGGAAGACTTTCCTGCTCCAGTAGCTCCGACTAACGCCAGGGTCTCTCCCGGTTTTACCTCAAAATTAATGTCCTTCAGTACGTAATCGCGCTCATTGTAGGCAAACCATACATTTTTGAACACTACGTGTCCTTCCAGATGATCTTTAGTGTGCTGACCATTATCATCAATGTGCTCCTGGCTGTCTAGTAAATTCAGAATGCGGGAAGAACTAACGATTCCCATCTGTAGGGTGTTAAAGCGATCAGCAATCTGTCGGATAGGTCGGAAGAACATATTGATGTACATGATGAAAGCGATCAGTATCCCGATGGTTACTTCTTCGTGTAATACGCCTCGGGCTCCGTACCAAACTAATAGGCCGATCCCGGTAGCCATAATTACATCTGCCACGGGGAAGTACACCGAATAGTACATGACTGACCGGAGGTGAGCTTGCCTATGTTCATCATTAATTTCTCGAAAACGCTCGTACTCCCGCTTTTCACTGCTAAAAATCTGGACAATGCTCATGCCTGTAATATGCTCCTGTACGAAAGAGTTAAGATTAGATACCGCGTTTCGTACTTCATTAAAGGCAACCTTTACCTTTTCTTTGAAAACGTAAGTACTTAGTATTAGCAAAGGTAAGGTAGACAGACTCACCAAAGTTAGCTTCCAGTCAATATAGAACATCACGCCCAGAATGACGATGATCTGGAGAATATCGCCAATAATGGCGGCTACTCCTTGGCTAAAGATGTCCGACAGGGTTTCAATATCCGAGATATTACGGGTAACCAAGCGACCGATGGGGGTGCGATCGAAAAATCGTAATCGTAGACTTAGCAAGTGGCGGTACAGCTTTACGCGGATATCCCGTACCACGCTTTGTCCAATCCAGCCCGAAAGGTAAGTATGTAAGTATTGCACAATGCCTTGCACCGCAATCAGCCCGATTAGTAGCCCTACCATGTTTACTAGACCCGGGTAATCGCTTACTAGAATATATTCGTCAATGGTCTGTTGTACAAAGAAGGGAACCGCCGGAGCGAGCAGAGCGATAAGTATCGTAAGAAATACCAAAATGTAAAATCTTCCGATATACGGTTGTATGTATCGGAAGATTCGTTTCAGTACTTGGGTGTCAATGATGTCACCACTATTAATTTTTTCTTTATCCATAGGTTTGCTTACTGTTGATATATTTCAGTTGGATAGGTCACTTCCGTTAGGAACAGTCCGCAGGCATCTACCGAATGCCCCGCCTGTCTCCGGTCTTGACTTTCTACAATTTTCTCAAAATCGTTTAAACTAATCTTGCTGGCTCCGACATCCAGCATGGTGCCGACGATTGCTCGAACCATACCGCGCAAAAATCGATCGGCAGAAATTGAAAATATCAATCGATCTTCTTCTAATACGTGCCAACCTGTCCGAAAGATGTGACAATCGTAAGAAGGGTTTTGAGTATTCTTTTTGCTGAAACTCGCGTAATTCCGTTTTTTGTACCGAACCAACTGCTGGGCAGCTTTGTTCATCATCTTTATGTCTACTTTGGTAGGCAAGAAGCAACTTAGCCCGTTCAAAAAAGGGTTTCTCTTTTGGTGAATAAAATACTGATAGCTACGGCAGGTAGCACTAAAGCGGGCATGAGCCTGTTCCGTCACAGGGACCATTTTAGAGATGCTGATATCCCGGGGTAGGGCAGCGTTGAACCGGTATAGACACTCTTCTTCATCTAAAGGAATGCTGCTGTCAAAATGCGCTACCTGTCCTCGAGCGTGTACACCGGTATCTGTCCGTCCGCTGCCTACGGTAGCCACAGGCTGGCGTAAAACCTTTGACAATGTTTCGTCGAGTACCTGCTGTACTGAGAGCGCGTTCTGCTGAATCTGCCAGCCGTGGTAAGCTGCCCCATGATACTTGATACTAAGAAAGTAGCGCATCAGATTGGGTTGGGGTAGTAATTGGGTTACTTAAGGATAGTAGATTATGCATTTGTTAAGTATATTGATTAATATAGCAAAAAATATTTTTCATAAGATGTTGATAATAAGTCACTTAAATAATATACATTTAACTATAAGATTAACAGTGTAAGTGAAATTTAACAATAGTTTCATCTCTAGCTGAGTATATCTTGATTTTTATATTGTTACTTTTCGAAAATCCCACTTAGTTGAAGGGATTCATACATAAATCTTAAATTTTTTGTCTAAAGAAGTCAGTCCGGTGAGTGTTTTAGAGAAGGTACATACAACCACGCAATGGCAGTCAGTAGGGCGGTACTTATCGGTGCTAGGGGCGGTTATTGTGTTCATGCTCTCCATCAATTTACTTAGCCACTCGTTTCAGGGAATTCGCGAAGATATTGCATCTTCTATTCTATCGGTAACTACTAATCCGTTTATTGGATTGTTCATTGGTCTGTTGCTCACAGCGGTCATTCAAAGTAGCTCAATTAGCACTTCTATGATTGTGGCTCTTGTCGGTTCAGGTACAATTAGTTTATCAGCCGCAGTGCCTATTGTAATGGGAGCCAATGTAGGAACGACGCTTACTAGCACCATAGTTTCCCTCAGTTTTATTACCAGCAAGCGAGCGTTTCGCAAAGCAATTAGTGCCGGAGTGGTGCATGATATTTACAATGTTATATTGGTGGTGCTACTTTTTCCTTTAGAATATTACTATCAAGCTCTGTCTCGTATTAGCCTGTCATTGGTAAATAGCCTAGGTATTGTAGAAACTCAAGCTAGTAGTAGCTCAGTTTATCTAGGAATTTTCCCGGACGGTGGACTCGGTAAATCGTTTTTAGATGCAGTGGGGAGTAATTGGTTACTACTTATACTGGCGCTCAGTATGTTATTTTTCTCAATTAAGTACATTTCTAATGTTATCTCTAAGTCGCTTATCGGAGAATCTAAGGATAAACTAAAAGAGTATTTATTCGATAATCCCTACAAATCGTTCTTGTGGGGCGGAGGACTCACGGCAGCCGTACAATCCAGTTCCATCACTACCTCACTCATAATTCCCCTGGTAGCAACCAGTAAAGTTTCCTTGATCAAGTCATTCCCATTTATTATCGGAGCTAATATTGGCACTACGCTTACGGCGCTGGTTGCCTCATTCTTTGCTACTGAGGTAGCGGTTAGCATTGCTATTGTGCATTTACTATTTAATTTATTGGGCGTACTTCTTTTCTTGCCTATTGCTTCTGCTCGTCGTATTCCTATTGCTATTGCGGCTTTCTTCGGTCGTCTTACTCTTCGTAATCGTCTATACGGTTTTTTGTATATCATTCTCATGTTTTTCATCGTTCCCTTTTTGCTTATTTATTTCAACCGATAAGTGTCCCATCGTTTCCCGAACTACGCGGGCGGTGAATTACTAATCTAAGGATGTGCCCCATTGCGAAAATGCAGAGGGCTAACTATCTTGAAGCACTTTACCACTTTTTAACAAACCACGTATGGCCAAGCATTTTGCCTCCGACACTTTTGACGCCCAAAAAGAGAAAATTCAAGAAATCATTGAAAAGTTAGCGGTTCAGTTTGATCTGGATGAAGAAGACCTGTCCACTATCAAAGAGTGGGGCGTGGCATTGCTTGTTACGGGCGTGTCTATTTATATTCTTTACCAGCTAATACAGCGTCTGGTTGGATCAAAAGAGGAAGATGAAGAAGAGAATGACGATTATGGTGTGGCCGACCGTACCTCAGCATTAGCCGAGATGCTAAAGAAACAAGCGGCTCTTTTGCTAGTCTCGGTAGCTCGTAGTCAGATTAAACGTCTTTTCCGGTAAACTTATCGGGATGTCCAGCTTATACCCAGACGTACTGCGTCAGCAGCAAATACGACAGAAATCGCTGGCCGTTTTCATTGATCCCGACCAGCTAGACGAGGTGGCTGACACACTCCGCCTAATTAGCCTGGGAGTGAAGCATCAGATTGATTATTTCCTGGTGGGCGGCAGTCTCATTACCACGAATAACTTGGGTGAAGTCATCCGAACGATTAAGGACGAATGCTCTATCCCGGTTATCTTATTTCCGGGCAGCAATTTGTATATAGAATCAAGTGCTGACGCTATTTTGCTTCTTTCCATTATCTCTGGTCGCAACCCCGATTTGTTGATTGGCCAGCATGTAGTGGCTGCTCCAGTGCTGAAGCGTAGCCCATTAGAAATTATGGCAACAGGCTACATTCTGGTGAATACTGGAAGTATTGCCTCTACTACTTATCTAAGCCACACTACTCCTATTCCTCACGATAAAGCATCGGTAGCCGCTTGTACCGCTATGGCTGGGGAGATGCTAGGGCTGAAACTTATTTACTTAGATGCTGGCATCGAAGCTGAACGAGCAATTGACTCCAAAATGATTAGTGCTGTTCGTAAGTCGGTAGATATACCATTAATCGTGGGTGGTGGAATTAGTAACCGATACAAAGCCAGCCGAGCTTATGAAGCTGGAGCCGACATACTCGTTATGAACGGTGTAGAACCCACCTTTGAAAAGGTACTACCTGAGATCTCCGAAGTGGTACAGCAGTTAAATAAAAAGTCATCAGAATAAAGTGTAGCTCGATTGCGCCTGGTTCAATAGCTTAATTGTTGTCGATTGCTGATTGTTAATGATTATTAGCAATTGCTACGCGGTTCTTTGTTCGGGCGTATTGCTATACTCCCTTTACCCCATTTCCCGCCTTTCAAAAAAATTTTGCATACAACTGTAACCTTTTTACTTTTCCGAAGTTTCCCTGCCCAAAAAATAACCAAACTTGGATTCTTACTCTGACAATGCCCTGATGCTTAAGGTAAAAAACGGACAGCGCAGTGCGATGGGTTTGCTCTTTGAACGTTACCACCGCCGTCTGTTTGGCTACTATTATCAACTTTCGGGGCAGGCTGAGGTAAGTGAAGACTTAGTACAAAACACATTTTACCGAATGTTGAAGTACGCACATACTTATCAAGGTAAGGGTGAATTTATTACCTGGATGTTTCACTTGGCGCGCAATGTATGGGCGGATCATTACAAAAAGCAACAGCGATTACCCGCACGGGAGATGAACCTAGAGGCAGATATTCAGGAGGAAAGAGAGCCTGAAACTACTGAGCAATTAGGGCAATTACAGAAAGCTTTGACCTATCTCAACCCCGACCGTAAAGAGGTGTTACTGCTCAGTCGATATCAGGGATTACGCTATCAGGAAATTGCTCAGCTACTTAACTGCTCGGAGGCAAATGTAAAAGTGAGGGTTTTTCGGGCAATTCAGGATCTACGCAAAATTTTCCGTCAATTGGAACAGCAACAATTATGAAAGAAGAATATACAATACTGATTATGGATTATCTGGACGGAAACTGGGATGACCGAAAGGAAGCCCAACTTCAGCAGTTGCTAGCCGAAGGAGAAATCAGTCAGCAAGAATTAGCCGATTGGAAATTGCTTCACCAAGGCAGCGAGAAGTTATCTGCTCCGGCTCCAGCTGATCAGCTTCGAGACAATTTCTACACTATGCTGGGCGATTGGAAAGAGTCTTCGCAACCGAGTAGTTGGCAGCGTCTTCTTCAGTCCTTTAATGGATCAATTCGGGTATCCCAATTGTTAGGGGCGGCTTGTTTGCTTGTGGTTGGTATTGCATTGGGGTTTTGGCTACATCCAGTGCAAAACTATGAATCGCAGATCGGACAGTTGTCTACTGAAGTACAGCAGATGCGCGAAGCGATGGTACTTACCCTATTGGAACAGCCCTCTGCTATGCAGCGTCTCAAAGCGGTAAGCATTAGTACGGATTTAACATCGGTAGATGAAAAGATTCACCAGGCACTACTGCGAACGCTCAATGAAGACCCGCAGGTAAATGTTCGGATAGCAGCATTAGAAGCCCTAATTCCTTACTCCCAAAACTCACTTGTGAGGCAAGGGTTGGTACGGTCTATCGCCCAGCAGAGTGACCCGCTGATGCAGATTGCTTTGGCTCAGGCGATGGTAGAGTTGCAGGAAAAGCAGGCGGTAAGGGCTCTAGAGGACTTGCTGGAAAAGGAAGATTTAAACCAAGATGTTAAGCAGACCATCGAGCAAAGCCTAGAAATACTCATTTAAATATCTCTCATTCAATAACTCACTCATTCAACCATGAAACTCATTACCCTTCTCACTATTATCATTAGCTCGATAAATTGGGTGATAGCCCCTCCTCCATACCGAGAAACTATTACTCGTAGTCTACAATTCTCAGAAACTTCTACTGAGAACGAACTTTGGCTGAAAAATATTCAGGGAGATATTACGGTTATTGGCTACGATGGCGAAACAGTAGAAGTTAGCGTAGAAAAAACTATTAGTGCCCGCCGCCAAGAGAAACTACAACAAGGTATTGATGAGATTCAGCTTACCACGGAATTAGACGGTACCGTCATGCTAGTGTACATGGATGCTCCTTTTGTAGACGCTCATCGCAAAGGTAATCACTTTCACTATCGTACTGATCGCTATGATCATGATTATAATTACCGGATGGATTTTACGGTGCGGGTGCCCAAGAGTCTTAACCTGAAAGTGTCTACTGTAAATGACGGAACAGTGGTCGTTGAAAATGTGCAGCCCGAGAGCATGGAGGTACATAATGTGAATGGTTCTATTCAGGCAACAGATATTAGCGGACAAACTTCTGCTATCACAGTAAATGGCGATGTAGATATTTCTTTCACCCAAGCTCCAGCACAAGATAGTCGCTTTAAAACGATCAACGGGAACATTACGCTAATGATGCCAGAGAACTTGTCTGCCGATGTGTCTTTCAAAAGTATGAACGGGGATTTCTATACTAATTTTGAGTCCATTGATTATCTACCAGCCGAGGTTTCCTCAAACAAAGAAAAAGGTAGAAAGCGTACCACTTACCGCATAAATCGCTCTACCAAGATACGCATTGGTGACGGAGGACCTATGGTAGAAACCGAAACTCTCAACGGCGAGGTCTACCTAAAGCATAGCTAATCAGTAGACACAAAATATGAGATGTGAAATGCGAAAAGAGAAAACTTCAAGATAAGAAACAATCAGCTATTGAACCAGGCATAATCGAGCCATTAAGCAATCGAACAATTAGAACATTAACCCATAAAATTATGAACGTTTTGCCTCAATTATCACAAGATATTATGAAACTTATTCGCATCATTTTAATCACCCTGGTTGTCTACTTGATTGCGTTTGGTATGGCGAATGCCCAAGATGAATTACTGGCGATTCCACTCACCAACCCCGGTCAGTCTGGCGAATTACGAGTGGATTTAGTACGGGGTTCCATCACTATCCAAGGGTACGATGGTGAGGAGGTGATTGTGCAAACTGCGCCTACTAAAAGCAATTATGTAGATGATAATCGGGGGCGGGATGGCTTGCGAAAGATCAGTAGCGGTGGCAATATTTCTATGGAAGCTATTGAAGAAAATAATCGGGTGACGGTGCGATCCCGTGCCCCGGAAAGCTCCTTTGATTTTGATATTCAGGTGCCTCGTAACTTTTCAGTTAAAGCCAAGGCTGTAAACGAAGGTGTCATCTTTATAGAGAATATTGAAGGTGAAGTAGAAGCTACCAATGTAAATGGTGATGTAGAGCTTCAGAATATTTTGGGTTCCGCAGTAGTAAGTACGGTAAATGGGGAAGTAACCGTAGTATTTGATGAGGTTACACCTGACACGCCAATGTCATTCACCACCCTGAATGGGGATATTGAGGTGACTTTTCCGACTTCAATCGCAATGTTGGCTAAGATGAAAACCCTCAATGGCGAAATCTACACTGATTTTGATATGGACGTGAACACCAAGAACAATAAGAAGAGCTCTAACGATGGCGGAATTTATCGGGTAAAAATCGATAAGGAAATCATGGGAACTGTAAACGGTGGCGGCCCTGAAGTCTACTTCAAGAGCCACAACGGCGATATTATCATTCGGAAAAAGTAGCATCTTACCAATCTCTAAATAGATCTCCACTGCCGATCAGAGTCACTCGCTAGGGGACTCTGATTTACTCCTCACAAAAACGCCCCGTTAGGTTTTCGTACTGCTGTATTACCGCAATGTAGTCATCAAGGGTTTCAAACTGGAGATTATTGGTACTGATAAACTTTTTAAGTTTCTTTTTTTCACTCTCCAGCGGGTCTAATGTGAAATCGTAGGCTTTACCTTCTTTTATATCGATCAGAAACCACCGATAATCCATAATAAACTTAGTAGCAGTAGCCGCATTTCCCCGATAAACATCAGCATAACTCATATTGGCGTACTCAAAGCTTCTGGAAATTGTTCCGGCTGATGGCCCTGGTAAATAATTCGTGATTTCTACTAGCATCGACCGGCTACCTAATATTGCGTAGAAGCAATCTTCATACAGCAGCTCGGCAAACATCAGCCGATTATTAATTAGTGGGAGTGCATAATAAGTATGATCGGTGTAAGTATCGTGATTATAAAAAGAAAAGCTTTCTACATCGTGCACAGTAACCACGCGGATAAGGTCGCCGTCGGCAATTTTTACCATTCCTTCAGGAACCAAGGGGCTATAGGAAAGTTGACAGAAAATAGTTTTCCCATTCCAGAAAGTTACTTCCCCTTCAAACCAGTGGTCGGTCATTTCATTCAGATGTTCTATACTTTTGGCCCGGAATCTCTTAGGAGTGGATAGTTTATCTTGTCCGTAAGCCAGGTTAAGGTTAAGAATAATTAAGGCGATTGTTGCAAATGCCTTGCATACTCTCAGTATAGTCCATACGTCAATTAACTTTCCTCGCATACCAAATACAGCTACGATTATGCGGTGAAATTAAATAAAAATAGTATTATTAAATATTTAAAAAATACTAATATTGTACAAACTGTATAATTGAGTTTTTATCAATAATTTGTTGATTAAAGTCGCAAGAGGATAATTATGAGGTAAGCTGGGTAAGAGATTAACCGTTCAGCAGTGCTTCAGAATGCACCACTTGAATACCAGCTGCTTCCATCTCTTGGATGGCCTTGTCAAAATCATCAGATTGAAGATTGACAGCTCGGGTTCCATCCGGTACAACCACCGTTTCAAAACCTAGCTGTTTAGCATCTAGCGCCGTGAACTTTACACAGTAGTCAGTGGCTAGCCCAACAATTACCACTTTAGTCACACCTTTTTCCTTCAGGTAATCACCTAGCCCGGTAGCTTTACGGTGACCATTATCAAAAAAACCACTGTAGCTATCAATCTCTGGGTCGGTACCTTTAGGAAAGATCTGGGCTACTTTATCCATATGTAAGCCATCGGCAAATTCCGCTCCCGTTGAACCTTGCACACAGTGAACTGGCCAGAGTACCTGGTCAAGACCATCTAGCTGAATGACCTCTCCGGGCTGTTTTCCCGGATGATTAGCCGCAAAGCTCTGGTGGTTGGCCGGATGAAAATCCTGAGTGGTAACCACCAGGTCAAAGTGTAATTGTAGCTGGTTAGCTATCGGAATTACTGCATCGCCGTCGGTGACAGCTAAGGCGCCGCCGGGCAAAAAATCGCGCTGAATATCAACTAAAATTAAAGCTTCCATTGGGAGTTGAACGTCAGATGACGGAAAAATGAATATTGCAGAAGATATTACACCTGTGGGCAAAAGCCAACTATTGGTCTAAAAAAATCAGGGGTTCCCACTACCTTGCTATGTCTGAATAATGGTGCGCCTGATATGTTGAAGTTCTTATTTACACTTATTTTTTCGCTGTACACTGCCATTGTACTGGCGCAGGCTCCGGTGATTACCCAATTGGATAAAACCCGAGGAACCGTGTTTGAGGTAGTTACCATTCAGGGAAGTGGCTTTGGAACCGATACCGCTAATGTAGAAGTATCTTTCGGGGGAATATTGGCTGATTCTATCGTATGCATTAGTGGAGGTTCATGTATATTGGATACCGAAATTCGAGTACTGGTTCCGGCAGGAGCTACCACTAGCAGTGTTTCAATTACTCGTACGGATACCCGGCATACTGCTTACTCACCCGAAGTCTTTTACATTAGCTACGATGGAGAGGTGTTCGATAGGAATCTGATGGAAACAAACAATACCTACCGATACGCTACTTCAGGCAACAGTTTATACAACCTTTGCTTTTGCGATTTTAATCAAGATGGATTGAATGATATTGCTACTAGCGATACCGATAGCGAAGAAATTACAATCTTACAAAATACTACTCCTGATATTGATACCGTTGCCTTTACCGATGTGGAAATTAATCTGGGAGAGAATACCCGTTGGGTACGCTGTGGCGACCTAAATGGCGATGCTTTACCCGAACTGATTTTCTCAGCTTCTAATAGTAATACTGACAAAGAACGTCTGTATATCTACCGAAATACCAGCGATATTGAAACTGGAACCATTAGCTTTGAGGTAGCTTCTCCTATTTCTTTATCCCTGCAAGGAAACTTAGCTGCCCGCATGGTTATCCGGGATGTTAATATGGATGGAAAGCCAGATATTACAGCAGTTGACATTTCGGAAGACGGGGGCGTCTCGGTATTTCTGAATAATGGAACGGGTGCGGTTATTAGTTTTAATCCTACACCTAGTTTACCTTTTGCGGTATTTGGGCTGAGTACTACCGAATTGAGCGGGGTTGCGGTAGAAGATTTTAACGGGGATGGAGTGCCTGATATTGCCGTAAGTGAAGATGAAGGCAGCGGTATATACGTAATTACCAATGCTAGTACAGCAGGTGAGTTAGGATTTAGTTCATTGATCGAGCTTACAGCTTCGGGGCGAATTACTAATTTGAGGGCAGGAGACTTGGATAACGATGGACTTACAGATTTAGTAGTGGCTAACGATGCCTACGTGGGTACGCTACGAAATACTTCTCAGGATGGAGTAATTAGCTTCGCTAGTCCGGTACGCTTTGATCAAACCTCGCTAGGGCGAGAGGGGCTAGAATTGGTAGATATGGACGGAAACGGACTGCTCGATATTGCAGTAGCCGCTCAGAATCGCAACTGGATTGTTCTATTATTAAACAGAAGCACCTCAGGCTCACTCGATTTTAATACTAAACAGGTAATACTAGCTAATGAAAACTCTCTCAGTGTACGGGGTGGTGACCTAAATGGTGACGGAAAATCAGATCTGGCATATACTGAAACTGCTACTGATCAAATTGCTATTCAACTTAATCGGAACTGCCTTGCCCCGGTGCTAGAGCCGCAGGATGGACTTGGTATTTGCGACCTACTGCCTTACCAGCTTTCGGTGACTAAAGCTATTGGAGTAGATTACGAATGGGAAAGTTCGAGCGATGGTATCAACTTCACATCAGTATCCACAGATTCTACGTTTACATTCACTACTAGTGATGAGCTATTTTATCGAGTAAAAGTAACCACTCCAACCTACAATGGATTGAGTTGTACAGTGGCTACTTCTAATTCAGTAGAGGTTGTCCGTCCCGATGGTTTTGTGCCCTCTAAACCAGCGATTATTAATAAAAACCCTACTGAACCAGTCTGCTTCGGAGGAGAAATAAATCTAGCGGCTGAATCAGTGAGAGCGGACTATTTTTGGACGGGACCCAATGGGTTTTCCTCTAGCGACGTAAGTCCAACAATTACTGATGTTACTAAGGCTAACGAAGGGCTTTATGTACTTTTCGTACGAGCTAGCGAAGAAAACGGTGGTTGTGTGAGTGATACGGTAACTACCTTTATTCGGGTAAGCGAACCTGATTCTATCACGGCACGTCCGGAAAGTCTACCTGTCTTTTTTGAAGGAGGTCAAGTAACCTTAGCGGTTAATCAAGTAGACGGGCAAACCTACGAATGGAAGTATAATGACCAAGTGATACCTGGAGCTGCAGAAACATCACTGACCGATAATCGGGAAGGTGCCTACGTAGCGGTCACCCAAAATGCCGAGGGTTGCCAGCGAGAAAGTAATACGGTAGACGTAGCGTTTGCGCGTCCTGAAATTCCGGCTGAGCTTTGCCAAAATGAAGCGGGGCAATTTGTAATTACTCCAGAAAGGTTGAATGGTGAAGAGATTGCGTACCGCTGGATTTTCGAGGGAAATCGGGTGGAAGGCGATACTGTATCGTATCAATTTACCAATTCGGGAACGCAAACGGTAACTATAGAAATTCTAGAAAGTGACGGAAGCGTTCGTGATCGCTACGAGCAAACAATGGAGGTACTGGCTACTCCTGAGCTGACGGTACAAGCCGCGGATAATCCCAATTTATGCCCCGGTGCAGTGGTTGTGCTAGAAGCTAGCGAAGGGTTTGCTAGTTATCGTTGGAATACTGAGTCTACCGAGCGGAGCATCACTGTTACCAGTGCTGGAACCTATACTGTTACCGTCACAGCTGAAAGCGGTTGTAGCACCTCTCAGCAGTTTACAGTAAATGAAGCAGAAAATCCCGAAGGAGAAATTACGGCCTCAACTGACCGCATTTCGTTGGGTGATACGTTACAACTGCAAGCGACGGGTGGTGATATTTACCGTTGGAACAGCGATATTTCTCTGAGCGATAGTACGATTGCTAATCCGTTCGTTCGCCCACTCATTACTACGACTTATGTTTGTCAAATTATCAATGAAGCTGGTTGCATTGACTCAGTTGAGTTTACCGTAACGGTAGATCGTCGCCTGGATGTAATTCCTGAGCGGGCTTTTACGCCCAATAACGATGGAAACAATGATACCTGGTTTATTGAAAAAATGGATTTGTACCCCGACTGTCGCCTGACCCTTTTCAACCGCCAGGGAGTCAAGCTATTTGAGCAGGAAAATTACAGTAACCTCCAGCCGTGGGATGGTCTGGCTAATGGTAGTATAGTGCCGCCAGGCGTATATTTTTATCTTATCGATTGTGGCGAAGAAGCCGGAACCCAAACCGGAAGTGTGACGATTATTCGTTAGTTGGCAGTCGAATAAAAAATTGAGATAAAATGTATCTTTTACGATGTTTGTTGGTCTACTTAACTGAACCAATTAATTTGATGCTATGAATAATTGTGAATGCGCTAACTGTGAATGTACCAAATGTGATTGTCAAAATTGCTTAAAAGGTAATTGCTCTTGCTCTAAATGCGAATGCAATAAGTGCAAATGTTGTTAATTTAGATAAAGGCTGGTTTAAACACTGGCCTTTAACTTTTGACTATGGAAACTCAAGATATATGGAATAATTTTAATGACGAACTTTACTTTTTTATTCTTAAGAAAGTCAAAGATACAGATGTAGCGAATGATATTTTTCAAAGTGCCTTCTTGAAAATTCATAAGAATCTGCCCAAGCTTGAGAAGGAGGAAAGAGTAAAGGCGTGGATTTTTCAAATTGCCCGCAACGAGATAGCAAATTACTTTAATGCAGAGGCTATTTACGTAGATAATTCAGGCACAAACGAAGAAATTCCCTTACAAGAAGATCAATTTGTATGTTGTTTTGACAAACTGATTAATGACCTGCCCGAAATTTATCGAGAGGTTATTGAAATGGTTTACATCAAGGGACATAAGCAAAAAGATGTGGCAAAAGAATTAGAAATAAGTCTTGAAAATACAAAAGCAAGAATTAGAAGAGCGAAGGACATATTAAAGGAAAAATTCAAGGAATGTTGTAAATATCAGATTGATAAAAAAGGAAAGCTAACCGGAGAACCGAATTGCTCAATCTGTTGAAGAGCGAAAAATATACCCGCCAACAAAACAAAAGTAGGCTATGCCATTTATACGAACCGTTAGAAGTACCGATACTGCGTATTCTCAACGTATAGTAGGTTCAGTTGCTTACCCTTCAAACGCATATTAGATCCGCTGTACGTTGCTTTTCTTTATTTTACATCGCTTGGCGACCCAGTTCATATTTTCAAGTTTACAGCCAACCCTTTTGCAAAAAGGCAGTTGATAGCATCAGACATTTACTTGTGCTATGCTGAAGATTGCCTGGTCAGAGATTTACGCTCATCCTTTACCCGAAAACCATCGGTTCCCGATGGAAAAATATAATCTGCTCCCCGAGCAGTTAATGTACGAAGGTACAATCACGCCCGAAAATCTATTCGCACCCGTGCCTTTAGAAGAAAAATACATCATTAATACTCATGATACTGAGTACTGGTACCGGCTGAAAAATCAGCAGCTAAACCGCTCAGAAATCCGAAAGACTGGCTTTCCAATGTCTAAGCAATTAGTGCAGCGTGAGATTACAATTATGCAGGGCACAGTGCAGGCAGCTCTGTATGCCTTAGAATTTGGAGTAGCTTTTAATATTGCCGGAGGCACTCACCATGCATTCACCAATCGGGGCGAAGGTTTTTGCCTGCTAAACGATATTGCTGTTGCTGCTAACTATCTTCGGGAAGAGCAGTTAGCCAAGCAAATTTTGGTCGTTGACCTGGACGTACATCAGGGCAATGGAACTGCCCAGATATTTCAGGATGATCCGGGAGTTTTTACCTTTAGTATGCACGGGGCTAAGAACTATCCTATGCATAAAGAACAGTCTGACCTAGATATTGCCTTCCCCGATGGCACGGATGATGCTACCTACCTAGAAAAACTTAGAGAGGTACTACCGCGTTTACTGAACGAAGTAGCTCCTGACTTTATCTTTTTTCAATCGGGGGTAGATGTGCTAGTTTCAGATAAGTTAGGTCGGCTAGGATTAAGCATAGATGGTTGCCGAGAGCGCGATCAAATAGTGTTAGAACTTTGCCATCAGCATAAAATACCAGTTGCCCTCAGCATGGGTGGGGGGTACTCGGAGAAAATTGCCCACATTGTGGAAGCTCACGCTAATACGTACCGATTGGCTCAAAAAATATTTTTCTGAAATAGGATGAATCCAGAAAAGCAAGTAATTGATTTGAGAAAACGTTATCTTACCTACTGGTTAGTTTCGGCCATAGCTGGATTGGTTCTCATTGGCTTCGGACTCAGTTTATTTGGCGAGGCAGTTATTGCCAAGTACGAGCAGCGAGCTTGGTTTTGGCTCGGAACAACCAGCTTAATTGTAGTAAATAGTGGTGTGTCTTTGGTTGGGCAGTCCATTGTATACCGGATAAAATATTTGCGTGAGAAAAAGTGATAATCCCATAAAATCGCTATCTGAAGATAGAAGAATTCTTCAGCAAAGTATTTTATTTGCGGTTGGGTTTGCTGCTTTGCAGTGGCTGGTACGGGCGATAGAGTGGGGTGCTTCGCTTAACCTAGGTGTATTCGGAATACTTCCGCGTACGTTCACGGGTATGATTGGAATTATCACTGCTCCGTTGGTGCACGGCACGTTTCTACATCTCTTATCTAACACTTTTCCGCTGATTCTACTGCTAGTTGCCACATTCTATTTTTACAATAAAATTGCTCTCGAGGTTTTCCTGTGGATTTACCTGATTACGGGTTTTTGGGTGTGGGTGGCAGCTCGGCAAGCGTACCACATTGGAGCTAGTGGGATCGTTTACGGTCTAGCTGCATTTCTGTTGTTCAGCGGATTATTTCGTAAAGATATTCGGTCAATTGTTGTGGCGGTAGCAATTGCTTTTCTATACAATGGGATGTTGCAGGGCTTACTACCTAATGCTACCCAGCAAAATGTATCGTGGGAGTCGCACTTGCTAGGTTCGGTGGCTGGAGTATTTTGCTCATTTTATTTTCGTACCTCGGGAGAGGTTCCAACGTTAGTTACCGAAAATCAAGTGATGATGACTGGTAATGATTTGTCTAATCGGCAGGATCATACATTTAGCACTAATAGTCGCTTTACTACTTCTGATTATCAGTATACCTATTCTTCGCCAGAGAAAGAGAGACAGAAAAATCAAACTATTTTATTAAAGACAAAAGAGGAAGGCGACTCGTCTATTGCTTCAGAAATCTAAAAACCTTTCGTTTGGTCTTCGGACTATTCTCTGGTTCGGCAACCAACATATAGTATCCCGAGGCAAGTTTACTCACATCAATTCGATAAGTATTAACTTGGGTTTTCTCAGGTTGAATTGCTACGGGATTACCCAGAATATCCATTACCGAAATAGATATGTTGCCTTTGCTTGATGTAAAATCAGCTACTTTATCAGCTCGGAAAAAAATGAAATCGCGGGCAGGGTTGGGGTAAATGGCAGCATCTTGGTCAACTGGTTCAGTACGCTCATACTCAGTCATAGAGAAGGTGGGCAGTACCGAAAGTACTACGATGAGTGTGGAAACTCCCACTTTTACTATGAACGAAATGAAGTACATCTCTTAGTTTTCCAAGTTTAGTATGTATACTGATTGTAATGGTAATAGGTTTTATAAAATTATCGAAAACCTAAAACAGCCGACATTTGTTAGCTGATTTTATCAGATCTTAAAAAGAAACCGGGACTCTGCCCGGTTTTTAGTTTACATTTTGCAACTCTCATGCCAGTTTATTCTGAGGGATACTAATTAGTTTTCACTAATGCTTTCAGCAACTCGATCAATCTCAGCTTCAATACGGGCAATTGCTTCGTTCACTTCTTCGCAAGAAACATCCCCGTCTTCCTTAGTCATCGTCTGAATTTCTCACAATTTTGCATTTACATTTTCTGCTCCTCCTTCAACTCAGCAATGGCTGACTCAATATCACTTTTATCATCATCGTTCACATCCTTTGCCATTTTCTTCAGATCACGAATACGTTTGTCAATGCTTTTACTACAGTCTTCCAGCTCATCAGTCTTGGTTTCGCGGTAGTCTTCGTAGTAATCTTTTCGCATCTCAATAGTCTACCGGGTTTTCTCAATCTGATCTTGCATATCCTGCCTGGTAATCGTTCGATTACAGCTAGAAAAAACGAATGCAAAAGGGTATGCCACTTTAATATGGTAGTTTTTACAGTATTTGTCTATTGTTAAATTAGCGAAAAGTTTGCTCCAGAGGGGCTAGACAAGCCGGAGAGGGTAGTTACTACTGTAAAATCCCCTGGATAACCATATCGTTTAGAGGCTTAGTGAGGTATCCTTCTACCATCTGGTAATTCTGAGCCCGGGTTCGATCTCGATCATCAAGAGAAGAGGTCAATACATAAACTTTGAAGCCCGATTGAATTTGAGCGTCCTTGAGTCCATCAAGAAACCCCCAACCATCCATAATAGGCATATTCAAATCCAGTAAAATAATGTCAGGGTGCTCTTCTTGATCAGCCTTCATATCGTCTAGGGCTAGGCGAGCCTGAGAGTACTCTTTCACGTCGATATCTGCGCTATTTTTAAGAAGTAGCTTGCGACTAATCAGTAAATCGATTTGGTTATCATCTATAATAAAAACGCGCATAGCCTTTCTCAGTATGTGGTTTGATATTGGGCTAACAAGGTACAAAACCTTTTCAGTATAAGGGTAAGTAATTGATTATCAATTATTACATACGGTTGGCAGCAAACTCTCCCGTGCTTTAGCCCCGCAACACAACAAACAATGTTGATTTATATGACTAATGAGTTAATAAATTTAACTAAAATAATATCCTTCGCTAAAAGTCTTTTTATGTGCAGTAGTTACACAATCAAACTTGAACCAAAAAGTGTGAAACCTTGCAAGGCTGTTTAAGAAAAATTTCGGTGAGATGTCAAATAATTATCTACGGAGTGAAATAATTATTTTGGCTCACGCTGGTAAAAATACAGGTGAAGAGAAGCGTTGCCTTTTTTCTCACTAAGGGTAAAAAAGCCACTGTTATTAGCTGCCCAGCCAATGGCTTCGCCTTGTGGCTCCGCAGTGTAGGGCAGTATTTTTGGCTCCTGCTGCATTAACTCAAAAATGGAAGTTTCGCCATCCTCTCGTTGCCAATACAACACTTCTACGTAAGACTTTATGAGTAACTCCCGACCATCGGGCGAGAGATCGCCACCAACGGGTTGATTAAAAATACCGCTAATCTCGCGGGGCAACTCACCCAACTTCTCAGCGATAGTGGTAGATGAAGTTGATTGAGGATAAGGTAATCGGTATAAACGAGCAAAACGGTCGCGCTTAGATAAAATGAGCAAGTCGCGGGTAAAAGGATCGATCAGTAGTGTTTCGGCATCTCGAGCCCCGTCAGGATACTTCAAATTGATTTTTTCTACGTTCCGAATGATATCTACAGAATTATCAGCGTCGATAAGAGGCTCAGGAAACCGATAAATATTTAGACTAGAGTGTACGGCCTGGTTGTCACCAATATCCCCTATGTACAAGTAGGTTACACCGTCTTCAGGTCCGGGGCCGATGGCAATATCTTCCCAATCGCGGTTAGTAGCTTCGGCAATTACCCATTCGCCTACAATTTCGCCTGAAGTGTCAATCGCATAGATTTTAGGCTCGTTGCCACTATCGTTATGCGTCCAGAGTACACCTGGATTGTCCCGGCTTGCTACTATACCCGAAGCCTCGCTAATCGCCGAGTACTTCACTTCGCCCTGATCAATAGGTTCAGAAAAAGAGGCAGATTGGGGTGGGGTTGCATAAGGAGCTGGATTATTTTGCCCGCAGGCTAGTCCGGGTAGTAATAACCAAGTGAAGAGGAATAGCGATAAGGGAGCAACACGTACTTTCATTGATTTACTTCAAAGTAATTAATGTTTTTCTGACTGCACATAGTCTAGCCAGTTTTCGGGGATAGTCAGTATTTGCCCTGCTTCCAGTAGCTTTTGCCGAAGAAGAGTGTAGTCAATCTCCTGAACGTTACTTGATTGAGTAATAACCATCGCAGCAGCGCAACCTGCACTTTGACCCAAAATCATAAACGTGGGTAGAATACGAATGGCTCCGTAAGCTACGTAACTGCTAGAGGGACAAGTAGGTGTGATTAGATTAGTGCACTCTGTCTCTTTCGGGATGAGTGCGTGCCAAGAAATACCGAAGGGCCGCCAATCGTTACCACCGAATACGAAACCTTCGTTATAGGCATAACCGTCCTGTACAATTCGGCGAGCGTGATGGGTATCGGGTGGCCACCAGGCAATAGCTATCGGATCATCTACCAGAGTGAGATTGGCTCGTTGGGTATGGTGTTCGGTAATTACGTAATCTGACACCATCCGGCGAGCCGAGCGGATGTACAACCGATGCGGCCAGCCATCATTGTCAGTAAATTCATCCCGACAAAGACTCCAACCTGCCCAATCTTTCCGGGTTTCTTCGTCCACTGCCGAATCATTCTGCAAAAACCAGATGAGTCCTTGAGTAAAATCCCGATGATACCGAATGATGCTATCTTGCGTAGCGTAGTCTCCGTCAGGATATCGCCAGTTTTCGCCATAGAGATTAGCCGATAAATCATGCCAACTGCCTAAGTCGGTTTTTCCGTTGGGACGATTAGCCTGGGGGCGAAATAGTCTACCCCCTGCTTGAAGGTATCTTCGGTAAATCTCGTAGGTGAAAGGGTCGTAGTTATCAGGTTTTGAGATGGGTATTCGGTTGTTATCTTCACGGGTCAGTACCAGTCGGAAACAGAAGCCTTGGATATGTTTGTCTGGCTTGCCATATTCGCCCAATTCACCAGGCTGAATAGTCGGAATTAGGCCACTAGACGGGTTGCCCGGTACTACATAGGGATCAACGTTCACCCCGAATTGGCGATATGTATTTTCTACTTGAATACCATTTTTGGTTTCACCGTAAACCTGATTACCTTCCCGGATAGTTTCGGTAGTTATTCCCGCCAAATACAGTAAATGCCCTTCAACGGAGGCATCAATAAATATTTTAGCCGTTATCTCCTGACCATTTTCTAAAGTAACACTTTGAATTCTCGAGTCCTGTTTACGTACTCCGTTTTCTTCCCTGATGCGAGTATTTCGAATAACACGAATATTCTTCTCTCGGTCTAAAAACTGCTCAATGATTTTTTCGGCAACCGAGGGTTCGTAGCGGGAGTACCAACCGTATTGGTCAAAGGCAGGTTCCCGTCCGTAGTGGTGCTCAATAGCGGTGTACACCTCTCGAGTAATTCCGCCGATAACTACTGAACTGCCAAAGCGAATATCTTTGGCGATGCCCTCCACCATCATCCCGCCCGGGTGCCCAGTAGGTTCAATCAAGACTACACTTTTCCCCATGCGAGCCGCCTGAATCGCCGCCGTAAACCCAGCTTCGCTTCCGCTCAGAATGCAGATGTCAGCTTGAATTTCTTGAGCGAGAGGTTTCGTAATTCCTAAAAGCAGAAAGACGATTAGTAATAGGAAAGTTTTTATCAACTCACCTGGACGGGTGGTAGTGATAAAAATGATTATGTTATTCATTGGAAACATTCTCAATTGTCAGGCATATTTTGATTGAGTCCGCCGACAATAATACAAAATCATTATTCGCTTCCCGACTGGCGAGGATAAAAATACAGGTATAAATCGCTACCGATCTGGCTCTCGCTTAAAGTATAGTATCCCGAGCCGTCAGGCGACCACCCAATGGCTTCACCCTGTGGTTCAGTGGTGTAGGGTAGCGTGTCAGGTGGAAGAGCAAGCCATTTAGCAAAGGGAAGTGTAGGGTTGGTTCTGGCTCGATAGAAGACATGCTGATAGGTTTTCAGTAGGAGTTCCTGGCCATTGGCCGAAATGTCTCCCGCTACTAACCGATCTAGCAGGTTAGCTCCTTCAAAAGGCAGGGTTAGTAGATGCTCAGCCGTTATGACCGTATCAGTTCGGTGAGGGTAGGGCAGACAGTATACCCGAGTAAAAGACATTTCTTTGGACAGTAAATATAGATTTTTGGTAATTGGGTCAAGCAGCAACGTTTCAGCGTCCCACTGCTCATCGGGATAGTTAAACATGATAGTATCTATCTGGTAAATGGTATCGGTATAAACACTTTGGTTTGGGGGAAAGGTAGGTTCAGGAAAGCGAAGGATACGATCTTCTGAGTACAAAGTGAAGTTGTCGCCAATATCACCTACGTATAAGTAGATTACTCCGTCTTCAGGACCAGGGCCAATGGCTATATCTTCCCAATCACGTTGCTCTTCCCCCAATGTGTAAATTGCCCGTAGTTGCGCCTGATTATCTAGTAGATAAATTTCGGCAGGGTTGCCACTGTCATTGTGTACCCAGACCATACCTGGATTATTTCGGCTAGCAACTAGCCCCGATACTTCTTCTAACCGTTCGTCGTCTATCAAGCCGAGTGAAACTGCCGAACCGAATTTGCTTAATTCATTTGCTGGCCTTTCTGATGACGATAAGCAACTGCTGAGTATGATCATTGGAAAGAATAAACCCGATGCTATGGTTGAAAGCAGATTGATACTGAAGCAATTTAAAGTTTTAGGATATTAGAGTGTTTAAGCGTTAATATGTTTGGGTGTTAAAGTATGAATAAGTGAGTGATAGAGTGAGTGAATAAAATATGACTCGGAGCTTCTATTCACTCAAAAATTTGCTCGTACACAAAACAACCATAACACAATTAAGCTTCAACCAATACATCATCGATAGCCTGAAGAATGATACCGCAGGCCTCGCCTAGTTCGTTCTCCTGAATTGTGAGGGGAGGGGCAACCCGCATAGCGTTGTCGCAGTACAAAAACCAGTCGGTTAATACCCCTAACTCAATAGCCCGATCAATCACAGGTTTAAGTATATCAAAAGACTCAAACTCCACTGCCATCATCAGCCCCCGCTGCCGAATGCCCCGAATAGCCGGATGCTGCAATCGTTCGGTGATCAGTCGGGCTTTGTCCGAAACCTGCTCCAGCAACTTCTCTTCTTGAATCACGTGCAAGGTTGCCAACGAAGCTGCTGCGCTCACTGGGTGACCACCAAAGGTAGTGATGTGGCCCAAGATGGGGTTATTCTTTAGCACCTGCATAATTTCTGGAGAAGCAATAAACGCCCCAATTGGCATTCCGCCACCCATCCCCTTAGCCGCTACCAAAATATCGGGTACAACGCCGTAGGGTTCAAAGGCCCAGAACGTACCCGTCCGTCCGAATCCGGCTTGGATCTCATCCAGAATAAGTAAAGCTCCTACTTTATCACAGTGCTCTCTCAATGCCTGAAAATAGCTATCATCAGCTACCTGCACTCCGGCTTCGCCCTGCACGGTTTCTACTACTACGGCGGCGGTTTGCTCATTGATATGAGTAAAATCTTCAGGGTGATTGAAGCGAATGTGAGACACACCGGGCAGTAGCGGTCGATAGCCTTGCTTGAATTGCTCGCTACCACTCACCGATAATGCTCCGTGGGAAGAGCCGTGGTACGCATTAAGGCAAGAAACCAAATTGGGTCGCTCGGTGTAACGCTTGGCTAGTTTTAGTGCTCCTTCAATGGCCTCACTACCCGAGTTTACCAAGAAACAGGCATTCAGTGGATCGGGTAAGGTTTTAGCTAATGCTTCAGCTAATTGTACCTGCGGAGATTGTACTAGTTCGCCATAAACCATTAGATGAAGGTAGTGATCCAATTGATCTTGTATAGCTTGTAGTACTTTTGGATGGCGATGCCCTACATTACTCACACCAATCCCAGAGATCAGATCAAGATAGCGTTTGCCTTCGGCTGAATACATATATACTCCTCTTGCCCGCTCAATTTCCAGCATGAGCGGAAAGTCAGAGGTCTGCCCTAAATGATCTAAAAATAATTGTCGTTGCGAAAGCATGATAAACGTGTTATGGTGTTAATGTGTTCTAGTGTTGTTTTGTGTAGTGTTTGGATTCTTGGGTTCTAGTGCGTATGACGCTAAACTCAAAACTATTTAGTAATACTTGCACGATAATACTTTAACACCCAAACACATTAACACTTGAATACAATTTTTTTTACCTTTTACAAAAAATTACTGCGAAACTACTAAATTCTACTTACTAGCGTTAGGTGTCTATGTTATCAGGTTTGTTCAAGTCAAAACGGTTCCATTCTGAAGAGCCTTTATTATCATCTATTGAGCCACTCGGGAAAAACCTCTACCAAAAGAAGAAAACCATTCGGGTAGTAGTGCTGGTAGTATCAGCATTGATTGCTGCGTTATCTATTCTGTATACTAACCAATTAGTAGAAGATCTGAAAGAACGGGAAAAGAGTTACATCAATCTTTATGCTACGGCGATTGAGAAAACCGCTAATCAGGAAATAGAAGAAGTTACTTATTTATTTAATCAGGTCGTTACTCCTAATACATCAATTCCAGTTATTCTGACAGACGCTTACGGCAATTACGTGGCTTCTCGGAATCTGCATCTGGAAGAGATTGAAAATGAGGAGAAGAGACAACGGGTTATCGATCGAGAGCTAGAAAAAATGCGAGATGCCTACCCGCCTATTGAGATTGAGATACGTAACCCTGAAACTCAGACGCTGATGAGCTACCAGTTTGTGTACTACCGAAATTCATTTTTACTTACGCAACTTCAATATTACCCCTATGTGCAGCTAGGCGTGATCTCAATATTTGCTCTCATTGCGTACCTGGTCTTTAGTTATTCGCGTACTGCCGAGCAAAACCGGGTGTGGGTAGGAATGGCAAAGGAAACGGCTCATCAGTTGGGAACTCCACTTTCATCGCTGATGGCTTGGGTAGAGTACTTTCGAGCTGACCCTGAAAACTATGATCCCAGTATTGTGGAGGAAATAGACAAAGATATTAACCGTCTCAATATGGTTACCTCGCGTTTTTCCAGTATTGGATCGATGCCTACCTTATCCGAAGCAAACCTCTACCAAATACTAACCAATTCGGTGAGTTATCTCCAGAGCCGTATTTCCACCAAAGTACACCTCACTTTAAAATCAGATATTACCAGTATTCCGGTACGGATTAATGCTTCATTATTTGAGTGGGTGATTGAGAATATTTGTAAGAATGCCGTAGATGCTATGAGTGGAGTAGGTGACCTGACAATTCAGGTAACTCAAAACCACCCCGAACAGGTGATGATTGATATTACTGATACGGGTAAGGGTATCCATAAGTCCAAGATTAAGCAAGTGTTTACCCCGGGGTACACTACTAAGAAGCGGGGCTGGGGCTTGGGGCTCTCGTTAGCTCAGCGAATTGTAGAAAACTACCATAAAGGAAAAATCTATGTAAAGCATTCAGAAGTTAATGTAGGTACTACTTTTCGCATTGTGCTCCCTACCCATATTGCTGAACCTGACCAACCTAAGGAAAAAACTACTCAAGTCACGGCTTAGTTGGCCAGTTAAACCATCACGAACAATAGTATTTGAATGATCAGTATCACTAGCATTAAAATAGCTAGGGTAAGTTTGCCGTCGAGCGTTTTTACAACGTACTGATACAACACCAGCAGTAAAAACATTACCGGGATGAGCAGGCCAAAAACCTGGTAAATGCCGAAGGCGAGTTCGTAGCGGGTAGTTTGCCCGTCAGCCGTGAGCAAAGCAGCCTGAGGCTTCTGAAAAATGCGAGTGGCCAAGACGGTAGCCTCATCAAAGAAAGCATCCGGTTTAATTAACCCTGTATTGATTTGTAAGCTAAAATCCTCAAAGCGCAAATTATCGTAGCTGTATGTTTGAGTACCGCCGTACCGGGAGTATTCAAATACCTTTTCTACTTTGAGCGACTGCTGCTGATGCGCTTTTCGGGGAAGCAAAAAATCAATGGCTAACAATCCGTTAAAGGCCAATATAGCTATGGCGGCTAGGTTAAAGTACGATAACAGTTGACGGATTAAAGCCTCCCGAGCGGCGGCTTCTTCCCGTTTACGCTGCCGGATTTGCTCCCGGGCTTGCGCTCGCCATCGCTCCTTTTCCGATACTTCGGGTTCTGTATTTACAACGGTAGTGGAATGTACGAACCGCTCGGGGCTAGTCAGATAATCATAGGCTCTATTGATTTCAATAAATTTCTCCTCGGCATCAGCAGCTGGATTACGGTCAGGATGATACTGCTTGGAAAGACGGCGATAGGCGGATTTAATGTCTTTCTCAGTAGCCCCCGGAGCAAGCTCTAGAATTTCTAAGTAATAGTCACGCATTACCTTATGACCCAGAGAAAATATTCATTTTTGTTGGCGACCCACGCATGGCTATTATCTTGTCCAGTTCTCTACTTTGAGTCCAGATACTCTTTTAAACTCTTTCTCATTGTTGGTTACGATAGTCAATTCTAGGCTCTTCACATGAGACGCAATTAACATGTCTAAAGGACCAATCGGAGTTCCTACCCTTTCTAGTTCTGCTCTGATCTTTCCATATTCTATAGCTGCATTTGTATCAAACTCAACAATATCAAGCGGAATTAAAAATTGATTTAATGCAATTTGGTTCTTTTCAGATTGAGCACTTTTCTTCGCTCCAAAGGCTAATTCAGCTAAAGTTATAGATGAGATGCCGACGCTACCCAAAGGTAAGTCTTTGAATTTGTCGAAAACCTGTATAGGCTTTTTCTTAATAATATAGATGCAAATATTTGTATCCAGGATGTATTTCATCAGTCAAATGATTCTCTGACCTGATTGGCGGGTTGTTCTCGGTCACTCATAAAATCCTGACTAAACTCATCAACGCTATCAATTAAATTTTGCCACGGGTTATGAAATGGAATAATATATAAGGCATTCCCTACTTTTTTTAGATAAACTTTATCATCGTCAATCTTGAAATTATCGGGAATTTTAATGGATTGAAATCCTGAAATATCTTGTATATCTATTGCCTCGAATGCCATGATTAATTCTTTATGTGAAATTACGATTTTTTCTCGCAGTTATTTCTTTCTGATTCCGAAGTTGAGTATGAGATGTATCTGTAGTAATGTTGACTGCTTCTATTCCATTACATCAGGAAATCGCTCTGCCTAATGCACTAATCCCTTTAATATTGTATTCTGTTCCCTCTTGATACCCCTCTCTTTCAGCCAAATAAGCTATTGTCTTTTGATCTGAAGGAATCTCTCCATTTTTTATTCTGCACCGGATGAATTTAGGCACTTCATCTTTATCTCTTTCCTTTACAATTACTCGAATAATCCAGTCCCCATCAGGCAATTTGAATTTACTCATAGTGTTTTATTGTAATACTATATAAGAAAATTCTAACAACCAAATAATTGTATCAATGCCTATTCATCGCATACTTAACCCTAGTACAAGCTACTGCTCTACCACATGGACTATATGGTCGGTTTGGTTGATTACTCCGGGGCGGATGTGACCTTTAAGGGGGCTGCAATCGCGGTAGTCGAGGCCATCGGCGATTTTAATGTGGTGCTCATCAGCCATGCGGTTGTTAGTAGGGTCAAAGCCTACCCAGCCTATGTTTGGGACGAATGCTTCTAGCCAGGCGTGGGTTTGTGCCGACCCTATCATAGCCTGCTCTTCATTCTGATTGAGATAGCCCGAAACGTAACGACAGGGTAATTCCTGCTGACGTAAGATACCCAGCATCAGGTGAGCGTAATCTTGGCAAACACCGCGCGGGTTGGCTAGTACCTCGGTAGCCGGAGTGGTGAAGGTAGTCACTCCGGACTGGTACTCCATCATTCCGTAAATAGATTGATTGAGATAATTGATGTAGCTAAATAGTGGCTGGTCTTTTCGGTACAGCAGCGTTTCAGGAATTTGCCCTTCCGGCAATCGAGTAAGGTCAGTAGGCATAATATGCAGGTAGTGGTCTACCAGAAAGTCTTCTGATTGTAGTACCTGCTGCTCTTCTTCCTGAGACAAACTCTCTTCCACCGAAGGCAGAATGTTTTCTTGTTTTTCTACCAAACAGGCAGCCGTAAAACCTAAGTAAGTAAAAGGTTCATCAACCCGGAAACAGAGGATATCGTACCCAAAGGGGTTCTTCGCCCGAAAGACGGGGCGATTCAAAGAGTTAGTGACCTCCACTTCTTTGATGGCTTGGGTGGAATTTTCGCAGGGCAGTACCAAGAACTCAAATAAAGCTTCTTGTACCACGTGTTGGTAAGAGTTTCCGGCTTCGTAGCGGATACGGTACGTGACCATTCTTAAAAAGTAAAATACTGACGTTCCAATTCTGATCCTATGGCGTAAAGTTCTTGGTGTAGTGTAGGTAGAAAGGTGGTATCCTGCTCCATAATCTCGGGCACAGTCATATATTGAATGTGAGCAGTAAGTTTACCAATCTTAAATTCTACGGAACCAGGGTCAGCAGGTTTATCATCGCTAATGATTTTTACGTGATTCCTTAACTTTTCTAAGTTATACAGAATTGATTTAGGGAATTTTCGATTCAGGATAAGAAAGTCAGTTACCAGTTCGCGGGTAGGACGGGTTCCGTAGTAGTAGTTTCGGCTCATATCTAGTCCTCCCGCACTCCGTAGCAGCGTAGACCAGTGATAATTATCGATAGCGGGGTTACGCTTTTCATTGGGTACGTTCTTAATATCCTCTAGTTTTACCAACAATATCTGTATCATCTGCATCGTCCGTTCCAGATGCATTCCGGTGTAAATTAACGACCATTCGTAGTTTCGTAGCAAGGTGTTATCTATCACTCCTTTTAGAATACTGGTACTGTCAAGGCAATGCTTGCAAAAATCGTAAGGGCCTTTTTTAGATAGCTCATCAGTTGAAAACGAGCGGGTAGTATGGAAAAACCGATTAGTCGCCTCCCACACATCCAATGAAATACTGCTGCGAACGGCTTTGGTATTATCCCGAAGTAGTTCTACGTAATTTCGGATAGAATAAGGGTATTGTTCGTCAACGGTTAAAAAGGTAATCACTTCATGGTCAGCTAGCGACGATTGGCGTTCTCGAAAATCATCGGCGGCTTGCGCCATCCGCAGCAACGACTCTAGTACCATTCGCTTACTTAGCGAGGGAGGAATATCGGAAGATGATAGGTACTGAGCCGAAACGTAGCGAGCCAGTTGCCCAATACGTTCAGCATAACGCCCCATCCAATAAAGATTATTTGCCGTTCGGGAAAGCATTATGTTGTAGTGTTAAAGTACATAGTGTTATAGTGCCAGGACTGCTCACTCTTCTTCTTGCAATACCCAAGTATCTTTTGACCCTCCTCCTTGCGATGAGTTCACTACCAAATTACCCCGCCGTAAGGCCACCCGGGTAAGCCCACCTTGGCAGACGTATTCCATCTCGTGTCCGGTGAGGGCAAACGTGCGTAAATCAATATGGCGAGGCTCAAACTGCTGCTCATCCTCAATATACGTAGTGTGTACTGACAGTGCCATCGTAGGTTGCCCAATGTATTTACGGCGATTACTCTTCAGCACTTCTTTGAAATTAGCTAGCTCCTGACGCGAGGCGCGGTTGCCAATAAATACTCCGTATCCGCCCGACTCATCTACTGGCTTCACAACCAATTCCTGCAAGTGCTCTAACACGTACTGAAAGTCATCATCTTTCTCACAGCGATAGGTGTGTACATTTTTAAGCAAAGGCTCTTCACTGAGGTAGTAGCGAATAATATCGGGAACGTAGGTGTATACCGCTTTATCGTCGGCTACGCCAGTACCTGGTGCATTAGCTAAAGTTACATTTCCTTCCCGGAAGGCATGAACGATACCGGGTACGCCTAGCACTGAATCAGACCGAAAGACCAACGGATCAATAAAATCATCGTCAATTCGGCGGTATACTACGTCTACCTTCTTGGGGCCGTGCATAGTTTTCATGTAGACGAAGTTATTGTCTACGTACAAATCTTGTGGTTCCACTAACTGTACTCCCATTTGCAAGGCTAAGAAGGAATGCTCATAATATGCCGAATTGAACACCCCGGGAGTGAGCAATACACAAACCGGTTGGTCAGCACCGGGGGGCGACACGCTTTTGAGCACATCCAGTAATGCCTCGGGGTAGTTGACTACGGGCTGTACCTGGCTATTAAAGAAAAGCTTAGGAAGAATGCGTTTGGTCGCCATTCGGTTAGAGAGTACGTAGCTGACACCTGAGGGACAGCGGAGGTTATCCTCCAACACGTAAAAATCTCCGTCTTTGTGACGAATCACATCTGTACCCGAGATATGTACATAAATCCCACCGTAAGGCTTGAAGCCCATCATGGCCTTGCAGTAATTCTTACAGGAGAATATGAGTTCTTTGGGTACTACTTGGTCTTTCAGTATCTTCTTTTCATTGTAAATGTCTGTTAAGAACATATTGAGTGCCCGATTGCGCTGGATTAAACCATTCTCCATTGTTTTCCATTCCTGAGCCGAGATGATACGAGGTAGTAAGTCGAAGGGGAAGATACGCTCTACACCCTGAGAAGAGTCGGAGTATACGTTAAACGTAATACCCTGATCAAAGGAAGATTTCTTAGCGTAGTCGTATAGATCACGAAAGTCTGATAGGGGCAAGCGAGAGAAATGCTCATAGATGCCCCGGTAGTGGCGACGGACACTACCATCGTGGTCAAACACTTCATCCAGAAAATCCCGATTTTGCGGGTAATTATCAAACAAGGTAGTTAGGTTAGGTACATTATTCATCAGAAACCCAAATTACGAACAATTCGGTAAAGTAAGAAAAAGCCTACACTCACAAAATACTGTACGGCTATTTTCTTAATAGGCCATAAAATTTAGTGTTAAAACTGGCCTTATTAGCTATTTGTTAGGAATTACAACCATAGCTCTCAGAGCATCGTACTTGATGCCCTGAAAGTAGTGCGGTTGGACTGGATATGAATAAGATGGGCTTAAGAAGCTGTAATACTACTCACTCTGTAAGCTCTTTACCGGGCTCAGGTTGGCTACTCTTAAGGTTTGGGCTACTACGGTGATGCCCGATAGTAGTAAGACAACGCCTCCAGCAAGTATGTAGACCCAAACGCTAATTTCTATTTGGTAGGCAAAGTTTTGCAGCCACTGATTCATCACCCAGCCAGCCAGAGGAAGAGACAGCAATAGAGCGATTAGTACTAGTAAGGTGAAGTCGCGAGATAATAGTTTTACTACTTCAGTTACTGAGGCACCCAGCACTTTGCGAATGCCTACTTCCTTGGTGCGCTGCACGGTGATATGCTGAACCAAGCCGAATAAGCCAATGCAGGCAATAATAATTGTGATAAACGAAAAGATACCGAATATACGGCTCATTTGGACTTCAGCCTGATAGTTGGCTTGCAACGAGTCATCCAAAAAGTAAAAACTGAAGTCAAACTGCTGGTCAAACGTCTCCCAAACTTGCTGAATGCTGGCAAGCGTAGCTGATACATTCTCGGAGGGCTGAAGTTTAATCAATACATGGTTAGCTCCCTGCGGTGCCAATTGAAAAATCATGGGACGGATAGGCTCGTGTAGGGTACGATAATGAAAATCTTCCACCACCCCAATCACTGTACCGTGGAGAACACCCTCATTTTGTCGCCATACTAATTCTTGACCAATTGGGTCAGTTAGGTTTAGTGCCTGAGCCGCCGAGGCATTAATGATGAAGCTTTGCAATGAATCAGTGGCGTACTGCCGGGAAAAGCTCCGTCCGGCTTGAAACGGAATATTGAGTACGGAGAAAAAATCCATCGCTACGTAGCACTCCGAAGCATCTGCCCATTGTTGGTCATCGTCGGCTCGCCAAATAGAATGCTGATTAAAATTTTGCCCTGGCAGATTAGAAGCAGCGGTAACCGAGGTGATTGATTCTAATTGGGCTAGCTCAGAAGTCAGCGTTTCTACCTTATTTCGCAGTTCTTCATTATTCAACGGCACTACCAGCACTTGCTCTTGGTCAAACCCCAAATTCTTTTGGCTTAAATAGTTTAGCTGATTGAAAATGATAACACTACCGAGAATGAGTGCCGTAGCAATACCAAACTGAAATATCACTAAGCCTTTGTGTGTCCAGTTACCTTCTAGTTTGCTTTGGAATCGGCCTCGCAACATAGTGATGGGTTTGAAGGTCGAAAGGTATAGCGCCGGATATAGTCCTGACAGGATACCCCCTACAATTACTGCCAAGATAAGCCCAGTGAGTGATTGATAAGAAAAAATATCGGCTAAAGTGAATTGCTGCCCGGCAACTTGGTTGAAGTAGGGTAGTATCCACTGAAGGGTAAATAGTGCCACTAGCATACCAATGAAGCTGATGAACAAGGCTTCGCAGAGAAACTGTCCGGATAGATGATGGCGTAGTGCCCCCAATGTTTTACGGATACCCATTTCTTTGGCACGCTCTAGCGAACGGGCGGTAGAAAGATTGATGAAGTTGACGTAGGCAATTAGCAGAATAAACAGTGCTGCGGTGGTTAGCAGATAGATATATGAAATATGGCCATTTGGCTCTAGCTCCCAGCGTAGGTGGGAGTGCAGATGAATGTCAGTGATAGGTTGCAATCGAAAGCCAATCTGTCCGCTTTGTAAAAGCTGAACCACTTCATCAGATGCCTCAATAAACTTATTACTAATCATCCAGTCGGCTATTTTTGCTTCTAGCGCATCCGCATTAGCTTGCTCATTGAGCTTTAGATAATTGTAGTGCCCGAAATCTTCCCACAAAAAGAAAGTATCGTCGGGATCAAGAGCCTTGAGGGTAACGTAAGACAATAGAAAATCGAAGTGGAAATGAGCGTTAGTGGGTACGTCTTCCATCACGCCCACTACTTCTACCAGAGAGCTTTCTTCATTCACCTGTAAAAATTGCCCTATCGCACTTTCGTTGCCAAAGTAACGTTCGGCAGCTGATTGGGTAAGTATAACGCCTCCGGGCTGGGCTAAGGAGGTCTTCGGGTTCCCTTGTAATAACTGAAAATCAAATACGTCAAAGAAGGTGCTATCAACCGCTAGCACATTCTTTTCGGTATAGCGAATACCCTTTTCCGGGTGTTTGAACGAAAAAGTGCGACGGGTCAGTCCTTCTTTCCAGAGAGGGGTAAGGCTAACGGCACTTTCTACTTCCGGAAAATCTCGTACCATAGCCTGCGCCATAGGGTGGGGGGTGCGCGTCTGCGGGTTATCCGAAAACCAGGTGATGCGGTACAACTGGTCAGCATTTGAGTGAAAGCGGTCGTAACTCAGTTCAAATTGCAGATAGTGCCCAATGAGCAAGCAAGCCCCAATCCCCAACGACAAGCCAGTGATATTAATAAACGAAATCAGCCGATTCTTACGGAAGTTGCGAAAGGCGATCAGAAAGTAGTTGCGGAGCATAAGCAGTTATAGTAAAGCGGTTATGAAGCGAGAGTCAATTTACATGCCATGCTACTAATAAAGTTATACTGCTCAATTCGTGCTGTCTGATCATCAAGAAGTGTCCAGATACGAGCATAAATGTTCAAAAGCGCACAGTGCCTGCATAATCGATCTGCCTACGGCATAGAGAAACTACACTAGATTTAGGCAAGGTCGCTAACAGTGTCAGAAAGCTTGTCTAATGCCAAGCAAGTTTATTTGTCACAAAGTAATGTATCTGAAAATTTAATAGGTTTACATACGGTTGTATTAACGAAAATAGCTGATGAACGTAGATTAGAATATGACAACTAAAGAAAAACTACAACAATTAACCGACGAAGAATTGCGCCAGCGGTTTCAGCAACACTCTATTCGGGGTATGGCTGTTTCGCTGCTGTTACTCGCGGGCTTTCTGCTAATATATTTTTTTGCTGATAGTGAGAATACCGTCGTTTTTGTAACGACTACGATTATTGCCACTGTCTCAGTATTGCTGGCTATCTGGTACCACGCTCGCAAACGGCAGATTCATAATGAATTTAGGCGACGAAGCAATGAGATGTAGAGGGAAAATATGGAAAGGACTGGCTAGTGCGCGTTTGTAACGCGTACGTGTATTAATTACTCGTTATAAACGGCCTCAGTGGAGTGGTCTATTCTGGCATCTCGGGCAAGGTTTATTTTTCTAAGTTTGTTGGTCTGATGTGATGTCTTAAATTCCCCCCCCTTACTCAAGTGCGAGAAATCTGGTATTTAGAGGAGTATAGATTTTCCCACATTCTGGCTCGCTCGAATGTAAAAATGCCTGTGAGAACGTCACGAATCTTGGTTGGGATATTTTCTATTGCAAAAGGTTCGCGCAGGTTGGTTAGTCCTTTCTCTAGCAGCACTTCGTCTACTTCTAGCCATTCGGCCAATCCTGTTAGGAAAGCACGTGGTTCGCGCAAGAAGTCTTCAAAGACGAGCGAACGGAAGTTGCCGTTTAACCCTACGGTTATCTGTCGGTCAATATAGATCAAATTATCCTCTACGATGCGGGCTTGCTCGTACACATTCTTGGTGAACTTTCTTCGCACCCCACTGTACGCGGCTGATACTGGATTGCGGTAAAGTACTAGCACTTTAAACCGTACATAATCAGGCAGCAGTCTTGTCAGATCCAGTAGATCGGGGCGGCGTATAGCATTTCGGGGCTGATAGAAAGGAAAAGACATATCCTCGAGTAAGTGAGTGATACCCATTTTTCGGTAGTGATTCAGGATTGAACCCAGCTCATGTTGTATATCTGAGCGATTCTTCTGCCGAAAAACTCCAAATTCTTGCTGGTAACGCGAGCGCACCTCCCAGTAGTTTACCAGTGGCTTGCGCCAATCTCCTCCCACTAACATAGTCGGTTGATCAAACGCTTCTTTCAATACAGCCCGAAGCATATCGTGCCCGGCTCCTTCTACTCCGGCTACAAATAAGAATGTCATCTAATCGCTAATTCTATGGGTGTATAAACATATGCATATTAGCGCGAAAATTTTTCTTCTGAAAGAGTATGAAAATTGGCGTACTGGCTGAGTATTTGATGAACTACTAAAGAGTAATCACCTAATTAACTTACCTACACAATGAAGAAGTACTTTTTATTATCGTTCGCTATTGTAATCTTACCTTCAATGGTTTCTTTAGCTCAAGACAATCCCTATCTCGGCACTGGTCGTTCGTTTGTAGGCGGCGGCTTATCCGTAACTATGTCTGATGATGAGAATGCAGGCAATGGTTTTACTAATCGAAGAACCAGCAGAATAAATTCTTTTGGCATCTCACCTACCTACGGAAAATTTTTTAATGACCGTTGGGCTTACGGGGTATCATTTAGCGTAGGCTTTTCTAATAACGAACAGGTGGTTTTTGGCGATTCATTTTCTGATAGATCCATACAGAAGAACACCACCGTTGGCTTAACTCCTTTTCTACGTCGCTTTCTTCCGTTGACTGAGCGGTTTGGGGCATACGTACAACCTCAACTTTCATATGCCTATCGAGATGGTAGTAGTGAAAATAGTTTCCGAGATACGAACAGTCCGGAGAATGACCAAACACGAACGTTTGATATTCGAGAGCATCGAGTGAGTCTGGGTATGCAGGCTGGGCTTTACTACTTTGTTACTCAGCATTTTTCGGTGGAAACTAGTCTGTTAGATTTAAACTTTTCCTATAATAGTAGTAATCGCGAGCGCGTTGATCCTAATGCCCAGCCGGGTGGTAATGACCAGCTAAGTAATACTACTCTTCAAGTAAATTTGATTAACCAGATTTCTCTGGATCGTATCCTCATTCTGAACTACTATTTTTAAAGGTGACTTTGCAACCAAACTGCTCGTCTGTAAGTCATCTAGTAAATGATTCCTTGTTATGAAGTGGTTGATGTTATTTTGTCTTACTTTACTTTTCTTTGGTTGTGAAGAGGACGGCTTTCGCGGTTTGGAAGTTCGGGACGACTCATCAGTGACATTACTCAATGGCACCTGGAAAGTTATTGCTTACGAAGATTTCGAGCAGAGCAAACTGATTACAAAGACTGAGGAAAACTCTTGGGGTAAAGATGTGATCATTGCTTTTGATGATACTACCGATCCAAGAAGCATTAGTGGTCAAAATACTACCAATAGTGTGGGATGTACATTTGAATATACTGAGCAGCGTTCAATCCAAACTTCCAGTTTATTTAGCACCTACGTTAATCAGCCCGAGTGGGGCAATAGATTTGGTCGAGTTATTTCAGAAAGTGACTTGCAGTTTACTATTAACACAACCTGCCTAAAAGTTTATAATGAGTCGGAGCAACTCAGCGCAATATTTGAAAAAGAATAGAAAGGAGTTCATAGCTACCGTTTTCTGTCCCAACCTCCCCGCTCCCAGCCTACTATTGATAGCTCAGAAATTTTTTTCATCTTCCCTGTAACTTTTATCTCACCCAGTTGTCTTGGGGTTGATTATGGTACTGGAAGAGTTTAAAACCCGCGTACTACCCGTTAAAAATAAGCTTTACCGCTTTGCCCTACGCTTTCTGAGTAATGAAGACGAAGCTCAGGATGTAGTGCAAGAGGTGCTTATTAAAGCGTGGAATAAACGGGAAGAACTTCACTTGTACCGCAGTGTAGAGGCCTGGTGTATGCAAGTAACCCGTAACCTCTCGCTGAATCGCTTAAAGTCTGGACATTACCGCGATACTGAAGAGCTTCCTGACGGTCAGCAGGCAAATCATGAACAATCGCCTTACGATCAAGCGGAGACTCAAGATGTATTGCAAACGATCGATCAATTGCTGCAACGTTTACCACCGGCTCAGCAACAGGTACTGCAACTACGCGACATGGAGGGCTACGCCTACCAGGAGATTGGCGAAATCCTGGAAATGCCCTTGGCGCAAGTGAAAGTTAACCTGTTTCGAGCCCGGAAAACGCTGCGCGAACAGCTAATAAAAATGGATGCTTATGGAATTGACCAACATTCGTGAACTCGTAGAAAAGTACTGGAGCGGCGAAACCTCGCTGGAAGAAGAAGCGCAACTACGCGACTACTTAAACCAAGAGGAAGCTCCAGCTGACTTAAAAAAAGAAGCTACTTTGTTTCGCTACTACCAGTCCAATACGCGTTTTCGCACGTTAGACGAAAAATTTGACGAGCAGCTAATGCAACGTATTGAACAAAAACCAGCGAAACAAGTGTGGCTAGTGTATCGCCCTTGGTTGCAAGGTGCGGCAGCGGCGGTCTTTGTCCTAGTAACCGGGCTGTTCTTAGTAACTAAATGGAATACTTCGGTTGATAACCCAACTGCTGAAACAACTGCGGTAATAGCAGAAGATACTTACGAAGACCCGAGGTTGGCCTATGAGCAAACCAAAGAAGCTTTACTGCTGGTATCCAGCTTAATGAACGAAGGAACCCAGCATATAGAAAAATTAGAAACTTTTAGCGAAGCCCAAGAAACGGTAAAAACACAAATCCCATGAAACGATTACTCATTATAACCATTGCCATGCAACTGTTTGCCATTGGCGTAAATGCTCAAGATAATATTTTAGCTCCCTTATTTGACAAGTTTGCTGACGATGAAGACTTCACCAAAGTCAGCATCACCAGCAAGATGTTCAGTCTCTTTACCGAGTTTGAACCGGAAGACCCTGAAACTAAAGAACTGACCGAAGCCATCAGTAAACTGAAAGGCTTGAAGATCCTAGCTTCCGACAGTATTGATAACGCCCGAAGCCACTTCAAAGATGCTACCGCTCAGGTACGTAAAAGTAACTTTGAAGAACTGATGTCGGTACGCGATGGCACCGACGACATGCTCTTCATGATTCAGGAAGAAGCAGGAAAAATCAGTGAACTAGTGATGCTGGTAGGCGGGAAGAATAAATTCATTGCCATGAGCCTCTACGGCGAGATTGACCTCAAACAAATTTCTAAAATTTCTAAAGGGATGAAGATTGATGGTATGAAGTACCTGGAGAATATTGACAACGATGGAGATGGTCAGGAATAAACAATTAGCCCTAAAGTTAGCCAGCGTATTCGTGCTGGCTTTCACTTGCTCCTTCGCTAGCCTGGCTCAAAGCCGAACCGTCAATAATTTCCTAGAAGAGCATTCGCCTAGCCAAGAGTTGTTTCTCTACCCTAGTACCCTACGGATGGTAAACCTGGAGAAGAACCCCGATTTCTACATGATGGTACGTGAAGTTGATAAGTTGCGAGTGCTGATGTATGATAAAAACGAGAACAGCTTCTCAACGCAAACTATCCGTACGTTAAGTCAGGATATTGAGAAAGAAGATTATCAAGAGTTGATGACTTTCCAAACAGGTGATCAGCAAGTCTACCTGTACTCGCTAGGTGATGATGATACTACCGAAGGTGTGGTTGGCCTGGTAGAAACTGATGACGCAATTATCCTGACTGACTTAGAGGGCTTTGTCAACCTAGCCGCGATGCTCAAACTGTTTCAGGGGGACTTTAACTTTGAAAATATTGCGAGCATTGTTGACATCGCTGCTCAGGTTCGGAAAGAAGTTGAAGAATAAGTTACTCATGTATTCAAGTGTTCATGTAAAGTGATAAACCTGAATACTGCTTAGCGACTACATGAACACTTGAACACCGTAATACCCAAACACATTAACACTTGAATACACCCATCCTTCACATACAAAACTTGCATAAGCATTTCGGTAAAGTTCACGCGGTGAATGACTTGTCGCTGGAAGTACTGCCAGGACAAGTCTTTGGTATTTTGGGACCGAACGGGAGCGGAAAGACCACCACTTTAGGAATTATCCTGGATGTGATTAAAAAGAAAAGTGGTGAATACCGCTGGTTTGGTGAGCCGCCCTCGGCGGAAAGCCGGAAGAAGATCGGAGCCATCCTAGAAACCCCAGTATTTTATCCGTACCTCTCCGCCGTAGACAATCTCAAAATTGTAGCCCTCATCAAAGGAGTAGACGAAAGCCGAATTGATTCGGTGCTGAAAACGGTAGACTTACACGAACGTAAGTTCGATGCTTTCAAGACCTACTCGCTCGGTATGAAGCAACGGTTAGCCATTGCCTCAGCCCTCCTGGCTGACCCGGAAGTGATGATTCTGGATGAGCCTACCAACGGTCTTGATCCGCAGGGCATCGCCGAAATTCGTCAGCTCATTATCCAGATTGCTCAGCAAGGGAAAACCATTATTCTGGCGAGCCATCTACTAGATGAAGTGCAGAAAGTTTGTTCTCACTTTGCCGTACTGAAGAAGGGTAAACTGATTTATTCGGGTAGCGTAGACGAGGCCCTGACTGGAACCGACACCGTAGAGATAGCGGCGGATGATATGGACTTGCTAGAAGAAACGATCAAGCAGTTTGCCTACACTCAGTCCGTTCGTCCTGAGAAACAGTTTTTACGAGTACGCTTGAAGAACAATCAGAGCAGCATCGACCTGAATCGATTTCTGGTAGAACAGGGGATTGTTGTTTCCCATCTGTCGCAACGCACCAATAGTCTGGAGCAGCAGTTCTTGCAAATTCTAGCGGCTGACTCGTCATCGGCTACTTCCGGTAATCACTCCTTCATCGATCAAAAAACCACCACTCATGCCTAGATTACTCGCTATTGAATGGATCAAGCTTAGAAGCTACCGCCCCTTCTGGATACTGATGATACTGTATTTTATGGTGCTCGGATTGGTGCTCAGTGGAGTGATGCTCTTCTTTGAGTATCTGGCGAGCCGAGGAGCCGAATTGAATGGAATAGATCCATCTATCATTCCTTTCTACGATTTTGCCGACATCTGGCAGAACATGACTTATCTGGCTACTTTCCTCAAAATTTTTCTAGGCTTTATTGTGGTTATTTCCATTACTAACGAGTACAGCTACAAAACCATCCGGCAGCACATAATTGACGGTCTTAACCGCTGGGAGTTTCTGGCTGGAAAACTTTCGGTTATTCTGGCTATTACGATAGTTAATACGTTGTTCGTCTTTGTCCTCGGGCTTATTCTGGGCTGGATTTATTCACCAGTACAAGGTATTGATATAGTATTTGAAAATGCCGGATTCTTACTAGCGTATCTTCTGGATGTATTTGCCTTTCTGACCTTCGCCCTGTTAGTAGGTTTACTGATTAAGCGAACCGGATTTACGATTGTACTACTGGCTCTTTATACCCTATTTATTGAACCTATCGGCGCGCTTGTTTTGTCAATAGAATTCAGCGAATATACCTTTCATCAGTACTTTCCCATCCGGGCAATCAACAATCTGATTCAGGTGCCTTTTGGCAAGTATATGTTCCAGGAAGTGCAAGACTACGTAGCCTTGGGCGATGTAGCACTGGTAATGATTTATGTTGGATTATTCATATTACTGAGCTTTCGTCTGCTGAAAGCCCGAGATATTAGTGGCTAAAAAAAGCCGTGCCCTTGAATCAGGGCACGGCAACCCCTCTATCTCAAACCCAAATTCAAATTATTTGCCTACTTGAACGGTGCGGTCGGCACCAGCCCGTCGTCCGTATTCAGAAAATATTAGTGTTACGGCATTTTTCAGAGTCTCTTCCCGGTTTTTCATCTCAGTTTCTAACACACTAGGCGCATAACCCTGCCAAACTAATTGCTTCTTCTCGCGGTCAATCAAATCAATAACAACATCGCCTTCTTTATCTTGGCTAATATTGTTATTGAATGAAGAGCCACCCCACCACCAGCCGTAGAAGCCCGGGTTGTAGTTTTGATTACCGCTAATTCGTTCTTCTACCATGATTTGTGGACTTACCAATAGATCAGGGTTTTCACTGGATAGCACATAACCACGTCCCTCCATTTCTCGCTGTACCGCTTCTTTCAGGCGCTTTTTTACTAATGTGTTATAGAACAAAGGCTCATTGCTGCTTACATTACTGTGTTCTTGCTGAAATTCATCAGCCCAGTAGAACGTAGTATAATTCTCAAACTCAGCGTCTCGGTCGTAGTCAGTCAGCACGGAGTAGGAAGCAGTACACTGTACCAGTAAAAAACTCACGGCGATGATTCCTGCTATTTTTATGGCTTTCATATTTATTTGGTTAAGTTGATAAAATAAGTTTAAACTTCTCAACACAGTAAGGGTATAGCTATTGCTACACGTGCTAGCACGCAGCAATTTTGTATTCCGAGAAAAGGTTGTTGGAAATAAATACTCTCTCGTAGAAGCCTATCCCACGCAGCGTTAAAAAGCTGATAACTATACTGTTACAACGAAAAAATTGTCAAAAAGTATTTGCGAGGGTATTAAAATTTGCAAAATCAAGAAGTGTGTGAGATAGGCTTTTACTCTTGAGAATACGGTAGCCTGTTTCAAACCTGAGCCTGTATTAGAAAGCTAACTTTTACTTTTAACAGATACTTCTGGCTTTTCAGGATAGCGAGGGTAATACACCATTTTTTTGTACGTTTTCAGTAGGGTTTGGGGCGAGAAACCGAGGCGGTACATCAAGAATACAATGCCGTTGGCAATATTTACCCATAGATAGTGATTGTCCTGGTATTTCCGGGCAGAAATCAGAGCCGCTTCTGGCATAACAATGAACTTTCCCGCCTGCCGTAAGCGACGGATGAAGTCAAAGTCTTCCATTACAATATAGTATTCATCGTATCCTCCCAATTGCTCGAAATGTTGGCGGGTTACAAATAAAGTCTGATCACCACCCCGGCAGGTTATCCGGTCGAAGCGAGAGAAAAAACCATTGATTTTTAGGAAAGGATGTTCATTCTCAAACAGACTTTGGTAGCAGCCACTAGTGTAACCGTGCTGTACGTAAAAATCAATATTGGCTAGGTAGCTGGCTGGAGGTAGCGTATCAGCATGAACAAAGTATAAAATCTCTCCCTGAGCTTGGCTGGCAGCATAATTCATCTGGGCGGCTCGGCCCTTTTGAGGTGAATGCAGCACCTTTGCTCCGGCAGCCTCAGCCTGAGCTACTGTATTATCAGGACTACCTCCGTCACAAACAATAATTTCTTCTAACAGCTCACTTTGGTGTTTGAGCAGATACGATACTAGCTCACCAACTTTTACTTCTTCTTCGTATGTCGGTATAATGACACTTATCTTCATAATCAGCCAACTATTCGGATAATATCCACTATTGTTAGTGCAATTAGAAAATCCGATTCTTTCAAAAGTACGTAAATAGTACCACCATTGGATTTCTCCGACTGGGTTTATAGACGACAAATACATGAAAATGCTCACTAATATTTTTCTCTTATTTTCTGCTTCTTTACTACTGATGTGTTCTTCAGCTAAAGAAAGTCAGCGGGCTTCGCACGACAAATCGTACCCTAATGTAGCCCTTTCCAAGGAGCTAGTACGGACAGCTCGGGAAGGAAAAGATGCTTCGGGAATTATGGATAAACTGGCTACTGTATCGGTAGAAGAACTATCGGCTGAATTAGATACGGATGAAGCTAAAAAAGCTTTTTGGATAAATGTGTACAATGCCTCAGTACAGCATATTCTCACCAAACAACCGGAGTTATTTGAAGACCGGGGTGCCTTTTTCAAAAAAGACCAAATTACAATAGCAGGCGAACTAATCAGTCTGGATAAAATTGAGCATGGTATTATCCGAGGCTCTAAAATAAAGTGGCTTCTGGGGTTGGTTTCCGACCCGTTTGCCGATAAATACGAGCGTACCTTCCGGACTGATAAAGCCGACGGACGTATTCATTTTGCCCTAAACTGCGGAGCGAAGAGTTGTCCCTACATTGCAGTGTACGATGCCATCTATATGGATGAGCAGCTAGATGAGATTGCCCATCAGTTTCTGAACCGCACCAGCATCTACGAACCAGAAAATGAAAAAGTGTATGTTACGTCACTGTTTAGCTGGTTCCGTGGCGATTTCGGGGGTAAAAGTGGTATTCGCGATTACCTTCGTAAATATGATGTGATTCCTCAAGAAGCCGATCCCTCTCTCTCTTTTGAGACCTACGATTGGACACTAGAACTCGGTAACTACACTGATTTGAGTGCAGGAAAGACGGTCAGTAAATAACGTAAACTATGGATTAGATTTTATCAATGGTGATTTACAAGTACTTGATTTTTAATACCTCACCCTCAAGCCGGGCGGCCCCGTCGCTTCGCTCAGATAGCAAACCTTCTCCCAAGAAGCGAAAAAACAGTTTTTAATCCATAGTCCGCGTTAAATAGCAATTACTGACTATCTTTCAAGTCTAGCATTACTCAATCGTAAGGAATCTTGCCCAGCACGTGAGTGACGGCTTCTAGGCGGGCTTTAGACTTTTGGTTGGCATCAATAATTAGCCAGGGAGCGTGAGCAGAGTTGGTCACTTCAAACATCTTCTTTTTGTACTTACTGTATTCATCCCACAGTTCTTGTGCTCTTCGGTCAACCGCCGTCATTTTCCAGCGCTTCATCGGGCTATTTTGTATGTCTTTAAACCGTTTGGCCTGCTCTGCCTTAGTAATGGAGAAATAAAATTTGATCAGGTGAGTATCGGATTGAATCAACATCTTTTCAAAATCGTTAACCTGCGACATGAAGATCTGATACTCCTGGTCTGTGCAAAAACCATTTACTGGCTCTACAATGGCGCGGTTGTACCAACTGCGGTCGAAGAACACAATCTCACCAGGCTTAGGTAGCTGATTAATGTATCGTTGAAAAAACCATTGCTTTCGTTCATCATCCGTAGGAATATTAAGGGCGACAATTCTAAAGTGCCGAGGGTTGATGTACTCGGTAATTCGCCTAATTGCCCCGCCTTTTCCGGCAGCGTCTCGCCCCTCAAAGACGATAACTACCTTTTTGTCATTCTCGATGACCCAGTTTTGTAGCTTTATCAACTTCTCTTGTTTCTTTTTAAGCTCATTTCGGTAGGCTGCTTCTTCCAGCGCTTTAGACAGATTGACCTTCTTACTCCTCATTAGGGCATATAGTCCTTCTTTAGAGTTTAAAAGAGCTACATCTTCTTCGGTTATTTCTAGTTTACTCATGGCTGGTTTCTATATTTCAACTTGAAAGGCACTTCGGTGGTAGCGTATGATGACATTGGGGTCAGGAAATAGAGGAATCTTTGAATCTCCTTTTCCTTTGTAGTCAAACTGGGATAGTAAATATCTCATGCTCTCTAGCCGAGCTCTTTTTTTACTGTTGGTCTTCACAATAATCCAAGGACTGAAATTAGTATGGGTCTTACTAAACATCTGCTCTTTGTAGTAAGTATAATCATCCCATAGTTCTTGTCCTTTCATATCTACCGGACTGAATTTCCATCGCTTTAAGGGATTATTCAAGCGATCATCAAACCGTTTCTTCTGTTCGTCTTTAGTAATGGAAAACCAGAATTTTATGATCTTCAGGTTATCTTCGTAGAGTAGATGTTCAAATTCTGGCACCTGCTCCATAAATTTCTCATACTGTTCTTTGGTGCAAAATCCCATCACGGGTTCTACCACCGCCCGATTATACCAACTCCTATCGAAAAAGACAATCTCACCCGGATTAGGCAATTCTTTGATATATCGTCGGAAGTACCATTGACCTCTTTCAACTTCAGTAGGTTTGGTTAGGGCAACTACTCGGGAGGTACGAGGGTTGAGATGCTCTTTGAACCGTTTTATGGATCCCCCTTTTCCAGCAGCATCCCGCCCTTCAAATATTACGGCTACCCTCATTTTATGCTGGGCAATCCACTTCTGAAGATTCACTATTTCGGATTGTAGCTTCGCGAGTTCGGCTTCATATCGTAGTTTCTTCAGGGTTTTATCAATGGGAATGTTTTCTTTTTTGGCAATGGCAATAAGATCGTCTCGGGTCTCTGCCTCTAGTAGGTGTTCCGCTTTAAAATTCATAGGTTAGTTTTATATTGCTTACTATCAACGATTCTTTGTTTGGTTCGTCCCAAAGAGTAGGTGTTATACGCGATGTTGTATACCGCGTTTTATCTTCCCTTCTTTCTTAATCTGCCCGCCAAACCAAATTCCAACTAGCAACGCTGGTATTAGTCCGAATAATGTTACCCAATACATTGGTTTAAATATATAATCGAAGAATGGGTCATCATTTGTGCCAATATTGTCTATACCCTCCTGAATAAATCCTGTCCAACTTGCTAAGAATGCTGTTGTGAGTATGACTGCTAAAGCAATCAAAAAACCAGTTAGAATGTAATTCCAGTTTTTTATTAGAATTAATTTTCCAGCAAGTTGTCCATAAAAATGACCACATATGAACATGATAATTACTCCGACCAGGATATTTACCCAATAATCAAAATCTGTGAACAAAAAAAATGCTTTAATGAACCCTACATCATAGGAAATTACCAAAGTCATGATTAACTGAGCGATTAAAACTCCAAGCCCAACCGAAATCAAGCCTCTTCTGCTTCCTATTCTTTTTGCTTCAGCTAAAGTCATTTACTCTCTATCTGGTTCAGGTGATGACCTTCTTCACATAGCATACAACCACTAGACTGCAATATAGTAATTACTTATTAGTGATTTGAGAAGGTAGTTTTGCTTACGGTTAATCCTTACTTTGACTTTCCTGAGCCTTTTGCATATGTCTAAAAAGCTTCTCCAATGGTCAAATAATAGCCACTCGTTCCTTGACCGAAACCAGCGTCAAAGCGGATGTTTATCCCCTTCTCGGGATCTAACGTAAAGCGCAATCCGGCTCCGCCCGCTAGCAGAAAGTCATTCAGGGAAAAATCAGCGATTTGGGGAGCTACTCCACCGTAGCCAAGGAATGCTACTGCCCCAATGCGCCAAAATAGTGGACTGCGGTAGGCAACTTGCCCTAATAGTAAATTCTTATCGCGGAAGCGGCCTTCAAAGTAACCGCGAAGTTTACGGCTACCGCCAAGCATTGCCAGTAGATGAAAAGGCGGCTCGCCGCGTTGAAATACTCCATAGCCGTTTAAAGCTACTACATGATTCCAGGCAGTGGTAAAATAAGTACTGGCATCTACGGTGAAAGTAGTGTAGTTGAAATCACTACCCGTCCAGGAATTATCGTGCTGAAGGGACGATTCCACGTACCAACCTCGTTCTGGAAAGAATACGTTATTGCGGGAGTCGTAAATAGCTATTATGCCCGGACTGGAATTAAGCCCACCTCGGTTGCCCGTAATATTTTCGTTAGCCAGTAAGCCATCGGGAGCCACCTCCGTTATCTTATAATTTTCAAACCAGTATCGCAGCCCAATAAATAAATTAGATCGTACTCGCCGTAGCCAATTGAGGCGAATACGAGGAAAATCTACTTCATAAAACTCTTGGGCTTCCAGCAGAGCCGGGTTGCCGATACCGTAAAACTGATATACGTACCGATAGTAACCTATCTCCCCGTAGCTGAAGTAACGGTTCTGATCCCAGCGAATCTGGAATGGTGCATACAACAGCAATTGCTCTTGCAAAGTGTATACTGCAACGGCCTGAATCTGAGAGTCAGCGGTATCACCGGGAATCCGAAAGGCGTAGATTCCCGCTGCTCCAAAACCCCAACTAGTTTCAGGGGCGAAGAATGCCACGGGTAATCCGAATATGCGGTTTTTGAGACTTTCTTGATTAGTTGAGTCAGTAGACTGAGCTGAGGCAGTACTTCCTAAGATTACTCCCATACTCAGATATACAGCAACCAAAGCTATTCTCAATTTCGCATCCGTTTGAAAAAAGATTGTATTAATTCGCGGCATTCTACTTCTAAAACTCCCGAAGTAACGAATGTTTTTTTGTGAGGAATGTCTTGGTGATAGCAAGTGTAGCCTTTTCTCTCGTCGGATGCACCGTAAACCAACCCACCAAGTTGCGACCAGTGGATAGCCCCAGCGCACATCACGCAGGGTTCCAGCGTGACAAAAAGGGTGCATTCGGGCAGATACTTCGCACCAAAATAGTCAAATGCAGCCGTAAGGGCGAGCATTTCTGCGTGAGCAGTAGGGTCGTTTAGCCGTTCGGTTTGGTTGTAGGCTCGGGCAATAATTCGGTGATTAGCTACCACAATAGCACCCACGGGAATTTCACCTTCTTCGTAGGCCTGCTCTGCCAGTTGCAGGGCTTGCTGCATATATTCTTCGTGGCTACGTTCGCCTAACAAGTTCTTAAAATTAATGAGTTATTCTTTAGCCAAATTGGTAATCAGCGCTACCCAGTTACCCTCTTCGGGTGGACTTAGGGAAACCTTTTTGCCTGTATCTACCTCAGTAGTTTCTTGCCATTCAGAAGTCAATACATTTAACCAGCGAATAGTGCCCGGAGCTTTCATCTCGCTCAGATCAAGTATAACCGCTCCTTTCGATGGGAAATAAACCGCGTATGCTTCCTGGGCAATTGCTCTGACATAGGCTTCGTTTTCGTCTCGCTCATCTATTAATTGCATAGCAGGTACTGCTGAGAAATGATTGTAAGCATCCGTCAGCATTCGCATACTCTTAATAACTGACTGAGCGGTATCACTCAGTCCTAAACCCGATTCGGGGCGATGAAATCGGGTGGAAGCAGCACCCAGTAATATATTCCGCACAAACCGCTCAATAGCATCCTGATTATTGTGCCCGAATTTATTACCGTCAGCCCCGTATACTTTTATGTTGTTCACCGGGCGGGGCTGTTCTGACTGATGGATGCGCTGAATCTGGCGTAAACCATTGTCCCAGTGAAGCTGGCCTTTGTTATGATTGTTTTGCGAAATATCGACGAAAGCGTAGGTTTCAGGATGATCGATAGTAGAACGATGGGCCACATGATCCAAATCCCAAGGATCCCACATCTCGGTGGTGTATACTGTTTTATTGTACTGTTCTTGAGCCACACTTTTGATGTATTCTGACCAAAACGCTCCCCAATCAGCCGTCACTGACGTTTCGTTATCCATGCAATAGAGTATGTGATCGTATGCTAACGAATAGCTCAATAGTTTATCAACATAGGCCTGCTGATATTCTAACACTTTGAACAGACTCATTTGAGAAGGTACCGAACGAAAGAAATTGTTCTCGGTATAGATTGGGTGAGTAGCTACTATGGTATCTAACTTAGATCGTTGAACGTCGTAGTTTACATTATTTTTAGGGTTAAATGGATTTACTTCCCAGTTATCACGGTAAAAATCAAAAGTAGCCCAAACCTCAATTTGTACTACAATATTTCGTTCGGCAGTTTCCTTTAAAAAATGTTCAAAGCGATTCCAATACTCATCGTTCCAATCGCCTAGATTATACCTCTCGTCTTCATTCTTAGCAAATGCCCACTCGTTACCCTCATCGCGACTCGACATGGTACAGCGAACGTAATTGCCTTCTACCGCTTGCAGTTGGTCTAAATGTTCAGCTAACCCATCGATCTGAAACAAGTTATCTTCCACCGAGCCTCCCAACAGTAAAGTGGGTTTCTCATTGTAAGCCCAAAACTGTGGGTGTTCTGAACTGATTGATATACCGGGCAGACTCGATTGAGCAAAAGTGGTCAGTGGAATTAAAAGGCTGACTATCAGGATAATTTGTCGCATCAGGCTGATGAATAGGTTCTCTACTCTTGAAGATAAGAAAATTTAAGTGAAGCAAATGACAAACTCAGTATTGAAAAAATCTATATTTTCCCTATTCTTGGCATTAAGTCGTAATAATTTATTGAGTAATATTTTAACAGGCCTGAGAGTGGCTTGCAATAGGAGTAAGTAACTACTCAACGAAAGATTCATAAGGCTGTATGAAGCTTAAACACATTTACCTGCTAGCTGCTGTACTGGGTACGGTGCTACCTTACTATCATCTGATTCAATTTATCGCCGAAAAAGGTGGGAGCTTCCCAGTATTCATAGACCACCTCTTTACAAACTCAGCGGCTACTATGGGCGCAATTGATCTAATCATATCTGGTTTGGTGTTTTGTGTATTCGTGTATTTTGAAGGAAGGCGACTTGCCATTTCCAATCGTTGGCTTTACATGCTAATTTATCTGGTTATCGGCTTATCGGCGGCTCTTCCGTTATTCCTGTATGTTCGTCAGGGTAAATTATCAGGTCATCCAGTTAGCGAGGTAGCTGGGTAAGAAAATCGAAAACATAGCAAAAGTGAAACCACCTGTGATAGTAACAATCATAGAAATCTATTTGCCGTTTCACTGTCTGTCTTTGGCTTGACCAGAGGGTAGCCCCGTGGGTTTGTATGCTCTCCGAAAACCGCTCCTTCCTCTTTCTCTACAGATGCAAATGAATAATTCTTTGAAGCCGTATCTACCAATTTGATCTTGGATAGAGGTGGGTTGTACCTTGGCAAAGGGGACTATCCATAGTACCATAGCTTACTTGATCATAGCTCGATATGCGGGTTTATATTCTAGGTGAATTTTATCTACATTTGAATCAGCGATAACATTGGCTGTATGAAAGTACGCATTCTTTACGTAATTGGTCTGCATATTCTGCTCTCAGGAATATACTCAGAGGGCTTCGCTCAAGACAAGATTACGTTCAATCAACACATTGCTCCTATTGTTCATACCAACTGTACACCCTGCCACCGCCCTGGCGAAGCAGGCCCCTTCTCCCTTATCACCTACGAAGATGTTGCCAAACGGGCTGAATTCATCAAAAAGGTTACTCAAAGCCGTTACATGCCCCCTTGGCATGCCGATCCTGAATTTAGCCACTTTCTGAATGAAAGGCGCCTTACCCAACAAGAGATTAATCTTATTACCCTGTGGGTTGACCAAGGTGCCCAAGAAGGTAAAAAAAAGCACCGTCCCAAACTTCCCACCTACGAATCTGGAAGCCACTTAAGAGCAAAACCCGATTTGGTTTTGACTATGAATCAACCTTTTCAAATTCCCGACACAGGTACGGAGGAGTTCCGGTTTTTCAACATACCTACTGAACTTCCTGAAGATAAATGGATCAAAGCTATTGAGTTTCGCCCAGGGAATCGGCGCTACGTACACCATAGCCGTATTATGGTAGATACCACCAATGCTATTCGGGGCATTGATGGATTATCGGAAACCGATCCTCGGGTGTATGAATTCCAGGAAACACCGCTTGTTGATGAATTTATGTACGGTTGGGTGCCGGGTAATTTTCCCATTTATTATCCAAAAGGAACTGCCCGCAAATTATTCAAAAACAGCGATTTAATCGTAAACATTCATTATGCTCCTTCTTCGCTTAAAGCGGAAGACCAATCTAGTATTCTCTTTTATTTTACCGATGAACCGATTGAGCAAGAAGTAAAAACGCTGGGGTTGGTAGAACGGAATATTAGTAATTTACCTTTTTTGATTCCGGCCAATGGGAAGAAAACTTTTTATTTACGATCCAAGGTACTCGAGGCACCCATAGATATAATTTCTGTATTGCCCCATATGCACTTTTTGGGCAAGAGTTTCCGTTCGTTTGCTATTGCTCCTGGAGGTGAGGTAATTCCTTTGGTTAAGATCAACAACTGGGATTTTAACTGGCAAACCACTTATCTGTACGAAGAATTACTTCGCATACCGAAAGGGTCAGTAATATACGCCGAAGCCACTTACGACAATACCGAAGAGAACCCAGCTAATCCAAATTATCCTCCCAAAGATGTAACTTACGGTTGGAATACTACCGATGAAATGTGCAATCTAATTATCTACTATGTAGATGCCAGTGAAGAAGAGCAAGCGGCCTCTCGGAAAATCTGGGAATAAAGAAACCCGTATCATTTGATACGGGTTTGAAAATTAGATTAGAATCTTTTTCCTACTATTTTATCGGGATGTCCAACTCACAAAATTCTCCTTCAAAACTAAATCCACCACAATAGTCACTACTAGGTCTCCCAACATTCAGGATTGTTCCTGTTTGGTTTGCATCTATACGATACTCGTACGTAATCTCAAAGGCATCACCAGGTGCTATATCCGCTGCACTAGAGATTTCAGGGAAAATACCTGCCAATTGCTGGGCTGAAATATTTACTGTTACCGGCGCATCATTGAGTTCCGGACCAAAGGATAGCAATGTTTGGGGATCTCCCAAAGAGCCACCACTCGGTTGATATTGGATCAACAACTGACCGTCTACTAAGGCAGAGGTTTCGCCACTACGACCAGTGAAATACTGGTGACCGTCGGCTGCACCGTCAAAATCCTCAGCCGCTAAGATAAAGTCATAGGTATCGTTACCTGCGGTTATATCTAATGAGTCTGCTTCTTCTGCTTTAGCATTGGTGCCATCAGCAGTTTTGGCTAGTAAAATCACCGGCACATAGAAATCAGGACGGCGAATGGTCTCTTCATCTTCGCATCCGAGAAGACCAGCAGCTAAAAAAACTGCCAGCAGCGAATAAATTTTATATATTTTTAACATGATCTTTCTAAAATTTAATAGGTGTCTGATTTCCATTAATTACCATCAAAACGAGTTGGATAAGCCTGAGTATCCCAAAATACTGGGGTAGATTCCCAAGGCGTTTCGGATTGTCGAATTGCATTAGGATTGGTGTTCAGCTCGTCTTGTGGATAAGGTAATCTTCTTGGATAGGTATTCACTGGGATAATCGCCATTGAATTAGGTGCAATATCAGCAGTTAATGCTACAGGCAACTTGGTTCTACGAAGCAAGTTATACGCCTCTACCGGATTACCGAATAGTGAAATTTGAAATTGCGCCGCCCATATATCTTCTGCACTGGCTAACAAGGGGCGACTTGTGTCAGGGGTCTGAAACTGAGCAATGACAGTATTCACATACTCATCTACCTCAGCCTGAGTAGGTTCAAAAGTGGGATCTGTACTTACACCAGCAGTAGCAGGAAACGCCAGCACTTTACTTATGTGGGAAGCCACTGCCTCTCTAAGATGATCTTCAGCAGTACTTCCTGTATTGGCACCGTACAACAAGTTCGCTTCAGCCAACCAGAAATTAACCATTGAATAGGTAAGCAAAGGTACAACCCCTGCTCCGGTACCATCGGACTGAGCTACTGTCTTTGCACTATTATCGTCGAATAATCCACCGGCAGGGTACACTCCAAAGGTAGTGCGCGCCCCACCATCGTTAGGAATACCGGTTCCATCACCATGATCACGTCCTATGTAGCCATTACCTTGGTAGCCGTAGGCGCACACCGTTTGCCAGGTTGTTCCATCCTCGTAACGGGCACCGTAACCAAAACAAGGGAAGTCGTCAGGTACAATGGCATTGGTAGACGTAGGATCGAAATCCGTGAGCTGGCGATAGAAGTAGTATCGCAAGCGAGGATCCTGAACCCCAAAGCTCTCACCATTAGCAGTACGTTCCCCGATCATCCGCGACATTAAGCTATTACTCATGTAATAGGTTTTGGTAGCCACGTAGTGTACCTGATGCCATCTATGACGGGTTTCAGGGGCTAAGGTGTTACCATACAAGAACTCGAAATCTTCAGCGTTACTAGAAATCAGGTTACCTCCATTAGCTAGAGCCTCAATTTGGCTTACCGCACTGGCATCACCGGCGTTAGCCAGGTTGATAAACATTTTCAACTTCAGGGTATTACCCATTTTAATCCAGTTGTCAACGTCACCACCGTAGATCGCATCAGAACTCGGTACTGGATCGCCCTCGGCCAGACCACCCAATTCAGCTAATGCTTCATCAATTAAAGCTAGAATCTTAGGGTAAACAGTAGCACCATCTTCCCACATGGGTTGAGCAAACTCCCCATTTACCGCTTCATCAAATGGGGCGGCTCCCCAGATATCAATAATAGTAGCAAACACATACGCTTTCTGTAACTTAGCAATTGCCCCGTGGGCTACTAAACCAGCTTCGGGTGCCGAAGCAATGATTTGCTCCAAGTTCACTAAAGCCAGAGTAAAAAACTCATCCCAGGCGTTGTCGAAGGTCCCCCCAGTAAAGTTGTACTGACTATCAGTAGATTCGTAAACCTGTCCGAGCGTACCAAGGTCTCCCAAACGGGTATTATGAACAATAACAGTGGAGTAAGCCACTTGAGCCGTAGGAAAGAGTAATTCAAGATCTGGATTTACTGGTTCATTGGGATTATCGTTGATATCCAGGAATTCATCGCTACAAGCACTTAGTATTAACAGTATGGCTACACTCATAGCCATCATTGTTTTGAATATATTTTTATGTATCATCTTTATCGTCTAAGTTAGCGTTAGAAAGTAAGTGATATGTTTACACCATATCGGCGGGTAGTAGGAACGCCCATTAGTTCCAGACCTTGGCTCGGTCCATTCTGTACGCCCAGACCACTAACTTCAGGATCCATGTTTAAAGCACTAGGAAAGTTAGGGGCATTAAACCATAGGTTACGACCCGAGAAGGTGATATTAGCTGAACCAAAAGGGAGCTTATCTAGTAAACTAGCCGGCAAGGTATAACCTAATGTTACTTCTCTCAAGCGTATGGTGGTTCTATCGTAAACCGAATGCCAGTCAACACCACCGGCTGCCCAACCATCGAAGAATACGAAGTCGTTCCGAGGGATAATTACATTAGTGGGCTGAAGATTACCATTTTCATCTAAGGTAGGGCCACTTTGCGTTCCTATGAAACCCGTTGCCGCAATTACCGGAGTTCGGTCAGTTACCAACTCATCATTCAATACCCCTCGACTCAACATTTGATCCGCTGAATGAGAGTACATGTCTCCACCATGCTGATAGTCTACCAAAGCAGTAATGGTAATACCTTTAAAACTGATTGTATTGGTTACACCCACCAGAAAGTCAGGGTTAGGATCCCCGATGATCTGCAAATCAGGGTTCTCTAGCGCTTTCCCGCTATTGGCATTCACCAAAGGAACCCCTACATTGCCTACTTCCCCGGTTTCCTCGTTGTAACGAAGCCAGTCTTGACTAAGGATCTGACCCGCAGGAAAGCCAGGACGGTGCACAATGGATAATTCTGCGAAACCATCCACAACCACTTGTTCAAGATCTCCAAGGTCCAATACCTCGTTACGGTTACGGGTAAAGGCCGTGTAGATATTCCACCTAAAGCCATTCGGTAGGTTGACTGGGGTAAGGTCTAATCCAATTTCAACCCCGCGGTTTTGAACTTCACCTAAGTTGGTTACCCTAGTGCCAAATCCGGTTGAATTGGGAACGTCAATAGCAACAATCTGATCAGTAGAACGACGATCATAATACGTGAAGTCTAATCCAATTCTGCCATCGAGGAATCTCATCTCAGTACCCGCTTCATATTCAGTCGTGAATTCTGGACTTAGCTCGGGGTTCGCCTGACGGCGGTTGGCATTTACTCCATTAAATGATCCATTACCATTCGTAAAAGGGAACTGAGCATTCAAATCTTGGAACCCTACGTTATCATTAATTACAAAAGTATTTTGGGTTAGGTAGGGAGTAGCCTCATTACCTACCCTAGAAATACCACCCCGAACCTTAAAGTAATTCCAGAAGTTAGGCAGATTAAACGCCTCACTGGGCACGAAGGAAAAACTACCGCCCGGATAAAAATAACTTCTTTCATCGGTAGGTAAAGTAGAAGACCAGTCGTTACGGGCTACTGCGTTCACGAAAAGGTAGTCCCGATAAGAAAAGGATAGATCAGCAAACACCGCCTGAAAGCGTTGTTGCTCGAACAAATCCCGTCGCATTACCTGGCTACCGGTATTCACTATATTGGTAATAGAACGGTCGATAACACCAGTACCAATAATGGTTTGTTGCTCAAAGGTACGCTGGTTCACATTATGACCAACAATAGCCCTTAGATTAATATCATCATTAATATTCTTGTCGAAAGTAATTAATAAGTTTCCATCCAGTTCCTCGCGGAAGATGTCATCTACCGTATACTGACCAGCCGGGATATTCTCACCATTGGCCGGAACCAAAGAGGAACGACGGTCGGTGTAGGTATTGAAACCAGCCTGATACGAAACGGTTAACCAATCAGTAATATCATAGCCAACTTGAGCCTTACCAAACGCCCGGCTAACTTCGCTGTTGATAGGGGCAAACTCTGATACCCAATACGGATTATCAAAACCATTTCGGTAGTATATACTACCACCAGTACGAGGGTTCACATAAGGGTTATTCGTTAAGTCGTAAGTGGGACTTAACAAATAGAGCATACTAATTAGAGACGAACCAGCAGCAGCTCCAGTGATAATCTCAGCCCCTTGTTGGGCGGTACGCTGATTAGTTTCGACGTAGGTTACACTACCATTAACGAAAATGCCATTATCGAGCTGGGCACGACCACCAAAACTCACGCTAGTACGATCCAATTCAGAGAATGGAATAATACCTTCATTATCGGTTCGGGAAAGACCTGCGGTAAGTGAAGTTTTTTCTCCCCCAGCATTAACGGTTACCGAATTTTCAAAAAGGACACCGTCTTGCCAGAAATTTTCCCAATTGTCGGTATTAGGAAGAACCTGGGTAGGAGCCTCCGAGATCTGCGGATAAATATCAGCCGCAAATAAATCGGGGCGATTGGGGTTGTTATACTTTCTGAGGGGAGGAGCGACGCTAAAGTCCTCTCCTTTGTCATTTACCCCAGCATTAAGCCAACGGTTTACATCGTCATAGCGAGGTCCCCAAGTACCAAAGAATCCATTGTTAAATACGAAGTTATTACTACCGAAGGTAGCCCCTTGAGTCCATTCGCCCTGGTATTCAGGATTCATTGCAACTTGCTCTACCGAAACACCGCTACTTACCGTTACTTCAAAGCCTTTCTTGCTTCCTGCCTTCCCTGCCTTAGTCGTAATTACAATGACCCCATTGGCAGCGCGGGAACCGTACAGAGCTGCAGCAGATGCACCTTTCAATACAGTAATGGACTCTATAAGGTTAGGATCTAAGTCAAGCGCTCTGTTCGACTGAGGATTACCCTGCCGAAAATCATCGTTAGAACGATTGCTAGAGTTATCAAAAGGAACCCCATCCACTACAAAAAGTGGCTGGTTATTTCCTAATAATGAAGAGTTACCTCGGATGGTAATGTTGGTTGCTGAACCAACACCCCCTCCCGAGCCTGAAATGTTTACCCCTGGAATTTTACCAGTCAGACCACGAACTGCATCGGGCTCAGAGATTTGTTGAATGGCTTCGCCTTCTACATCGGAAACAGCGTAGCCCAGTGCTTTTTTCTCACGCTCAATACCAATAGCGGTTACTACCACTTCCGATAATTGGCGAGTATCGGCTGCCATTTCTACGTTGATAATAGAACGACCATTAATCTCCACTTCCTGGGCCTCTAACCCAATAAAGCTAAAGGACAGTATTTCGGCATCTTCGGGTACGTTCAGCCGATAGTTACCATCAATATCGGTAACTGTTCCTTGACTGGTTCCTTTCACGATGACGTTTACTCCGGGTAAAGTACTACCATCTTCTGCCGATGTTACTTTACCAGAAATAGAACTGTCCTGTGCCCATACTTGGACTGATAGTAGGAGTGTCAGGATAAAAATTCCTATTCCCTTCACGAGGGATAACGGATGGCCTGACGAGGTGAGTTGTGTAGAATTGTACCTCATAGTTTCACGTTTTAGTTTAGTTTAACATATCACACATAAAGTCTTATTGAACTATTTCCTTATTTCAAGTTAGCTATTGCCCATCTGGCAATAGGTTTCTACTTGCTGAAAGTAGTGTTTATATTTTCGCTTCTTTAACAGAACAGCAAAAATATATCTTTGATTTTAAAAAGTAATTTATTTACCTATAATAATTCTGAAAACACAAGATTTTGTTATAAAAACTTGTATAATAATGTAGAATAGCCACAGTATATTTTTGCAAATACGCGGATTTCGCTATAAAATTTCTTTGATTCTACACGAAATATTACTCATATTTGGATAAATAACCTTCAATGATACGTTTATTGTAAAAATACAAAAAGTAAAAATTCAAAAATTTGCGTTTTGTCGATTCAATTTTAAATTTTGCCTTATAAAAGGCAGATTTTATCAAGTTTATTACAGAATAGAACCTATTGTATAAAATAGAAAACCCGCTCATTGAGCGGGTTTTCTATTATGTGAAATAATACACAGTTGCTAGCTATAAATTTATAGCTAGCAAATAGCGGTGCTTACTTTTTATTCCCAAGTAATACTTCGGGTAACTGCCGAAGCGGAAGTATTAGGGCGACCTACTTGCAAACCGTTGTCTACTCCAGTTAAAGTAAAGGTAGCTGTACCTGCTGTCGCAGGAAGAATAAGATCAACAATAACGTCTAATTCGCCATTAGGGATAGTAGCTGTACCACTTTGGGTGATTCCTCCCGTAACCTCATAATTTACATTAATGTCAGTATATAGATTTTCCCGAACTTCTATCTCTATGGATACAGTATCAGTTGGGGCAGCTTCAATAGCACCGCCACTGGATAGTTGTACAAACTGCACTTGAGAATCGGAGAAGTCCAAACGATCATCTTCAAACTCTTCGCAACTACTAAAAGCAAATATCGTAGTTACGGCTAGTATCAAATATATTTTTATCAATTTCATCAGCTATTCAATTTTTATCTATTAAACCACATTTTCTCGTCTAAAGGCTTATCAACTGGAGAATTATCGTTAGCCGCTGCTTCGTCTGGAGCAAATTGAAATCTCTGGAATAAACCAGTAGTTTGTGCTCCTTCCGGTAACTCCAGGGCAGGCATCTCGGTTCGTCGCCAGGTAGTCCAGCCTTCCAACGGACGAACAATTTGGTCAATCCAGGTCATTTCAGAAATCACTTCAACGGCATTAGCATCGGTTAGTGGTGGAATAGTAGCCAGGAAAGCATCAGTTGCCTCAGCACTCAACCCTCGGTAGGCCATAGCAGCTTGAGTAGCTGCGCGGAAGCGAGCGTCAGCTTCAGCAACTCCTCCCGGAGCTAATCCGCGAGCAATGGCTTCTGCCTCTAAGTACAATTGTTCCTGATAAGAAAATAGTACATCAGGAGAGTTAGGACGTACTAATTCAAAAGTACCATCTTGACCAACCGGGGCAGTACTAAGCACCCAAGCTTCATCAGCAGGAATATTGCCTCCGGGAGGCGCGCCCACAACTTCGCCGTTAGGATCTACGTCACCACCTGGGTAAGGCTGAAAGTACATACCTAAGCGGGGGTCGTTATACTTCTTCATTACATTAACCATTGCTTCGCTGGCAAAGTAGAAGAAGTTCTGCGCTCCCGCAAAAGCGTTGAGGGTTTCCCAGAAAGGATTGCGGTTGCCCGACTCGCTGAAGAACGGAAATTCAGCATTATCAGCCGCTGAAGAAATCATATCACCCTCTTGGATTAGGGCAGCAATATCTCCGGCTTTAGATGGGTCAGCGTCTACCATAATCATTAACGTGCGTAGCTTTAATGATTTGGCAAACTTGCGCCAGTTATCCATATCTCCACCAAAGATCAAGTCATTGTTGGTGATTGCTAGAGGGCTTTCAGGATCAATTTGAGCCAGAGCCTCATCTAATAGACCAATAACACCATTGAGTACTTGCTCCTGAGGATCGAAGGCAGGATCAGGTGATCGTAGCTCTAAGGTCTCAAAGTCTATATCTACCGCTTCTGTGAACGGTACGTCTTCCCAGATTAGAGAACTGGACAAGAACGTTAACGCTCGAAATATCTTACACTGAGCTGCGGCATTGTTATTTACTGGATCAGAACTTTCAGCACCTTGAATAGCCAAGGTGAGGTTTTTCTGAACTTCTCGATAGTGGGTTCGCCAAGTATTTCCGTTAGAAAAAATACTGATAATGTAACGCTCAGGACGGGTAAATACCCCGGCACCTAAATTTCCACCACCTGACCATAGCTGAGAGGCAGTAGCCCCAGTAGGACCAAAGTCAATTACCCGGTTGGTAGAGTACTGATTCAGCGCACCGGTAAATAATAAAGGTGGCTCGGCACTGGTAGCTCGGTTAGGGTCTTGGTTTACATCCAAGAAATCACTCTCGCAAGATGATGCCAACCATAACACCGAAGCTAAAAGTATGTATTTCGTTTTATGTAGTAAATTCATAGTTATCATTATTTTTTGCTGCACAATTCTTAGAAACCAAGTTGTACGTTAAATCCAATGCTTCGAGAAGAAGGTACACTGTTAAACTCTACTCCCTCACCAATTAAGCTAGTACCAAAGAAGTTGGTTTCTGGATCAATGTGAGGAACTGCACTATCAATTAACCAAAGGTTACGCCCTTCAATCCCAATGGCAATCTTCTTAAAGAAAGAGTTTCCGATTAGCGATTGAGGCAGTGAGTAGCTCAGAACAACTTCCCGTAGCTTCACATAAGTAGCATCGAAGATGTTACTTTCTATGATGCTGGCTCCAGAGTAAGTTCCCCAGAAATCCTGCATAGACCGCACCGGCACATCATTCGGACGGAAAGAACCGTCTTCATTCTCAATCACTCCTTGGTCAATGAAAATCTGTCCACGATTAGCCAAAGTCTCTTGCGCTAAACCATCCGAGCGTAGCGTTTGAACCGTGTTAGACCACAGCACGCCACCTTGGCGCATATCAATCAGGAAGCTTAGATTAATACCTTTGTAGCTAAAGCTATTCTGGATTCCTAATAAGTAATCTGGGAAAATACTTCCAAAACGCTGGCGGTCGCCTACTTGACGTTCACCGGTAGTTTCGTTGATGATCAGTTCTCCAGCGTCGTTTCGTAACCAGCCCGCACCGTATAGTCCAAAGTCTTCACCAGGTTCAGCTCTAACTGAAAGCCCGCTAAATCCACTGGTTAGGGCTAACTCATCCAAACCAGGGGCTAGTTGTTCTACTGACTGACGGTTACGAGTGAAGTTAAAGATCATATCCCAATTGAAGTTGGCAGTTTGAACTGGAGTAACACTTAATAAAGCCTCTATTCCTCGGTTTCTAACCTCACCAATGTTGGTACGAACGGCCTCAAATCCTGTAGACTGAGGAATGGCTACCGAAATAATCTGATCCGAAGTCAGCGTATTATAATACGTGAAATCAATGCCTACTCTTCCGTCAAAGAGTTGTAGCTCAGTACCGATCTCAAAAGTGCTCTGATTTTGTGGTAAAAGAGAGTTTCCGGGAGGGATGGTATTAGTAGCAGCAAACGCTAACTGCCCACCGTGGGGATAGGTATTGTCAGCTACAAATTGCGTAAATAAATCTGGCTCGGGAGTGTAGGTAAAGGCTAGTTGATAAGGATTCTCGTCGCTACCTACATTGGCCCAACTAGCTCGCAATTTACCGTATGATAGTATGTTATTACTAATGCCCAATGCATCGGTAAAGATAAATGAGGTACTTACCCCAGGGTAAAAGAATGAATTGTTTTCTTCCGGCAGGGTCGAGCTCCAGTCGTTTCGGGCGGTAAAGTTTACGAAGAAGAAATTATCGTAATCAAACTGGATATCAGTGTACACCCCGTACAGACGGCGGATGTTAGAGAAGTTTTCAGGAGTAGTTGCATTGGCGTTCGGATAAACATAAAGGTTATCAGCACTCAAGTCGCTCGCCCGCACCCGGGTACGCTCATTAATAATTTGGTTTACGTTCCACCCTACTAAACCGCGGAAACCAATTTTGCTAGTAACGTCTTTGGTAACGGTAGCAATTACATCAGAGTTAACTTGTCGTTGGAAGATAGTTCGGTCATCAAACTCACCATTTAGGCGGTTAAGAGTTCCTTTTCGGATGATAGACCGTCGGGTCTCATCGAAAAAGTCAGTACCAATTCTTCCCATAATATTCAACCAGTCAGTAGGATCATAATCCAACTGAACGTTTCCGTACATTCGCTCTACCCGGTTATTTAGGGGGTTATTCTGAACTACCCAGAAAGGGTTATTTGATGTATTATTTCCGTTAACGCCAATGGCACCTCCGTTTTCATCGATCACATTGTTACGCAACAGCTCAGTATCTAAGGTACGAGGCAAGCCATTTACCTGGCTCACTACAAGGTTGGGGTCATTACTTCCCTGGCGAGGTCGCCCGATACCTTCGGTTCGCACGTAGTTTATAGATGCTCGGGCTTTTACTTTGTCAGTTAACTGAGCCCCGGTATTAATAGAGACTGTATTCCGATTTAGTTCGTTTCCAGGAATAATTCCCTTCTGATTCAGGTTGGTGTAACCTAACCGAAAATCTAGCATTTCGTTTGCCGTACCGAAGGATACACTGTTAATGAGGGTAGTTCCGGTTTCGTAAAAATCGCTAACATTATCAGGGAAGGCTTGTAGGGGACGATCTTCCCCGTTGTAAGGGAACTGTGGGAAGTTCTGTCCTTGCACTTCGCTAATGCGAGGACCCCATCCGTTGGTAAAGTTGTTAGAATCAAACACACCAAAATCGCCTTGAGCATATTCATTCTGAAGATCGGGTAGTCGGAATGGTCGGTCGAATCGTAAAGAAGAATTTACCTCAATAGAAGCCTGTCCCTGCTCACCTCGTTTGGTAGTAATAATGATTACTCCATCCCGGGCTCTTTGACCATACAAGGCTACCGCAGATGCTCCTTTCAGTACGCTGATATTCTCAATATCGTCAGGGTTCAAATCACCTGCTCGGTTTCCAACATCAGCACCACCACCAATAATATCGTTACGAGTTCCGTTAAATGCATTATTTGAAATTGGCACACCGTCTACCACAAATAGTGGCTGACTAGTACCCGCTAGTGAATTTGCACCCCGGATTTGTACCTGTACTGATCCACCAGCAGTACCTGATTGGTTGGTTACTCGTACTCCGGGTACCCGACCTGCTAGTCCATTCAGAGCATTGTCAGAGCGAACTTTCGTAAGCTCCTCACCATCTACGGTAGATACAGCGTAGCCTAGTTCTCGTTGTTCACGCTCAATACCGATAGCAGTTACTACCACTTCGGAAAGCTGCTTTACGTCATCGTTCATGGCAACATCAATAGTACTCTGTCCACCAATCACGACATCTATTGCCTGATAACCGATAAATGAAAACTGAAGTACTTCAGCACTTTCTGGTACATTTAGCCGATAGTTTCCGTCAATGTCGGTGACGGTACCTAGGGTAGTGCCTTTCACAATGACGTTCACACCCGGTAAAACCTCACTACTTTTGGCTGAGGTGACCTTTCCTGAGATAGTACGTTCTTGAGCAAGCGCTACGGAAGCTACGCCCCATAACGCAAAAAGGAACAGCCACCTACCGACTCCTAAAAGCCGGTAGGCCCACTGCCCCGCTACGTAGTTTGTAGAACTGTTCTTCATAAGATGTAATAGAATTAGTTGAATTGATAAATGAAAAAATAGTAACTGTGGTAGTTCAGTAGGTTGGATAGCTTACACTACTTGACAAAACGTATGCATGCCGAATAGTGAATTATGTGCAAACATAGCTTTTGAAATTTCAAAAGTCAACTTTTTATACTTTCAAGATAGTAAATATTACAACAATCTTACATGAGATAGAAGATAAATGCAAGCGGGCAGACGATCTGATTTTTTATGGATATACTAATTACAATCCAGATAGCTACTAACTTTTTAGCCTTTTAGAAAAAAATCAGCTCTATCTTTTGCTGTTGGAATTCACTAATTTGAATCAGTTGCAAAAGATAAAGTCCAGGTTTCAACTTGTACACTAAACTATTCTTGACTTCCATTATTGGAATTTCTATTAGCACCATCTATAGCAGCGAATGAGTTACTACCACAAAAAGCAATAAAAAAGCCCGAAGGAATTTCCCTCGAGCTTTGTTTTATTCTATTTCTATAAAGTACAAAAAGTCAACAACTATTCTACATCCCACCACATGCGCGAATCCATTTCATTTCCGTTAGACAAACGGCTTACGGCTTCATCATAGTTAGCTTTATTGAGATCAAACTCAATCTGATCGTAACCACGTCGGCGGGGTATTGCTCGGTCTTCTACGGCATCAGGGGCAGGTGCTAATTCTGGATAGCCAGTACGTCGCCACTCTGACCAAGCCTGTAACCCTTGCATGTATAATGCTAACCACTTTTGCTCGGCAATTTGCTGCATAGCCGTAGCTTGATTGAACACCACCCCTGGCTGCGCCAGATAGGAAGTTACCTCATCAGGAGTAATGGTAGCCTCTAGTACTGATTCTACTCCAGAAACGGTCTGACCAATATCGGCGGAGTAGATAGCATCGAAATCAGTAGCCGCTAATTGTTCATTCCAGAAATCCATAGAAGCCATAACTGCTTGCTCATACAACGCTTGAACATCGCCCCCGGTCCAGCCACGCGCCGCAGCTTCAGCTTGCAAGAACAAAACTTCAGGATAGGTCATCATCAGACAAGGAGAAGTAGCGGAACGAACGGTAGCTCCGGGAAATGAGATTTCATCATTCGTAATGCTACCCGCAATATCGGCGGCTACCCCGTAAGGCATTCCATTAATGGTCAGTTCAGTGCTGGGGTCACCAGCATACGTAGCTAAATCACCCCCCGTAGGACTAGCATAAATAGGCAAACGTGGATCATTTAGCTCAGTCATGTATGCATCTAGTACATTACTAATGGCGTAGTCAGTACGAGTTAAGAAATGTTGGTAGTACTGGTTATCGTTATCGGCATCGGAAAGGTTATCAAACGTTGCGTTATCAGCATTGCTGGTAAATACACCTGCATTTAACGCACTAGTAACCACGGCTTGCGCCCGGTCAGGGGCTACTTTTGTCATACGCATTCCGATTCGCATCTTTAGCGATTGCGCGAATAGTTGCCACTTTGCCATATCACCTCCGTAGATAATATCGCCTACTACACCTGGCTCGGATGGGTTAATTTGCGCGAATGCTTCATCAAGCTCGTTGATCAAATCGGCGTAAATATCTTCCTGCCGATCATAAGCCGGAAAGAAGTTCTCGCGTCCTTGCAACGCCTCGCTGTAAGGAATGTCACCCCAGATATCAGTCAGTTGGTGAAATGCCCAAGCTTTCAGGATACGAGCTACCGCAATTTGGTTAGCGTTGCTTCCTGATACAGACATAGCTGCCATCGTTTCCTCATCTGAATTAAGGCGTATGATCTCCTGTAGATCATGTAGGCTACCCGACTCGGTACGCCCATCTTCCCACTGCGTGCCTCGGTAATATCGGCTAAAATCCAGATTCACTGTTTCGTAACGGCTGGTATTAGTGTATTGGGTTTCAGCCCACATTTGAGCGTACAGCAAGCCGGAAGTATTGAGTATCTCCTGCAAACCACGCTCAGCGTGCGTAAACAAGTACGATGTTGGCACTTCAGTTGGATTATTGGGGTCTTGGTTGATTTCTTCAAAGCCTTCAGTACAAGCACCAGCGAGTACTAGCACGATTATAGCCCCCCAAATTTTAAATGTTTTCATAATACTAAATAGTTATTTGCTAAGAGGCACTTGCCGACGGTACGCCATTTGCCAATGCCTCTTTGTTAGACATAATTATAGTTTGATATTTAGGTTGAACCCAAGGGAGCGAATACTGGGAAGCTGCCCGTTTTCAAATCCTTGAATATTTCCTGAGCCTAGAGCTGCTTCAGGGTCTACGTTCGGGATATTAGAATGAAGCAGTGCTAAATTACGCCCTACGAAAGCCAGCGAGATAGACTGTACTGGAATGTTCTCGTACAATGCTTTTGGGAATGTATAACCGATTCGCACTTCACGAAGCTTTACGAAGCTCGCATCGTATACGTAGTTCTCTCGGATGGAGCGTAGACGTTGGAAGTATTCATTAGCTGCGGTAGGAATTGTGTTCTGCTCGTACACTGGATTTTCTTCGGTACCTACGTTCATCACTCCGTCAGCAACTACTCCGCCGCTGTTAGGGTCTACAGTTCCATCGTCGTTGATGAGTACAGGGTCACGCATAGGGTTACCCAAGCTATTGTTTCCTACTGTAGAAGCTAACAATCCAGAGTACTCACCATAACGATTAGTTACCGAGTATAGATTGCCACCTTTCTGGAAGTCTACCAACGCACTTACGTTGATGCCTTTGAAAGAGAATTGGTTCATCACCCCACCGGTGAAGTCAGGCATAATATTTCCTACCACCTGGTCAATTTCTCGCAGGTAAAACCCATCATCTCCTACTACACGGTCACCATTTTCATTAAGCATAAAGGCTTCGGTTACAATGGTACCGTAAGGCTCACCTACGCGAGCGTTAATAGAAGGACCCCAACTAGCAATCAAAAAGTTGTTTTGACCTTCCGCAAGCTCCACTACTTTGTTACGGTTACGCGCCCAGTTGGCGGTAATATCCCAACTGAAGCCACTAGCGGTCTCAATAGGTGTACCAGTTACCATTACTTCCCAACCTCGGTTGGTTACCAATCCGGCATTTACGATAGCATCGGCAAAACCACTGGTGGCTGATACATCTAGCGGAATAATCTGGTCGGTAGTTTCATTATCGTAATACGTTACATCAATACCTAAGCGGTTATTCCAGAATCGTAAATCAAGACCTACTTCGTAAGAAGAGGTGATCTCGGGACGTAGTTCACTATTGTTTAGTCGGTTAGGTACTGAGAAAGCTGGTGAAGACCCGTAGTTGTTTTCGGATTGATAAACAGTAGCTAAACGGTAAGGATCAGTATCGTTACCCACCTGAGCCCAGCCACCTCGTATTTTAGCAAACGATAGTACACCTGAGTTTGGGAATAATTCCGAGAACACAAAGCTAGTGGTAACCGAAGGGTAGAGATAAGAATTATTTCCAGCCGGTAATGTAGAAGACCAGTCGTTACGTAATGTACCTTCCAAATATACAATGTCGCGGAAACCTACGTTAGCCGAACCATACACGCTATTAATTTGACGCTCCTGGTAGAAGTCTTCTACTTTAGGACGGTCTACGGATGCTTCTACACTAAAGAAATTAGGTACATTTAATCCACCTACCGTGCGTCCGGTATTTCGGAATAAGGTATTGATACGTCGGTTAGCTCCTAAGTTAGCTCCTAGCGAAAAATCGTCGTTTAACTGCTTGTTGTACTGCATCAGTACCTCAAAGTTATTTTCCTTCACTTCTCGAACTTCCTCAGTATACATATCCTGCGGAATAGAACCAGTAGCGATGCGATCATCACGACGGTCAGTGTAGTAGTCGGTACGCGCCCAACCAGTCACTTTTAATGAAGGGGCAATCTCATACGAGAGGGAAACGTTACCAAACAGTCGCTCGCGTTGGCTAGTGGCAAAACTATTATTCAGCACGTAGTACGGGTTCTCCCAGTAGAGAGGATCTAAGTTGGTAGGGCTTTTGATATTCCAGGTACGATCCCGTCCATCAGCCGTTTGGTAGTTACGCAGTTTGTCCATGCTTAACTGACGCTGAAACCACTGGTTGAACGAAGTAACTACGTTACCCGCATCATTACCGTAACCCGTGCCAGGTACACCGTCCACCTCGTTACGCACGTAGCTCATGCTGGTAGAAGCAGTAAACTTATCGGTAAGTTGAGTGCTAGCATTTAAGCTAAGGGTGTTTCGCTTTAATTCACTGTTAGGAATAGTTCCAGTTTGATTTAAGTTCGTGTAAGACAATCGGAATAGCGTAGTTTCATTTCCACCCGAAAGAGCTACACTATTCGTAAAGGTTCGTCCAGTTTCGTAGAAGTCCCGAATATTATCCGGATTAGGTGAAAATGGAGTCATTTGTCCGAAGTCAGGATCATCGGGATACCAGCTGTACCACTGACGTACTGGTTGACCATTCATGCGCGGTCCCCAGCTTTCATCAGCTGCGTAGTTTACTACTGGCTCACCTTCGTACAGGTCAAACTCTTGCTTATACCCACCACCGTATTCATTTTGGTAGTCAGGCATAATGTATACATTATTAAAGGTCAGGTTGGAGTTTATTTCTACCCCAATTCCTTTGCGGGCAGTTCCTTTTTTAGTAGTGATTAGGATAACCCCGTTAGATGCTCGAGAGCCATAAAGTGCGGCTGCGCTGGGTCCCTTTAGTACTGAGATAGACTCAATGTCATCTGGGTTTAAATCCTGGATAGCGTTACCGTAATCTCGTCCACCATCACCTCGTTGGGTATCTTTACTGTTGAAGTTGGAGTTATCAATCGGCGTTCCGTCTACCACAAAGAGTGGCTGATTATCACCAGAGATAGAATTGATACCGCGTAAGAGGATTCGGGATGATCCACCTATATTCCCCGAAGCACCTGAAATCTGCACCCCGGCTACTTTTCCAGCTAAGGAGTTTACCACATTGGTTTCGCGAGCTTGGGTAAATTCTTCTCCTTTCACTTCCTGTACAGCGTAACCAAGCGACCGCTCTTCACGCTCCACGCCCAGTGCAGTTACCACTACTTCCGAAAGTTGCTGGGCATCTTCAGACATAGATACATTCAATGTAGACTGGTTGCCAATGGCAACTTCTTTACTTTCCAGACCGATGAAAGAAAATACGAGTGTACCTGCGCCATCGGGGACGGACAGGCTGTAGTCGCCTTCAATATCGGTGACAGTTCCTTGGGTGGTTCCTTTCAGAATGACGTTCACCCCGGGTAGAGGTTCGCTATATTCTGTGGAAGTAACCTTTCCAGAGATGGTGCGCTCTTGCGCCCATGCTCCGGCGGCGGCAGCAAATAAGAATAGCGCACTAAGACAGCATTGTCTCAGCACATTTCGCCAAACTGGCGAATGAGTGTTTGTAGAATTACTCATGAGTAGAAATTTGGTTGAAAAAACAATTAGTAGTTTATACCATAGAATGGACATCCCATAACAAAAAGGAATGCTTAATGAAGACTGCTAAAGGTGGGTAAACAGCGCGAAGAAAGTAATTAACCTCAAATGTCGCGAAGTGTACATTCTATGATGAGCGAATGTAATTTTTTGCTTTTTTAAAAGCAATTTTTATTAGGTGAAATAATGAAATGGCGAAAAAAAATTGCGGATATTTTGAAAAATTCTAAATAAATGAACAGATAAATTGAATTATATCTATCTAAATAGGATATTCTTTAGACTGATCATATCATGATAAAAATTAGTTTTTTATTTTATCTTACTTAAAAAAGTCTATTTTTTTAAAGCTTTGATGTAGTTTTTGTAGAGAATATGCGCCAAAAATTAAGCTTGCTCAGTTACGGCCTGTTCTGATATCAATTTATTATAGTGGAATTATTCGTGTACGGTTGTGCTACATGAGATCACGGTGTCCGTAAAGTAATACCTATAATTGCTGTAATGTAGTATACGCCCTTTCTTTTTTGAGCAACCATAGCTCACACTTAAACCTTAAGGCTTAATGCTGAGTTTCTACGGAAATACTTATGAATATGAAACGAATTAAACCAAAAGTGGGGCAAGAATCTGTATGGGATTATCCGCGCCCTCCCCGGGTAGAAGAGGTGAGTAAACATGTGCGAATTATATTTAACGGAACAGTTATCGCCGATACCAACCAGGCTAAGCGAGTACTGGAAACTAGCCATCCACCGGTATACTACATTCCACCTCAAGATATTAAGATGGAATTTCTGCATCAATTGCCCCAAACAACCTACTGTGAGTTTAAAGGGCAAGCGGGTTACTATACAATAAAAGTGGATGATAAAGAAGCGCCAGCGGCGGCTTGGTTCTATCCTAATCCGGTACCAGGCTACGAATCTTTGAAAGATCATGTGGCGTTTTATCCCAGCAAAATGGAAGCTTGTTACGTGGGTGATGAGCAAGTACAAGCCCAAGAAGGTGATTTTTACGGTGGCTGGATTACATCCGATATTGTTGGGCCTTTCAAAGGCGGTGCTGGAACCTGGGGTTGGTGAGAGAACCAATACTGATGTCCGAAAATAAGTATCTTAGATACTGTTGCTACTTCAGCGCGTCGTACAAAATCTCGGCGGGGTGTAAAGCGATACGTCTGGTTCCATCTTTAATTTGGTGACGACAACTAGTGCCAGGAGCCGCGATAATCACGTCGTCAGGCTGTTCACGTACTGTGGGGAATAGCACCAACTCGCCAATTTGCATGGATACTTCGTACTTATCTTTTTCGTAACCGAAAGAACCTGCCATACCGCAGCAGCCCGAGGGGATCATATGCATCTGATAATTCTCCGGAAGAGTCAGCATCTTTTTGGTCGGAACCAATGATGACAGTGCCTTTTGGTGGCAGTGCCCGTGCAGTTTAATTAACCGCTTTTCAGAGGTAAAATCATCTTTGGTAATATTGCCCTGGTCAATTTCTCGGGCAATAAACTCATCAAAAGTAAAGGTAAAGGCAGCAATGCGTTGAGCGGTTTGCTGTTCTTGCCCTCGGGTAAGTGCTATATATTCATCGCGCAATGTTAGAATAGCCGAAGGCTCAATACCGATGATGGGAGTTTCTTCGCTCACCAAATCTTTTAGAGCCGCGATATTTCGTTGGGCAATACTTCGGGCTTGACGGATCAGCCCTTTAGAAAGATACGTTCTGCCACTTTCCTCGTGTTTAGGAATTTCTACTTCGTACCCGAGTTTCTCTAACAGTTGAATCGCCTTAATGCCAATTTCGGTATCGTTGTAGTTAGTAAATTCATCGCAGAAAAAGTACACTTTGCCTTTAGCTGACTCGGAAACCGTCGTCGGTAATTGGGGTGAAGAAATAGATAATCCACTACTACTGACTATGGGCAATCTACCTTCGTACCATTTGTGGAGCGTAGTTTTGTACAGTAAAGGCATGGAACGTTTGGAGGCGAATCCACTCACTTGCTTAATCAATCCACCCACTAGTGGATTTTTAACTGCCCAATTATACAGCCAGGGAACATAAGCGGCCAGCGCGGTAAGCCGAGTGAAGTTGGCAACAATGTGGGTCTGGAGGGGAATGCCTTTCTTATCGTAGTAGTGCTGTAAGAATTCGGCCTTCATTTTACCCACATCTACATTAGAAGGGCACTCGGCTTTACAGCCTTTGCAGGATAGGCATAGATCCATCACTTCCTTAATCTCCTCATGAGCAAAGCGGTTGGACTGGGTAGAATTCGTTAGGAAATGACGAAGAATGTTGGCTCGGGCTCGGGTAGTATCCTTCTCCCGTCGGGTAGCCATGTAGCTGGGGCACATGGTTCCACCACTGAGGTGAGTTTTACGACAATCGCCCGAACCATTGCACTGCTCAGTAGCTCGCACAATGCCCATGTTATGGCTAAAATCCAATACTGTGTCAATCTCAGGAACGGGATGACCAGGCATATAGCGCAACTGTCGGTTCATGGGCGGAGCGTCCACAATTTTACCGGGATTAAAGATCATATTCGGGTCCCAAGTTTTTTTGATCTCGCGGATAAGTTCGTAGTTCTTATCGCCGATCATTTGCTGAATGAACTCCGCTCGTAATCGCCCATCGCCGTGTTCACCGCTGAGTGAGCCTCGGTACTTTTTTACCAAATCAGCAATCTCCTGAGCAATCGTTCGGAACATAGTATTACCTTCTTCCGACTTCAGGTTCAGAATAGGGCGCAAGTGTAGTTCACCGTCCCCAGCGTGGGCATAGTGAACGCAGGATAATCCGTATTTTTCTAGCGTCTGATTGAACTCGGCGATGTACTCCGGCAAGTCTTCTACGGCAACGGCAGTATCCTCAATTACAGGTTGTGCCTTAAAGTCTCCTACCACGTTTCCTAGCAAGCCTAATCCAGCCTTACGAACGTTCCAGGCTGTTTTAGTATCCTCATTGTAAAGCACTGGGAAGTGGTATCCGTAGCCTTCGGCTTCCATTTCAGCGTACATAGCCTCAATAGCGGCATCCACTTCCTCCCGGGTTTCGCGGGCAAACTCAATCATCAATACTGCCTTCGGATCTTCCTCAATAAAGTAGGCATTTTTACTATACTCAGCATGGGCACGGGTACGCTCAATAATGTGATGATCCATCAGCTCTGAAGCCCCGGCACCGTGTTTCATGGCAACGATATTCGCCCGTAAACTTTCGTCGATGGTGTTGAAGTGGGGGCAAGCCAGTCCAATCTCTTTAGGCGGTAGCGGTAAGCAACCAAGCTTTATTTCGGTAACAAATGCCAGTGATCCCTCCGAGCCACAGAGCAACTTACAAAAGTTAAATGGCTCATCACCTCCGAAAACCTCACTATTTAGCAATACATCGACTGCGTAGCCGGTATTTCTTCGTCGTTTTATCTTAGGGCTAGGAAACTGATCATGAATCTCCTGTTGGATGGCTGGGTCAGACAGTCGGTCGCGTAGCGCTCGATAGATTTGCGTTTCCAGCGGGCTGGCTCCTTTTTCCCCCTCACATTTTCGCTCAAACTCTTCGGGAGTGAGCGGTTTAAATTCAGCAAAGCTACCATCGCTCAAGATCGCCCGGACTTCCAGTACGTGTTCGCGGGTAGTGCCGTAAATGGGAGAGTGTAACCCACAGGAGTTATTACCCAGCATTCCGCCAATCATGGCGCGGTTAGCCGTGGAGGTTTCCGGACCAAAGAACAATTCGTATTTTTCCAGGTATTTGTTCAGGTCATCACGGATAACCCCCGGTTGTACTCGTACCCAACGTTCGTGCAGGTCAACTTCTAGAATCTCAGTAAACTTCTGCGATATATCGACAACAATCCCGTTACCTACCACTTGTCCGGCTAAGGAAGTTCCGGCTGCCCGAGGAATGAGTGAAGTACGGTAACGATTAGCAAAACGGATAAGGGTAGCAATATCGGCTTCGGTCTCAGGAACCGCTACTGCCAGGGGCATTTCTTGATAAGCCGAAGCATCGGTGGCGTACAGCGTGCGCATTGCATGGTCAGTAAATAACTCTCCTTGAAGTTGCTCAGCTAATTTTTCCAGATTCATAATGGCGCGAATACAATTCCGTAAATGTACTACAATCTAATGAGTGTATAAGTTTGAAACGGAAAAGGGAGAATGGAATACGGAGACCGAAAAATCATACGATAGCCCTTTCTTCAGTTCTATCCGGTCTCCGGCCTCCCGTTTCCGGATTCCGTCTACCGTTTTCCCCATTGAATAAGGAACGTGCCAGCCATGAGAAACAGTACCCCAATTATTTTTTTGATGTTGACGGGTTGGGCTTGGAATCCGAGCCAACCGTAGTGGTCAACTACCACCGAAAAGGTGAGTTGACTGGCAATGATGAGACCAAAAAGTTGAGTGGGGCCAATTTTGGGAGCAATCAGAATAACCGAGGTGATAAAGAAGGCACCCATTAAGCCACCGAGCCACATCCACCAGCGGGTTTGGGCGATGTTTTGGGCAGTCAGCACTGAGAAGTCAGAGCGCATAACGATGTTGATAATCAACAGACACAGCGTGCCAAACACGAAAGAAATTAATCCGGCAATGAAAGGGTTTTGTAAGATATGACTCAGTTGGGTATTAGCCCCTGACTGGATGACAACTCCCATTCCAATTAACAACGGAATGAGTAAAAGTAAATACTGCATGAACTGGCGATTGAAGCAAAAAGGTAAAGATAGCAGAATCGCCCAGAAAAAACTTATCGGGTTGCCTTACCGGGTCTCTCTCAGTCAAGCTGAGAGCAGGCTGCCGAACCGGGGGGTAACGCTCTACCGCGTAGCGACTGTCTCAATGATGGCCTGAAAGGCGTACATCCGATCAGCTGGATACCAGCGGATAGCCTGCCGCAAATACTGACGAGCCGGAGTAAACTGCTGCTGATTATAATGAAAAACCGCCGCATTGAAATACGATAAACCCAGTAACTCATCCATACCTACTTTGGCCTGAATGGGTCGGGAGTACACCGTTGGATCAGCCTCTTCAGCTTGATATTGAGCTAAACGCTCGGCAATGGCCGATTCTGTTGAGATAAAACCAGCTAAGGGGTCGGTACTTTCAATAATTGCTATGCCACCATCCAGCGGGATTTCCAGATACATATGGTAGGTCATTTCCTGCACCGAAAAATTGATATGAAGGGCGTCGAGCAACAAAGCGTAGAGTGCCGTACCCGATACACAGTCGTACTTCCCATTTTCTAGTACGTCATTTAAAGTAGCGTACTGCTGATAATCCTTCAGGTAATTGCGGTGAACGTAATAAAAAAAGTGCTTGAGAAACTGCTCAGTCGATTTTGATCTTTTCAATGTTCGGTTTAAACGCTGGATAGTACGATTGAGATTATCGTATTGCTTTTGGGTTTCGACCGCAGTAATATTTGATTGGATGGTTGCAAACTTATCGAATAGTTCAGGAGACACTTCAATTTTAGCGAAATCTGTATCCAGCAAAACGGGATGATCGGGCACAGACAAAGGCTGAGCCAAAACTGTTGTAGAAAAAAATAGGGCAAAAGCCCAAGTATATAATCGCATCATAGCAAACCCTTCTTTCTAATGTTAAATAAAGTTAACATAAACTTAACAATTAATTAACATACATTTTCTTTTTTTATTGGTGATTTTTTACGTGTAAATATTACCTATTTTTCAGAAGCTTATTTCACCCTCTTAGAAAAACAGTGCGTAAACAGGAGCGTAGAGCTAGAATATAGTTGATAGCAGCTACTAAAATTTGCAATTTTTATGGATTCATTACATGCGATTAGCTTTCCTGTTGACCTTATTCCCCGGTGGTTTGGGAAGCAAAAGCAACATAGCTCAACATTGCGAGAGCAATCGGCAGAACAGCGTATTCGGAAGCTTAGACGAATGAGACAGTGGATCAAGCGTCACCGTTCCTCTATTCAGGATGCGATCTATCAGGATTTTCAGAAGCCCCGGCTTGAAACGAATGGCTCAGAAATTTTGGTGATTCTACAGGAAATTAATCACACTATTAAGCACTTAAAGGAGTGGACTCAACCTACCAAGGTAGAAACTCCTCTAATACTATCGGGTACCTCTTCTTGGGTACAGTACGAACCCAAAGGAGTGTGCTTGATCATTTCTCCCTGGAATTACCCGTTTCAGTTACTGGTATCTCCCTGGATTTCAGCCATAGCCGCCGGTAATTGCTGTATCCTTAAGCCATCGGAGATGTCGCCGTATACTTCCGAATTAATTTTTGAGATGGCGGCTGCCCTGTTTCATCCGGAAGAGGCTTTGGTGGTGCAGGGAGATAAGGAGGTTGCTGAGGCTTTATTGCAATATCCATTTGATCATATATTCTTTACCGGAAGCACCGCCGTAGGCAAGGTTATTATGAAAGCGGCGGCTGAACACCTAACATCGGTCACGTTAGAATTAGGGGGGAAATCGCCAACACTTGTCGATAAAAGCGCGAATATTGAAGTAGCTGCCCGCAAAATTGCATGGGGAAAATTCATGAATGCCGGGCAAACCTGCATCGCGCCTGATTATCTGCTAGTGCAGGAATCAGTATATAATAGGTTAGTAGGAAACCTAAAAAATGCAATACAGAAATTTTATCAGACAGATGGAAGACCAGTAGCAGAGTCACCGGACTACGCCCGCATTATTAACCAAAAGCATTTCGAGCGACTACGAGACGCACTGGAAGAAGCAGTAACCGAAGGAGCTAAGGTAGTGATTGGTGGGCAGCATCAAGAAGATAGTTTATTTCTAGCTCCCACAGTTTTGACGAGTGTTCCCGAAGATTGTACACTGATGCAAGAAGAGATCTTCGGACCTATTTTACCGATAAAGAAATACTCAACACTAGAAGAGGCTGTAGATTTTATCAATAGCCGTCCCAAACCATTGGCGCAATACATCTTTTCTGAGAAGAAACGGGCGATAGAATATGTTATACAGCATACCTCCGCCGGGGGAATGAGCGTTAACGATGTGGTTTTACATATTGTGCAACCCAATTTACCCTTTGGCGGTGTAAACCACAGTGGTATAGGCAAATCGCACGGGCACTACGGTTTCCTAGAATTCAGCAACCAGAAGGCGGTGCTGGAGCAAAATTGGGGCAATACAATAATGAATCTTTATTATCCACCGTACACTGAACAAGTAAAAGGTATTATGGATAAGTTGCTACGGTGGTTTTAAAGGGTATAACTTACCCCTACATTGGCTGCTATCTGAGTTAAGATCGGCCCGGCTCCTAGCTGAAGATCAGCATCAAACAAACGGTCACGGTCAGAAAAAATCGGCATCAGAAAAAGAGCCTGAATTTTGTAACTGATTCGGGAGCGGATGTGCCCCCGCAGCCCCATCACCGTATTCACAACGGGTTGTGCTTCGGTAGAGATCGATGGTTCTACCGGATCATAAAGTATAGCACCCACTAGCCAACCACCATACAGGCATATCTGAGGATTATTCTGATCAGGTTCTTCGTAAACCATACCCGCCGAAATATTATGAATGCGGAATGAAGGCACAATCGTTCTTGGGAACGCATCTGTACCAGGAGATTGGAATAGATACATTGACATAGCCCGCCAGTGTGGAGTAACTGAACGTGATACTGAAGTACCCACATGAATGTTATTGTAAATGACGAGCGCTTCCCGCTCGGTACCGGATGTCCAGCCAGTGAAGATTTCGGCTTGCCAAGATTGAGGGTAACCAGCATTGAAGGCTAAAGTGTAAAAAAGAACTACACTAAAGCGCAGGAAGGGAAAGCACATAATTATGAGTTTCCCTGAAAACGCCTGCCTCAGTAGACGTAGTATATTGTCAGAAAAATATACTAACCAATGCCTTTTCTCTCTATAAACTGAAGCGATGAGAAAGTACATAAACAAGTTATGGTGTTAGTTTTAATCTAGCTCTCAAATTAGTAAGCTTGATAGGGTGAGGTCAGCATCAAAATCCGTATCTTTTCCATCAAATCTTCACTTACCTATGCTACGCAACTATTTTACGGTGGCTTTTCGTCATCTTGCCCAGAAAAAAATCTTTTCATTGATCAGTATATTAGGACTTGCCATTGGCATTGCGGCTAGTTTGCTAATTATTCATTATGTGCGCTACGAACTGAGCTACGATGATTTTCATCAGCAGTCAGATCGTATCTATCGGGTACAGTATAATAATTATCAGAACGGAAGACTTACTTTTGAGTGTGCGGCAGCGGTACCAGCGGTAGGCCCAGCGATGAAGGATAATTTTCCGGAGATTATTGAGTTTGCCCGGTTTTTCCCAATTGGCGGAATTATTACCTACGTGAATGAGCGAGGCGAGCCAATAAGCTTTCGGGAGAAAAAAATGCAAATTGCTTCGTTATCGGCACTCACTATGTTTTCTTTTCCGCTATTAGCCGGAAACCCTGAGAATGCACTAGAGGGAGTAAACAAGGTGGTGATCTCTCAATCAGCAGCCAAGCGCTATTTTCGGGATGAAGACCCAATGGGAAAGACGCTGCGCTGGCAGGATGGTGATGAACTGTTGGTAACGGGAGTGATAGAAGACGTACCCGATAACTCTCACATCCAGTTCGATTTTTTAATTTCTTATCAAACCTTAAACGATAATACTGAGAATGCTTCGGAAACCAGTTGGGGCTGGTACGACTTCAACACCTACGTGCTGCTGGACGGTCAAACCGAAGCCGATGTGTTTCAAGCTAAGTGGGACAAATGGCTAGCTAGTGAGCGACAAGAAGAGTGGAGTCAGTACGACTACCGCCAAGAATTTTTACTCCAGCCACTTACTGATATTCATCTATATTCTAATCTATTGCAAGAATCAGAACCAGAAGAGCAAGGCAACGGAGACGCAGTGTTTTTCTTACTAATCATCGCTTTCTTTATTCTAGTCATCGCCTGGATCAACTATATTAACTTATCTACAGCTCGGGCTACCGAACGGGCTAACGAGGTAGGAGTGCGTAAAGCAGTCGGGGCACAGCGGCAGCAGCTTGTTCGCCAGTTTTTGCTCGAGGCATTTTTAATTAACCTGATAGCTATTCTAATAGCCATAATTTTAGTAGTGGTGGGAGCGCAATATCTGGAAGTGCTTACGGGGCGTCCTATCGCAACGATGCCTTGGGCGACAGCTTGGTTTTGGGTAACCTTGGGTGTTCTGCTCCTGATAAGTATTCTCTTATCTGGTCTGTACCCAGCTTTTATGCTTTCTTCGTTTAGGCCAATAACCGTGCTTCGGGGTAAGATGCATACATCCCGGCAGGGAATGACGCTTCGTAAAGGATTAGTAATCTTTCAATTTGGTGCTTCAGTGGCACTAATTGCCGGGACATTAATCGTCTTTCAGCAAATTGACTTTATGCTAAAGCAAGACTTGGGAGTAAACATTGATCAAACATTGGTACTTGAAGGACCAGGCATTAGGGACTCACTGTATTCGGATAATCTGAATACTTTCAAAGAAGAATTACTAAGGGAATCAGATATTAAATCTATTGCGGTGGGCAGTAATGTGCCCGGTGAGGAAATATTCTGGACAAATGGCATCCGTCGGTTATCAGGAGGGCCAGAGAGTTTTACCACACTTTATAATGTCGGTATCGATTATGATTATGTGCCGACGTTTGAATTGGCTTTAGTAGCGGGTCGGAACTTCTCACGGGAATTTGGTACTGATCCGCAAGGGGCATTAATTAATGAAGCAACCGCTAAGATACTGGAGTTTGATGAGCCAGAAGAAGCTATCAACGAACTAGTAAATCTGGGAGGTGACACACTAAAGATTTTAGGAGTATTGGCTAATTATCACCAGATGTCATTGAAGAATGAACCCGCACCCATGGCTTTCCGTCTGTCGCCCAATGCCTCTTCTTTCTTTGCTATTAAATTGCAATCCGATCAAATCTCCGAGACCATTGGTATAGTACAAGAAACCTGGCAGCAAATGTTTCCGGGTAACCCGATGGAGTACTTCTTCCTAGATGATTTCTTTAATCGGCAGTATCAGCAAGATCAGCGATTCGGGCAAATTTTCAGTATCTTTTCCATACTAGCCATTTTCATTGCTTGTTTAGGGTTGTTCGGACTAGCTTCTTTCTCTACTGTGCAACGAACCAAAGAGATTGGTGTGCGTAAGGTGCTCGGGGCATCAGTATCAGGAATAGTATCTTTGTTATCTATTGACTTCCTGAAACCAGTATTGTTAGCGGGTATTTTAGCAATTCCGATAGCTTACTTCTTGATGCGATACTGGCTCCAAAGTTATCCATTTCGGATCGATATGGTTTGGTGGCTTTTTCTAATTCCTTTAGTATTGGTGCTAGGTATTGCCCTGCTTACGGTTAGCTACCAGACGCTTCGAGCTGCTACACAAAATCCGGTAGAGTCTCTACGGTACGAATAGATAAGCCAGAATTTTAGGCTAACCCTTCTTCTTTTTTATCCCAATCATGAAAGTACGGGCCTTTTCGGGCGGGAGATATACCAGTTAGAAAATTGGGAAGTGGGGCGCACATAGGGCCACTGCTCATACCGCAGGCAATGCTAGGGTAAACGTAGGTGCCAAAAAAACGGCTTCTTTTTTTTCCTACGGTACGTTGGGCATCCCAAACTTCTAAAGCAGCCTCCTTAGGAACGGGCTGGCACATAGAAATATAATCTCGACCGGGGCGTACTGTCCGGTAAAAACCGATGATGCTCGAAACCAGATTTTCAGCAGTAAACCCACTGTCGGCACTCCACCCGTAAGGAAACTCCGGTTGCACAGTCTGAAAACCATAGGTCACTTCCATAAAAATTGCCAGAGCTACCGATTCCCGTTCGCCTGACGAGAGACCCGAACGCACGTAATAGCTGCGAGCGACACCTTTAGAATGACGATTGGGAGGCTGACCGTACTGCACCTTATAGCCTGGGTGCTTTAGGCTGTGGGTTCCAGCTTCACCTACCATTTTCGACCACAGGCTTCGGGTTTTAGCTGGGCGAGCCTGGGAGAGATCTACCCATCCACCTAGGCAGGTATAGACAAGACCGTAGTCTTTATATACACTACTAGGACCATCTACAATGTCGGTTCGTTTCAGCATAGGGTAAGGTAGTTAGTATGATAAAGATACAAAAGAAAAGAATTGGGTTGTAAAGCGTTCATCATTGTACGCAAAGTGTTCGTTATCGGACAAGCAATGTTAGCAAAAAGTTTGTTTTTGGCGATTTTGAGCCATTTCTTGGTTTGGCACAGCCCTTGACTAAGTATTAGTGTAATTCATTAAAACAACAGTAACCCAAAAATTTAAAAATCATGACGACAATAAACAACATTACCCCAGCTTCATTATTTGTAGATCGCGAAAATGCTACTATTCCTTATAGTGCTGCTACCCTTGAACTGAATCAACGTATTGCCCGAGGCACTACTCCATTTTCAGAAATGGGTCGCGGTAAATTTCGCAAATTATTTAATCGCCACACCACTGCTTTCCGGCGATGATAAGAAAAGTAAAAACAACATTAATCCAACCTCTCACAACATGGCCGCTTACTGAGCGGCTTTTGTTTTTTATTGCCTCCTAATTTAACACTAGTGCTCGTTTTTAACGAGTGCGGGTATTAGTAAAAGTTAATAGTCGTAAACGCATCTTAGCTAACATGGCAGCTTTTGTTTTTTAGTACCAAAAGTAGTAGTATGACTACTGAGTTTTTAACAAAAAAACACCTGTAAGAAAGGGCTTCGAATCTTTGGGTATATTTATAAAGAGAATATCACAATCGAGAGACATAACGTATGAAAAACGTAGCTGCGACTCTATTCTTTGTTGCTTTTTGCCTATTAGGCTGCCAATCTAGTGAACCAGATATGAATTTAGAAAACTTCAAGTACGAAACTACTGCCGTTCTGGTATTGGATGAACTAGGAGCTGATGAGATTCCCAAAGAAATTGGGCAGTTAACCCATGCCGAAAGTATTATTATTCACGCAACCCGCCCCGAAGGTGAGTTTCAATTTTATCCGCCTGTATCATGGTATGAGCGACGAGAACTAAAACCACCTTTCCGAACCCTACCAATCCGAACCCTACCAAAAGAGATTGGACAACTTAAAAACCTAAAGTCACTGAGCTTAGTAAATCTGGATATTCACGAACTTCCAACTACTTTCAGTCAGCTAGAAAGCCTAGAGCACCTCGACATATCCCTAAATAAGCTAGATCTGACCAAAGAGTTACCTAAGCTAAGAAATCTCCCGAACCTGAAGCACTTAGCCGTATGGGGTAATCATTTCGACGAAGCTCAAATGCAAAAGTTTCAAGCTGATTTTCCTGAACTTGAATTCAATTACAAGAGTAAAGAAGACCCAAGCTAGTGCTCGTTTTTGACGTGAATGGATATGAGCGATTTTTCAGTTTGAAACAGTAACTTTAAGAGTCAAGCTTATAGAAGCTTACCTCAGGCATTAGCGTACACTGAAAAATGGCGATCAAAGTAACAATACATATGGTTTCAAGCCTGGATGGTTTTATTGCTAGCCAAGACGGATCAATTGAATGGATGCATTCTTCCGATAAATACGAGAATGGTGTTGCACTAACCGAAGAATATATCAATGAATTTCTGAAATCAATTGATTGCTACGTTATGGGGTCACATACATATGAACATGCCCTGGGACTGGGATGGACTTATGGTAATACTCCCGTTATTGTATTGACTAGCAGAGACTTGAAATCAAACAAGAAAAGCGTCGAGTTCTATTCAGGTGATCTGAACGAACTTATCAATCAACTTAAATCAAAATACCACAATGTTTGGGTGGTTGGGGGTGCTGAGGTAACCAAAGCATTGTTAATGCAACGACTAGCTGACGAAATTGTAGTAACTATAATTCCAATCCTTTTAGGAGGAGGAAAACTGTTCTTTGATTACATCGGAGAAGAATACAAACTGCATTTAAAGGATACCACTGCTTTCAAAGATGGCATGGTAGAACTGAGCTATGAAATTTTAAAGAATTAGACATATACTCACAAATACTAAGATGATTATAATCAATCTACCAACTACCAGAAGCTCCGCCCCCGCCAAAAGAACCACCTCCTCCGGAAAAGCTTCCGCCTCCTGAGAAACCACCACCGCCACTACTCCAGCCACCTCCACCGTAACTTCCTCCGCCCGGAATCACTACGGTACGGCTACGACGTAAGCGGGGAATATTGTAGCGGCGCGAATCGGTATGGTCGCAGTTTTTGCAAGCGTATTTACGCACTCCTTCTCCCGCCCGGGAATAGTTGGCGGAGCGGAGCACTTGACTTTTAGCTAGGTGGTACGTAATGTAACCACAGTTAGGGCACTTACTATAGCGGTGATTGAAGGTATTTTTATAAGCAATAATCGATACATCACCGGGCTGGTCAGAAGTCCAAACATCGTAGTCTACCGAGCCAATTTGCTCTTCAATTTGTTGTCCCCGGTCTAGATGTACGTCTTCTTCAGCTTCACTCATTTTACGCATTTCCAGTCCGGTTTTTTTGCTTTTGCGCGGAGCATTACGGCGTCGTTTGCGCCATACAAACCACCCAATAATGACTGATACAATACTCAGCAAAAAGGTAAGAATACCAAAACCACCGCCATCCTCTTTAGCATCGAGTGGCTCGCTGAAGTCTTCAATACCTTCTATCTGGGCTAAAATGGCGTTAGTCCCGGCTACGATACCTTGCTCGTAATCATCCGCCCGAAAGTGGGGGACAATCACCTCCCGGATAATCCGCCCCGAGGTGGCATCGGTCAGGTAAGGTTCCAGTCCGTAACCTACCTCAACCCGTAACTTACGGTCATCAGTTACCACCAAAAACAGTACTCCATTTTCTCTGCCTTCCTGCCCTAATTTCCAACTTTCTACGGTTTGCATCGAGAAGTCCTCAATGGAGCTACTTTCTAAACTATTAATGGTCAGCACCACCACCTGATTAGTAGTACGTTCCTCATGGTCGCGCAATCGGGCTTCTAGTTCTTCTTCGGCTGAGTATGATAGTATGTTGGCGTAGTCATTTACTCGGGCCGATAGGGGAGATATCGTCTGGGTAAAGCTAGAGTGACCCGCCAGCAAGAAGCACAGTCCTACAAAGTACCGGATTGAGTTACTCATTAATACGTACTTCATCAGATAGTGAATTATCATCATCGGTGGGTTGATGCACCCCACTCGCTTTCAGTAATTTCCCGCAAGCTTCTATAGCTTGACAAATGCTTTTGGTAGTTTGGTTTTGCTTTAAACCACTGGTTAGCTCTTGCACGATTTCTTCCCAACAATCGTCGGCTACTAACTCACTAATGCCTACATCCGCCAGTATCACCGCCTGGTGCTCAAAGAAACTGACATAAATTAAGACTCCAGTGCGAGGTTCGGTGAGGTGTACATTGTGATCGTAAAACATATTCTTGGCTTGGTCTAACGCTCGGCGCTGCATTAATTCTTTACTTAAAAACCAACGTTTAATCGGCCAGGCCGAAACAGCTACGGTCATACCCAGTAATCCAGCGACAAGTAGAATTAGTAACCACAGGTACGGCGGCATAAATAGTAGGAGGTCGGTAGTAACGAACAATAAAGTCAGTACAAATCCAGCAATGCCCGCGAACAATGCTCCAGCTCGCCACAATGCAATCTCATAAAATGATGACTGTTTAGCTAATACCGGCACAATCTCCCCACCAGTTTGAGCTTCAACCTGTTGTACGGCAGCTTCTATCTTCTCTAAATCCTCGGTGGTCAATTGGGCGGGTTGCATGGTTAATGATTAGTGATTGATGAATAATGAGTAATGCCTCCGTGGCGCGGACTGATAATTATTGCTTGTATTTATTACTCTCAATCATTAAAGTCTACGCTAGGTGGTTCGGCATTGGCGGGGTCGGTAGAGAAGTATTCTTTGGTGTCAAACCTTAGTAAATTATTTGGGAAACGGCGAGCTTTGGCGTTGTAGTTTTGTACGGACTCATTAAAGCGGCGACGTTCGGTGGATATTCGGTTCTCGGTACCTTCTAACTGGTTTTGTAGGTCACGGAAGTTTTCGGTGGCTCGCAAATCGGGATATTGCTCAGCTACCGCAATCAATCGGCTGAGTGAGCCGCCTAGCTGTTCCTGGGCTTGGGCGTATTCGGCTAGTTTTGTTGCATCGTCCAGGTCATCTACGTCAATTTGGATAGAGGTAGCTGCCGCTCGCGCTTCTACTACTTCCTTCAGTGTCTCCCGCTCGTAGTCGGCGGCTCCCTCTACTGTCTTTACTAAATTCGGAATGAGGTCGGCTCGGCGTTGATACTGGTTTTCTACTTGTGCCCAGGCACTATTCACATCTTCTTCCAATCCGACCATGCTGTTGTAGATATTAAAATAGCCCGCAATAAGGAGAATGGCTACGCCAGCAATAATACCCCACTTAGTAAATTTGTTACTCCGGCTCTTTCGCTCAGTTTCGTTACTCAGTACTCGCCGTTTATTGTTAAGCTCTGTTTTCAACTGCATTACACCGGGGTGAGCGGGCGCAATACTGAGCGTTCGGTTGATGTAGTATTCTGAGCGGTCATAATCGCTCGTTCGGCTGTAGCGATTGCCTCGGAACAGAAAAGCTTTAGCTGCCAAGTAGTTAGCTTCAGCGTCGTGGGGCATTAGTGATGCGGCATTTTCTAGTTCATTCGCGGCATCGTCGTAGTTTTGGGCATTCAGGTAAGCGGTGCCCCGCTGCAAGTGCTGTTTGGCTTTTTGCTGGGCTTGTTGCCAGGCCGACTCGGTAAGCCCAGCTTCTAGCGCAATATTTTTAAGATCTTCCTGGCTAAACTGCTGCTCAGTAGAACTACCGTACTGAATTTCCATCAACTTCTTTAGGTAGTTTTCTAAGGCTTCGTCAGAGTAGGTCATGTTGAAAAAATTTATGGCAAGATAAAAAAAATTAGTCGCGCCCTCGTACTAGCAGCTAGGCTACCTTTTGAAAATACAGAAAAGTGACCTAATTTATCCATATCCAACAATCTAACTTGATTTTCTATGTTTCGCTACTACTGTTTTGTGCTTACCCTAAGCAGCACGCTTTCTTTACCGGCTTTCGCCCAACTTTCCCTGCCTCATATCTTTTCCGATCATATGGTCATTCAGCGCGACGAGCCAGTGCCGGTTTGGGGAACCGCTAGCCCGAAGGAAAAGATTACGCTAACTTTTAATGGTGAGACACTGAACGCTAAAGCTGACCAAAATGGTAATTGGGACGTGATGCTTCCGGCTACTGTAGCGGGTGGCCCGTACACTATTGACATACAGGGTAAGAGCGAATCGGTTTCTTTCAGTGATGTACTGGTAGGCGACGTTTTTCTTTGCGGGGGACAGTCCAACATGGAATGGCGGGTACGCCAGTTACCCTACGCTAACGAAGTGGCTTACACAGCACAGGATACTCAGATCCGCTTAATTAAAGTAGCGCACGACCAAGCCTTGCAGCCGAAAGACAATATTTTACCTACGGAGTGGAAAGTGAACAGTGAGGAAAATGTACGGGAGTTTTCAGCAGTAGCCTACTTCTTCGCTCAACAGCTTCGTGAGCATTTAGAAGTTCCGATTGGGCTAATCAGTTCAAATTGGGGTGGTACTCCGGCAGAAGCCTGGATGAGTGCGGAAGCGCTGAGCGAATATCCGCGTTTGCACGAAGCCGTGCAGCAGTTACAAGCTGAGGGAAATACAATGGAGAAAGTAAGGGAGATCCATCATGCGAAGACCAGTAGTTTCTTTGACGATGTGGATAGTAAAGACCCAGGCATGCAAAAGAACTGGGCATCGGCTAGTGTTGATTTTCAGAATTGGGAGACATTGTTACTCCCTAGCCCGTTCAATCAACCCGCTCTTCGTCGTCACGATGGTACGGTTTGGTTTAAGAGGTCAGTGATGCTACCTTCTGAATTTCGGGGGAAAGACTTGCTGCTCAACCTGGGTATTATTGATGATGACGATCAGGTTTGGATAAACGATACTAAAGTCGGGGAAACTCAGGGTAAAGAACAGTACCGTCGGTACAAAGTTCCGGCTTCGGTCATTAAGGAAGGTGAAAATACTATCACCATCCGAGTGATTGATCAAGGTGGGAGAGGCGGATTTGCTGTCGCTGGTAAAGATTTTTACCTAACTCCAACTCAGCAGCAGTCGGTTAGTTTTCCGCTAGCCGGAAATTGGTATTACCAACGTGGGGTAGGACGTGAAAACTATCCAACCCAACTCCATCATTATCCCAGTTTGCTTTACAATGCTATGATTCACCCGTTAGTACCCTATGGCTTAAAGGGAGCAATCTGGTATCAAGGGGAAACCAATGCCTCTCGGGCAAAAGAATACAGTGAGATCTTTCCGGCCATGATTCAGCAGTGGCGAAAAGATTGGGATAGTGAAATGCCGTTTGCTTTTGTACAGTTAGCTAATTTTATGGCGCCAGTAGATACTCCTCAGCCGAGTAATTGGGCCGAGTTGCGGGAAGCCCAGACTAGAGCGTTGGAACTACCCAAAGTAGGTATGGCTACTATTATTGATATTGGTGAAGCCGATGATATTCATCCGGCCAATAAGCATGATGTTGGGAAGCGTTTAGCCTTGGCTATGCGAGAAATTGCTTACGGTGAAAATGTAGTTGCCTCTGGCCCTACTTTTCAATCGGCTCAAGTGGAAGGAGATAAAATGATTGTGAAGTTAGATAATATTGGTAGCGGCCTAGTAGTAAAAAATAAATACGGTTATCTGAAAGGCTTTACCCTAGCCGGAAGCGATCAAGAGTTTCACTGGGCGAAAGCCGAAGTTACTGGAGAGAATGAAATAACTGTTTATAGCGATGCAGTTGATGATCCGGTGGCAGTACGTTACGCTTGGGCCGATAACCCCGATCAGGCTAATTTGTACAATGAAGAAAGTTTGCCTGCGGTACCATTCCGGTCTGATGATTGGGATGGGATTACCGAGGATAACGCATTTACTCTGCGATAGACTGATAGACTTTACCGTCTTTCATCACGAATTTGATCTGGTACAAAGCCCGAATATCTTCGGATGGGTCACCTTCCACCAGAATTAAATCAGCTAGTAAGCCGGATCGGATTCGCCCTACTTGATTAGTAATTCCTAGCACATCAGCATTTACGGAGGTAGCCGAACGTAGTACATCTATTGGCTTCATTCCGTACTCCACCATCATGACTAGCTCTCGGGTATTGTTTCCGTGCGGAAACACTCCTGTATCTCCTCCGGCACAGATAATTACTCCGGCATCTAACGCTGCTTGAAAGCTTTTTCGCTTTTGCTGAATCCGCTCCGGTTCAGGATCAGTGCCCTTCTTCCAGCCTCGGTATTGAGTAATGGCATCTCCGGCAGCTAAGGTAGGGCAAAGGGCAACGTTATGTTCAGCCATTAAAGTAAATACCTCTGAAGTACCTCCGTCACCGTGCTCAATCGTGGCTACTCTAGCTAGGGTAGCTCGTCGCATTCCTTCGGCGGTGCTAGCGTGAGCAACTACAGGGCGTCCGCTACCATGAGCTGTTTTAACGATTAGTTGTAGTTCTTCTTCTGAGAAACTGGCCATTGCTTCGCCATTTGGCCCCCAGCGATAGTCAGCGTATACTTTTATTAAATCAGCTCCTTTTCCAATCTGGTTACGAACTACGTTTACTAAATTACTTCCGTCGGCGGCTTCCGCGCCTAGCGGTACTTCTACATGGTCGGCGAATCCTTTAGGGCCGTAACTTCCGGTAGCTACAATGGCGCGGGTAGCAATCAACATCCTAGGGCCGGGAATCACTCCTTTTTCAATAGCTTGTTTTAGTCCCACGTCAGTATAGCCCGCTCCTTCGGTTCCTAAGTCACGAATAGTGGTAAAACCAGCCAGTAGCGTTTTCTCAGCATGAACGGTTGCTCGGGCTACCCGCTCAGCCCATGACTCTACCAGCACCTGCTCGTTCCAGGAGGCTTCATTGTAAGGATGCAATAGCAAATGGGTATGAGCATCAATCAGCCCAGGAAGTAGCGTCATTCCTTTAGCATCTATTCGCTGCACCGTCATCTGAGAAGTGTCTAGCTCTAACGCTTCACCTGCGGCTACAATACGATTTCCCTGTACGGCAACTGTCCAGCCAGTTTGTATATTTTCGCCGTCGAATACCCGGTCGGGTTGAAATAGGAAGAGCGTATCTTGGGCAGATAATGAATAGGAGAGAAGAAATGGTAAAAATAAGGTTAGTCGGATTATCATTGATGTAGTTTGTAGTAGCTAGCAATGTACGTTAACCTAGTTTTCTAAAAAATGGAAGAGCAAAGTTTCTAACTGCCCTGCACTAAGCAATAAGCTCATTGATCACATGACCATGTACATCTGTCAGACGATAGCGACGGCCTTGGTGCTTGAAGGTCAATCGTTCGTGGTCAACCCCCAACAGGTGGAGCATCGTTGCCTGGAAGTCATGGACGTGTACTGGGTCTTTCACGATGTTGTAGGAGAAATCATCCGTTTCACCGTAGTTGACCCCGGGTTTAGCGCCTCCTCCTGCCATCCAGATAGTGAAGCAACGCGGATGGTGGTCGCGACCGTAGTTCTCTTTGGTTAATTTGCCCTGAGAATAATTGGTTCGTCCAAACTCCCCTCCCCAAATCACCAAAGTATCGTCTAATAGACCGCGCTGTTTTAAGTCCATTACCAGAGCGGCTGAGGGCTGGTCTACGCTCTTTGCCATCTTTTTAATATCCTTGGGCAGATTACCGTGCTGATCCCAGCCTTGATGGTAGAGCTGAATGAATTTTACATTGCGTTCCACTAGTCGTCGAGCTAAGAGGCAGTTAGCAGCGTAGGTACCGGGTACCCTGGCATCTTCACCGTACATTTCGTAAATGTAATCCGGCTCGTCAGCAATATTCATGGTTTCCGGTACCGAAGTTTGCATCCGGTAGGCCATTTCGTACTGGGCAATTTTCGTATTGATTTCCGGGTCGCCCAGCCGTTCGTACTGCATTTCGTGCATCCGCTCCAGAAACGCCAGTTGGCGCCCCCGGTCTTCTTTATCAATACTGGGCGGGTTGCTTAGGTACAATACCGGATCTTTCCCCGAGCCAAATAATACTCCTTGATGAATAGAAGGCAAAAATCCATTGGCCCACAAGCGGGAATACAGTGGCTGAGGCCGCGACCGCCCTTCGGACTGTAGTACACAGAACGTAGGCAGGTTTTCGTTATCACTGCCCAATCCGTAACTAATCCAGGAGCCGATACTCGGTCGCCCCGGTTGCTGGGAGCCAGTTTGAAAAAAGGTGATAGCCGGATCGTGGTTGATCGCCTCGGTATGCATGGATTTGACAATGCACAGTTCGTCCACAATCTTAGCGGTATGTGGCATCAGCTCGCTGACCCAAGTGCCATTTTCACCGTAGCGATCAAACGTATAGTGCGAACCCGCCAGCGGAAAAGAGGTCTGCCCCGAAGTCATGCCGGTAAGCCGTTGCCCCTTACGTACTGATTCTGGCAATTCTTCCCCGTGCATTTTCTCCAGCATGGGTTTATAGTCGAACAATTCCATTTGAGAGGGGCCACCACTTTGAAAAAGGTATATCACTCGCTTAGCCTTAGGTGCAAAATGCAAAGTCTTAAGAGTGCCTTCCGATGGATCGGTGGAACTACCAAAAAGTGAGGTAGGCTTGATCAGTGAAGCCAAAGCAGTTGCTCCTAAACCCAAAGTGGTTTTGGTTAAAAAATCACGTCGGCTATAATGAGGAGTATATTGATGGCAATCACTCATAATCTTTATCGTTTGGTGTAAACCTCATCGTAATTCATCATAATATTAGTTACTACCGAAAGAGCGGCTAAATCCGGTAATTTCAATGATTCATCGTACGGATAATCACCTACTTCCAGCAGTGCTTCAGCAGCCTTCGGGCTACTTTGGTATCTATCATACTCTTGTTCATAAAGCTCCATGAGTAGTGACGATTCTTTATCATTCAGATTCCGACTGGTCAACAGCCTAAAAGCATGGTTTACCTGATTCTTGGTACTTTCAGTTTTTTCTTTCATACAGCGTTCGGCAATCAAACGACTGGCTTCCAGTAGTTGAGGTTCGTTGAGTAGCAACAAGGCTTGTAAAGGAGTACTGGTTCGCTGGCGGCGGACAATACACATGCCCCGGTCAGAAGCATCCATCACCGTCATGGTAGGAGGGGGAGCGGTGCGGCGTACGAAGGTATACATGCTCCTTCGGTACAGTTTATTGCCTTCATCTGCCTCATAGTGGGTCAGCAAACGGGAAAAATGGGTTTTGTCCCATAAATCTTCCGGTTGATAGGTTTTTACGCTAGGGCCACCCACTTTTTTGACTAATAATCCAGCAGCGGATAACGCGTTGTCACGAATCATTTCAGCAGGTAGGCGGTAGCTAGGCCCACGGGCTAACAGAATGTTGTCTGGATCTTTTTCACGTAATTCTTCATCAGCTACCGAAGATTGACGGTAAGTAGCAGAGGTGACAATTAGACGAAGTAGTGATTTAGTATTCCACCCTGATTTGATAAACTCTACAGCCAGCCAGTCTAGTAGTTCCGGGTGGGAAGGCAGATCGCCTTGATTACCAAAATCTTCCAGAGAAGCCACGACGCCTCGCCCGAAAAACATATGCCAAAAGCGGTTTACGGTAACTCGGGCGGTAAGCGGATTTTCAGGATTCAGCATCCACTGAGCCAAACCCAAACGATTGGGAGGATATTCATTTGTAAAAGGGAGCACATCAGCGAGAGTGCCCGGCTGAACTTCTTCGGTGGGGGAGTCGTACATGCCTCGGTCAAGTACGTAGGTTTTACGAGGTGGGTTCATTTCTCGCATCACCATAATTTCGGGTACGGTATCTAAGGTGGCTAGCTCCGCTTGTCGGAGTGCGGTTAGGTCAGCTAAAAGCCGTTGATATTCTGGCTCATCGTTTAACCGATAATGCTCAACTAAAAGAGCCTGTTGTTGCTCATTTAACTGATTGTAAGGTTTATCAACCCAAAAACGATCACCCGTAATTCCCGCTACTTCTAGTCCACTAAGCTGCCTATCATAAACCCGAACCTCGTCAATAGCTCCCTGAAACAAGCCAATATCTAAAGCGAACCGATGACTTCGCCCGACTTTGATAGGCTGCGATTGCTTTTGTAATTCGGCATTAATGGTTCGGATACTTTTATACAGACGATTGTACAGTGTCTGTGTCGGAGCTAATTTTCCATTGATATAGATTTTAATTCCCTGCGCCTGACTAGAGCCATCGTAGGTAAACATTACTTGACTCCATTCATTGACTGGAATGCTATCAGATGTGATCACTTGCAGACAGTGATCAGGCAGGTCGTGGGTGAGGCGAACGCTGATGCGGTTCAACTCATCCAGAAACAGTTCGTAGCCTCGCCAATGGGAGTTTTTGCCCCCGGCATTGCCCATAATCACCGAATACTCTTCTCGCTTTTCCGGATAAATCCAGGCACCTATTGAAAATTGATCGGTGCGCTCAAAGTCGCCAACATTTTTAAGGTCAACAGACTCGTATTCACTATCAAACCGGATAGCTTTTCCTTGATAGCCATCTACTTTTTCTACCTCGCCTCGCACGTTAGCCGAATGACGATTGCCAATCAGGTTAGGAGAATTATCTTCTACTACTTTATCGAGAGGATAATATCCCACTAAGCCTACTTTCTGAAAAGTAGGATTTACTTTTACAGATTTATCATCAGGCAATTCGGTAAATTGGCGAGTATGCTGCGATAGTTTTTTTTCTTGTTCAGCAATCAATCCACGGATATATTCCACTTTCTCCGCTGTCTCTTCTTCCATTAGAGGAATGGTGGGAGCAGCATTACCATCGTTGGAGATCATTCCCAGTTCATCCACATTATTGAAGAAGGCACTAAACTGATAGTATTCTTTCTGGGAAATAGGATCGTATTTATGATCGTGACAGCGCGAGCATTCCAGCGTAAGACCTAGAAATGCCTTGGCGGTAGTATTCGTCCGATCAAACACATTTTCGAGTCGATACTCTTCCGGTACGATTCCCGCCTCGGAACTAGATGGATGGTTACGGTGGAAGCCCGTAGCCAACATTTGCTCCTGCGTAGCGTTGGGCAACAAATCCCCCGCCATTTGCCAGGTAACGAACTGGTCGTAGGGCATATTCTCGCTGAAGGCTTTAATTACCCAATCGCGCCAGGGCCACATCATTCGGTAACCATCAGCATGATAACCATGGGAGTCAGCGTAACGGGCAATGTCTAGCCAATTGGCTGCCATTCGCTCTCCGTAAGCCGCGGAAGATAACAGACGATCCACCACTTTTTCGTAAGCATCTTTCGAATCATCCGCCAGGAAGTCATCAATTTCTTCTAAGGTAGGCGGCAACCCAGTCAGGTCAAAGGTTACCCGGCGAAGCAAGGTTACTCGGTTGGCTTCTGGAGAGGGCGCGAGACTGTCTCGCTCTAGACGAGTCAGCACAAATTGGTCAATCGGGTTTTGTACCCAAGCTTCATCTTTTACTTCGGGTAGCTCCGGTGCTGAGGGAGGAATAAACGACCAGTGGGGTTTGTATTCAGCTCCTTCTTCAATCCAACGAGTTAGCAGAGCTACTTCTACTTCCGAAAGGCTAAGGTTAGATTCCGGCGGCGGCATCGCCACTTCGGGATCATCGGAAGTGATACGGTGAAACATCTCACTCTCCGTTAGGCTACCGGGTACAATGGCGTAGTGATCTTGTTCTTCACCAACTGGGGCGTAAGCTGCCTCGGCAACATCTAATCGTAAACCTGCTTCCTGATTATTTTTATCCGGTCCGTGGCAGGCAAAGCAACGATCGGATAAAATAGGTTTGATATGAAGATTGAAATCAATCTGATCGGGTAATTGCGCTTCAATCTCAGGTGAAAACGTAGTTCGGTCGGGAGAGCAAGCGAGTGCTAGCAGTCCAGATAGGAAAAAAATATAGATGTGAGATGAAGCCTGTTTCATAGTGTTATCAGAGTTAATCTCAAATTTGATCAATGTTTATTTCGTTTTTGCCTTGCTCAATTCAACGATAGCTGAGTAGATTATTCCACTTATCTAACATTCTTGCATAGGATGCAGCAGCAACAGTTGGTTCATAATTTAATAATCCTAATGACTCTACTTCTAAGTCACCGAACATGGATACAATTTCAAAAATTGCATCGGTATCGAGATCGATTATATAATGATTAGTCTCTTTATCATCCGGCCTATTATGATTAGTGGGTTTTTCCACTAAATTCTCAGATAATATTCTATTAATTTCAGAAGCTAACTCTTTTCTGCCAGATTTCGTTAATTCTTGAAATGTAATGTTTAAAGTCCCTCGATCAAGAACGTCCTCATTTTCTATAATTCGTTTGTATTCCTCCGTTGTCATTTACTTTTCATAACTAAGCAAGAATCCCCTTGACTACTTCGCCGTGAACATCGGTCAAGCGATATCGTCTTCCCTGATGCTTAAACGTCAGTTGCTCGTGGTCGATGCCGAGCAAGTAGAGCAGCGTAGCTTGGAAATCGTGGACGTGTACTCCGTTTTCGGCAATGTTGTAGCTGAAGTCATCGGTTTTACCGTAGACCGTTCCGGGTTTGATGCCACCTCCGGCCATCCACATGCTGAAGCAGCGGGGGTGATGATCGCGACCGTAGTTCGTTTTGGTTAGTTTTCCTTGAGAAAAGCTGGTACGCCCGAATTCACCTCCCCAGACGACTAGCGTATCGTCTAGTAAGCCCCTTTGCTTCAAATCGGTTACCAAAGCTGCCGAAGCTTGGTCGCTAGATTTTGCCAGTTTTTGAATGTCTTTGGGTAGATTGCCGTGCTGATCCCAACCCATGTGGTAGAGTTGAACGAAGGGTACATTTCTTTCTGCCAGACGACGAGCTAGTAGACAGTTAGCAGCATATGTACCAGGAATTTTCGCTTCCGGGCCGTACAGATCAAAGATATAATCTGGCTCATCAGATAAGTCGGTTACATCTGGTACCGAGGTCTGCATACGGTAGGCCATTTCGTACTGGCTGATCTTAGAATCAATCTCAGGATCGCCCCAAACGGCTTGCTGCTCGCGCTCCAATCGTTCCAGATAATCTAATTCCCGGCGACGACTCGCCCGGTCTATGCCATCGGGATTAGAGAGATAAAGCACTGGATCAGCTCCGGAACGGAATTGTACGCCTTGGTGGTGGGAAGGAAGAAAACCGTTGCCCCAGGACTGCATATTAAGATTTTGCGTATCAGCTTTACCTCGAGAAAGCAGCACGATGAACGAAGGTAAATTTTGGTTAGGGCTGCCTAAGCCATAACTCATCCAAGAACCAATACACGGACGGCCTACCTGCTGAGAACCAGTTTGCAAAAAGATAACAGCAGGCTCGTGGTTGATCGCTTCGGTATACATGGAATTTACCACACAAATATCTTCGGCGATCTGAGCGGTGTAGGGAACCAGGTTACTAAAGTACCCTCCAGTTTTCGCGTTTTGAGTGAATTCAAATTTGGAACCTACCAGCGGGAAACTAGATTGAGCCGCTAGCATTCCAGTAATACGTTGATTACCCCGTACACTGTCAGGAATTTCCTCCCCATGCCGCTTCATTAGCTCCGGCTTATAATCGAAAAGTTCGATCTGGCTAGGCCCACCACTTTGGAAGAGATAAATGATTCGTTTAGCCTTAGGGGCGTGGTGCAACGCTTTGAGTACTCCGCCTGAACCAGGGACAGTGTTTGGTTGGGCTGTAAGTAGGTTTGGAGCTATCAATGAGCCGATAGCGGCAGCTCCTAATCCTTTGGTAGTGGTGCGAAGAAAATCGCGGCGGGTTTGATTATACTGTGCTTTCTGTATATCGTTATTCCAATTCATGTCTTATCGAGAAAATTAGTTTTTGTAATACGCTTCAGTAGTATTAAGAATAGTATTGGCAACCCGAGCTAGAGCGGCTACCTCCGTAGTGGGTAACTCCTGAGAAGGAGCCCGATGCCCAACTGTCAGGTAAGCTGATGCCCGTCCTTGGTTTTCTTGAAAGTACGCTAACTCTTCTTGGTATTGCCCAATCAGCAGTTGAAACTCCCGTTCGGTGGGCTCTCGGCTGGTCAGTAGCTGGAAGGCCTGTCGGGTTGCCTCCCGCACATCGCCCTGAGCTTCGTTTAGCATACTCTCTGCTAATGCACGACAGCCCTCAATCATTTGCTCATCATTTAGCAACACCAACGCCTGCAATGGAGTACTACTTCGTTGGCGGCGTACCTGACATTCGCCTCGGCTAGAGGCATCAAAAACTAACATGCTGGGTGGTGGCATATTGCGTTTCCAGAAGGTGTAAATGCTGCGTCGATAGAGGCCATCTTCGTAGTCAATATTATAACCGGGGAAGAAGGGGTGGGAAGTAGTTTCCTTCCATAGTCCCGGTGGCTGATAAGGATAAGTAGAAGGACCGCCGATAGTAGGATCAAGCAGACCGCTAGCTGCCAAAACATTATCCCGTACCATTTCGGCAGAGCGACGGTAACGAGGTGCTCGGGCGAGTAAGACATTATCCGGGTCAGTTTCCTGCAATTCAGGACGGATTTTAGATGATTGACGATAAGTAGCTGAAAGTACCATTTGCCGGATAAGCTGCTTTACGTCCCAGCCATTTTGTTGGAAGTCGACAGCTAGCCAGTCCAGCAGTTTTGGATGGGATGGTAATGCACCTTGATTCCCAAAGTCTTCTACTGTTTCTACTAAACCTCGCCCGAACATCAGATACCACATCTGATTCACCGCTACCCGAGCGGTTAGCGGATGATCGGGATGAATCAGCCATTGACCTAGCCCTAAGCGATTGCGCGGAAGCTCTTCTGGCCAGGATAGTAGCGAAGTAGGAACGTCTCGCTTAACAACTTCGCCGTGGGCATCGTACACGCCACGTTCCAGAATATAGGTTTGACGTTCGTTTTCCCAATCACCCATTACCATAATCTCCTGTACGGTATCAATGGTAGCAACCTCTTTCAAGCGCAAATCTCGCAGTTTGGCTCGTTCGCTTTTTAGTTGAGAATCTACAAACAAATCGTAGAAATGATCTAGTTCTACGGATTGTTGGCTTAGGGCTTCTTTAAAAGCAGTTTTGCCTTGATCGGGGTTGTATAAATATTTGGCTACCAGACTACCTGCTTCCCGATTCAGAATACGCACCTCATCAAGTAATCCTCCAGTAAAGTCTTGATCGTAGTGACGATTGCCAATAATTAGTCCTCGGTAATGGGCGTAAACAGTGGCTCGGGTATCCAGATAAGGTTTAGTAGACCGATATAGATAATCGCGTCTAATTTTCGGTCTAATTTCCTCGCCATTTCGGTATATCCGCATTCCCTTTGCCTTACTGGAGCCATCGTAGGTCCAGACGTAGTGTACCCACTGGTTAAGCGGTAATGCTTCGGGGTCACGAATGTCTAATGACTGGTAGGGGTGAGCGTGGTTCAAACGGAAGTGGGTGCGGGAGCTATCCAGCATAATGTCCCAGCCCCGATAACCCTGTATGCGGTTATTACCGTTGTACATGACGTGAGCTTCCGCAAATTCTTCGGGAATATTGATCCAGAAACTCACCGTAAATGGATCGGTACGCTCGAAGATCGAGGGTTTACCATCGGCTACGTATTGTCCCGAGGCGTTACTGCGAATGGCTTTACCTTTAATTCCCTCGGAAGTGGTAATGTCGCCACCGTAAATAGGCAAAGCATTTCCTCTGACTGCATCCCGATCTTTTCCGTCGGCCATTTGGTCGAAAGTCAGATGGGTGACAGTGGTTTGGCGGACGGCTTGCTCCAGGACAGTTGCATTGGTTTGTCGGGATTGCCACTGCTGTACCGCACCAGTATTTTGCTCAGCTAGTTTCTTTAGATCGGTTTGCTTCTGATCAATCTGCTTTAAGAGGTATTCGCGAATCTTTTTTGTTTCTCCGTCCGGTAAAGCCATAACTGGGCCAGCATTCATCGCCAGTTCGTTAGGAATTTCCTGACCATTTTCTATAGCATTAAAACCAAAAATACCGTCGCCCCGCTCAATGGTTGAATTGAAAAAACTGAAAAACTGAAAGTAGTCTTTCTGAGAAATAGGGTCGTACTTATGATCGTGACAGCGGGCACAGGCCAGAGTCAATCCCATAAAAGCCGCCCCCAAAGTATTCGTCCGGTCGGCCACGTATTCTACCCGAAACTCCTCGGGAATAATACCTCCTTCCGAGTTCTGTTTATGATTACGATTAAAAGCAGTAGCGAGAATTTGTTCTTCCGTAGCATTTGGTAATTGATCACCGCCAACCTGCCATAAAATGAATTTATCATACGGAAGATTACGGTTGTAGGCATCAATCACCCAATCGCGATAAGGCCAAAAGGTATGATGAAAATCATCGAGGTAGCCTTCTGAATCGGCGAAGCGGGCTACGTCTAGCCAATGTGCTGCCATGCGCTCTCCGTAAGCTGGCAAAGCCATTAAGCTGTCTACCAATCGTTCATAGTAATCAGGACGTTGATCGCCCATTAACCACTCCAAATCCTTCAGCGAAGGAGGCAGTCCAGTTAGGTCAAAATACAATCGCCGGATAAGTTGTTCGCGATCGGCTTCCGGGGAAGGTTTAATATTATTTTGTGCTAGTCTTTCCGCTACAAAGTAATCAATTGTATTGACGGCCCAGTCACCTCCAGTTTCGGGTACTTCGGGTTGATCTGGCTTGGTAAAGGCCCAGTGGGGTTTATATTCAGCTCCCTGCTCAATCCACTTCACCAGTATGGCTTTTTCGCGGTGAGTAAGTTTTAGGTTAGATTCAGGCGGGGGCATCACCGTTTCTGGATCGTCAGAAAAAAGGCGTTTCACCAGTTCGCTCCGGTGGGCTTTACCAGGGACAATCGCCTGCTCGCCACTTTCTAGTACCGCATACGCCAAAGTATCATCACTCAGGCTTAGTCCAGCTTCTACCGCAGCTTTATCGGGTCCGTGGCAAGCAAAGCAACGATCGGATAAAATTGGTTTAACGTGAAAGTTATAGTCAATCTCTTTCGGTAGTGTTTTATAAATTTCTGCTACCTCATTGGGCATATCTGGTTTGCAACCGAATACATAAAAGGCGAGAATTAGGAAAACGAAAGGCTGAAATCGCATAGACTGATGTTTTGATTTTCTTAGGTAGAAGGTAAAAAAATTATATCTTCATATTAGACTTGACAGCATAGAAAAGTAATTCATTCTCCGACTGAATTACAGGATTTTAGGTACGAAATATAATAAATTTCGCTTAGAATAGCATCCGGGCGACTGTTATACTTTCGGCTTATCTGACTAGCTTTATAGTCACAACCTTACTATCAATCATGAAGATATTTGCTGCTTGCCAGGTTCGCCTAGGAGTTTTTCTTCTTTTTCTGTCCTCTCACGTCATCGCCCAATCTGACTCGGCGGAGATCGAGCTTTTGAGGCAGAGACTTATTGACGATGCACTGGTAGAAAAAGGCTTTTTGAACCGTACTAGTCAGTACCTGGTATCTGATCTTGAAAATGCTGCTGATCATCTGCGTAGTCTTCAGGCTGATGGCAGTTGGTCGGATATCGATTATCAGGATCGAGATAACAGTTGGAGCCCACTCCAAGCACTTACCCGTATTCTGATATTGACCTATGCCTACAGCAATCCTACCAACAAACTATACCATGACACAAAAGTGCTATCCGGAGTAGAACGTGCTTTAGAATACTGGTATCAGGTAAATCCGACTTGTAAAAACTGGTACAAAAACGAAATAGCTAAACAGTTCTACTTCAATGTAATTGCCCTGCTGCTTCAGAGTGAAATTTCGGAAGAGTTGTTGCAAAACATGATTCGTGACCTAACACCCACTCCTCGAATGACAGGCTCTAATCGGACATTGCTGTCTATTTCGGTGCTATACCGGGGTGTACTGGAAAGGAACCCGGAGCGGATTGCTGATGGAGTTGCCGGAGTGATGCAGCCGATACAGATTACGAACAATGAGGGAATACAGCCGGATTTCAGTTTTCACCAACACGGGGCATTTTTGTACAACGGCGGCTACGGAAGTAATTTTTTACGAGAAAGCATCTGGCTCGCATCTATCGTGGAAGGTACGCAGTTTGCTTTTACGGATACTCACCTCAAAACACTACGAGATTATTATCTGAAAGGAACCCGGTGGATGATCTTCCGTCACTTATTTGATTATAATGTGCGTGGACGGCAGGTAGGGCGATCGAGTGGTTTTGCCCCGGGAGCAAAACAGCTTATCCCCCAGTTAAACAACTTTATAAAAGCTGACCCAACCCATGCAGAGCTATATCAGGAATCTAAGCAGCGAATCTTGGCAAAACAGCCACAGGCAATCGCTGGTAATCGTCACTTCTGGCGTTCTGACTATATGGTGCACCATCGCGATAACTACTTCACTTCGCTAAAGATGTGCTCTAAGCGAACGGTGGGTATGGAAATGGATATCAATACCGAAAACCTCTACGGCTACTACTTGCCGTTTGGATTGACCTACATTTATCGGCGAGGTGATGAATATCAAGATGTTTTTCCAGTTTGGGATTGGGCTTGCCTACCCGGGGTCACTAGCCCACACCATGAATTCAGCAGTAAAGGGCGGTCTTCTCAAGATGTAGCTTTTGTAGGCGGAGTAAGCGATAGTACTTACGCCGTTTCGACCATGCAACTAGATGTAAAAAATACGCAAGCGAAGAAATCTTGGTTCTGGTTTGATAAGGAATGGGTAGCTCTGGGAGCAGGCATTCAGTCAAAAAACGATCACCCGATTGTCACCGGAGTCAACCAAGCCCGATTAGTTGGGGATGTTTTCGTCGATGGAAACCATTTTTCCAGTGGAAATAAAACGCTAGAAAATCCAGGTTGGGTGTGGCACGACAGTATCGGCTACGTATTTCCGAAGACGGAAATAATGAAGTTGCGTACCGGAGAGCGGGAAGAGCAATTGCAAAAGATTTTCAAGTTGGGTGCTGACTCAATTTATCGTTCTGATCTATTTTCGTTATGGCTTGAGCACGGGCTACAACCTGAGAATGAAACTTACGAATATGCAGTAGTGACTAACTGTGATCCCGAAGAATTGGCGGTTTACGCAGATGACTTACCCTATCAGGTTCTTTCCAATACTCCTCAAATACAAGCAGTGAGCCATTCTGATTTGAGAATCACCGGTATTGTTTTCCACGAAAAAGGAAGAATTTCTTTAGCTGATGGACTAACCGTATTAGTAGACAAACCTTGCCTGCTGCTAGTCAACCAGATTGAAAACACAATTACTGTTAGTGATCCTACTGCCCGTTTAAAGCAGGTAGAAATTAAGGTAAACACTGCTTCTAGCCGTAGGGTTACTCAAAAAATAAAACTTCCTCAGGATCAACTGGCTGGTAGTAGCATAACGGTCAAATTGGGAGGTTAGGCTATTCTATAAAAGCTAGTCAACCGTTGTACTGACTCATAGTACGCTCAATGCCAATAGTACAAAAAGCAAGAATCATTTCACCAGCTCGATCCATAATTTCGGGTAATCGATCCAACTCTTCCCGAGGAAATTGACTTAGCACATATTCTACTTGCTGACCTTTGTGAAAGTCGTTGCCCACTCCCATTCGTAAGCGGGCGTAATTTTGCCCTCCGGTAAGCTGCTCAATATTTTTCAATCCATTGTGACCAGCACTTGACCCCTTGGCTCGCATTCTAAGTGTTCCGAAAGGTAAAGCAATATCATCAGTAAGCACCAGCAATCTTTCTTTCGGAATTTTTAATTCTTGCAGCCAGTAATTCAATGCTTTGCCACTCAGGTTCATAAAAGTTGTCGGTTTCACTAAGTGCAATGTCCGGCCTTTGTGCTTCATCTCAGTAACTTCAGCTAGGCGGCTCACTTCAAAAGCTGATTGGTGCTGATCGGCTAGTCGGTCTAGCGTTAGAAAGCCGATATTGTGGCGGGTGAGTTCATACTCTGGACCAGGATTACCTAGCCCTACGATCAGGTATTTCATAAGCAAAAAAAATCCTGTTCTGATGAAAGAACAGGATCATAATCAAAAGTTGACGAAAATTTAAGCTTCAGCCGCCTCTTCGGTTTCAGCTTCACCTTCTTCTCCCTCTTCATCATCCGATTTACCGCGTAGGGCGCGAGGAATTTCAATAACAGCTACTGAAATAGCATCACTGTCTAAAACCTCATAATTCCCTGTTGGAACATCTTTTACTTTGACAGACTTGCCAAAATCCAGATCGGTTACATCTACCTCAATATAATCAGGCATATCTTTAGGTAGAGCCTTCAGACGTAAGAAGTGGCGCTTGTGCATCAATTTCCCTCCTTTAGAAACTCCTTTAGCATTTCCACTTAACTGTACTGGAATATCCATTTTTACTGGTTTCCCTGCGTGCAATTCTAGGAAATCAGCATGCATAATCATTTCATTCACCGGATGGAACTGAATATCCTGTAAGATACAGCGTTTTTCCACTCCTTCAATGTTTAGTATCACAAAATGAGCTTGGTCAGTATATACCAATGGACGAAAAAGGATCATGGGAGCGTAGAAGTGGACTTGCTCGTCTCCACCGTATAGTACACAGGGAACGTTCCCTTCTTCACGTAATTGCTTTGATTCCTTTTTGCCGAGATTTGCTCTTTGATACCCTATAATCTCTAACGTTTTCATAATTGGTTAATTAAAATCTGGATTGAGAAATAAATAAAGGACTAATTGATTCGTATTTATGAATTTTCTTGATTGCGTTAGCAAATAGCTCCGCCACGGTTAAAACCTTGATTTTAGAGCATTCCTGCTTTAGTGGAATAGTATCTGTTACAACCAATTCTTCTAATGCAGAGTTCTCTATATTCTCATAAGCCGGACCAGAAAGTACAGCGTGGGTAGCAATAGCTCGCACCGATTGGGCTCCGTTTTCCTTGAGTACAGTGGCTGCTTTACATAGTGTACCAGCCGTATCTACCAAATCATCTACGATTACCACATCTTTCCCGTACACATCTCCGATTACTTGCATCTCGGCCACTTCGTTGGCTCGTTTGCGGTGTTTGTCACAAATCACCATATCGGTATGAAAATACTGAGCAAAGTTACGAGTACGTTTCACCCCCCCTACGTCAGGAGAGGCAAAAATCAGATTATCTTGAGGAATTTGCTTCAGGTATGGTACGAAAATGATGCTTCCGCTAAAGTGATCAACAGGGAAATCGAAAAATCCCTGAATTTGCCCAGCGTGCAGGTCGCAAGTCATAAGACGATTGGGGGAAGCGGCGGAGAAGAGGTTGGCTACCAGTTTGGCACCAATAGCTACTCGAGGCTTATCTTTGCGATCTTGACGAGCGTAGCCGAAATAAGGTACTACTGCAGTCACGTACTTGGCACTTGCCCGCCTAGCAGCGTCAATCATAAGTAATAGCTCCATTAGATTGTCGGTAGGAGCAAAAGTAGATTGTACTAGAAAAACATCACACCCTCGTACAGACTCACTAAAGTGAGTAGATAACTCACCATCGCTAAACCGCTCAATGTTGACCTCTCCAAGGGTTTTACCGTAAGTATGGGCAATTTTAGAGGCAAGGTACTGGGTGACCGACCCGGAGAAGATTTTTACGGTAGCCATAGAAAAGTTTCTCTAGTAAACAGCTATAAACACCAATCCCGATTCGCTGGAATCGGGACGGTCGCCGTGCGATTAAATAGTAAGTTGTCCGGCAAGGACTCGAACCCTGAATAAAGGCACCAAAAACCTCTGTGTTACCATTACACCACCGGACAAGCAATTGGGGTACAAATGTAGAATATTATGCATACAAAGCCAAAAAATGATTTGTTCATTTTGTGAGATATTTTTCGCTAGTGGATTGGTGTTTTGCCAATGAAATTTGCAAAATAGAAATGATAGATTCTGTTATTTTAAGTTACACTTTGGTATATAAGTTGTACTTATTCATCAGGTAATTTCATCCGTAGACTACTTTTCTTTTCTGGATTAGAAAGAAAAACAGTATAATTATAATTTTTCTAATTCATAAATTTATTTTTCCAATATATTTAATGTATATTTACAGAAAAATATTACATTGTAATAAATCATTAATTAAATTACTGTTTTTGATATGGATTTCTTGCACAAGTTAAAAAGAAGTCATTACTCAAAATCACTGCTAACCGCCCTACTGCTAATTGATATTTTGATAATTATCGTCTCATTTCGAGTATCGTTCAGTCAAATATTAGTCAGTACATCCGAATATTTACCAGTATATCAGCCATTTTTAGTCATCTCAGTCTTGCTATGGGTAGTTACCTCGCTTTTTTGCGATGTGTATCAGACTAATAATTTGAGGAAAATATCCACAATTTTAGTCAGCACGCTGTTTAGTTCAGCATTAAGTGCTGCGGGTGTAGCTACCTATATTTTATTCTTGCAACGGTATGAGTTCCCTACACAGTTTCTGGTATTATTCTCCTCTATTTCAGTGGCCTCTCTAGTAGTAGTTAAAATACTCTTGTTTTTAGGTTACAAACGGTATCGCTCTCTTGACAAAAACAGGAAGAAAGTCATCATTATTGGATACACAACTACTGGAAAAAACCTTTACAATTATTTCGTGAAAGACCAGCCTTTAGGATATAAGTTTATGGGGTTTTTTGACGATGGCTTGAAGTTCATTAATAATGAGAATGATTACCGAGGCAATCTGAGTCAAGTGAAACAATTTTGTTTATCTGAGCATATTGATGAAATATATTATGCGTTGCCCAACAATGTTTCTTATGTAAAAGATATCGCCAAATTTGCCGATGATAACTACGTCTATTTCGGTATAGTGCAAGATGCCGGCGGGCTCGATCAAATGAGCATCGATACTCAACTTTATGATAATGGACGTATCCCAATATTATCTCCTCGCCGTGACCCACTCAAAATCTTTTATAATCGACAAATCAAGAGAGCGTTCGATATTGTATTCTCTTCAGCTGTAATACTATTTCTTTTCCCATTTATTATTCCACCCATTGCCATTATTATCAAACTAGACTCACCCGGGCCAACCTTTTTTAAGCAACTGCGCAGCGGGCGAAATGGCAAACCATTTTGGTGCTATAAATTTCGGACTATGAAAGTAAACTCGGAGGCTAATTCTAAGCAAGCCGAGAAGAACGACTCGAGAATTACGAAGGTAGGGCAGTTTTTAAGAAAGACTAGCTTGGATGAGCTTCCTCAGTTCTTCAATGTGTTTTTAGGTAATATGTCTGTAGTAGGCCCCCGTCCCCATATGCTGAAACATACCGAAGAGTACTCTGAGATTATTGAAAATTTTAAGGTAAGGCACTTTATTAACTCTGGAATCACTGGCTATGCCCAAGTAAATGGCTTCCGAGGTGAAACTAAAGATGATGAGTTGATGAAGAAGCGAGTAGAGTACGATACTTGGTATCTAGAAAACTGGAGCCTTTCTTTAGATATTAAAATTATATTCCAAACTGTATGGAATGCGGTGCGGGGTGAAGAAAATGCCTATTAGTTTCTAATAATTGATTTATATAACTATATTTGTAATTATTTGTACTTAAAAAATAATTAATATGAAAATTAGTGTATTCGGATTAGGTTATGTAGGTGCTGTTTCTTGCGCTTGCTTTGCCAAAATCGGACATCAGGTTATCGGAGTGGATGTTAACCAAAAGAAAGTTAATCTTATTAACAGTGGGAATTCCCCAATTGTAGAAAAAGACTTAGATGAATACATTGCTGAAGGAGTAGAAAAGGGGACAATTAGAGCCACAACCGATATTCATGCTGCGGTACAAAACTCAGATATATCCATTGTTTGTGTGGGTACGCCTAGCCAGATTAACGGAAATATTGACCTATCTTATATTTATCGGGTTTGTGAAGATATTGCCGAGTCGCTTAAGTCTAAAGATACATACCATACCATTGTAATCCGGAGCACCGTAGTCCCCGGTACTATTCAAGAATGTGCTCAGATCATAGAAGGGGTATCTGGCAAAAAACATATCGAAGATTTTGGCGTGGCTTCTAACCCTGAGTTTCTGCGGGAAAGTACAGCCATCTATGATTTCTGGAACCCTCCGTATACAATTATAGGTACTAAGGCTTCGAAGAGTGAGCAACAGTTGGAAGAACTATATCAGTCTATTGATGCTCCAGTTTTCAAGCTGAAGCCGGAGGAGTCAGAGATGATTAAGTATACTAACAATAACTTCCACGCGCTCAAGATTACTTTCGCTAACGAGATAGGGAATATTTGTAAAGAGTTAGGAGTAGATGGACATAAAGTAATGGAGGTGGTTGCCCGTGATACTAAGCTAAATTTATCGCCTTACTATATGAAGCCTGGTTTTGCTTTTGGAGGTTCTTGCTTACCAAAAGATGTGAGAGGGCTAAATTATCGAGCGCAGCTACTAGACGTATCAACTCCTTTATTAAATAGCTTACTACCTAGTAATGCCTATCAGGTACAGCGGGGATTGCAGATGGTCTATAACACAGGTAAAAAGAAAGTTGCGTTTCTAGGCTTTGCGTTTAAAGCAGGAACCGACGACCTGCGCGAAAGCCCAATGGTAGATATGATCGAGACGCTTATCGGTAAAGGATATGAACTGAGTCTGTACGATAATAATATCTCACTGTCTAAATTAATGGGTAAAAATAAAGATTACCTCACTGGACATATTCCTCATATCACTCGGTTATTGAAAGATGATATTCGGGAGGTCATCAAAGATGCTGAGGTAATTGTCATTGGAAATAAATCTCCGGAGTTTAAGGAAATTATGGCGGAAATTAGTTCTGACCAAACGATCATTGATCTGGTACGAATTGATAAAGAAAAAGTAACTGACGAGAATTATGCCGGAATTTGCTGGTAAGCATGTTTTAATTGTCATTGAAAATCTTCCTGCCCCCTTCGATCGAAGGGTTTGGCAGGAAGCTACTACATTGAAGGAGGAAGGAGCCGATGTGTCAATCATCTGCCCCAAAATGAAAGGGTATACCAAGTCTTATGAGCAAATAGATGGTATAGACATCTACCGTCACCCATTGCCGACTGAAGGGCACGGAGCTTTAGGCTACTTGGTAGAATACTCTACTGCACTATTTTGGGAATTGGTGCTTTGTATCAAAATTTTTCTAAAAAAACGGTTTCACGTTATTCATGGATGTAACCCGCCAGACTTAATATTTCTAGTAGCTCTTCCCTTTAAGCTATTTGGGGTAAAGTACGTTTTTGATCATCATGATATTAACCCGGAACTATATATTGCTAAGTTCAACAAAAAGGGGCTGTTCTACCGGGCTATGCTGTTGTTTGAAAGATGGACCTTCAAAGCAGCGGATTACAGTATTGCCACTAACGAATCATATCGGAAAATTGCGGTTGAGCGGGGAGGAATGAATCCAAAGGATGTGACTGTAGTACGAAGTGGCCCTAGTTTAAAACGCTTGAAACTGACCGATGGAAATCCTGATTACAAAAGAGGAAGGAATTTCCTTATTGGCTATGTGGGAGTAATTGGGGTGCAAGAAGGATTAGATCTATTAATGGAATCGGCTCAATATATTGTGCAAAAGAGGCAAGATGTACAGTTCGCAATCGTAGGAGGAGGTACTGCGCTGGAAGAGATCGAGGAGTTGGCTAATCAAATGGGGCTTTCCGAGTATATAGACTTTTATGGGCGAGTAAGCGATGAGATGCTAGTAGACGTACTGAATACCTGCAATGTATGCGTAAACCCAGATAAGCCTACCGAGATGAATAATTTATCTACCATGAATAAAATCATGGAGTATATGGCTTTGAAAAAACCAATCGTACAGTATGACTTAAAAGAAGGGCGAGCCTCTGCTTTAGAAGCATCTTTGTATGCTACAAATCATGATACAGCCGATTTTGCTAAAAAAATTATGTGGCTGCTAGATAACCCTGAAGAAGGGCAACGTATGGCGGAATATGGATACGATCGGGTGCTTAATAAGCTGTCTTGGGATTATGAGCGAGAAAATCTGATTGGATTTTATCGTACCGCATTGCAGATTAAACACGCTCCCTTAGTACAACCTATCTAAACACATAGGTTTTTTATTGATAAAAGCATCGGCTAACAACCGATGCTTTTTTTGTGTTTGCAAAGCAGGTAGCCAAAAAGTATAATCAGAAATGGCAAGAAAATTGGGACACTGCCATTGACGTTATGAAGTAAGTTATTTTTCTCCTGACTTTACTCCGTTTAGTCTATCACTTAAAGTTCTGCGATATGAAACGTACAATATTTTCTAGTATACTCATGATATCTTTTCTAGTCAGTTGTTCCACTGTTCCACTAACCGGACGCCGACAGCTTAGTCTGATTCCTGATTCACAAATCAATGCACTCAGCTTTCAGAACTACCAACAAGTATTACAAGAAAGCCAGGTGGTGACTGGAACGGAAGATGCTCGTTTGGTAAAAAGTGTAGGAGAGAAAATTGCCTACTCAGTAGAAAAATATATGGCTGAAAAAGGTCTTTCTAAAGAGATTGAAGGGTTTAAGTGGGAATTTAATCTGATACAAGAAGATATTGTGAATGCCTGGTGTATGCCGGGTGGTAAAGTGGCCTTTTATACCGGCATTATGCCCATTTGCCAGAACGAAGAAGGTGTTGCCGTAGTAATGTCGCACGAAATTGCCCATGCTGTTGCTGAACACGGTAGTGAGCGTATGTCGCAACAACTGGCGGCGCAAATGGGCGGAAGTGCTCTATCGGTTGCTCTACAAAACAAACCTGCGGCTACTCGACAGCTAGCCAATACTGCTTTTGGATTGGGCTCACAATATGGAGTCTTAATGCCCTTCGGGCGAACTCAAGAGTCTGAGGCTGATGAGTTAGGGTTGTACTTTATGGCAATGGCTGGATACAATCCAGAAGCGGCAGTCCCCTTCTGGCAACGCATGGCTAAACAGGGTGGGGGACAACGACCTCCAGAGTTTTTATCTACTCACCCTGCTCCCGAAACCCGTATTCGCGATATTCAACAAACGATTCCAAAGACCCAGAAATATCAGGGAAAGTATGTGAAGTAGCTTCTTAGCCTACGGAAATATGGGCTACGAACTAAGGGCTAACGATGGTAGATAGTTCGCCTCGGGCATATTTCTGATAGTTTTCGCAGGTCATACGTCCGCTACCATCACTGTAGGGACAAGTACGGTAAATAGCGCTTCCTAATGCTCCCTGCTCAATAATTACGCCACTGCCTTTGCAAATTGGGCACAGTACAAATGGAGTTGTATTGCAATCAATTTGCTGAGGTTTAGCTTTATCAGGTTGGACAGATCGTGGAGTTGCATTTCGCTGCTGAGCTAAAAAATCAGTTTCTGAAAGAGATAGATATTCTCTTGCTTGATCAAAAAACTGTCCGGTAGTTCCTTTAATCTCAATATACTTATTTAGCCAGTCAATACTTTGCTTATATTTTTTCAAGTGATATGAATTCTTGCCAAAGTAAAAACATAGTTCAGCCGGAATAATATCGATAGCTGTCAGTACTTCCTGGAAATAGGAGTCGGCTCGATTATACTCTCCCTGATTCATCAAAACGACCCCTTCGTCTATTTTCATCATTAATTGCCGATGTTCGGGGTCAACATAGTCTTGACTAAACCCTGAGACCGAGATGCCTAGTAAGAGAACAAGTGTCCACAATTTCAGTATCATATCCACTGAAGTTTCTGATAAGTATAACAAAAGTACTATAATTACGCAGAAACTTAGCGAAAGGTGCCTGAGTTAGGTAAAAAGCTATCTTAAGAAATAATTATTTAGAATTCATGAATCTTTTAGAAGAAGGAACTGAGTTGGATTTACAATTTGAGAAACGTAATGGTTTACTTCCGGTGGTAGTCCAAGAACAGCAAGGTGGTCAAGTGCTCATGATAGGATACGCCAACCAAGAAGCACTTCAGCGATCCATGAAAACTCGCTATGCAACATTTTGGAGTACCTCTCGGCAAGAGCTGTGGACAAAAGGAGAAACTTCGGGTGATCGCTTACGTATTGCTAGCATCTGGGTCGACTGCGATCAAGATGCGCTTTTATATCAAGTGCAGCTAGAAGGGAATGGAGTTTGCCATGCCAAAACTCATGAAGGAATAACTCGTAAAGCCTGTTTCTACCGCAGAATAAATATTGATAGCCAATCGTTGGTTTTTGACGATCTGTTAGACACTAAGCAAAATGATTAAGCTAGAAGAAGTATTGCCGAAATTATTCTGCTAATTTTGTTCTAAACTACGTAATCTAACTGTATTTCCGTTTATGGAGGAGCCACTTTACGCCAAATACCCACTATCGGTCACTAATAGTTTAAGCCGAAAGAAGGAGCAATTTGAACCTATTAATCCACCTTTAGTAGGTATGTATCTTTGTGGCCCTACGGTATACAGCGATCCCCATTTAGGTAACATTCGTTCGGCGGTAAACTTCGATATCATATTCCGCTATTTATCCCACTTGGGTTATAAAGTTCGGTACGTTCGTAATATTACTGATGTAGGTCATTTGGAAGATGATTTGGCGGGAGAGGGAGAAGATAAGATTTCTAAGAGGGCGCGGCTAGAGAAACTGGAACCTATGGAGATTGTCCAGTTTTACACCTATCGCTACCGAGATGTACTACGTCAACTTAACGTATTACCTCCTAGCATTGAGCCTACGGCCACTGGGCATATTGTTGAGCAAATTGAGGTGATTCAATCGATTATGAACAACGGTCTTGCTTACGAAACAAATGGTTCGGTCTATTTTGATCTAGATAAATACTCCCAATCACAAGATTACGGTCGGCTTTCGGGGAAAGTACTGGACGATTTGCAATCAGGGAGTAGAGATACAGAAGGATTGGATGAGAAGCGTAATCCGCACGATTTTGCGTTATGGAAAAAAGCTGGATCCGAGCATATTATGCGATGGAATTCCCCTTGGGGAGAAGGTTTTCCGGGTTGGCATTTAGAGTGTACGGCCATGAGTACCAAATACTTAGGCGAGACCTTCGATATTCATGGTGGTGGGCTAGACTTACAGTTTCCTCACCATGAGGCTGAGATAGCACAGTGCTGCGGAGCTTTTAATAAGCATCCGGCCAACTACTGGATTCACCACAATCTGATTACGATTGATGGACAGAAAATGAGTAAATCGAAGGGTAATTTTATTACGCTGGAGCAACTCTTTACTGGAGAGCATGAGCTTTTGACACAAGCGTATTCGTCCATGACGATACGTTTCTTCATTCTTCAAGCGCACTACCGTAGTCCGGTTGATTTTTCTAATGACGCCTTACAAGCGGCTGAGAAAGGGCTTAATCGTCTGTTAAGTGCTTTAGAAACACTAGAAAAGCTCAATTACGAGTCTGGGCAAGTTAATGAAACCTTAGACCAGGAAATTAATCAGTTGTGTGAGCAGTGCTATCGCGAGATGAGCGATGATTTTAATACTGCTAAATTGATGGCTGTATTGTTTGATCTTGGCTCTAAAATCAATGGGTTCTACAATCAGCAGCTGGACTTATCCTCAATTACGGAAGAAACTTTCCAACGATTGAAGGAGACTTTTTCGGGTTTTATAAGTGAAGTACTAGGGATACAAGAAGAAGTATCGGACGACACTCAGCAAAAAGAGGGACTGATCCAGCTATTAATTGATATTCGTAATCAAGCGCGAGCCAGTAAAGATTTTGCTACTTCTGACCAGATTCGCGACCAGTTAAAAGCGTTAGGCGTACAGCTGAAGGATGAAAAATCAGGAACAACTACTTATTCGCTGACAAACTAATTCAGTTTCTGTACGTTATACTGCACACCCTGCGTTATTCTAATACCGAGTTTACCTTACACGGCTGATATATTAGCTTGGTTTATGCGGTAAATGAGTAGCAAATACGCTAGGTTTTCAAGCAAAAACGTATGATACTGTCAGGAAAAGAGATTGAAAGGTTACAGGGGAGCGAGATCAATATTGACCCATTTTCACCCAAGCAACTAAATCCGAATAGCTATAATTTAAGACTGCACAACGAACTGCTGGTCTATCAGAACCGAGTGTTGGATATGAAAGAAAACAACCCGGTAGATAAGGTGATTATTCCTAAAGAAGGATTGATCCTAGAACCAGGTAGGCTTTATCTGGGGCGAACGATAGAACGAACTCAGGCTAACTTCCACGTTCCCGTATTGGAAGGACGTTCCTCTATCGGGCGGTTAGGAATACTAGTTCACTTTACAGCAGGGCTAGGAAACATTGGTTCTGATGGATACTGGACACTGGAAATCTCCTGTGTACAGCCCGTTCGAGTTTATCCTGATGTAGAGGTTTGTCAGATTTACTTTCAAGAGCTTCGGGGCGACCACGTGAAGTACCAGAGTAAGAAATATCATCATTCGGATATACAACCTAGTCGACTATTCCAAGAATTAACCTAACCTATGCTCATTTACCTAGCTAAAGGACTTATTCGCTTCTATCAATACGCAATTTCACCTTTGCTGGGTAAGAATTGTCGCCACGTGCCGAGTTGCTCTCAGTACACATTGGAGGCCATTCAAGAATGGGGTTTTTTGAAGGGAAGTTGGCTAGGAATTAAGCGAATTGCCCGTTGTCATCCTTGGGGTACGCACGGCTACGATCCCGTTCCTAAACGCGATCAGATCGCCGAGAAATAAAGCCAAACTTCTTATTTGTTTTCCTAAAACCTTTGCCTTCACTATGCGTGTTAGTACTGTATATTTATAATACCATGAATACTGTTGATGAGTTGTACATGCGCCGTGCACTGGAATTAGCCGCGTTAGGGGAAGGAAAAGTAGCGCCTAACCCAATGGTAGGTTGTGTGATTGTGAAGAATGAGCGCATTATTGGGGAAGGTTGGCACCAAGAATACGGAAAAGCTCATGCTGAGCGTAATGCGGTAGATAGTGTGGAAAATCCCGCTGATATTATTGGAAGTACCGTTTACGTCAACTTAGAACCTTGCTCTCATCACGGAAAAACCCCGCCTTGTTCCAACCTGCTCATTCATCACCGAGTAAAACGAGTAATCATCGCCAACGTTGATCCGAACCCGCTAGTTGATGGAGGGGGTATTCGGAGAATGAGGAAAGCAGGTATTAAAGTAGAAATTGGTGTTCTTCAGGAGGAAGGGACGCAGCTAAACCAAGTATTTTTTCAGAAAATGAAAGCCAATCGTAGTTCTGAATCCATTCTGTCTTGATCCTCCCTGTTAAAATTAGATAGTAATTGCTAATTTTGCGAGGATTTCTACTAGTCACTTATGCAGTTACATAATCGTATTGATCGAAAAATACTCAAACAGCAAATTGAGGCAAGTACTGAAGAGCGTGTGACGCTTTCGTTTTACCAGTACGCTCACATTGGCAATCCTCATATTTTTCGAGATCACCTGTATCTGCATTGGTCAGAGGTGGGAGTTTTGGGGCGGGTATACGTAGCCCAAGAAGGGATTAATGCTCAAATTAGCGTGCCTAAGAACCAGTTTGATCAATTTCAGGAGCAATTGTCTACTATCACTTTCTTAGAGAACGTGCGGTTGAATATTGCAGTGGATGATGACGGCAAGTCTTTTTACAAGCTAAAAATTCAGGTAAAGAAAAAGATTGTAGCCGACGGACTAAATGATACTACTTTTGATGTAACTGATAAAGGATTGCATTTGCAAGCCGAGGATTTCAATAAGCTGGCTGATAGCCCAGACACAGTAATTGTGGATATGCGTAACCACTACGAGAGCGAAGTGGGTCATTTCGAGAACGCTATCCTGCCTGATGTAGACTCGTTTCGAGAGGCACTGCCTGAGGTGGAACATATTCTGCAAGAGCACCGTGACAAAAATATAGTGATGTACTGCACCGGAGGAATACGCTGCGAAAAAGCTAGTGCATATTTCAAGCATAAAGGCTTTGAACGCGTGTACCAGCTCGAGGGTGGCATTATTCATTACGCCCGTCAGGTAGAAGAAAAAGGGCTATCAAATAAGTTTCGGGGTAAAAACTTTGTCTTCGATGAGCGATTAGGCGAACGAATTTCGGAAGAAATCATTAGTCAGTGTCACCAATGCGGTGCACCCTGCGATACTCATACCAATTGCCAAAACGAGGCTTGTCATTTGCTTTTTATTCAGTGTGATAGCTGTGCGAAGCAGTACGATGGTTGTTGCACCTCCGAATGCCAAGAGTTTATTCAACTGCCTGAGGAAGAACAGCGAGAATTACGCAAAACAAATCAGCAAAAGCGAAATGTCTTCAAGAAAGGGCGATCAGAACATCTGAAACATTGGTTAAACGAGTAGTATTATAACTCAAATAGCCTATTTCTACTCTCATTCCCTTATAGTTCCGTTGTACTTTTTACGGATTTGATATCATCTCAAATCAGCCTCCTACCTTGATTCTTCACTACCGATGTACCGTTTCTAACGTACTAAATAGTCGTCCCTGATAAAAGCAGTTGATGGGATTAACTATTTGAAAGTCAGAATTA
>ERZ1740060.30-NODE-30-length-155144-cov-14.276615_pt1 | contig 155144 bp, 137 predicted proteins | sample MGYA00581743_ERZ1740060 | MGnify/ENA primary metagenome ERZ1740060 (study PRJEB43018, sample SAMN04849235) | marine metagenome | isolation source: floating plastic debris | place: Pacific Ocean | collected 2008-08-27 | study: EMG produced TPA metagenomics...
GTTTATGGTAAGATTTGGGACGAAAAGGGCGGGAGCTTTCCCGCCCTTTTCTATTCTGGAGTTTTAACATAAAAAAAGCCTGAAAACCATACAGTTTCAGACTTATTTTTAAGAAATATTGTTTCCTGTAACTACTTGTTCGCTTCGTAAATTTCCGAAACTTTGTTCCAGTTTATTACATTGAAAAAAGCAGCGACGTAATCCGGTCTTCTGTTTTGATAATTCAAATAATAGGCATGTTCCCAAACATCAAGTCCCAAGATAGGATATCCTTCACATCCTGTATCTGGCATAAGCGGGTTATCTTGGTTAGGGGTTGAACAAATCTCCAGTTTTCCGCCTTTATGGACGCATAACCAGGCCCATCCAGAACCAAATCGCGTACCCGCAGATGCACTGAATTTTTCTTTAAATCCTTCAAAAGAACCAAAAGCATCATCTATTGCAGAAGCCAAATTCCCGGTAGGCTCTCCACCCCCATCGCCGGACATTATTTCCCAGAAAAGTGAGTGGTTAAAAAACCCACCACCATTGTTTCGAACGGCACCGTTGGACATATCCAATGCTGTCAAAATTTCTTCAATGCCCTTTCCTTCAAGCTCAGTACCTGCAATGGCGCCATTTAGCTTTGTAGTGTAGCCATTGTGGTGTTTGGTGTGATGAATTTCCATGGTGCGCGCATCAATGTGTGGTTCCAAAGCATCATAGCCGTAAGGTAAATTAGGTAGTTCAAAAGCCATTTTATGTCGTTTTTAAGTTATTAATTGCGTCTTGTAAAAATACGGTTTTATCACGTATTTCATGGTATTACATCATTAAGTTCAAAAGGGTAATCCGTAATTTGCAGAAAAAACTTTTGAAGCACTCCAATTTTGTCATTTACAACGCATCCGCAGGTTCTGGCAAAACGTACACCTTGACCAAAAGATATTTGTTGCTGCTTCTTTCTGGAAACGCTCCCTCTCGATTTAGACGGATTTTGGCCATCACATTTACCAATAAAGCTGTCGGCGAAATGAAGTCGCGAATATTGGACAGCCTGTATGTGTTTTCCCAACCGCAAATTTTAGACCAGCCCGAGCCTCTTTTTCAGGCACTTTGCGATGAGGCCGACCTAAATCCCGCACAACTACAGAAAAAGTGTGGCTTGATCCTAAAACAGATTTTGCACAACTATGCTTTTTTTGAGGTCTCCACAATTGACAGATTCAACCACAAAATCCTTAAAACCTTCGCCAGGGACCTTCAACTTTCCCAGAACTTTGAAGTAGAACTCGACGTGGATTCACTTTTGGAACGAGCAGTTTCCAACTTGTTGGAACGAACAGGGGAAAATCCTTATTTGACCGATGCGCTACTTGATTTTTCCTTGGAAAAAATTGAAGATGACAAAAGCTGGAATATTGCGCACGACCTTGTGGAAAGCGGCAAATTATTGTTTCAAGAGAACCATGCAGAATACTTAAAGGGTTTTGAAGGGCAAGGTATACCGGATTTTAAGCATGCCCAGAAAACAATACAAGTGAAAATAAAGGTCCTGGAAAAAAAAGCGTTGTCTTTATCCCAATCAACTTTAAAAGAACTTGCGGACAGGGGGTTTGTCCCAGAAGACTTTCCCAGACAGACGCTTCCGAACCATCTTAAAAAAATACTTGGGAAAGAATACACTATAAAAGTCTTGTACAGCAATAAGTTGGAAGAAAATCTGAAAGAGGGGAAAGTGCTTAAATCCAATGACAAAAGAAATACTTCTGAACTCTCAGCTTACATCCTAGGTCAGTTTACCACTTTAAAAAGGCTAGTATACGAAAGGGCCTATCTTAAAAACGTATACAACAACCTGGCGCCCATGACCGTATTGAATGAAATCTCAAAAGAGATCAAAAAGTTGGAAGAGGAAGAGGATATTATTCCAATATCCGCATTGAACCAATTGATTTCCAAAGAAATTAAAGATCAGCCCGTACCTTTTATCTATGAACGCCTTGGGGAAAAATACCGCCATTATTTTGTTGATGAATTCCAGGATACTTCGCGGCTACAATGGGAAAATTTAATACCATTGGTCTCAAACGCACTGCAAAGTGAGGACGAAAGGGGGGAAACCGGTTCCCTATTTCTGGTCGGCGATATTAAGCAGGCCATTTACCGTTGGCGAGGAGGAAGTTCAGAGCAGTTTTTGAATTTGCTAAATCAGAGTGAAAAACCCTTCATCGCAAAGCCAAAAATTGAAAATTTGGAGACAAACTGGCGTAGTTTTTCTGAAATTATCACATTTAACAATGCCTTTTTCTCTTACGCCTCTCAATTTTTGAGGGATTCCTCATATAGGACACTCTTTCAAAATAGCTGTATCCAAAAGACAAATAGTTCTATTGGCGGATATGTTAAAATCAAATTTATAGATGGTTCAAAGGGTGATCGGGACGAACTCTATTGTCGAAATGTATTGGACACCATAACCCAACTAACTGAGCAAAAATATCGCTATACGGATATCTGTATTTTGGTAAGGGACAATACAAAGGGAGGAATACTTGCCAACTTTCTTTCAGAGCACCGTATCCCCATTATTTCTTCGGACTCCCTGTTGCTAGCGCAAAATACCTCGGTAAATTTTCTTATTTCCCTTTTAAAGCTGCTTGAAAATTCCGAGGATAAGCTGAGCGGCTTCGAGATATTATCCTTTTTGGCAAACCAGACGCAGGTTGAAAACAAACATGATTTTATCGCCGCACATCTCAACGATACATTTCATTTTCTCCAGGAAGAATTCAACTTTAATTCACATGAGATGGTCCATAGGCCGGTTTCTGAAATTCTAGAAGACGCTATTGTCAAATTCAAGCTTTATCAAGAATCCCAGGCTTATCTTACCTTTCTGATGGACGAAGTTCTGGTCGTTGAAAGTAAACAAGGTTCTGGAATCATGTTCTTTTTGGAACATTGGGCGCAAAAAAAGACACTGCTTTCCATTACAGCGCCAGAAGCGATCGATGCGGTAAAAATAATGACCATCCACAAAGCAAAAGGTCTCGAATTTCCAATTGTATTGTTTCCCTACGCCGACTCCGTTATCAATGACAAAAGAAAGAAAAAGAAAATCTGGGTACGGTCCAATACTTTGGAGGACCATTTTGGTGCGAGTGCCTTACTGCTTAACAGTACCTCAGAGATGGAGGAGTATGCTCCAGAGGCAAAAAATGCCTATTTAGAAGAAGAACGAAAAACCCAAATGGATGCACTCAACATCCTCTACGTGGCATTGACCCGAGCCGAGAGAGGCTTATATATTTTTACAGAAAAGACAAAACCGAAAGGCAGTCTGGAAAATGCGAATTCCTATGCCGAATTGTTCTATTTATATTTAACCGAAAAATCCCTTTTAAATGTCACGTTGGATGAATATGCATTTGGTCAACTCCCCAAGCCTCAGAAACCGGGAATGGCTCAGCAAAATAATCTAAATACCGTTCAATATACGGTTAGACCCTCTCTTGTTAACCCTTTTAGGATATCTACCAAACAGGGGCAGCTTTGGGGAACCGGTGCCGGAAAGGCTATTGAAATAGGAAATCTAATACATTTTGTTTTGGCACAAATTGATTTTGTGGACAATGCACCCAAAGTTATACATGAACTGGAATCTGATGGTATCTTTGAAGGGTATGAAACGGAATCCATTGTTAGACACGTTTTTGAAACTTTGAAACATCCCCTACTTCAAGAATATTTTACCGAAAAGTATACCATATATAATGAACGGGAAATTTTGACAAGGAACGAGAATCTAAGACCGGACCGAGTAGCAGTTCTTGGGGAAGAAGCGATTATAATCGATTTTAAAACGGGGGAGCCCCGTACCAAACATAAGTCCCAGCTACTTCAATACGAAGAGGCATTGAAGGATATGGGATTTTCAATTAAGAACAGTATTATTGTATATATAGGAGAGGAAATTCGACCCCTTTACTTGTAATAAACAAAACACCATGTACGGAAAAATCAAAACCCATCTGAACGAAGAACTGGCATCCATCAAAGAGGCTGGATTGTTTAAGAAAGAACGTATTATTACATCACCACAAGATGCGGTAATCACCATTTCCTCAGGACAGGAAGTCATCAATTTTTGTGCAAACAATTACCTGGGGCTGTCTTCTCATCCAGAAGTGATAAAAGCTGCAAAAGATACTTTGGATTCCCATGGCTTTGGAATGTCTTCGGTCAGGTTCATTTGTGGCACGCAAGATATCCATAAAGAACTGGAACGGGAGATTGCCCATTTTTACAGTACGGAAGATACCATATTATATGCAGCGGCCTTTGATGCCAATGGCGGAGTCTTCGAACCACTGCTCACGGCAGAAGATGCCATCATATCAGATGCGCTCAACCACGCTTCCATTATTGATGGGGTCCGTTTGTGCAAAGCCAAGCGATACCGCTATGCCAACAATGATATGGCAGATTTGGAGAAACAACTTAAACAAAGTATCGAAGATGGTACACGGTTCAGGATTATTGTGACCGATGGTGTTTTCTCAATGGATGGATCATTGGCACCACTGGATAAAATTTGCGATCTCGCCGATGCGTATGATGCTTTGGTAATGATCGATGAATGCCACTCCGCCGGATTTATAGGGCCTACGGGAAGAGGGACCCTGGAGGAAAAAGGCGTGCTGGGCCGAATCGATATTATTACCGGAACCTTGGGCAAAGCTTTGGGAGGTGCCATGGGGGGCTACACCACGGGTAAAAAGGAAATAATTGAAATTTTACGCCAGCGGTCCAGACCTTATCTTTTCTCAAACTCTCTGGCACCTGCTATTGTGGGGGCTTCCATAAAAGTATTCCAATTACTGGGACAAGATACCTCCCTCATGGAGCAATTGAACAGCAATACGCGATACTTTAAAAATGGCCTGAAGAATGCAGGTTTTGATATCATTGATGGAGATTCCGCAATTGTTCCCGTTATGTTGTATGATGCCAAACTATCCCAGCAAATGGCAGATTTATTGTTGGAAGAAGGAATTTATGTGATAGGTTTCTTCTATCCCGTTGTTCCAAAAGGAAAAGCAAGGATACGGGTACAGTTATCCGCCGCCCACAAAAAAGAACATTTGGACAAAGCAATCGAAGCCTTTATTAAAGTTGGACAACAGCTAAATATCGTTTAACGGTTAAATTTCATCTATATATTGCGTTAAAAAAAAAGAAAAATTGATTTTGTTAATAGTTTTTAACAACTTACATTTGCAGCTGATAAACACTTAAACTTAAAATTTTGAACATGAAACATCTTAGCAAATTATTGGTTGTTGCCCTCGTATTTATTGGGTTCAACAACATCCAAGCGCAAGACGAGAATAATCCATGGCAAATTGGTTTCGGAATCAACGCGGTCGACGTTTATCCTACTAACGACGAAGAGGCTTTGACCAATTTTGGTTTTCAAGCTGGCGGTCTATTCGATGAGTACTTTAATGCCAACGACCACTGGAACATCTTGCCCTCGGTTTCTTATGTCTCTGTGTCCCGTTACATTGGTGATGGTTTTTCTGCTGGAGTCAGAGGTTCTTTAAATAGAATAGAGAATTTAGGAGATGTTGCAGTTGATGATTTGTCGTTATATTCTATTGATGGTACCATTAAATATAATATCCTAAAAAACACAACTATCGATCCTTTTGCTGAAATCGGTGGTGGTTATACATGGATTGATGAAATTGGAGCTGGTACTGTTAATGGTGGTATTGGTGTGAATGTATGGTTCAGTGATAACATTGGTGTCATGCTTCAAACCCAATACAAGCATGTTTTCGAAGATAATATACCAAGGCACTTCCAACATTTGGCAGGTGTAAACATAAGATTTGGTGGAACGGATACGGACGGTGATGGCATCTACGACAGAGATGATGCTTGTCCAGAAGTTGCAGGTCTTCCTGAGTTTAATGGCTGTCCTGATTCTGATGGTGATGGTATCGAAGATGGAAAAGATAGCTGTCCTAATGAAGCGGGTTCCAAAGAAATGAATGGTTGCCCCGATGCAGATGGTGATGGTATCGCAGATAAAGACGATGCTTGTCCGAACGAAGCGGGTCTTGCAGCTCTTGCTGGATGTCCTGATGCAGATGGTGATGGTGTAGCTGATAAAGATGACGGATGTCCGAACGAAGCAGGCCCTGCTGAGAACAAAGGATGCCCATGGCCAGATAGAGACGGTGATAGTGTTTTGGATAAGGACGATCAATGTCCTGATGTAGCGGGAACTGTGGCAAACAACGGTTGTCCAGAAGTTACTGAAGAAGTTCAAAAGCAATTGAACGATTACGCTAGAACTATTTTGTTCGATACTGGAAAATCTTCCATCAAAGCGGAATCCACCACAGTAATGGTTGATATTATCCAAATTTTGAACGAGTATCCAAATGCTAAGTTTACCGTTGAAGGCCATACAGACAGCGTTGGTAGTGCCAAAACGAACCAAAGACTTTCTGAGTCACGTGCCAATTCGGTTAGAGATTTCTTAGTGGATAAAGGAATCGGTGCAGATAGGTTGACAGCCATAGGTTATGGTGAAGACAAGCCAATCGCCACCAATAACACAAGAAGTGGTAGAGCTCAAAACAGAAGGGTTGAAATCAACCTTATCAAATAAGAAATAAAAGCTAATTATAAAAAAAGGTCCGGCAATTGCCGGGCCTTTTTTATTTTTAGAAGATGCGGTCCTTTATAAAATATGTACTCCAAGACCTTGTAAAAGATGGATATTCAATTCAAAATTGTACTTATATCCTACCCAGCAAACGCTCAGGTGTTTTTTTAAAACATCATTTGGGAGAAACCCTGAACGGTACAATTTTCGCTCCTAAAATTATTTCCATTGAAGAATTCGTTGGAGAAATCTCAGGCTTAAAAAAAGCTACAACACTTGAGCTTCTTCTGGACCTTTTTGAATCTTATAATGAAACCTCTATCAGCAAAAAAGATGATTTTGTTTCTTTTTTGAACTGGGCACCAACCCTCTTACAAGACTTCAATGAAATTGACCGTTACCTTTTACCCGCCAATGAAATTCTGAATTATCTAAAAGCCGTCAAAGAACTTAACCACTGGTCTTTACAATCGAAAAAAACTTCATTGGTAAAAAACTATCTCGAGTTTTGGGGAAATATCGAAATGCTATATAATAACTTCACCAAAAGACTTACCGAGACCAATCGGGCGCATCAAGGCCTTATCTATAGGTATGCTGCAGAGAACATTGTTAAATACGCAAGTGAAAGAGTAAAGACACCCATAATATTTATTGGTTTCAATGCTTTAAATACGGCAGAATCAAAGATTGTTCAATATCTCTTGGAAAATTCATCCTGTGAAGTCTATTGGGATATTGACCAACATTTTTTACAAGACCCAGTTCATGATGCAGGTCTCTTTATAAGACGATATCTTAAAGAATGGCGCTACTATCAAAATAACTTGCCTAAAGGGGTTCACGAGGAGTTTTTGGCTCCAAAACGAATAAATATCATAGGGGTCCCAAAAAATATTTCCCAAACGAAATATGTCGGAAGTATTTTAGAAAATCTTAAAACTTCCCAAGACAAACCAATGAATGCTGCCCTAGTCCTATGCGACGAATCCCTATTAATGCCCATGACCCGAGCAATTCCAGAAAATCAAGAAGATGTTAATATTACTATGGGATTATCCCTTAAGACCACACTGTTAGCTTCTTTATTCACTGCATTGTTCCAACTGCACAAAGGAAAGACAAAAGGCGGATGGTTCTACAAAGATGTTCTTCTATTTCTTTCCAATCCGTATACAAAAAGGTTGAGCGGCCCGTCTTCTCTTCCATTTCAACTTGTAAAGTTCATAAGAGCAGAGAATATCATTTACTTGACTGATAAACATCTTGCCGAATTCCTGGACAAATACCCTTTGGATTTCAACATATTTCCCCAAAATGTTTCCACACCCCAGGAAATGAATGCTTTTTTTATTTCCATTATACTTCGACTAAAAGCATTTTTCCAAAAAGAAGGAAATGCCTTGGAACTTGAGTACCTCTATGCGTTTTTTACCCTGTTCAACACACTTGAAAAAACACTTCAAAATGCTAATTACATAGAGAACATTGAAACCTTACATGCTTTTTACAAACAGATGGTAACCACAGAAAGTCTTGATTTCTTGGGGTCGCCAATTAACGGTTTACAAGTGATGGGCATGTTGGAAAGTAGAACCTTGGATTTTGAAACTGTGGTTATGACTTCTTTGAATGAAGGAATCTTGCCATCAGGGAAAAGTAATTCCTCTTTTATTCCTTTTGATGTGAAACGGGATTATGGCCTACCTACCTACAAAGAAAAAGATGCGATATATACTTATCATTTCTATCGTCTTATCCAAAGAGCAAAAAACATATATCTCACTTACAATACGGAACCGGATGTTCTTGAAGGTGGTGAACGAAGCAGGCTCGTTTCTCAACTCCTTACAGATAACAGACTGAATCACATGGTGAGTCATACCATAGCGTCCCCTGATGTTAAACTAATGCCCCAGTATCCAGAGGAGATCAAAAAAACACCCTTGTTGATTTCCGAACTTCATAAATTGGCCTTAAGCGGATTTTCGCCAACATCCTTAAGCAACTACATTAGGAACCCACTGGAATTCTATCAGAAGAACGTTTTGCGTCTAGAAGAAGTCAACAGTGTCCAAGATGGGATAGCTGCAAATACCTTTGGAACCATCTTACATGATACGCTTTTTACCCTTTACCAACCATTTTTAGGACATTTGCTGACCTTGGAAAGCATAAAATCCATGTCCAAAAACCTAAACCACATCCTTTCACAAATTTTTGATAGACACCTCCCTAACAAAAACATAACTAAAGGGCGATACCTTTTGATATTTCATGTTATTAAAAAATATGTGGAGAATTTTATCCAAATGGAATCCAAACTTGTACAAGGGCATCAAATTAAGTTGTTGTACCTAGAAGAACGATTTGAGACCATCTTGAACTTTGAAGAATTATCTTATCCCATAAAACTTAAAGGATTTATCGACAGAATTGACGAATATGACGGTACCTTACGAATAATCGACTACAAGACTGGACTTACTGAACCTTCCCACGTAAAAATAAGAGAATGGGAAGAGCTAATTTCCAAAGAGTCGAAAACTAAAGCTTTTCAACTGTTGTGTTATGCTTTTCTTTTATCCAAAAAACAACGCTTCCCCAAAGCAATTGCAGGAATTTACGCGATAAAAAATCTGAAGCACGGTCTTATTACTTTTTCCATAAATAAAGAAAATACGGTCAATGCGGATATGATAACCAATTTTGAAGGACAACTGCGCAAGTTGCTCCTCGAAATCTACGATCAGAAGATTCCCTTCACTGAAAGTGAATAGATGTTTTACTTTAGGTCTGGCCTGGTTGGTCTAACCTCTATTTTACTGGGCAACGTCCTAGGGTGCATTTCCAACAAATCAACTACAATTTGACCGATATCTTCGGATTGTATTTTCCAAGCGTCCTTTTGGGAAGGTTCATTGTTATTGAAATAAGTCGCGACCGAACCGGGCATTATGGTACTCACTTTAATATTGTGTTTCCTTAGATCTAACATAGCTGCTTGCGTAAATCCAACCAATCCAAATTTTGTTGCGTTGTATCCAGCGCCCTGCGCAAAAAAATTAGTCCCGGCCAAACTTGCCAAGGTAATATAATAACCTTCCGACGCTTTTAAAGCTTCCACTGAGGCCTTTAGGGTATAAAAAGCACCGGTAAGATTCGTGTTTATCATCTGATTCCATTGCTCCAACTCCATGGTATCAACAGGGGCAAAATGCCCTACTCCGGCATTGGCCAAAACAACATCCAACCGACCCCATTTCTCTTGAATGGCCTTAACCGCATCAATTTCATTTTCATAAATCGATACGTCCGAACGTAGTGCCAGAACCTGCTCCGAATCATTCAAATCCTGCGTCGCCAATGCCAAACTCTCAGAATTTCGTCCACTTATAGCCACTTTCATGCCTTTTGCCAACAACGCCTTTGCCACACCCAATCCAATGCCTTTTGATCCTCCCGTGATATAGGCTACTTTTCCGTTTAAATCCATCATACTTACCTTAAAAAATGAACAAAAAAACCACCAGAATGGTGGTCTAGTGGAGAATACCGGATTCGAACCGGTGGCCTCTTGCCTGCCAGGCAAGCGCTCTAGCCAACTGAGCTAATCCCCCAAAGCGAAGGCAAAGGAAGCATATTTTGGGAAAGTTTCAAAATATGATTCCTGGTCTCAATCCTTTTTAACGCTTAATATCAACACAGGGATGGGCACAAAAAACTCCGACTTCAAAATCGTGTTCTTTTCCCATAGTTTTTTAAAGAATCCTCGCTTCCTTCTAAAAACACAGATCATATCCGGCTGTATGTTCTGAAAATATTCCAAAACCCCTAGATAGGTCGTGGCATTTTCAGAAATGATGAGTTGTTTGCTCAAATCCAAAAGTGCTGTGTTCACTTTGAGATCATCTTCCGAATATCCCGGTCTTTTTACCAAGAGTAAGTTGATGTCCGATCGAAACTTATCCTTTATCGAAACCAGGGGATTCAGGACCCGGGTGCGTTTCAAAATACCAGAACCAAAAGCGGTCATAATATTCTGGATAGGCTTGAATTTTGTTCCCTTAGGGATAATCAAGGTTGGAATATCCGTTTGTTTCACAATTCTTCCAGAAGTATTTCCCAAATACAGCTCCTCTTTAATTTCATTGCTTCTCGGAGCAATAATAATCAAATCGATGCCCAATTCTTTATTAATCTGGTTGAGACCGTCAATAATATCCCCGTTATACGTAGTAATTTTAATTTCAACTTGGTTAGTATCTACACTGGCAATGATTTCCTTTATCTGCTCTTTACTGCTTTTCGCTATTTTTTCCTCAATATTGGCCAAGCTTCCAGAAGCAGTAGAAACAGAAAAAACGTCCATTACAAAAACCTGTGCACCAAAATTCGAAGCAAAGTCGATGGCGTACTGAAGGGTGTTGGAAGCGTTCGGAGAGGTTCCTATGGGTACCAGTATATTATTCATGGCTTGGCGGTTGCGATTATACCTTAAATTTACAACTTAATTGAACTGAATCGATGATACGACATGCAAAGTTAGCTGAAATTGAGGATATACTTAAAATCACCAGGGCTTGTGCCCGCAAAATGGTGGACAATGGCATTTATCAATGGAACGAACACTATCCTACAAAAGCAGCTTTTCTTCACGACCTGGATAGGAAGGAACTTTACGTAAAAGAACATGCAGGTGCTGTGATTGGGGCCATCGTCATATCAACACACATGGATGAAGAATACATTCCCATAAAATGGTTGACCCCAAATGGAAACAACACTTATATCCATCGGGTCTGTATTCATCCCGAATTTCAGGGAAAAGGGTTCGCCCAAGCCATGATGGATTTTGCTGAAGATCATTCAAGGTCCAATAATTTTGGTTCCGTTCGATTAGATACTTTTTCCCAGAACAAACGAAATCAAAGATTTTATGAACAAAGGGGGTATCAAAAACTAGGAGATATTTTTTTTCCAAAGCAAAGTGAACATCCATTTCACTGTTACGAACTAGTCTTCTAAAAACAGATTCCCATTTGAAAACCACCATCAATTTTAAGACCATAAACCAATTGGCGGTGCCTGCCACCATTTCAGGTATTGCCGAACCCTTGCTTTCGATAACGGATACGGCCATTGTGGGGAATATTCCAGTGGATGGTCTGGAAGCATTGGCCGCTGCCGGAATTGTAGGTTCCTTTTTGTCCATGCTTATTTGGGTCCTGGGCCAGACCCGTAGTTCCATTTCTGCGATAATATCCCAGTACTTGGGTGCAGGAAAGCTAAAGGAAGTTGAAAATTTACCCGCACAGGCTATCTTTTTCAACGTTTCCCTAAGCATTGTCATTTTAGTGTCCACGGTTTTCTTTATTGAAGATATTTTCCGGCTTTTTGAGGCGAAAGGAAGAATCCTTGAGCTTTGTGTTTCCTACTATTCCATCCGGGTTTGGGGTTTCCCTTTGACGCTTTTCACTTTTGCCATCTTTGGTATCTTTAGGGGATTGCAGAATACCTATTACCCCATGATCATTGCCCTTATTGGCGCGGTATTGAACGTAATCCTTGATTTTATCCTGGTATATGGTATTGAAGGATTCCTTCCCGCTATGTACCTGGAAGGTGCTGCATGGGCCAGCCTTATTTCACAAGCCGTTATGGCTTTATTGGTTTTCGTAATGCTCCTTAAAAAAACCAATATTCGAATGCGCTTGGTCTTTCCTCTCAACAAAGAGATTAAACGTTTGATCATTATGAGCCTCAACTTATTTGTTCGCGCATTGGCTTTGAACGCTGCTTTGATAATCGCGGTAAGGGAAGCCACTGCTTTGGGAGACAAATTCATAGGGGCCCACACCATCGCCATTAACCTTTGGTTGTTCGCTGCTTTTTTTATTGATGGGTACGGTGCTGCTGGAAATAGTATGGGTGGAAAACTATTGGGAGCGCAAGACTATGACGGTCTTTGGAAACTAGCCAGGAAAATCGTTCAATACGGTTTGGTGGTGAGCGTGGTCATCATGTTGACCGGATTTGTGTTTTACCATCCTATTGGTAGGTTGTTCTCTAATGAAGAAATTGTTTTGGAAACCTTTTACAGCATTTTTTATATAATGATTCTGGGCTTGCCAATGAATACGCTCGCTTTTGTTTATGATGGACTTTTTAAAGGCTTGGGTGAAATGAAATATTTGAGAAATGTCCTCCTATCAGCTACTTTCCTGGGGTTCATTCCCGCCTTATATCTTGGAAAATATCTGGGTTGGGGCTTTTATGCCATCTGGATTGCCTTTGTGGTGTGGATGTTGATTCGGGGACTGGCCTTGGTATGGAAATTCAGAAGAAAATTCAGGCCAATGGTCCAAAACCTGTAATTTAGTCCCTGAAAATTTAGAATAACATTATGCCAACAGCAAGAGCGAACGGTAGTCTGTACACTGCAATTCAAAACCGAATTGCTACTGTGGAGTTTGGGCATCCTGCAAGCAATTCATTCACTTCGGAACTTTTGGAACGATTGACCAAAGAATTACTGAAACTAAGCACAAACGGAGATGTGTCCGTTATCGTGTTAAAGTCCGAAGGTGAACGTGCTTTTTGTGCGGGAGCCTCTTTTGATGAATTGGTGGCCATTTCCAATTTGGATGAAGGAAAAACGTTTTTCAGCGGCTTCGCCAATGTTATCAATGCCATGCGGACCTGTGGAAAATTGATTTTGGGACGCGTACAGGGCAAAACGGTCGGTGGAGGTGTTGGTCTCGCCGCTGCTTGTGATTATGTCTATGCCACTGAAGCGGCCGCGATAAAACTTTCTGAGGTTTCCATAGGCATTGCCCCATTGGTCATCGCCCCAGCTGTGGAACGAAAAATTGGCAAATCCGGTCTGGCCCAACTCGCACTCAATCCAACAGAATGGCAAAATGCATATTGGGCCATGGAGAACGGCCTTTTTTCCAAAGTTTTCGATTCTGTTTCGGAAATGGACCGAGCGTTGGATGTACATGCAACGAAATTGGCTTCGTTCAACCCTGAAGCGCTTGCAGAAATGAAACGAATTCTTTGGGAAGGGACGGAACACTGGGGGCAACTGCTCATAGAAAGGGCTTCGGCTTCCGGCAAACTTTCCCTTTCCTCAGAAACCAAGAAAACCTTGTCAAAATTTAAAAAATAATCCATGGATATCCTGAATTTTCTAAATAGCGATATCGTTTTTCCCATTGTGGCCTTTTTAGTGATCGTAGTGTATCTCATTACGCGTATCCGAAACAGAAGAAGGTTCAAAAGGTAGATGGATGAGTAAAAACAAGTCTTCTATGTGGATTTTACTTTATGGTTTTTTCTTCGCTTTGGGTTGTGTCCTAATGTATTTGGCCTATCAGCAGCAGCAAAAAACCGAACTGCTACTGGAAAAAGGAGTTCGTACTACAGCACGCGTCACCGAATATCTAACATCTTCTGGGAAAGATGGAACTACCTACGCTCCAATTTTGGAATTTCAAGACAGACAAAAAAATAAGCATACCTACACCAGCCCTATTTATTCGCGCCCTCCAGCCTATGACATTGGAGAAAAAGTGAAGATAGTATACAATCCCAAGAACAAATCCCAAGTAAAGACTATTTCTTTTTGGGGTCTATATCGGGGTATGGTCATTTTGGCCATGGTAGCCTCACCTCTATTGATTATTGGTGGGTGTTATTTATGGTATATGTACTTTTAGCGCCTTAACCTTATCTTTATTGCATGAAGAAGCTCCTGCTGTCCAAAGGCAAAAAAGTGTACTTCGCCAGTGACAACCACTTAGGTGCTCCTACCTTAAAAGCCAGTCTGCCGCGCGAAAAGAAGTTTGTAGCCTGGTTGGACTCCATAAAGGAAGATGCCGAGGTTATTTTTCTTTTGGGAGACCTTTTTGATTTTTGGTTCGAGTACAAAACGGTGGTTCCCAAAGGATTTACTCGGACTCTTGGGAAATTGGCAGAATTGACCGATGCGGGCATCTCTATTTTCTATTTTGTAGGCAATCATGATCTATGGATGAACGGTTATTTTGAAGAAGAACTCAACATTCCCGTCTATCACAAACCGCAGCAGTATCGCATAAAGGACACCTCATTTTTTATTGGGCACGGTGATGGTTTGGGCCCTCATGATAAAGGATTTAAACGCATGAAAAAAGTTTTTACCAATCCTGTGGCACAATGGTTTTTCAGATGGCTTCACCCTGATTGGGGCGTTCGCTTGGCACAGCATCTTTCTGTAAACAATAGAATTATCTCAGGAGAGGCAGATGCCAAATTTTTGGGAGAGGACAAGGAATGGCTCGTCCAATATGCCAAACGAAAGTTGGAAAAACAACATTATGATCATTTTATTTTCGGGCATAGGCACCTCCCCTTGGAGATAAAGTTAAACGAGAATTCTACGTATACGAATCTTGGGGATTGGATAAGCTATTTTACCTATGCTGAATTTGATGGGGAAAAATTAACATTGGAAAAGTATACATCCTGATTTTCTTGGGTCGTTTCGAAATGAGATGCAAAGCATCGATTGAGAAATCTAATTCTTATCAGTAGACCCTTTATTAGATTTCTCAGTCGTAAACCCCCTCGAAATGACATTTAGCTAAACCTCATTCTCCTGCTCCTCCACATCTTTCGATAAGTCCAGTCTTCTGAAACTTGGGGAGACTAAACCTGTAATTCCCGTAGTGAGCAAGGTCATACATCCACCAAAAACCACTGCAGGTACAGTTCCCAATAATTTAGCGGCCAGCCCACTTTCAAAAGCACCCAGCTCATTGGACGAACCTACAAAGATAGAATTCACTGAGGCAACCCTGCCCCGCATATTATCTGGTGTTTTAAGTTGCAAGATGGTCTGACGGATAATCATGGACACCCCATCCACTGCCCCGCTCAGAAACAAAGCGGCTACAGAAACCCAGAAAATCTTGGATATACCGAAGACAATAATACAGACGCCAAATCCAAAAACGGCCCATAACAACTTTTTGCCCGCTTTTTTATGCAGTGGGAATCTCGTAGAGCCTAACATGGTAATGGATGCACCTACTGCCGGTGCGGCGCGCAATATCCCAAAACCTTCAGACCCTACCTGCAAAATATCCTGCGCATAAATGGGCAGGAGCGCGACTGCGCCACCAAACAGAACCGCAATCATATCCAAGGTCAAAGCTCCAAAAATCGCAGTGCTGTTGAACACAAACTTTAGTCCATCTTTTAAGCTTTGTAGAATAGGCTCTCCAATTTTTGGATTGAGAATGGGTTTTTTGGGAATCTGGAACAAGAACAAAAGTGCCATTAAAGAGAACCCAAAAATAACACACATCGACCAATGGACTCCAATCCAACTTATCGAAAATCCTGCGAAAGCAGGTCCCAGCACAGAGGCAAGTTGCCAAGTGGAACTGCTCCAAGTAGCGGCATTGGGATATATTTTTTTAGGAACAATGAGCGCAATCAAAGAAAAAATAGTAGGCCCAAGAAAGGCCCTTACCAAACCCCCTAGAAAAACCAAGCCATAAATCGTGTATAAAATAGTCTTAGTGGACAAGGATTTTTCAAAATCCGGATTACTTAAGAAAAAAAGTCCCAAACTTACTACCGAAAACCCAAGAATGCATTTGACCAACAGATTGCGCTTTTCCGATTGGTCCACGATATGACCGGCGAAAAGTGCCGTTGAAACTGCTGGAATGATTTCCATAAGTCCAATTATTCCCAAGGATAAAGGGTCTTTGGTCAGCGAATACACTTGCCACTCAATTACAATAAACTGCATGGACCAGGCAAACACCATGGCAAATCGGACCAGTAAAAAAATATTGAACTCCTTATAGCGAAGTGCAGCGTATGGATCCATTACGTTTATCGAATATCCCTAAGTTTGAGCTGCAAGCTAACATTTCCATTCCATTCATTCTCTTCCAGGGAAAAAACAATATCAAATAGAGCATTATTTGTGACTTTATCCTTGCAATGCCCCAAATTAAACCCAATCGCCGAAATAGGTATGGAACCCTCTTGTTTCACAGAAACTTTTAGGTGTTTATTGTCTTCACCAACACCCCTTCCGTAGCCCGTATCTTTCACTTGGGAGGTCATGAACACGGGGGTCATATTTCCTGGTCCGAACGGAGCAAACTGCTTTATTATTCGAAATATTTTGGGTGTGATCCGCTTCAGTTCAATTTTAGCATCAACGGAAATCTCAGGTTCCAAAAGTGTTGTGTCGATGGTTGAAGACACCACCGCTTCAAACTGCTGTTTAAAATGTTCGTATTGTTCTTCCAACAAGGTCAGGCCAGCGGCATATTTATGACCGCCAAATTGTTCCAGGGTATCGGAACAGGCCTCCAGCGCATTGTATACATCAAAACCTTTCACGGAACGGGCGGAGGCGGCCAGCTTGTCTCCACTTTTTGTAAAAACCAATGTGGGCCGATAATACGTTTCCGTAAGGCGCGATGCCACGATACCGATTACCCCTTTATGCCAATTTTTCTTGTAGACCACTGACGTAAATCGGTCTTCCTCTTGATTTTCCCTGATTTGAAGTAAGGCTTCTTCTGTAATCACTTGGTCCAGTTGTCTTCGGTCTGCATTGAACCGCTCTATTTCTTGCGCCCATGTCCTCGCCATTTCCAAATCCGCTTCCACCAATAATTGCACAGCATATTCCCCGTGTTTCATACGCCCAGCGGCATTGATACGAGGCGCAATGATAAAAACGACATCAGATATGCTCAGGGTTTTCTTTTTCAAGGGCTCTATTATGGCTTTAAATCCAGCTCTGGGTGCCGAGTTGATGACCTGCAATCCATAGTACGCGAGAACGCGATTTTCCCCTGTCATCGGCACAATATCCGCAGCAATGGCCGTGGCCACCAAATCCAAATAGGGTTGTAACTCTTGGATATTCTTTCCTCTTCGTTCAGCTAAGGCTTGAATCAATTTAAAACCAACTCCACAACCGCACAATTCTTTATAGGGATACTCACAATCTTCTCGTTTTGGGTCCAAAACGGCCACAGCCTCGGGTAAAACGTCACCTGGTCGGTGATGGTCGCATATTATGAAATCAATATCTTTTTCTTGGGCGTAGGCGACCTGTTCAATAGCTTTTATACCACAATCTAAAGCAATAATTAAAGAAAAACCGTTGTCCTCTGCAAAATCGATGCCTTGATAAGAGATTCCGTAACCTTCAATGTATCGGTCTGGGATATAGGTAGCAACGTTGGAATACACTTCTTTGAGATAGGATGACATTAAGGCTACCGCACTGGTCCCATCTACATCATAATCACCGTACACCAAAATATTTTCACCCTTGGTTATTGCCCTTTCAATGCGCGATACGGCTTCGTCCATATCTTTCATCAGAAAAGGAGCATGGAGATGGTCCAAACTGGGCCTGAAGAATTTTTTGGCTTCGTCATAACTTGTGATTCCCCTTTGCAACAAAAGATGAGCAATTAATTTATCCACTTTAAGGGATTCGGATAGGGTATGGATTTGTTCGGGTGAGGGAGTTGGTTTTAAGGTCCAGCGCATAGTCAATTTTGATTTGGGCAAGCGTCAGTTCGAGTATTTCCGAAGTGCTCTGCACGAAGGAAATGTATCGAGAACAAATTATTTAAATTTCTTTTTTGATAGATTGGGCAATGCTTCATAGGTCTTATTAATCAAGGCTTCTTTTTTAACTCTTGACCACTTCTTGATTTGTTTCTCTTTTTCTATCGCTAAACCAATGTTGGTAAATTCAACATAGAAAACCAAGACCACGGGCCTTCTAAAAAAAGTATAGCTTTTTCTGTGTTTTCCTTCCTGATGTTCTTGTACTCGTTTCTCAAGATTAGAGGTCACTCCTGTATAGTAGGTGTTGTCAGAACATCTCAGCATATAGACATAAGACTTTTTCATATTAATTGTAAACACTTCTCGATACAATTCTGACTCGGTCAGAACCACTCGAAGTGACGTTAACTTATGTAAGGCTGAAAAGTATATCTAAATGTAAGGTATTTCTTGAACTTAAGCTTGAACTTTGTTTGAGTTTCAACTTCAAACCTCAACCTCCTCGTGATGAAAAAATGTCTTGATCTCCAGCTCCGCAAACCGTCGGAACATTTCCATCACCCCGCAATATTTTTCAACGGACAGGTCAACGGCTTTTTGCAATTTGTCTTCATTCAAATTGTTTCCATAAAAGTGATACTCCATCACCACTGAATCGTAATATTTAGGATGTTCTTCCGTAAGATGGGCAATGGTCTCCATGTGAAAATCATCTACCTCCAGCTTCATTTTTTTAATAAGCGAAGCCACATCCAAACCTGAGCAGCCCGCCAAAGAAGAAAGCATAAGCGCTTTGGGCCGTAATCCTTCTCCTGCCCCCTCATTTTCCGGGCCAGCATCAATTTTAAGGGAAAGTCCCGAAGGATTGTTGCTTTCAAAAGCCATTTCGCCTAACCACTTTGTGGTAATGTGATTGGTCATACTCGTAAATTTTTGTTTCTTGTAGCTTTCAAAAATACAACAAAGTGATGTCACAACTTCCTTAGTTATGTACAAGACTTTTAGAGGAAATCAGTCGACACAACGTTTTTCAATCTTAAAAAACACGCTATGGCGCTTGTAAATCCGTTAGACCCCAACCACGACCCAGAAACAAAAAAATTAGCTGAATTCTTTAATGAGACTTTGGGTTTTTGTCCCAATTCCATATTGACCATGCAGCACCGCCCCGCAATTTCAAAAGCCTTTATCAATCTCAATAAGGCGGTGATGGCCAATGAGGGAGGGGTCACTTCCGCACTTAAGCGAATGATTGCCTGGGTGAGCAGCAATGCCACGGGGTGTCGGTATTGTCAAGCGCATGCCATACGCGCTGCGGAACGCTACGGCGCAGAACAGGAACAGTTGGATAACATTTGGGAATATAGAACCCACCCTGCTTTCTCCGAGGCGGAACGAGCCGCTTTGGATTTTTCTTTGGCGGCATCACAGGTGCCCAACGCGGTAAACGCTGAAATAAAAGAGCGGTTGTACCAACACTGGAACGAAGGTGAGATTGTGGAAATGCTCGGGGTAATTTCTTTATTCGGATACCTTAACCGCTGGAACGATTCCATGGGGACCTCCATTGAAAATGGCGCCGTGGAAAGCGCCGAACAATACTTGGGCAAAACGGGTTGGGAAAAAGGGAAGCATGATGGGTCTAGATACTAGATGTCTGATGTCTGATGTCCGAAGATAAAATTTCTTGACCTGTATCAAGTTTTAACCCGTTTTCCTCCCTGAACTTTGCTTTAATCAAAAAACGAACAGTGATGGCAAGCTTGATCCTGACCCCTGAAAACCAAATCCAACGTTTAAATGGTATCCTGGCCCAAGTTGAAGAACTAAAAGAGTTTGACCCTGACCGATTGACCAAAGCTCCTGACCCAAAATCCTGGAATGTTCTGGAAGTATTGGAGCACCTTAGCATCTCCTACAGCTTATATGTGCCCAAAATTGAAGAGGCCCTCTCCAAGTCGCCTGTATTGACGGATGCACCTTCAGGGTTTAAGGCCAGACGATGGCAAAAAATCGTTATCGAAGGCCAACGCCCCAAGGATGGCAAACGCAAATGGAAGATAAAAACCCTAAAGCGTTTTGAGCCGATGCTAGGCGAATCTGATATGACACCGGAAAAAATTGAATCTTTGTTTGTCCGATTTTTTGAACTGCACGACCACTTAAAAAAATCCATTTTAGAAAGCAGGTCCAAAGATGTTACCCAAATCACCTTTTCATCTGCCATTGGTAACATTGTCCGGTTTTATCTCCCAGAAAGTTTTGAGTTTTTGATTTGCCACATGGAACGCCATAGGGTACAAATCGATGAGATTTTGGGAAAACTTTAAACTGCGGTGGACCAGGGTTGTTATTGGCGGTTCATTTTTATTCTTAAATGTGCCCTGACAATCAAAACATGGTCTATTTCAATCTTTTTGTGGATTGCACAGATTGGAACGGGCAATGAATAGTTAGGGATAACCCGGGTTACATGTCGTTTTTGTTTTCTCTTAGTTCCAAATTCGCTTCCTGATCACTTTGTTTGAACCAAATGTTCCTCAGTTCATTTTTACTGAACATTTCCAGTTGATCTCCATAGTGCTTGCTATCCGGGTTCGATGAGTTTCCATAAGTCAACAGTCCTTTAGCGTTTATCTCTTCCCCCATTTCCAGAACAAGAACGAACGAGTCTCCAAAATTACCTATGAATTTGCCTTCTCCGTTGGGCCGAGCATACATAATTCTGAATACCCCTAAATGTTGGGGACCTCCTGTTGCTGGATATTCCAAATCGCCCACTTGCAGTTTGTAATAATCTCCATAGGGGACTTCAAGTGTTGGGTAAGTTTTCAAGTGATTCTCAACCGTTTTTTTAATAATGTCAATCATTTCCGCGTTGTCCGTAAATCCATCCGGAGTGTTGATGGGATCATCATACTCCCATGGGTCCTTTAAAAGGGAACCCAATTGAAAAGGACTCGTCCGTTTCTCAAAGGCCCACGTATTGGTAAACGTGTTAAAGAACAGGGCACCCAAACTAGTTCCATCGTAGGAACCGTCCCATTGCGTCATTACATCAATAGCTTCAAGAACCAAAGAATCGGAAGTTTCTTCCTTCAACGCCAATAGATCATCATGCAACCTGATGGCGAGTTCCGCTTTGTTATCATGTTTTAAGGCTACCAAGCGCTCAAAGGAAATACTATCCTCCTCATGCATTAAACGGGCCGCCCGTTGAGGTCTTAGCCTCATATTGTTCGGCGCTATGTGTGATGCGAAATCCTTAGGGTCCAACACTGTAGGAAGTGTGTTGATATAGGGTGGGTCATTCGAATTCTGCAACCAACCGGAAGGTGGATTTACCACAACGGGCAACTCATCGCTTTCATAGTACTCCGTCCAAATATCGGCACTGGAATCCCCAGAAACTACACCTTGCCATTTATCCCAATCGCCATTCTTTTCAGGCACAAGACCCCCAAAATGGTGCATTATATTCCCCTCTTTATCCGCATAGACCGTATTTAAGAAGGGCATCTGTTTCAAAGCAAGTGCATTTTTCATGTCGTCCAGGTTTTTGGCCTTGGACATCAGATCATATTGCTCTATCAATGGGCTCATCTCATCCATCTGTGCAAATCGAATGGCCAATGCGGTATCTTCAGTTTCGCTTATCACAATACCATGTTTTGTGCGCTTCCTTGTAAATTCATCGGTCTTTAGGGTACCATCTTCCTGCAAAGTTTTGATGGTATATTTTTGCTCCTCAAATGGCAAATATTCATCATCCAAAAAGTAGGTGTCCCCTTGTTTTTTAATCTGGAACAGGTCGGTATTGTCTATGGTGTTCACGGTATGCGTCCACGATACATTGGCATTGAAGCCCAGTGTTATTGAGGGATTTCCAACGAGGGTGGCCCCATACATATTGTATTCGTCCGTTACGAACTGTTGCTCGTGCCATATGAACAAGTCCCCCCACGGCAAGTGCGGGTTGACCACCAACATGGCATTCCCAGTGGAAGTTTTGCTCCCCGAAAGTGCCCAAGAATTAGAACCCCCTTCAATTTTTTGATTGGATAAAAAAGTACTGCGAATAAGAAATTCATAGTTCACCACACGAAAACTATGGGCAATGATATCGTTTGGTGTTACGGGCAATACCTTTCTGTATTTTGCGTCCAATTCTTGGCCATGCTTATCCGCATAGGCATTGATTCCTGCCGCAAAAGATTGCAGCATTTCCTGATATTTCGGGGCCAAGTTATCATAGGCGGGCTGCAATTGCCCATAAAGTCCCAAATGGTGCAATGCCTTATTCACCTCAAAACCTTCTCCCCACATTTCTGCACTTGTGCCCCTGGCCTCTCCGTAGAGTTTTAATATAAGGTCACCATGGTTTTTCATTTGGCCCCATGCCGACATAAAGTACAGGTCATTGTCCGAAGTGGCATAAATGTGTGGAACCCCATAGGTATCCCAAAGGATTTCGTTTTCGGTTATGGAAGAATCGGTTGGGTTGCACGAAATGAAGCATAAAATCCCCAATACGAGAATGTAGTTTTTCATAGGGTCGCTTTTAAATGATGTGTCACGTTTTCGGTATGAGAGCTCAACCGTGAATTACGATTACCGCTAGGTTAAGTTACGCCTTTTCAAGCTAAAGCTCAAGATTAACTTTGGGTAGATTGATGGGATTTTGGGATAAGGTAAGGTATCAGAAAAAACGGCTCGAGCTAAAGCCCAAACCGTTATTCGCCGTTTACATGGTTATTAATTTGTTCGTCACTCTGGTCTTACAGAGTAATCAATGTCTACAGGTGTTGGCCCTTGTGCTTCACCAATAAGTTGACGTAATTGCAATCTAAAACGTTCGACCAAATCGCGTTTCATCATCCATCTTCTAAAATCTCCTGGGGACGTATTCTGCTTTAAAACAGAACCGTAACCTCCTGGTGCTTCTACATCATATCGCACCGGAAATTGCAACCAAGTCCCTTGAAACTCTTCCGAAAGCATCCAATTTAGATATAATTTTGCCGCTGCCTTGTGCTTTGCCTGTGTTGGAATTGCTGCGGTCTGAAACCACGTTAAAAAGAAGTCATTTTTAGGTAATAAAAACGCTGTTTTCTGCCCAGGAAATGCCTCAAAAGCCCAAAAGGTGGTAAAACTTGCGGCATACCATCCTTTGTTAATGGCTACATACGGCCAGGCCGTTCCACGAATCCATGTGGGTTCATTGGCCACCAATTTCTCAAGATATTCCCATCCATACTGTTCTTTCAAATGCCAAAACTGATACAGTACGGCATCATCGTCATGAGGATAGGTCAGGATAATTTTTCCTTTTAACTCAGGATTCAGATAGTCCAATGCATCTCTAGGAGCTTCTATATTTCCCAAAACTTCAGGATTTACGTAGTTGCTAAACGTTACTCCGTACACGCTCGTCCAATACCCATTTGGGTCTTTATGGTCTGGAAATACCTTATCCCAATGTTTGGGTTTGTACGGCTCAATCAACCTTCGTTCCTTATAGTATTCAAAATCATGCAGGGTTTGAAACTGAATCACATCCGGTACGTTCTTTTTTCCTCCTGCTTCTCTTGCGTTGTCATAACGGGGCGCATGATTAATGCTCACATCCACGGTATGCGTCACTTTTAATTTTGGAAATCGCCTTTTGAACTTATCCAAATAATAGTCTATCTGGTCTGGCTTATCCCCTCCAGCTCTAAGCACAAACTCACCACCTTCTTCCAAGGCATCTTTATAAAGTTCGTCCAATGACTTTGTTTCAATCTCCACACGATTCGTCTTGACCATTTCTTGTGCCTGAAGATGTAACCCAAGCGCTAATAGCCCTATGGTAAGTGCTGTTTTTCCTTTCAATTTCATAGTATTTCTATTTTAAATTATTCAACAATGCCTTTTGCGAATTGGTAAGACCGTTCTACAATGCGTTTGGCAACCTCCAATTCCTCTTGATTTCGTGGCGCATATAGCATTATCATCGTGGGTGGCAAGTAGCCTCTTTTAATCAGAGGATGCCATTCACCCCAACCCTTATCAATAATGGTTTCCGCATCTTTGGTAGGAAGTCCCAAATGCATGCTTAAATCAGGTTTTGGATGAAAATGGGCAAACTCGGTCCCGACCATAAAGGCATCACAAGCTTTACAAGCGTGCTCTTGTTTCATCCATAGGGCAATAGAACCCGGAACAGAAATTGCGCTAGGCTTTACATCAATATCGGATAGCGCAAAGGCCCAGGTTTTTAGGTCTTCCACAAAAGAAAAATCTTCCGGTTGCTGATCGAGTTGCTGATGGGGGTTGGTATCCGTGGTCGACGGACGGTCCCCATCCCGTTTGGGCATATTGTCCCATGTTATTTGTGTGTTCATACGTTTTCTTTCCTCTTTAGTATTGAATTTTTTTGAAGCAGATGCCATTAGAAAGAATGAAATAACCAGAATGATAGTGGTGCTATTTTTCCCTTTCCAATTCATCGCTCTTTGTTTGTCACGCAAAGGTTGGAAGCCGATTGCTCAAAAAAATTAATGTAGTTTAAGAAAAGAGCGCGCTTGAATATGAAGTACTTGCAGCTTATTTTTTTCTGCGTAGCATGCTTAAAAATTCGGGAGTTATCCCCAAATAGCTTGCGATATGTTTTTGCGAAATTCGCTGGGATAGGTTTGGATAGCTCTCTAGAAAATAGCGATAGCGTTCTTCCGCCGTGTAGGATAAGTTTTGTAGAATTCTATTTTCGTGGGAAAATAGCGTATTGCGAAACAGAACACATGTATATTCCACAAACTCGGGAATCTCCTTGAGCAGCACATTCCAATTATCCCTAGATATGGCCAATACGGTTAAGTCCTCAAGAGCCTGAATCGTAAAAGACGCAGGCGTTTTTTTGATAAAGCTCTGTAAATCGCCAAACCACCAGTCTTCCATGGAAAATGTGATGTTGTGTTCAACCCCATTTAAATCATGCACATAGGTTCTAACACAGCCTTTTACTGTAAAGTAGACTTCGTTAACAGGATTGGTTATGTGCAATACATGTTCTTTCTTGTAAAAATGCTTTTCAACAAATCGATTACACAATTTTTCTAATTGCACATCCGAAATAACTACAATGCTTTTTATATGTTCCGCTAGTTGGTTCATGAAAGTATGCTTCCCAAAATTGAGCTAAAAAACGATTTCCTAATGCGTTTGGTTCACATAACTGAAGTTACACCTTTTCCATCTAAAGCTCAAAATTGCCTTTAGGAGTAGATTAATGAAATTATTGGGGTTAATTAATTATTATCCTCAAACAATTTGAAATCTCTATTATTCGATTCTTTGTTCATTCCCCATTTCCATTTAATCATTTCTATTCTTTCATCGATAACATATATATAATCAGTTATAAAATGAAACAGTTCATCCAACAGGTCTACATCCCAAAAATCTACCGGGTAGGAATCATGAGCTGAAACATTACCTAAATGCCTAATTAATGTTGCAAGTTCAACCATCTTTTTTGGTAAAATCTCTCGCTTAGATAAATCTTCTATCATTGCTGAAAGATTGGAGCCCTTGGCATTTTTATCTTTACAAATTTGTTCTAAGCTCTTTCTAATTAAAATAGCAAAAGATACTGCCGAAATATTCCGAACCTTTTTTGCTTCTAGATAATTTTGTTTGACTTCCTTAGGCATAAATGTGAAACATCCTTAACTACAGGATAGATTAACTTTAGGTTAGATAACTTTATGTCAACAGGGTTTGTAAAAAAATACGCGTAAATAGATACTCTACTGCAAGAAGAACAACTGAAAGTATAATAGCAATTGTATCCTGATGTAGCAAAATAATTGTCTTCATCATATAAATCTTCCAATATCTCAAGTTCATGCTCAAGTCTGAGTTTTGTATAGTTCCCGCATCGAGGACATTTATGAAGCTGCTCTTTTTGCATAGTTTGTAAACTAATCTACTTTTTTTACACGACTACCCTTTGGTTACTTTAAGATAAATCCCACCATTCTATTTTAAACTGTATATTAGAGCTGCGAAACTCATCATTGCGAATGCCTGAATGGTCTAACTAGTTTTTAGATAGGCAAACGGGTTCTAACTCTAAGAATTTTCAAGGCACAACCTTGTACTTTCTGCTTTACCCTTTTTCCTTTTGTTTCATTTTTAACCACCTTGTTATGCAAAATGGTGAAGATTGTCAGCGATGTCCCAAATGTGATTCGCCCATGACTAAAAAACTGAATCCAGCACAGCGCAAATTGTTGGAGTATGTGGACGCCCTAGATGGCCCAGACCGGGTAAAGGCGCTAAAATGGTTGCATGATGTGGCCCTGTACGAATCTCACGAACCCTTGTACCGAGAAGAAAAAGAGGCCCTCTACCAAGTAAAGGTGCTTTGGGAGCTTATTGAGGCTACTTTGATGGAGCTGGGCTGAACCATTGCTCTGGGCGTGCCTATATATTTGGCATATTCAAGGTTTGTCCGATGTCCGATGTCCGATGTCTGATATCTGATATCTGATGTCTGATGTCTGATGTCTGATGTCTGATGTCTGATGTCTGATAAACGATAATCAACTTTTTAAAAATCTCTATAACACATATTAGTATTTTTGGAAAAAGACCCGTTTATGGACGATGCCACCTACCTAAAACTAAAAGCTTTTTTCCCACAGGTACATTTTGAAGATTTGGACGAGTCTTGGTTTCGTTCGCTCTGGACCGCGAAGGACTTCAACCAATATGATTTGATCACCGAAGCGGGTTCCATTGAACACTACTTTTATTTCGTGTTGGAAGGGGTGCAGGCGCTCTATATTTTAAATGAAAAAGGACAAAAAGTGGTCCTTGGGTTTTCGTATACGGGCAGCCCTTCGGGAGTTTTTGATTCTTTTATCTCCCAGACCACGTCCGCCACATTTTTGGAAGCCTTAAAGCCGTCCAAACTAGTGGGGCTTCGTCTCAGCGATTACAACCGCCTTTTCGAGGTGCATCCCGAATTCCATAAATGGGGGCATTTGTTCTTTAGAAGCGTGCTTTTTGGGCGCCTTTTCCGGGAGGTGGAACTGCTCACCCTTTCGGCAGAGCAACGTTACATCACCTTTATGCAACGCTGTCCGGAGGAGCTTAAAGTTATTCCCCAAAAATATCTGGCCTCCTACCTCAATATGAAACCGGAGACCTTTAGCCGGTTGCGGGCTTCGGTTATGTATTGATAAAACTCAGCTTCCGTCAGTTTGAGTGGTTTTCGCAAGAAAACTCTATCGAAAACAAGGAAGTTTTACATCTCAACCACTTCTCGATACGTTTCCTTCGTACAAAGTACTTCGGAAACGCTCGAAGTGACGTTTTAGCAATTAAGGTAACGTCTTATTTGTCTTTGAAGCTCGGGAACTACCTCTTCTTCAAACCATGGGTTTTTTATTCGCCAAAACCGGTTTACCGGAGAAGGGTGGGGCAACGGAAAAAACTCAGGAAGAAATTGCGTGAAGCTTTTTACATTTTCGGTCAAATTCTTTTTCCCTTTTTCTCCCAAATATCGGTCTTGGGCGTACTTGCCGATCAAAAGGGTCAAGTGCACATCTTCAAAGCCACGCCAAACTTTTTTGTGCCAAAGCGGGGCACATTCTCTTCTGGGCGGTAGGTCCCCTGTTTTGCCTTTACCCGGATAACAGAAACCTGTAGGTAGAATAGCAAAGTTGTCCGTATTGTAGAATTCTTCATCCGAAACCCCCAACCACTCCCGCAACTTGCGGCCACTAGGGTCGTCCCAAGCTTTGTTGTGCACATGCGCCAAACGCCCGGGCGCTTGACTTGCCAAAATGATTTTTGATTTGGGGGAAGCGGCTATAATGGGCCTGGGGCCCAAGGGCAAATGCGCTTGGCAGATATCGCACTTTCTTATTTTCACCAAAAGCTCTTCCATTTCTTATTTTCCCTGCACCACAATAACAAACTCTCCTTTAGGGGGTTTCGCTTCAAAATGGTTTAAAACTTCAGATACCTTTCCCCGGATAGTTTCTTCGTACATTTTGGTCAATTCACGTGAGATTGAAACTTGTCTGTCCTCTCCAAAATATTCTATAAACTGCGTTAGGGTTTTTATCAACTTATGGGGAGATTCATAGAAAACTATCGTCCGTGATTCTTCTGCCAAATGCCGCAATCGCGTCTGCCTTCCTTTTTTAACGGGCAAAAAACCTTCAAAAACAAAGCGGTCATTAGGAAGGCCACTGTTCACCAAAGCAGGCACAAAAGCCGTGGCTCCCGGCAAACATTCCACCTCAATATTGTTTTGTACACAAGAACGGGTCAACAAAAATCCTGGGTCTGAAATTGCAGGCGTCCCCGCATCAGAAATCAAGGCCAACCTAGCACCACCTTTTAATCGTTCAACCATGGTTTCAATATGTTTGTGCTCGTTGTACATGTGATGGCTTTGCAAAGGCGTGTCTATCTCAAAATGTTTAAGGAGCTTGCCACTGTTTCGTGTGTCCTCTGCCAAAATCAAATCTACTTCCTGCAACACCTTAACTGCGCGGAAGGTCATATCTTCAAGATTTCCGATTGGTGTTGGGACCAAAAAGAGTTTCCCCATACCTATTAAATTAAGGTCTTATCCGTTTTCCAGTAAAATAAGAGGTGAGCACAAAGATAAAGGCCAGAAAAGCGCCCAACTGCTGCCCGTCGCTTATCATAACATGTGCAAAAAAAGCCAATATGGCATTAAAAAAGAAACCAGCATAGGCCCATTCCTTCAACCACTTGGAAAAGTTGCCCCAAATTGCGATAAGTCCGAGGATTTTAGCGATGGCCATGGGATAGATCAAATAGATGGGATAGCCCATTGCTTCAAAAAAACCTCGAATCATGACGTTATTAAAAAAGTAATTGTAGGCAGAAAAACACATGATTGCCGTCAGCAACACGGTTGATGCCCAATAGGCAATTTTAATACCTTTCATCCTTGATGTGTTTCGGGTTGAAGTTTCCCTAAAAATATAAAAAGAAACGAAAAGTATGTAGAGCTTAGGCGAAGCGCCTTTCAATCAACGCCATGAAGCGGGATTCATAATCCTCCAAACCTTCCCAATTGTTGTATTCCGGCTTCACAAGATTATGGATAAACGCTTTTGACCTTTCCTCCGTATCGATGGTGCTCAGTTGGGAAAGCACCTTGTCGTACTCTTTCATATTATTATTGAAAAGGTGTTTGACGAACGCCAATTTATCGTTCAGCCCAATTTGATATCCTTTGACAAAGGTATCGTTTAGGGATTTCTTTTCCAGCGCTCCCACATCAACGGGGGATACATCCTCTTTGTCATTTTTTAAAGTCTCCGGCTTCGCTACGAATTCAGTAAAAAAGTGTTCTACAGCGGTTTCAGATGGCATTTCGGAAACCATGTCCTTTATTGTATCCATCCCTGGTGTGATGATGTCTTCTTTATGGGGATTATTTTCAGGGACCAAGGTGTTGTCGTTCATGACCCTACTCGCCATTTTTTCAAATCGTGAGGCCAGGACATTTTTAGAAACATCCACCTCAATATCGCTCAACTTTTCTTCGATGAATTTTAGCACGGCCAACTTCTCGTAAATATCCTTGGACTTTTCATAAAGTGCAATAAAGTCCTTATCCTCTCTTGCGGTTAATATTTCCGTTGATAGCTTTACCAATTCTTCCCTTATTTTCCTTACCATCACTCGATTCTTTTTATAAAAATAAGCCCATTTTAATTATGCATCTAAGAACAAAAGGTTAAATTTTGATGCAGGATCAAGGGCATTTTTTTTAGTAGCTTTGTGTTTTGTCTGAACAAAGAACGAAAGTACTACCCTTTTTCGTTTAAACGTACATTATGTTTCTCGAAAATACAGTCAACCCAGAAGAACAATTTGGATGGATAGAAGTTATCTCCGGTTCGATGTTTTCAGGGAAGACCGAGGAACTCATCCGACGCTTGAAACGCGCCACATTTGCCAAACAGAAAGTGGAAATCTTCAAACCTATTGTGGATACCCGCTATCATGAAGATATGGTGGTTTCCCACGATGCCAATGAAATTAGGTCTACCCCCGTGCCTGCTGCGGCTAACATCCGCCTTTTGGCAGATGGTTGTGATGTTGTAGGAATAGACGAAGCCCAGTTTTTTGATGACGAAATCGTGACCGTATGTAACGACTTGGCCAACAAAGGGGTCCGCGTAGTGGTAGCGGGACTTGATATGGATTTCAAGGGAAACCCTTTTGGTCCCATGCCCGCACTTATGGCAACTGCAGAATATGTTACCAAAGTACACGCTGTCTGCACGCGCACGGGAAACTTGGCCAACTACAGTTTTAGAAAGTCGGATGATGATAATCTGGTACTCTTGGGAGAAACCGGCGAATACGAACCCCTGAGCCGGGCTGCATTCTACAAGGCCATGCTCAACGAAAAAATAAACCGAATGGAGGTCAAAGCTGAAGAAATTGCTGCAAAAAATAAAACAGCCAATGGATAGAATTGGTGAGACGGTCCTTGAAATACATTTGGACGCCCTGGCCCATAATTACAACTATCTGAAATCAAAGCTGCTTCCCGAGACCAAATTTATGGCAGTAGTTAAAGCTTTTGCTTACGGCAGTGATATGGTCACCATTGCCAAAAAAATGGAAAATCTAGGGGCAGATTACTTTGCAGTAGCCTATGTAAAAGAAGGGGTTTTGCTTAGGGAAGCTGGCATAACAACCCCTATCTTGGTACTACATCCGCTGCCCGTAAATTTTGAACAGTTGATAGCCCATCAATTGGAACCCAGTTTGTATTCTCCAAAAATTCTAACTGAATTTTTAAAGACCGCCCAAGAGAACAATCTCGAAGACTATCCGGTTCATATCAAATTTAATACAGGTCTGAATCGATTGGGTTTTTGGGAAAACGATGTGGACCATATTTCAAAACAGTTGCAAAATCGAAATGAAATAAAAGTAACCGCTATTCTTTCCCATCTGGCCGCGTCTGAAGACCCCAACGAGAAAAAATTCAGTGACACCCAAATAGAAACTTTTAAAAAAATAAGTGCTGCGCTCGACGAAAAATTGGGTTACCGTCCATTCAGGCATATGCTAAATACTTCTGGAATAATCAACTACCCGGATGCGCAGTTCGAGATGGTACGCAGTGGTATCGGCCTGTATGGATATGGTAACAGCGCTGATGAGGATGTTCATCTTCGGCCCGTTGCCCAATTAAAGACCATTATCTCACAACTGCATAAAATAGAACCGGGCGAAACCGTGGGATACAACCGGGCCTTTAGTGCAAATACACCCAGGACTTCGGCCACGCTTCCCCTAGGACATGCCGATGGCATAGGAAGACAATATGGTCATGGAAAAGGCCACGTATTGGTAAAGGGACAAAAAGCGCCCATTATAGGGAATGTATGTATGGATATGATTATGGTGGACGTAACTGGAATCGATTGTGCCGAAGGGGATGAGGCCTTGGTTTTTGGGGCAGAGCATTCCGCCGATACCTTTGCATCCTCGGGCCAGACCATTTCTTATGAAATTCTGACCGCGATTTCGCAACGGATTAGAAGAACTATAAAATGACCCTTCTTTTATATTCCCATTTGTAGAAAAATACTTTTTTTCTGTACATTGAAGCGTTAACCACTAAAAAACTATAAAAATGGGATTTCTAAAAGAATTTAAGGACTTCGCCATGAAAGGAAACCTGGTAGATATTGCCGTAGGTTTCGTCATGGGTGCTGCCTTTAACAAGGTCGTATCTTCCTTTACTGGAGGAATTGTTTCACCGCTCATCGGGCTATTGTTCGATGCTGATTTTAATGATCTTAAATACATTGTAAAAGAAGGTACCATGAACGATGCAGGGGAAAAAGTCGGCGAAATTGCCGTATTGTATGGAGAATTTTTGACCAATGTGATTGATTTCATCATCGTTGCCTTTGTCATGTTCATGATTGTAAAAGGTGTCAACAAAATGAAGAAAAAAGAAGAACCGGCACCCGAAGCTCCAAAAGGACCTTCGCAGGAAGAACTGCTTGCGGAAATCCGGGATTTATTGAAAAGATAAAATCGTTCCTCAAAAGGAGGCACCGCTGCACCACAAGTATAACCAAAAGCCGTCAGGAAGGTTCGCTAAACCCTCTGACGGTTGTTTTATTTATAACATTTTGTGATTTAATGATATGGTTAGCTAAAATACTTGTAGAAATCGTCCACTACAATGTACTTTTGTCCAATAAATATAGCGTCTTATGAAAGTAGCCGTAGTAGGAGCCACGGGAATGGTAGGAGAGGTCATGCTGAAAGTATTGGAGGAACGCAACTTTCCCATTTCGGAATTGCTTTTAGTTGCCTCGGAACGGTCCGTTGGCAAAAAACTGATATACAAGGAAAAAGAATACACAGTAATTGGATTGTCCGATGCCGTAGCGGCCCAACCTGAGATTGCCATTTTCTCCGCAGGAGGCAGCACTTCACTGGAATGGGCCCCAAAATTTGCCGCGCTCGGCACCACGGTAATCGATAATTCTTCCGCTTGGCGTATGGACCCTTCAAAAAAATTGGTGGTCCCTGAAATTAATGCAAACACGTTGACGGCTGATGATAAAATCATTGCCAATCCCAATTGCTCAACAATCCAGATGGTCATGGCGCTGGCTCCACTTCACCTCAAATATCAAATGAAACGGGTAGTGGTATCCACTTACCAATCTGTTTCGGGAACCGGGGTGAAAGCGGTCCAACAGTTGGAGAACGAGACCCTTGGTGTTAAAGGGGAGATGGCCTATCCGTATCCCATCAATAGAAATGCGCTGCCCCATTGCGATGTGTTCCTGGAGAATGGCTATACCAAAGAGGAAATGAAGTTGGCACGAGAACCTCAAAAGATTCTGGATGACCGTTCTTTTTCCGTGACAGCAACGGCAGTGCGAATTCCAACCGCTGGGGGACATTCTGAAGCAGTGAACGTTGAGTTCCACGATGATTTTGACCTTTCGGAAGTAAGAAAGCTACTAAGTGAAACGCCTGGTATTGTGGTGCAAGATGACCTTGAAAACAATTTGTATCCTATGCCGATTTATGCCCATGATAAGGATGATGTTTTTGTTGGACGCCTCCGAAGGGATGAGACCCAGCCCAATTCTTTGAACATGTGGATTGTATCGGACAATTTGAGAAAAGGAGCTGCCACAAATGCTGTACAAATAGCGGAATATTTGGTACAAAAAGGCTTGGTTGCCCAGCAAACTTCTGCTATTTCTTAAAATACGTTAAAGGTTCTTGCCCTTTCTAAAAGACTAGGGGGATTTGTGCTATTTTTAACAGACTAAAATCTTGAAAAATGAACAAATTAACCTTCCTATGTGCTGTGCTTATTTTGGCCAGCTGTGTCCAGGAAAAAAAGAGAGAACCTATTGTTGTGAACTATCCCGTTACTAAAAAGGTTGATACCATTGACACCTATTTCGGCTCCAAAGTGGAGGACCCCTATCGTTGGCTGGAAGATGACCGAAGTTCCGAGACCGAGGCGTGGGTAAAGACACAAAATGCGACAACTTTCGGGTATTTGGACCAAATTCCTTTCCGGGAAGACCTAAAAAACCGGTTGGAAAAACTCTGGAACTATGAAAAACTGGGTTCTCCTTTTAAAGAAGGCGAATACACTTATTTCTATAAAAACGATGGGCTCCAAAATCAGTATGTGGTCTATCGCCAAAAAGAAGGTGAAGAAGCCGAGGTGTTCTTGGACCCCAATACCTTTTCTGAGGACGGCACCACCTCGCTCATGGGACTTAACTTTACCAAAGATGGCTCAAAAGCGGCCTATCTGATTTCCGAAGGGGGAAGTGATTGGCGAAAAGGTATTGTCATTGATACGGAATCAATGGAAATCGTGGAAGATACACTGGTGGATATCAAATTCAGCGGTATTTCTTGGAAAGGCAATGATGGTTTTTACTATTCCAGCTATGACAAACCGGACGGGAGTGAATTGTCTGCCAAAACAGACCAACATAAATTATACTATCACAAATTGGGAACTCCACAAGCTGAGGATAAAGTCATTTTTGGAGGTGTTCCAGAAGAAAAACATCGGTATGTGGGCGGATACCTTTTGGATGACGAAAAATATCTTTTCATAACAGCATCGGTTTCAACGTCCGGAAACAAGTTGTTCCTGAAAGATCTTACCCAAGAAAACAGCCCATTGGTGACCATTTTGGACGACACGGAATCGGACACCTATGTCATTGAAAATTCGGGTTCTAAACTTTTCTTGGTAACCGATAGAGATGCCCCAAATCAAAAAATTGTCGCAGTAGATGCTTCCAATCCAACTCCAGAGAACTGGAAAGATGTTATTCCAGAAACGGAAAACGTGCTCACTCCCGGCACCGGGGGCGGCTATTTTTTCGCAGAGTACATGGTTGATGCCATCTCAAAGGTATTTCAGTATGATTATGACGGTAAATTGATTCGTGAAGTAGAACTCCCTGGCGTCGGAAGCGCTAACGGTTTTGGTGGCAAAAAGGAAGAAAACGAGTTTTATTTTTCGTTCACCAATTACAATACCCCTGGTTCTTCCTACAAATATAATGTGGAGACCGGGGCATACGAACAGTATTGGAAACCGGAAATTGATTTTAATCCCGAGGATTATGTTTCCGCCCAGGTCTTTTTCAATTCAAAAGATGGGACCAAAGTGCCTATGATCATAACACATAAGAAAGGTGTGGAAATGAATGGAACCAACCCAACGATTCTCTACGGCTACGGTGGTTTCAACATCAGTCTTACCCCCTCTTTCAGCATTGTCAATGCCATATGGATGGAACAAGGAGGTGTATATGCGGTTCCCAATTTGCGGGGCGGTGGTGAGTATGGAAAGAAATGGCATATTGCCGGAACAAAGCAGCAAAAACAGAATGTATTTGATGACTTTATCGCCGCCGCGGAATATCTGATTGAAAACAAATACACTTCCAAAGAATACCTGGCCATTCGCGGAGGCTCCAACGGAGGGCTTCTTGTAGGTGCTACCATGACCCAAAGACCTGATTTGATGCAGGTAGCTCTTCCTGCTGTTGGGGTTTTGGATATGTTGCGTTACCATACCTTTACCGCCGGTGCTGGTTGGGCCTATGATTATGGTACTGCTGAGGAAGACCAAGCTATGTTTGAGTATTTAAAGGGCTATTCGCCCGTGCACAACGTAAAGGAAGGTGTTGAATATCCGGCGACCTTGGTCACAACGGGAGACCATGATGACCGTGTGGTCCCGGCCCACAGTTTTAAATTTGCCGCAGAACTTCAGGAAAAACAACAGGGCTATAATCCGACCCTCATCCGAATTGAAACCAACGCGGGACATGGAGCAGGTACGCCCGTTAGCAAGACCATTGAGCAGTATGCCGATATTTTTGGCTTTACACTCTTTAATATGGGGTATGATGAACTGCCCAATCAAGCAGTTCTAAATGAACTCAAGGACTAAGTAGTGTTCCTTATCATCTTTTAAATCCGTTTTGTCTTAAAACGGATTTTTTATTTTTGGACCATCATGCTCTTGGTAGATACCCTTTCTTTCTCGTATAGGACCACTTTGGTCTTATCCCATATCACGTTCCGGTTGGACAAAGGAAAACATTTGGCGATAATGGGGGAGAGCGGTTCAGGGAAAAGCACATTGCTCAAGGCCGTTTTCGGACTTCTGGAAATTGATGAAGGGAAAGTGTTCTGGGAGGGAAAGGAACTTCTCGGGCCAAATTACAACCTGGTTCCCGGTGAGCATTTCATAAAATATGTTTCCCAGGATTTTGATTTGATGCCATTTATAAGTGTGGCCGAAAACATAGCGAAACATCTATCCGTATTTGAACCAGACTTACACCAGGGCCGTGTAAAGGAACTTTTGGAACTGATCGGGATGCAAGCGTTTACCGACGAAAAGGTAAAAAACTTGAGCGGCGGACAAAAACAACGCGTTGCCCTGGCCCAAGCGTTGGCCCAAGAACCACAATTATTGCTCTTGGATGAGCCTTTCAGCAATATTGATCAGTTTAAAAAAAATTCGCTCAGAAACCGGCTTTTCCCCTACTTGAAACGCAAGGGGGTTTCCGTGATAACGGCTTCGCATGATAGCGCGGACATTCTCTCTTTTGCCGATGAAATTTTGGTTTTGAACCAGGGTAAAATCGAAGATCACCAACCCACGGAACTCCTTTATAAAAACCCAAAAAATGAGTACGTGGCCTCTCTTTTTGGAACGGTAAATGTGTTGCCGATAAAACTTCTCAAAACCTATGCGGAATTGGATGCTTCTTTGTTGGTATATCCCCACGAATTCGAAATTTCAAGTAAATCAGGGCTTGAAGTTACCGTGGTCAACACCTTTTTTAAAGGCACCCACTATCTGATTGAAGGAATTTCCGAAGATGGACATAGCCTATACTTCGTTAATAAAAAGGCGCTCCATACCCAAACCAAGGTGTTCTTAAATGTTTCGCTTCAACTCGTAAATAAAAGGATGACGATACCAACGGACCCCCACTCATCGAAAATGTAATACGGCACATACGAAGTGCTTCTATTTTTTCGTTCGCACTATGAACCCCAATACTGCTGAAATGAAAAAATTATGCCCTGCCACTGTAGCGGGTGGCCTGTTCCTATTACTTCTTGTTTCTTGCTCCGAAGACTCCAATCCGGAAGAAAATACATCTACTGTGGACGAGCAACTTATGGAAACGGACGACACTGAAGGCCCATCTGAAAATGAAAATCCTGACGGGAATGACGACTCTGCCGAGAACAATGATTCCGAAGAAGGAAACACTGGAAGCGGAGATATGTCGGCAATTGAGTTGACTGCAAACCCGGATATCCTTACCAATAATGGAGAAGGGATTCAAAGTTGGGGGGAGGGGGTATCCTTAAGAGCCATTAAAATTGATGGAACACCGGGACGTTTGATATATGACACCCAATTTAGGGACAAAGGTTTTGGAGTGGCCGGTGCAAGATGGGACCAAATTGATTATTATGTAATGTTCCAAGGTGAAGAAGTCAATGCCAGTGAAAAAATTGAAATTGTGTTTAGTATTGAGGTCAGCCACCTGGTCATAACTGTAGGGATGATGGGTTCAGATGAAGGACATCCCGACGGGGAGACCGGTAAATGGATTGCCTATGATAAGAATCAAAACCAAGTGGCAGAGGGTATTCTAGGGGCCAATGAGAGTAATCTGGGTCCAGACGTAAAATCAGTAAATAATTCTTATGGAACTTACCCAATTGCCCTAGATATTCAAATGCCAATACGTTCATTGGTCATAGAAGCAACAGGTTTTGGGTATGGCGCTGGAAATCCCAAAAATGTAAACAGCTATGATAATGAAAGTGGTAACCAAGAGAATAATTCAGATTTTAACTTAGTCGGTATTTCATTCCAAAAAGAAGGATAGTCCGTTATCTTTATCCAGAAACTGTAAAAGGCAATGGATAAAGAAAAAATCATCAAGGAATTGCAATACAAAGCATTGCGCAGTGGCGGACCTGGAGGACAACATGCCAATAAAGTCTCTTCCAAAATTGAGCTTTCTTTTAACCTCTTTGCATCTTTGGGCCTAAACACTAGCCAAAAAGAACGCTTACAGCTAAAACTAAAATCAAGATTAACCTCTGAGGGAGTGCTTAAGTTGTACTGCGAAGAATCGAGGAGTCAGCACAAGAATAGGGAGCTGGCGATAAAACGCTTGTTTCATATCTTAAAAAAGGCTTTGGAGGTCCCCAAGAAAAGAAAACCTACAAAACCTTCTAAATCTTCCGTGGAAAAGCGATTAAAGTCCAAACGTGAGCTCTCGGACAAAAAGCTTAATCGCAAAAGACCCCATTTGGATTAACCCATGGAAGGTACTTCATAAAAATACTGGGCTCTCGCTATTTTTCCGTTTTCTACCTGGTACATGCAAAGTTCGTCAAAAGCCCACCTTCCCGTTTCTTTAAAGGTCGCATCCATGGACATTGGGACAACAAAATGGTTTGCTGCCACTATGGGTTCCCCAACGGAACCCCCATGCACCTCTTCAATACCTTCGGCCCATTGTAAATACCCATTCCAAATGTTCTCCTTGCCCTTTGTGACTTTTTCTCCGGGCATACCATCCATTTCTATACTTTCCGCATCATCGGCATAAAGGTCATAGGCTTCTTTGTACTTTTCTTCACGGCAAAGCTGAACCAACTTATCCGCAACTTCTTGTGTTGTCATATTGTTTTTAATTGGTTAATATCCTTAAAGTTAACAACTTTTTTGAAGTTTTTAAAAGGAGCGTACTGGCTGTTTCACGCTACTCTATTTCCAAAATATGTATGGTGCTTTTTCTAAAAACAAATCTCTCTCCTCTCTTCCTGCCCATCATATGTCGGCCTATGGGAGACGCTGCTGAAATACAAAAAACTTGGGTTGCCCCTTGTTCAAAAACCCCTGCGGAGATGGCCAAAAAATAGTAATGGTCCTTCGTTTTTACCAAACTCCCTAAACTGACCCGTTCTCTCGGTTTTTCTAAGACCACTTTTTGAAGCGTTTCTTTCACAAGCTTTAGCTCTAGCTGTTGCGCGCCCAATTTTTCCTGCTCCAATTGTACCATGGCCCTTCCTGTTTCATGTTTATCACCAGCGGTACTTTTGGTTTCGTCCATCAAAGCCTCTCGCAGTACTTTTTGTCTTGTTCTAAGCTGGTTCTCTTTCTTATCAACATGGGTAAAGCAATGCTCTAAGAGCAGTTTTTTAAAAGCGGTCCGGTCCATTTTTATGCAAAAGTCAATCTAAAAATAGTTTCTGAATTGGGAATGGAGTGAACTTTTAGACTACCTCCATGCAGTTGCATCACCCTTTTGGACAGACTGAGCCCAATTCCTGTTCCCTCGGTCTTGGTGGTGAAAAATGGAACAAAAATCTCTTCCAGGAGTTCTTCAGGTATTCCTGGACCATTGTCCCTTACCTCTATGAGTTTTGTATCATTTTCTTGCAATGCTATCAACTGCACCTCCCCTTCTCCTGTCTCTGCCACGGATTGAATTGCATTTTTACAAAGGTTGAGCAGGATTTGGGAAACCTGTTTTTCGTCGATGAAAAGTTCTAAATCAGGTGGTGTGCACTCTACGGAAAAGTCAATTTTTGACTTCTGCGATTGACTTTCCATCAGTAGCTTGATTTTGTTTACCAAATCAACGCCTTTCACCAGTGTCCTATCAGGCTCTGGAACACTCAACAAAGTGCGATAGGACTGGACAAAATCCATTAGGTTTCCACCTTGATTTCTGATTACATCCAACCCTTTGACGGTATTTTTTATATGGCTCTCTTCCAAATCGGCTGAGGATATGGCCTTTCCATTTTTCATAAAATACTTCATTATGGTGTCTGAAATAGAAGTAATTGGGGTAATGGTATTCATAATTTCGTGGGTGAGCACACGAATGAGCCTCACCCATGACTCGGTCTGTTTCTCGTCCAATTCTTTATCGATATCCTGGGCCACCACCAACAGCAACTCCTGCTCATTAAGGACAATGCCCCTTGATTTCAATGCGAGTTGTTTTTGTTCTCTTTCATTGGTCAACTCCACCAATTTGCGATCAAAAGGTTTCAGTTCGCTGAACAATGGATATAACTTTTCATCTACCTGCTCCAGCTGCTTGATGTGGTTCAAGGGACTGTGGTTCAGCAAACGCTCCATGGTAGGATTGGCAAATAGAATATGTCCTTCATGATTTACGGTGAGAATACCTATATCTGCCTGTTTGATAATTTCTTGATAGTACTTTTCCTTGGCCTCGTTTTTAAGATACAGGTCTTGTACGGTATCATTAAGCAAATTTAAACTGCTATTGAGTTCGTTCAGGGATTTTAAATTCGTTTCCTTCGGGAATCTGAGCGTGAAATCCTCGTTCTTCATTGCCTTAAAAAGATAGGCAATAGTTCTGTTCGTCTGGTTAAAGTAGTGAAGTAGCAGTACGAGCTGAATCCCAAAAAAAAGAAGAAGAAGGCTGCCAAAAAGATATTCCTTTTGCACAAAGGAATAGGCAGAGAGAAAGGCGCTTGCGCCGATGAAAACCACTCTTACAATAAGCAAATAATAAAAATTACTACTGACCATCAGGACTGTTTCTTCTTTAATTTATTGTACAAGGTCTGCCGTGAAATTCCCAATTGTTCCGCGGCAGCACTATAGTTTCCGTCATTTTGTTCCAGGGCTTTCGCAATCATTTGTTGTTCCATATCATCCAAGGTCACAGCGCTGCTCCCCATTTCGTGCAAGGGTTTTGGATGTATTAAAAAATCTGAAGGTTTCAACACGTCTCCTTCCGAAAGGATTACCGCCCTTTCCATGGTATGCTGTAATTCCCTGATATTTCCCGGCCATTGATAGTCCAATAGTTTTTCCTGTGCCGCATGGTTGGTTCTAAGCCCTGGTTTATCATATTTGCCCGCAAACTGTTTCAAAAAGAAATCGGCCAATATCAAAATGTCACCTTCACGTTCTCGAAGTGGTGGAACCTCTATGTGTATCGTATTGATTCTATAGAGCAAATCCTCGCGAAAGAGGCCATCGGTGACCATTTGTTCCAAATTACAATTTGTGGCGCATATTAATCGGATGTCCACTGCAATCTGTTTATTGGATCCTACCCGAACTATGGATTTGTTCTGAATGGCAGACAACAATTTGGCCTGCATCTGCAACGATAGATTTCCCATTTCATCCAAAAAAAGACTTCCTTGATGGGCAGCCTCAAACTTGCCTACCCTATCTTCTTTGGCATCGGTGAAGGAACCTTTTAAATGCCCAAATAGCTCACTTTCAAAAAGATTTTCGGCAATGGAACCCATGTCCACACCAATGAACACCTCATCCTTCCTAGCAGAAAGTCGATGTACCTCTCGGGCAATCAATTCCTTGCCCGTACCGTTTTCGCCGGTAATCAAAACATTTACATCGGTTTTGGCCACCTTTTTCACCAATGTCAAGACAGAAGTAAGGGCTTTAGAATTCCCGATAATCGCATTTTTCCCTTCGTTGATGACCTGTTTCAGATTGCTTTCCTTTTTTTTCAGCTTACGGATTTCCTGCTTGGATTTTCGCAGCTCGTACGCTGATTTTACAGTGGCCATTAACCGTTCATTGTTCCAGGGTTTTAGGATAAAATCGGCCGCACCTTGCTTCAGCGCGCTTACTGCCAAATCAACCGCCCCATAAGCGGTCATCAGAATTACGGAAGTGTTGGGCGATTTCTTTTTTATCTCATTCAACCAGAAAAGCCCTTCATTTCCCGTGTTGACCCCAGCAGAAAAATTCATATCCAATAAAACAATATCTATTTCTTCCAGTTTGGGGAAGGAAGATATTTGATTTGGGTTAAAAAGAGTTTGTACACTTTTATATTCAAACTGCAATAGAATCTCCAAGGCACTGAGCACACTTTTGTTGTCATCAACTACCAAAATCTTGGCATCAATCATAAATCAGATGGTTTATTTCCGATAAAGCTACAAATAGCACCTCAATATTTTTAGGCCGTGTAAAATATTTGGACATAATTTGTACAAAAAATTTACACTCTGTTTTTATCCATAAATGAATTTAATACTTAATGCATTGATTATTAGTGTTTTATTTTTTTGGCACACAGATGGCTATTTATTTGGCACAGTAAAAAAATATGAACCTTACACGCATTATAACAGCACTTTTCTTCCTTATCGCGAGTTCCGCGTTTGCACAAAAGGCATGGACCTTGGACGAGTGTGTTTCTTTTGCCATCGAAAACAATTTGCAAGTCAAAAACTTAAACTATACCAAGGATACCAATCGTGAGAGCTATCGTCAATCGGTTCGTGCTTTGTTGCCCAACTTTAGTGGCTTTTCAGAATACCGCTACAATACTGGTTTGAACGAAGACCGAACTACCGGTTTATTGGTCAATCAGGAATTCAACAGTTTCTTTTATAGTGTTAACGCCAACCTGGATATTTTTCAAGGCTTTCAAAAACTAAACTCCCTAAAAGCGGCCAAATTCATTTACGAAGCGGCCAAAGAAGACGTACTTCAAGAAAAGTTTCTTCTCGCTTTCAGAGTTATGAGTGCCTTTTATGACATCAAGTTCAACGAAGGATTGGTGGCGAACTCCTTAGAACAACAGGACATCTCACAGACCAACTACGACATGGTAGAAAGGCAGGTTGAATTGGGGGTCATGGCTGAAGCTGATTTGGTGGAAGCCGAATCCAATCTATTGTCGGACAAACTTTTGGTTACCCAGAACAAGAACTTACTTGCACTTTCTAAATTGACCTTGCTACAAGAAATGAACCTTACCGAAGAAGGTGACATAGCGTTGCAAATTGAGGAAGCGAATAAAAACGATTTGAAGAGCTCAGGTACGGTGAAAGTTGATTCCTTGTTTACCGTAGCAAAAGGGTTTATTCCAATAATCAAGTCGCAAGAATACTCGGTAAAAGCAGCTAAAAAACAACTTAACGCTACACGAGGAAATCTATATCCTTCCCTGACCATGATTGCTGGTCTGGAATCTAGATACGCTCAAACCGCTTTGGACGACAATGATATGCCAATACCCTTTTCCGACCAACTCAATGACAACTTTTCCCGATTCATTGGAGCACAGATCAGGATCCCAATTTCAAACGGTTGGGCAAACCGCTCGCAAGTAAAGCAGCAAAAAATTGCATTGTTACAAGCGGAAAACAATCTTGACATTCAAGAACAGACCTTATTTCAATTGGTTCAGCAGTTAGTTCAGACCAATACCGCTTTAGTGGCCGAATATGAACAAAGCAATAAGCGGGTTGAATCACAAGGTTTAGCATTTCAAATAGCACAAAAGCGATACGAAAAAGGGCTTATCAACGCATTGGAACTTTTTCAAGCAAAAAATTTATATGGAACGGCACAGAACGAAAATCTACAAGTGCGACTTCGCCTAAAAGTAAACGAAAGCACTATAGATTTTTACAAAGGATTGCCCATTTTTAATATCAACTAAGAAGACCCTCATGGATATTCAATTAGAAAAAAAGAAAGGATTACGACCCAAACATTACGGCTATATTGCCTTGGGCGTATTGGCCTTGTTCGTAGGATGGAAACTACTTTTTGCAGGAACCACTTCTACCTTCAGGACCGATAAGGAAAGAGTTTCCATCTCCGAAGTCATAGACGGCAAGTTTGACGATTATATCACCATTAGCGGCAATGTCGCGCCCATAGCCACCATTTATATGGATGCATACGAAGGGGGTAGAGTGACCGAAAAACTGATTGAGGAAGGCGCCATGGTAAAGAAAGGGGAGATCATTCTTAAACTGGAGAACATGGTCCTCTATGAACAAATCTTGGCCAGCGAAAGTAATCTGGCCCTCAAGCAAAACGATCTTCGATCTACAAAGCTCAATTTCGATTCAAGACTTTTGGATGGCAGACAATCCCTGGCCACAGCTTTTTACGATTTACAACGCCTGAAAAGAAATTATGAGCAAAATCAAGAGCTGTACGAGGAAAAACTGATATCAAAAGAGGCCTACCTGCTCTCCAAGGAAAACTATGAACTCGCCAAAAGACAGCACGATATTCTGGAAGTACAGACCAAGCAAGACGAGGAATTGAGCAGAACCTCCTTAACGAGTTTGGATGCCGACTTGGTGCGTATGCAAAAGACCTTGTCCATGGTCTATGAACGTCTGGACCACTTAAATGTAAGAGCTCCCGCAGACGGACAGCTGGGATTTCTGGATGCTGAAATCGGACAAAACATTGCGCAAGGACAACGTATTGGTCAAGTAAACGTACTGACGGACTTTAAAATTGAAGCAGAAATTGATGAACATTATATCGATCGCGTGAAAAGGGATTTATTGGCTTCCTTGGAAAGAAATGGAAATGAGTATCCCTTGCGGGTCAGAAAAGTATACCCTGAAGTACGAAATGGAAGATTTCGAGTAGACCTGGTTTTTACGGACAACAAGCCGGAGACCACCCGTGCGGGCCAGAGCTATAATATTAGATTACAGTTGGGCGCTTCCAATGATGCCCTGCTTTTGCCCAAAGGAGGTTTCTTCCAAAGTACTGGTGGACAGTGGGTGTTCGTGGTGGCATCTGGTGGAGAGGAAGCCCTAAAACGAAACATAAGAATAGGAAAACAAAATTCTCGGTATTATGAAGTTCTAGAAGGACTTCAGCCCGGAGAACAGGTGATAACCAGTAACTATGACAGTTTTGGTACCGCCGACAGAATAGTCTTAAAATAAAATCATTAAAAATAAAAACATCAAAAAATGAACAGAATAGCAATACTTTATGGATGCGTGCTCTTAGCCAGTTCCGCCATAGCCGAAGAACAACAAAGTACCCTTACGTTTGATACCTTGTACAAAGCGGTATCTGCGGAAAACCTTTTGGAAGACCTGAATGATATCGAAAAAGAAGAGGTGGATGAAACTTCTCTTATCCTTAGTGAAATCGTGTATGTGGAAGAGGACGATGTGGCGCTGGGCTTTGAAACTTCTGATTATTTACCAGAAGACTTTGATCCCTATACCTATTATTTTGACTTGAATTCCATCGAGTTTGTAGAAGATGAAAACGAAATGGACTTAGGATTTGATACGCGTCCCCTTTTGCCGGAAGGTTTTGACCCTTTCAGTGACAATGTGGGATTGGCCTCCATCAACTTCATGGAGGAAGACCATGTAGACTTGGGATTTGATACTGCCAGTTATCTGCCAGAAGGGTTTTCTCCTTATGAGGCTTACTTCGATTTAAATTCCATAATCTATATTGAAGATGAAGATTTAGAGATTGAAATTGGTCCAATCTCCTACATTGGGCAATCTTCCAAGACAACGCCAAAACTTTGCAAATAATCAACACCATAACAATCGAAAATGATACAAATACAAAATCTAAAAAAGAGTTTTAGAACGGAAGAAGTTGAAACTTTGGCCCTCAATGGTGTCAATCTGAAAGTGGCCCAAGGGGAATTCGTTGCCGTAATGGGCCCTTCTGGATGCGGAAAATCAACGCTTTTGAACATCATCGGGATGTTGGACAATCCCACCGAAGGAAGCTATGTTTTCGCAGGCCATGAGGTCAGCGGACTTAAAGAAAGCCAACGCACCCAACTTAGGAAAGGAAATCTGGGGTTCGTTTTCCAAAGCTTTAATCTCATCGATGAACTCACCGTATTTGAAAATGTGGAACTGCCCCTAATCTACCTGAAAATGAACAAAAGCGAGCGCAAGCAAAAAGTTCAAGCGGTATTGGAGCGCATGAAAATTGCGCATCGTGAAAAGCATTTTCCACAACAACTTTCAGGGGGGCAACAACAAAGGGTGGCCATTGCCCGAGCCGTAGTTACCACCCCGAAACTTATATTGGCGGATGAGCCCACTGGAAACTTGGACTCCAAAAACGGCATAGAGGTTATGAAACTCCTCACCGAGCTCAATCAAGAGGGCACTACAATCGTTATGGTGACCCATTCAGACCGCGATTCACACTATTCCCACAGGGTCATCAATTTATTTGATGGTCAAATTGTTACGGAGAGTCAGAACAAGACCATGCAGGCCACGACCTAAAAGAGTTTATTCATCAAATCATCACAATCAAAAAACACATCATGTTCAAAAGCTATTTCAGAATCGCATGGAGAAATCTATTAAAACGAAAGGTGTTCGCCACTATCAATATCCTTGGACTGGCCCTAGGTTTTGGAAGTAGTATTTTGCTATATCTCTTTATGACGCACCATCTTTCCTTTGATAAATTCCACGAGAATTCGGAGCGGATTTACAGATTTACCACAGAGGAGCATCGGGACTTGATTGACCACGAGGCCAGCGTTCCGCCCGGTTTTGCAAAAGTATTCCGCGATAACTATGAATATTCTGAAAAAGTGGCCAAAATGGTAATCCAATGGGGGCTTGTTCTAGATGTGGAAAAGAGTTCAGGGGTTGTTTCCAAGTTTAAGGAAGATGTACAGTTCGTAGAAGAAGACTTTTTCAAAATCTTCAATTTTCCCCTTATTAACGGTACTAACTCGGTGCCGCTATCAGCGCCGAATACTGCGGTGATAACAAGTGGGGTCGCCCAAAAAATGTTTGGAACTACAAATGCAGTAGGTAAAACTTTCATCCTTGAAAACGATATAACGGTTGAAGTGACCGGAGTACTGCAAAACATTCCCAGAACTTCCTTTTTGCAATCTGAAGTCTTTGTTTCTTTTGAAAGCCTGCCTAGCTTTTTTGGATTCGCTGCTTCGGAGTCTTGGGGGGGTATCACCAGTAATCTTCAGTGTTTTACACGGTTAAAACCAAATCAAGACCCTAAAAAAATAGAAGATGCATTGCTTGCACTTCCAAAAGAGCACCGACCTAAGAGCAAGAACAAACATGTTTATAAATTACAGCCTCTTTCCGATATCCATTTTAACCCTTTGTACGGCGGAACCAACCCGATTCTATTGTGGATATTCGGGATAATAGGGGTTTTCCTTATCACTATTGGATGTATCAACTTTATCAACATTTCTACGGCGCAGGCTTTTTATAGGTCAAAAGAAATAGGGATTCGAAAGGTATTGGGAAGTTTTAAAAAGCATTTGTTCTGGCAGTTCCTGTCAGAGACCTTTGTCATCAGTTCATTTTCCATTCTACTCGGAGTTGCTTTGGCGGCTCTTTTCTTGCCTGCGTTCAACGATCTTTTTGAAATACAGCTCGCACTAAAAGATTTGATAAGAGTTGAATTCTTCGCATTTCTTCTGCTATTGCTAATACTGGTTGCCTTCTTGTCCGGTAGTTATCCAGGAATATTGATTTCAAGGATTGTCCCTGTGCTTGCCCTTAAGGGAAAGTTAAACCATAACGATACGGGAGGTAATACCACCCGTAAGATTCTGGTAGTCGCCCAATTTGCCATTTCGATAATTCTGATTGCATCGACCCTGATAATCTCACGGCAGATTGATTATGCCACCAATACGGATTTAGGTTTTGATAAAGAGTCTATTGTAATGGTAGAAATTCCGACAGAAATAGAAAGGGTACAGTTTGAAGGTCTGAAAGAACGTTTAAAAAAAATTCCTGGAGTACAAAACGTATCAGCCTGTTTAAGCAGTCCAGGGGCCGCCGAAAACAACTGGGGCACCAGTGTCAAATATGACAATCGCCCCGAAAATGAGGAGTTCAGTATACAAGCCAAGATAGGCGATGTGGACTACTTGAAAACGTTCAACATTCCCCTAGTTGCAGGACGAAACTTTTTTAAAAGTGATTCCATCACGGAGGTTTTGGTCAATGAAAAGTTCGGAGAAAAAGTAGGTGTCCACAATCCCGAAGAATTATTGGGTAAAAAGCTTTTTGCCAATGGACAAAAGATTCAAGCCACTATTGTGGGCGTAGTCCAAGATTTTCATGATACCGATTTTACCGAGGAAATCAGACCCGCATTTATTGGAGACCATTCCAATTGGTACGGCGAAATAGCAATCAAAATCAACCATTTGAATACGAAGTCAACTTTAGATCAAATTGATCAAAAATGGACAGAAGCTTTTTCCGGTTACATTTTTGACTATCGGTTTTTGGACGAAAGGGTGGCCGAAGAGTATGAGACGGAGCAGCGTTATCTATCGCTTTCCAAAGTATTTTCCGCCTTGGCCATATTCATCGGTTGTCTCGGTCTTTATGGATTGATTTTGTTTTTCGTGGGCCAACGAACCAAAGAAATAGGGATTCGAAAGGTTTTGGGAAGTACTGTGGCCAACATACTGACCTTATTTACTGTGGACTTCTTTAAGCTTATTCTTATCGCAGGTCTCGTGGCCACACCCGTTGCTTGGTATCTCATGGAACAATGGCTGCAGGGATACATCTATAGAACACAGATACGATGGTGGGTGTTCGCACTCTCTATCGGTTCAGTTATGGCCATTACCCTCCTGACCATAAGTTACCAGACCCTCAGGGCAGCGACGGCAAACCCGATAAGGAGCCTTAGAACGGAGTAATCATCAAAAACGAAAAATCATGATCAAGAACTATTTGAAAATCGCCTGGAGAAATCTTTTAAAAAACAAAGTCTTCTCGTTGATCAACATCATTGGTCTGAGTTTTGGGGTGGCTGCCTGCATATTGATTTCCGTTTATATCATCCATGAAAGCAGCTATGATAAACACGTGGCCAATTCGTCAAATATTTATCGGATGATCGGGCAATATTTAATTGATGGTCGAATCAGCGAGAGCATTCATTTTTCCGCAAACATGGCACCCACCGTACTACATGACTTTGCTGAAGTGGAAAACTCCGGTCGACTTATGGAAAACTCCCTGTTTTATGGCGCAGGCAGTAACGAAATCAGAATTGCCGGCCAACAAATGCAGCATCATGAAGAAGGGTTTACCTATGCGGACCAAAGCATAATCGATATTTTGGATATTCAAATGGTCTACGGTGATGCTTCTTCCGCGCTCAGCGAGCCAAATACTATGGTAATTTCCGAAACCATTTCCAAAAAATACTTTGGGAACTCAAATCCCGTGGGCAAGGTAATCTATCTCAACAATAACAACGATACGCCCTTTAGAATCAATGGGGTAATGCAAGATTTTCCCAGTAATTCCCATTTGGATTATACCTTTTTGATCACACTAAAAGGGGTGGAATTTGGGGAAGGAGAACAGACGCGATGGACTCAGAACAACTATTTCACGTACATCGTCTTGAAAGAAGGTGTTGACGTAATTCAGTTTGAGAAGAAAATGTCCAATAGGCTGATAAACGACTATATCCTGCCTGCAAGCAGAGAAGCTGGATTTGCTGTACCTGACGATATTGAAGAGAAATACTTTGTCAAGACCCAAGCGCTGACCGATATCAATCTTTATTCAAAAAATGTGGATTATGAGGCCAGCACACGAAATGACATTAAAATTATTTGGATTTTCGGTGTAGTCGCCCTTTTTATTTTGGCCATTGCCAGTATCAATTTTGTAAATCTTTCCACGGCGAAATCTGCGAATAGAGCCAAAGAAGTTGGAGTGAGAAAAGTGGTGGGGGCACCAAAACGCTACCTGATTGGACAATTCTTGACCGAGTCCGTTCTGCTTTCACTCATCTCGTTCGCATTGGGTTTGGGCATCGCATGGTTGATGATGCCCTTGTTCAACAGTGCTTCAGGAAAAGCGTTGAGCTTGCCTTTCACAAGTTTTTTATTCGTTCCTCTGTTGATACTTTCCGCATTGGCCGTAGGGTTACTCGCTGGTCTATATCCTTCCTTTTATCTTTCCAGATTTCGACCTGTTTCCGTTCTAAAAGGCAAACTCAGCTCTGGCAGCAGATCAAGTGCTATCCGTAGTGGCCTTGTGGTGTTCCAATTCACCATTTCAATCATCTTGATCATAGGGACCCTTATCGTAAATCGGCAGATGGATTTTATCCTTAACTCTAAAATTGGTTTTGATAAAGAAGAGGTGGTACAGCTATATGGAACCAACATATTGGAGGATAGAATCGATACGTTCAAGAATGAGTTGGAGAACATAAATGGGGTGGCCCGTGTCACGATCAGTGACTATTTGCCCATTGAAGGTACAAAACGAAATAATAACGGTTTTGTGAACGAAGGCAGGGATAACATTGATGAGACCGTGGGGGCGCAATCTTGGATCATTGATGAAGACTATTTGGAAACTCTTGGTATGCGGTTGGTGAAAGGTAGGAATTTTGATATCAACAAAGTAAGTGACGATGAGACCACCATCATTAACCAGGCCATGGCAGAAAAACTCAACTTGGAACAACCGTTGGGCAAAAAAATATCACGTTATGGCAGGCTGTACGAGGTCATTGGTGTTGTTGAGGATTTCAACTACAACTCCATGAAGCAAGAGGTGCAACCCCTATGTTTTTTCAGGGGAATGAGTCCTTCCATCATTTCCTTAAAAGCTAGCGCCGGAAATATGACCTCTCTTTTACATGAGGTGGAAAAAAAATGGAACACTTTTTCCCCGAATATGGCCTTTCGATATGCCTTTATGAACGATTCCTTTGCCAAAATGTATGACAGTGTTACCCGGATACGAACCATTTTTATGTCTTTTTCCATATTGGCCATACTAGTGGCCTGCTTAGGGCTTTTTGCCTTATCTGCCTTTATGGTGGAGCAGCGCAAAAAGGAAATCAGTATACGTATGGTTTTGGGTGCTTCCTTTAAGAACATCTATAGTTTGCTAAGTATCAATTTTTTGCGATTGGTAGGTGTTTCCATCGTAATGGCAATACCCGTTGGTTGGTACGTAATGAACCGTTGGTTGGAGGATTTCGCGTATAAGACAACCCTGGATTGGACCATTTTTCTAATGGCAGGTTGTATTGCTTTGATAATAGCGCTCTTTACGATAAGCTATCAATCCATAAGCGCAGCATTAATACAGCCCCTTAAAAGTTTGAGAAACGAATAAAAACTAGCAAAAAACAGCGATTATGATAAAGAACTTTTTGACCACGGCTTGGAGAAATCTGACCAAGAACAAAGCGTATGCTACAATCAACGTAGGTGGATTGGCACTCGGTATGGCGGTTACCTTGATTATCGGTCTATGGGTAAATAATGAACTTGGCCACAATGACTACTTCAGTAATAGGGACAAAATAGCACAGGTAATCCAATCCCAGACCTTTAACAATAAGGTGAATACAGGTCCGGCGATTCCGAGGCCCTTGGAGTTTGCGTTCCGGGAAAACTACATGGACAATTTTGAACATTTGGTCATGTCTTCTTGGACGTCTTCACAATATCTGACGTACAACAACAACAGCATCTCTAGAACCGGGAATTTTATGCAAAGACAAGCCCCCGAAATGCTTGACTTAACTATTATCGCGGGATCAAAAGACGGTCTCAAGGATATCAACTCAGTAATGTTGTCCAAAAAAACCGCTCAAGCACTTTTGGGGGATGAAAATCCCATCGGCAAGCTAATAGAAGTCAATAATGAACACAAAGTGATGGTCACGGCCATCTATGAAGATATTCCTTTTAACACATCTTTCAACGATATGCAGTTCATCATGTCTTGGGAAAAGTATGTCACAAGTCAAGAATGGTTGGAAGAATCCAAGGATAATTGGGGAAACAATTCATTCCAAATGTTTGTTACCATTGCGGACAATACCACTATGGAAAATGTCACCTCGACCATTAAAGATGTAAAGAAAGACTCAAATGAGGATACTGCCGAGTTTAATCCACAACTCGCGCTCTTGCCCATGAGGGATTGGCACCTACGGTCACATTTCGAAAATGGAAAACAAGTGGGCGGTCGCATTAAATATGTATGGTTGTTTGCCATCATTGGTGTTTTTGTCCTGCTCTTGGCTTGTATCAACTTTATGAACCTGAGCACAGCGCGTTCAGAAAAACGGGCAAAAGAAGTAGGGATACGAAAGTCCATAGGTTCTCAAAGAGGACAATTGATCAACCAGTTTTTGGGTGAATCTTTCTTGGTGGTCGTTTTTGCAGCCGTGCTTTCCATTTTGATAGTCCTTTTATCACTAAATGGCTTTAATGAATTGGCGCGGAAGGAAATCACTTTTCCTTGGTTGAACCCTATATTTTGGTCTATTTTCCTGGTGTTCATTTCGTTGACATCCCTTTTGGCCGGAAGCTACCCAGCCCTTTACCTCTCTTCTTTTCGTCCTGTGGATGTGCTCAAGGGAACCTTTAAAGCGGGCAAGAAATCCACTACGCCCCGGAAAGTTCTTGTGATACTCCAGTTTACGGTATCCGTGGCTTTCATTATAGGTACGGTCATCGTGATGCAGCAAATCAACTATGCCAAAAACCGACCTGTTGGATACGACAAAGAAGGTTTGATACAAATACCCACATTTAGCCAAGACTTTATCGGAAAGTATGACGTTTTGCGTAATGAGTTCTTGGCGTCGGGGGCCGTTGTTGAAATGTCATCTTCTAGCAGTCCAACAACAAATATCTGGTCCAACCGAAGTGGTTTTAACTGGGAAGGGAAACCAGAAGGATTTCAAGAAGACTTTGCCTGGACCTCAGTTTCTCCGGAATATGCAAAATCACTGAACCTCAAAATTGTCCAAGGACGTGATTTTTCAAGGGAATTCCCGACCGACTCCTTTGCGGTTCTATTAAATGAGACCGCCGTCAAGTACATGGGCGTTTCCAATCCTATTGGTATGATTATTCGCGATTCAGACGATGAAGACCCAGACCCTCCACTTACCATAATTGGAGTGGTCCAAGATATGATTGCCTCCTCTCCATACGAACCTGTCAAACAGGCCGTGTACGAATTTGATAGGGAGGAAGAGTTTTACTTCTACAATCTTAGGCTGAATCCAAAGCAGAGCGCCAGTCAAAATTTAGCCGTAATCGAGCGGGTTTTTGAACAGCAGTTCCCGGGAATCCCGTTCCAATATGATTTTGTGGATGAGCAATATGGCGCCAAGTTTGCTGCGGAAGAACGTGTGGGTCGGCTATCGGGCATTTTTACCGCATTGGCGATTTTTATCAGCTGTCTTGGTCTTTTTGGCCTTACTTCTTTCGTAGCGGAACAACGTACCAAAGAAATAGGCGTTCGAAAAGTGCTGGGCGCTTCTGTTTTCAATGTGTGGAACATGCTCTCCAAGGACTTTTTAAAACTGGTCATTGTTTCCTGTTTTATAGCTGTTCCCATCGCTTACTACATCATGAACGGTTGGTTACAGGAATATCCATATCGCGTAATTCTGAAATGGTGGATTTTTGCTTTGGCCATGATTGGAGCTTTACTTGTGACCATGGTAACCATAAGTTTTCAGGCCATAAGAGCGGCAAAGGCCAACCCTATAAAAAGTTTACGGACCGAATAAAACAGCAATCCAAAAACCACGATCATGCTTAAAAACCATTTAAAAACAGCTTGGCGAAGCCTAAAAAAACACAGATTGCAAACATTGATAAATCTGGTTGGATTGACTGTGGGCACTTTGTGCTGTCTCTTGATACTGGCCTATGTAAATGCCCAGTTTGGCTATGATCAACATCATGATGATGCAGCTTCCTTATTTCGTATTCGAACCAAATTAAAGACGCTGAAAAATACGAGTATCGATACCGACATAGCCACTTCCAGTCCTCCCATAGCGTTCGCTTTAAAAGAGGATTTCCCTGAAGTAATGGAAGCCTGTCGCCTGGTCTATTTCGGAGAGGGAAGTGAGCAATTGATTCGCGTTTCCGGTGAAACTGAAGGGTACTACGAACCACGAGGGTATCTCGCGGATTCCACATTCTTCAAACTCTTTAAATATCCTATGCTTGAGGGAGTGGCCAAAGGGGCTCTGGATGCTCCAAACAGTATAGTTCTGTCCGCTTCATTGGCCAAGAAACTTTTTGGTCAAAAGCATGCGCTCAATAGCGTGTTGGTCCTTGGGGATGGTGAGCAACAACTCGATGTGGTGGTAACAGGAGTTTTTAAGGAAAACGAAGCTAAATCTCATCTGAATCCCAACTATTTGCTAAGCATGGCATCACCTGGATTGGGAGAATACGTTAGGGGCATAGACAATTTCGCCACACAAAATTTTGCTCATGCTTACGTGAGATTGGTTCCCGGGGCAAACGCGAAAGGTTTGGAAGAAAAGCTTCAAGGTTTTCTCCAGCGTAGGGGCTCACAGGATTTGTCCGCCTTGGGTTTTGAAAAAAAGTTATTGCTCCAACCTGTGACTGATATTCATTTATATTCCAAAGACATAAAAAATCAAATTGAGGAAGTTTCGAACATTGAATACCTCTATTCCATGCTGCTCCTGGCTTTTATCATACAAATAGTAGCTTGTATCAACTTTATCAACCTTAGTACAGCCCGGGCAAGTCGGCGTTCTAAAGAAATTGGCGTTCGTAAGGCCATTGGTGCCAACAAACGTTCTTTGGTACATCAATTTTTGGCAGAGTCCATCACTTTGTCCCTTGGCGCCGTTGTTCTCAGTATTCCCCTGGCTATTTTCTTGATGCCGTCCATGGGAATATTGACCAAAAATGAATTGATACTTCCGGATCTTTTCAACAGTAGAATTTTGATAGTTCTGTTCTTATTGGGCTTGGGTACCGGACTATTGGCGGGCATCTATCCAGCTTTGATCCTATCCTCTTTCAATCCGGCCAAAGTTTTAAAAGGAAGACTACAAATCGGTTCGCAAGGAACTTATTTAAGAAAGACCCTGGTAGTGTTTCAATTTGTAGTATCCATCATCTTGGTAACCGCAGTTATCATTATCACCCAACAACTGAAATATGCCCAAAAAAAGGATATGGGCTATGATAAAGAAAATCTGTTGGCCATACGTTTGGGTACAGATGCCCTCAGGTCAAATTATACGGTGATTCAAGAAGCCATGGCTTCAACACCGGGAGTTTTGGAGGTTAGCGGTAGTGATCACTATCCATCTTTGCCCATATTGGGGGATTTGGGACTGCACCTGCCTGGGGAAGATGATTCCAACCAGACCTTGGTCTTTTATAATGGAATCAGCGAAAACTATTTTGAAACGGTAGGTACTCAATTGATCGCCGGAAGGAATCTCAACACCCAAGATAGCACGCAGATTATTGTAAATGAAGCTACTTTGGCAGAATTTGGAATACCTCTTGAGGAAGCGTTGTCTTCCAAACTGGTACAGACTTACGAAGGAGAAAGGACAACCTATGAAATTGTAGGGGTCTCAGAAAACTATCACTTTGCTTCCATAAAATCCGAAATAGACCCCATTCTTCTTTACAACGATACCAATCCGAATTGGATCATACTGAAAACACAGGCCCAAAGTCAGGAGGCGCTCCTTAAAGCACTGAAAGAGGCCTGGAAATCAACAAAAGTCGATGCCCCCTTTATCTTCACTTTTATTGATAAAGAAGTAGAAAAGTTATATGCCGAAGAAAAACGCCTCAGTCAAATTTCTTTGGTGTTCACCATTTTGGCCATCTTTATCAGTTGCCTGGGGCTTTTTGGGTTGGTGTCCTATTTTGCGGAACAAAAGAAAAAGGAAATAGGTATCCGAAAGGTTTTGGGGGCCAACATCAATTCCGTGATAAAATTATTGACCGCCGACTTCGTAAAACTGGTTGGAATCGCATTTTTAATAGCTATTCCTGTCTCCTATTACATCATTCAACTATGGCTTCAAGACTTCAGCTATCATATCGATATCGAATGGTGGGTATTTGCTTTGTCGGGATCTTTTGCCATGATGATAACCTTGTTGACCGTGGGATTTCAATCCCTAAAGTCCGCGATGGCAAATCCGATCCATAGCCTTAGAACGGAATAACGTACAAATCAAAAAACGAGAATCATGTTCAAAAATTATTTAAAAATCGCATGGCGCAGCCTAAAAAAACAGACCTTTCTAACCCTGCTCAACACCTTGGGGCTGGCCATTGGCATGGCGGGCGCCCTTTTGATCACATTATACATTTACGACGAATTGAGTTTTGACAAGATGTTTGCTGATGCTGAGCGAATCCATCGTATCAATGTGGATGTCAAATTCGGTGGAACGGAAAGCTTGGTGGCTGAGACCTCTGCGCCTATGGCGAAGGCCTTGGTAGCCGATTTTCCGCAAGTTACCCTGGCAACGCGATTCAATACGTTTGGAGCCACCCTGGTCAGGCCCAGTGACAAAACACAAAACACCAAAGAAGACTACTCCACTTTTGTCGACAATACGTTCTTTGATATGTTCGGTATCCCTCTGATCGAAGGCGATAAAGAAACGGCGCTTGCAGAACCCAATACGTTGGTCATTACGGAAACCACGGCCAGAAAGTACTTTGGGCCTTCGCCTGCAGTGGGACAGACCCTTATTTTGGACAATAGAAGTACCTACACGGTCTCTGGAGTAATTAAGGACCTACCTAAAAACTCTTTCCTTAGGGACTACAGTCTTTTTTTGTCAATTGAAGGAGATGAAGATGCCTCTGTGGATGAGTGGACCAGCCATAATTTTGTCACTTTCATCAAGCTGGCGCCCCATGCCCGAATCGATGATTTTCAAAAACCCTTGCAGAGCATGCTTGGAAAGTATGTCATTCCATATGCGCAAAGGTATTTTCCCGGGATTACCGAAGAGGAGTTCATTGCTTCTGGAAATCGCCTTGTTTATAGCACAATCCCCTTGACGGACATTCATTTAAACTCTCAAATTGGTGGGGAAATGAGTTCAAACGGTAGTATGCAAAACATTTATATCCTTTCCTTTATCGGTTTGTTCTTAATTACTCTCGCCAGTGTAAATTTCATGAATCTTTCCACAGCATATTCCTTGAAAAGAAGCAAAGAGGTAGGTATTCGAAAAACCTTGGGTTCTTCAAAATCGGCACTTTTACGACAATTTTTGATTGAATCGGGTCTTATTACTTTGATATCGCTCACCTTTGCGCTCGTACTAACTGTTGTATTTCTCCCTTTTTTCAATGATTTGGCTGGAAAAAACATAGCGATCCCTTTTGCCAATCCCTTGTTCTGGGGTATTCTTTTAGTATCTGCGATTGTTTTGGGACTATTTTCTGGTTGGTATCCTGCTTTTTTCATGTCGCGTTTTAGGCCAGCGGCTGTACTCAAAGGATCGGGTGAAAAGAATATTGGCGGAGGAAAAATTAGAAATTCATTGGTCGTTTTTCAATTTGCCATTTCGGTTTTCCTAATCATCAGTACCGTAATCGTATATCAACAATTGAAGTTTATTCAAGATAAAGACCTCGGGTTTTCCAAAGACCAGGTTTTGATTATCGAGGATGTTTATGCCACTGGCGACCAAGCCCTGTCGTTTAAAGAACAGATCACCCAATTGGCCCAGGTGAAAAGTGCCAGCATGTCCAGCTTTTTACCAACACCATCTGTAAGGACCAATACCAGTTTTTTCAAAGAAGGTTCAACCGATGCCGAAGATGCAATACTTATGCAGTTTTGGAGGGCGGACCATGATTATCTTTCCACATTGGATATAAAATTGGTGGCTGGACGGGATTTTAACCCTCAGTACGCCGCCGATTCTTCTGCAATTATCCTAAATGAATCTGCCGTTGCCATATTGGGGATAAGCCCTGAAGAATCGCTGGGACTTAGACTGTCCAACGATTTGGGGGAAGAAGATGCTTCTTTTCTGAACGTTATCGGAGTCATCCAGGATTTTCATTTTGAAACGCTACGAAAAGATATAGACGCCTTGAGCATTCATATGGGTGTTTCGCGAGGATCTATGGCGGTGAAACTTGCTGCAGGGGATTTTGCTGCGACGACTTCTGCTATAGAACGTATTTGGAAATCTCTTGCTCCTGGGCAGCCTTTTAATTATCGCTTTATGGATGATGCCTTTAACAGCACCTATGAAGCCGATAAAAACCTCGGTAGGATATTCGTTACATTCACTATCCTGTCCATTTTTATTGCCTGTTTGGGCCTATTCGGGCTGGCCACATTCAATGCGGAAAAGCGCACCAAAGAAATTGGTGTGAGAAAGGTTCTTGGTGCCAGTGTAGGACAAATTACAATGGGGCTTACCACCGATTTTTTAAAGTTGGTCGCGATTGCCATTTTGGTTTCCTTTCCTATAGGGTGGTTGATGATGAACAAATGGCTGGAAGACTTTTCCTATCGGATTGAAATACATCTCGGTGTTTTCTTGTTTGCCGCATCGCTTGCAATTGTTATCGCGGTGATTACCGTGAGCTATCAGAGTATTAAGGCTGCTATCGCTAACCCGGTGAAGAGTCTTCGAACAGAATAGATACCAATAAGTCAAAAAATATGTTAAAACATCATATCAAACTTTTCTTTCGGAACCTCGCTAGAAACAAGAGCACCTTTTTTATCAACTTGGTGGGGCTATCCTCTGGCTTGACCTGTGTGCTCTTGGTTTTTTTATGGGTATCCGATGAGTTGAATAAAGACAGATTTCATGTCAACAAAGAGCGTTTGTACCAAGTCTTCAGAAATGTGCCAAATGGTCAAGGTTCTTTGAACACCTATGGATCAAATTCCAGTCTGATGCTCACATCCTTACAAGAGGAAGTTCCAGAAGTTGAGAAAGCCGTCGCCGTTTTTGGAATAAATGGAAATGCCATGCTCCAAACGGAAGATAAAAAGCTGGGGAGTACTGGGTTTTTTGCCAGTGAAGATTACTTCAACCTATTTTCCATACCGCTCCTTTCAGGTGACGCAAATGAAGTTCTGCAAGACATAAACGCCATTGTCATTTCAAAAGAAATGGCCAAAACACTGTTTGGGACCAATACGTATCCTATAGGAAAAAACCTTATAATTAAAAGTGGTGTAAACAGTTTTGAGGACCTCTTTACGGTAACGGGTATTTTTGAAATACCAAAAAACTCCTCTGAAAATTTTGACTTTGTACTTCCCTATAAACGGTTTTTGAAGGATAGAGACCCACAAGACATCCATTGGGGCAGCAATAGTTCAAGCATGTATGCCCTTCTTGAAGAAGGGGTCAAAATCGATGCTCTCAACTCCAAGATAAAGGACTTTATCAAAAAAAAGGATTCAGAAAATCAAGCAAGTGTTTTCTTTGGATTATACACGGACAATTATCTGCAAAATCGTTTCGTGGACGGAAAACGCTCGGGAGGTCGAATTACGTATGTGATCCTTCTGTCAATCATTGCTTTCTTTATCCTTTGTATTGCTTGTATCAACTTTATGAACCTTTCTACTGCCAAAGCGTCAAAACGAATAAAGGAAATTGGAGTAAAAAAAGTCATTGGGGCCAAAAGAAATGCTTTGATACTGCAGTTTTTAACAGAGTCTGTTTTGCTTGCTTGCTTTTCCCTAACAGTGGCATGTGCTATTGTTGTTCTAATTTTACCCTGGTTTAGCGATGTTACCGGAAAAGAACTCGAATTTCCCTTGAACTCTGGCTTTATTTTGGTCCTTTTAGGAGTCGCTTTTCTAACGGGTTTGTTCGCAGGTAGTTATCCTGCTTTGTATCTTACAAAATTTGAGGCTATCAAGGTTTTAAAAGGGAAATTGCCCACTTCCTTCGGAGAATTGATAATCCGTAAGGGACTGGTGATATTCCAGTTCAGTATTTCCATTTTGCTGATTGTTGCCGTGAGTATCATCTATTTGCAGTTGGATTTTATTCAATCAAAAAATCTTGGGTTTGAAAAGGACCAGGTCATAACTTTTGAACGTCAAGATGGATTGGCATATAACATGGAGACCTTTCTTGAAAAAGCAAGAAATATCCCAGGAGTTGTGAATGCCTCCTACATGCAAGGTAACATGACCAACTTTAGTAACTCTTCATCCAATCATAGATGGCCCGGTCAAAGCGAAGAATCCAAAAAGTTGACCTTTCGGCATGCCCATGTTGGTCGGAATTTTATTGAGACCATGGGTATTGAGATTAAAGAAGGGCGATCTTATATCGATGAAATTCCAAACACAAATTCCAAAATTATCTTGAACGAAACGGCTGTAAAACTAATGGGGATGGAAAACCCTATTGGGACTGTTATTGATATGCGCGGTCCAAATCGGGAAATCATAGGGGTGGTCAAGGATTTCAACATTCAATCCTTGTACGAAGAAATTACGCCAATGGCACTGCTCTGCCGAAACGAGTGGATCAGTACATTATTGGTAAAAATAAGGAAAGGTGAAGAAAAACGTACCTTAGCAGCGCTTTCCAAATTATATGAGGAGTTCAATCCGGGACTTGCTTTCAATTTTCAGTTTTTAGACGCACAATATCAGCAACTCTATGTAGCCGAGCAACGCGTTGCCTCCCTGTCAAAATATTTTGCCGCACTTGCTATCCTAATCTCCTGCTTAGGCCTTTTTGGACTGGCGGCGTTTACGGCCCAGCTCAGAAAAAAGGAAATCAGTATTAGGAAGGTATTAGGACAAACCGCTGCGCAGGCATTTATCATGTTGTCCGGCGAGTTTGTAAAACTAGTAGTATTGGCCATGCTCGTTACTTTACCCATTGCTTACGCTTTGGCCAATGATTGGCTGTCTGACTTTGCGTATCGTATCCCCTTGCGTATCTGGTATTTTTTAGGAGCAGGTTTCGTCGCGCTTTTTATTGCCCTGTTTACAGTTGTGGGTCAAGCTGCGATGACAGCAAATAGCAGTCCCGTAAAGGCCTTGCGACAAGAATAATTCTTAAAACAAAAAACAGTACTATGCTTTTATCTCTTAAAAATATTTTCAAATGGGTCAACTCTGGGGGCCAACGTATTTTTCTGCTCAAAGACATTAACCTTGAAGTATTGGAAGGTGAGTTTATCTCAATAATGGGTCCTTCGGGCTCTGGAAAATCGACCTTGCTCAATGTCATCGGCATGCTGGATGGTTTTGATGAAGGTGAATACCATTTTTTGGATGAATCTGTCCATACACTCAAAGAAAAACATCGCGCCAACCTTTATAAGGAGTATATCGGTTTCGTTTTTCAGTCGTACCATTTATTGGACGACCTAACGGTCAAGGAAAACCTGGAAATGCCCTTGCTTTATAAAAAATTCAGTTCCTCGGAACGCAAAGCCATGGTGGCCGATATGCTTGACCGATTTAATATTGTAGGCAAAAAAGACCTTTTCCCAGCCCAGCTGAGCGGGGGCCAGCAACAACTTGTCGGCATTGCCAGAGCATTGATTTCCAGCCCAAAGCTAATTTTGGCAGATGAACCTACCGGAAACCTCAACTCAAAACAAGGAGAAGAAATCATGGCGCTTTTTAAGCAGCTAAATGACGAGGGGGTTACCATTATCCAAGTGACCCATTCCGAAAAAAATGCGGACTACGGTTCCCGTATTATCAATCTTTTGGATGGGAGGATGATTTAGTTATATCCTTCCGGGTGTAATTCATCATGGTCGGTGACTTCTTGAAAATACTTGGCCAACAATAGTATTTTTCCTTCATCATAAAGATTCCCGACCAAGGTTAGGCTGGTGGGCAGTTTTTCCTCATCCAGACCCGTAGGTATGGCGATAACAGGATGCCCAGTTAAATTGGTAATTACCAATTGTTTGTTTCCAAACGAAGGGGATATCAGTACATCGTAATCTTTTATGACCTGGTGCATCTTTTCAATAAGAACCTGTCTATGTCGATTCGCCTGCAAATACTCCACTGCGGGAATAAAACGTGATTGTCTTAGCGAGTTTGCCCGTGACTTTTTGTGTTGTTCCACCATGGCATCGACCTCTGCAAATCGTACCAATTCATCAAAAAACGCACCTGATTCCGATCGTAAGATAATGTCAAATCCGTCGTAGGGTACGTCTTTTGGCAAACGTACCGGCGTCGGTTCAATGCCCATTTTTTTAAACGTAACTATTGCCTTCAGTAAATTAGCTTTGCCCTTGGTCGTATCCTTTTCAATATCGTCTTTTAAATAGGCCACTTTGAGCGTTTTAATATCTAAGGTTGGGTTATAGGAAAAGGGAATTGAAGTGGTTGTTTTATCCTTCTTATCCTTTCCTTGAATGATACTGAACACAATAGCACAATCTTCAGCATTCCTGCACATAGGCCCAACCTTGTCCATCGACCACGCTAGGCTCATTACCCCATGTCTACTGACCCGCCCATAGGTAGGTCGTAGGCCCGTTATCCCATTTTTTGAGCTTGGCGACGTGATTGAACCCAAGGTTTCCGTACCTAATGCGAAAGGCACCAACCCAGCTGACGTAGCACTACCAGAACCGGCTGAAGAACCACTGGCCCCTTTCGAAATATCCCACGGGTTTTTGGTTTTTCCCCCAAACCAAACATCACCCCGAGCCAAAGCTCCGGAAACCAATTTGGCCACCAAAATTCCACCGGCTTCATCCAAACGTTCCACTACGGTAGCTGTTTCTTTAATATATTGGTTTTTATAGGGTTCAGAGCCCCATGTGGTGGGATAGTTGTTAACGGACATCAAGTCTTTTACGCCATAAGGGATACCATGTAGAATTCCCCGGTATTGGCCTTTTGCAAGTTCGTTGTCCAGTTGTTTCGCCCGATTTACCGCCAGTTCTTCCGTTAGGGTAATGGTGCATTCCAGTTTGGGGCTGTACTTTTTTAATCGATTCAAATAGAATTGGGTAAGTTCCAGACACGATATTTTCTTGTTTTTTATCAACGAGGCCAACTTTGGAATAGTGAAGAATGCCAATTCACTTAGGTCGTCGGGCATACGGACATTATCTGGAACCGTCCACGTCACAACAGTGTCGTTGAAAGAGGGAATCTGGAAGTCTTTAGGTTTGGGATCAAACAAAATAGCTGGAAAAACCTCATCCGCAATGGGATACTTACGCAGGGAATCATATCCTTTTTTATTTCTCTGCAAATAATCGTACAGCGTATCTATTTTTTGTTTTGAAAATTCAATTCCTATTAATTTCTGGGATGTTTTGACGTTCTTTTTTGTGAACACTTTTTTTTGCGTTCCACACGCTATCAAGAACAGTGTTGTCAGGTAAACGGCAAGCTTAAGGTTGGATGCTTTTACGAAGGTCATAAATGAAGTTTATCTAATGTTTTGCAATGGATTGATCGTAGTATGAGATTAGAAACTGAACCCATACTTTATCAAACAATATGAAGATAAGCATATCAAAATTCCTTTTTAAGCGATATCATTCCCGCTAAATCCTTTCCTACACTACTTCCCAGGGCCACGCCCATTCCACCCAGCCGTATACCACAAAATACGTTGGCCGAAATTGGTTCAAGAATGGGTGTTTTTTGGTCGCCCACGCCCATGATGCCGCTCCATCGTTGGTGAACTTTCACCGCTTTTTTGGGGACAATCACAGTGGTAAGCAGTTCTTCAAGCTTATTTTGAACCAATTCAGTCTCTTCCATTTCAAAGGTTTCCTCACCTTTAAAATCTAAATTGCGGCCACCTCCCAAAAGAATTCGATGGTCTATGTTTCTAAAATAATAGTATCCCTCTTCAAGGTGAAAGGTTCCCCTTATCTTCAAATCTGGAATGGTTTCAGTAATCAAAACTTGGGCCCTAGCGGGCTTCACCCTATCATTCTTCATCAGTTTAGAAGCGAAACCGTTAGTGGCAACAAAAACTTTACTTGATGTGAACCCGAATCCGTTTGCAGCGATATGCACGGTCTTTTCAATATCTTCCAACTTCTGGACCTCTACTCCATTCAATACCAAAACCCCTTGGGAAACACAGAGCTTTAAAAGGCCATGCATCATTTTTCCTGTGTCAATTTGTCCCTCCAATGTGTGGTTTATGACACTGTCCTTAACCGTATCAAACCCAAAGCTATTGCTATATTTTTCAAAAACAGGTCTTCCGAAAACAGGTTTGAGCAATTCATTGACATAATCCAAGCGGTCTAGACATGCTTTATACCGGTGCGAATCGCTTTCCAAGAAAATTTCATACCCGCCATACTGTTTATAGTCCAGACCTTGGTCTCCCAAAAGCTGTCGCAGTAATTGAATTCCATCCCATCGCTTTTTGACCAGTTCCAACACTTGTTCTTCGGAATGTGTCTTTAAATCTGATAAAATCTCCGAAATGCTACCAAAGCAAGCAAATCCAGCATTTTTAGAACTTGCGCCTTGCGGAAGTATCCCACGTTCCAGGACCACAACTTTGCGATTAGGATGTTTTTTCTTTAAAAAAAATGCGCAGCACAATCCAACAATACCACCACCAACTATGGTAAAGTCAACATTAGAGAACCAGGTTTTATATTCCCAATAGCTGAATTTCATTGTATAAAAAACCCCGATTTTCATCGGGGCCTTGTTTAGTAATCGTATTTCTCGTCCATTTCAAAATCCTCCATAAACTTAGTGGTATAGTTGCCGGCCAGATAATCTGGGTGGTCCATGAGTTGTCTGTGAAATGGTATTGTTGTTTTTACACCTTCAATCACAAACTCGTCCAAAGCGCGTCTCATTTTATTGATGGCTTCTTCACGTGTTTGTGCTGTAGTAATAAGTTTTGCCACCATGGAATCATAGTTTGGTGGAATAATATACCCGCCATACACGTGCGTGTCCAAACGAACACCATGTCCCCCGGGGGTATGCAGGGTTGTAATTCTACCTGGAGATGGTCTAAAATTATTATAAGGGTCTTCCGCGTTTATTCGCACCTCGATAGAATGTAACTTTGGCACATAGTTCTTTCCGGAAATTGGGACTCCACCAGCGACCAAGATTTGCTCCCGAATCAAATCGTAATCAATCACTTGTTCGGTAATCGGGTGTTCCACTTGGATACGCGTATTCATTTCCATGAAGTAGAAGTTCCGGTGTTTATCAACCAAAAATTCAACGGTTCCCGCACCCTCATATTTGATATATTCCGCTGCTTTTACGGCGGCAGCTCCCATTTCCTCCCGAAGTTTGTCGGTCATAAAGGGAGAGGGGGTTTCTTCGGTCAACTTTTGGTGTCTGCGCTGTACTGAACAATCGCGTTCCGATAAATGGCATGCTTTTCCATACTGATCTCCGACTACTTGAATCTCAATATGCCGAGGTTCCTCAATCAATTTCTCCATGTACATACCACCATTTCCAAACGCCGCTGTTGCTTCAATAACCGCACTTTCAAAATTGCTTTCCAATTCATCTTCGCTCCATATCGCCCGCATACCTTTTCCGCCACCACCAGCAGTCGCTTTTATCATTACAGGATACCCCATTTCTTTGGCAATTTTTTTGGCGTCGTTGGCATCTTTCAAAAGACCCTCCGATCCTGGAATGGTTGGAACTCCTGCTTTTTTCATCGTCTCCTTGGCGGTTGCCTTGTCGCCCATTTTGTCTATCTGGTCTCCGGAGGCGCCAATGAACTTGATTTCATGTTCCGCACAAATTTTGGAGAACTTTGAATTTTCTGAAAGAAAACCGTACCCCGGATGAATTGCATCCGCATTGGTAATTTCAGCGGCAGCGATGATATTGGGTATTTTCAGATAGGATTCACTACTTGGCGCAGGACCGATGCATACCGCTTCATCTGCAAAACGTACGTGCAAACTTTCTTCATCAGCTTTGGAATATACCGCCACTGTCTTGATACCCATTTCTTTACAAGTACGTATAACACGAAGGGCGATTTCTCCTCTATTTGCTATTAAAACTTTTTTAAACATACTACCTTAAGATTTCAAGCCTCAATTTCCAGGTTCTCCACAATGCTATTGAATCCTGGAGCTTGGCTATTTTGATGATTTACGAGGGGTCTACCAAAAATAGCGGTTGGTCAAATTCGACAGGAGAAGAGTCGTCTACCAATACCTTAACGATTTTGCCGGAAACTTCAGATTCGATATCGTTGAACAGTTTCATGGCTTCAATCACGCAGAGCACATCGCCCTGACTGATTGTGCTCCCTACCTCAACGAACGGGGGTTTATCAGGAGAAGGCTTTCTGTAAAATGTTCCAATAATAGGAGATTTAATGGTAATGTATTTGGAATCATCCGATTCTGTTACAGGTTCGGTAACGGGAGTCTGGGGTACCGCTGTTTCTTGGGGCACGATGGGGGCCGCTGCGGGAACAACAGGCGGCTGGGCCATGGGAATCTGTTGTACAATTGTCGTTTCAGGTGCAGTTGGACCGGAGCCAGTACGGATGGTAATTTTGACGTCCTCCATTTCAAGCTTCACCTCACTTGCCCCGGATTTGGCTACGAACTTAATTAAACTTTGAATTTCTTTAATGTCCATGGAATATGATTTAGTTAGTTCAGTTTTACGAATTATAGGCCCATTTCAAATAAATGGCGCCCCAAGTGAATCCTCCGCCAAAAGCAGCAAATATTAAATTATCCCCTTTCTTTAATTTTTTTTCATAATCGTACAACAAGAGAGGTAAGGTAGCTGAAGTTGTGTTTCCATATTTATGGATGTTCATCATCACTTTCTCCTCACCTAGCTCCATTCTATTGGCGGTGGCGTCGATGATACGCTTATTGGCTTGGTGGGGAACCAACCAATGCACGTCTTCATGGTTTAAATGATTACGGTCCATAATCAGTTTAGAGACATCAGCCATATTGGAAACTGCAAATTTGAATACAGATTTTCCGTCTTGCTGTACAAAATGTTGTTTCTGTTTTACGGTTTCCTCTGAAGCGGGCAATATGGAACCACCGGCATCAATCTTCAAAAATTGGCGGCCAATTCCATCCGAACGAAGGTATTCGTCCTGGAGACCTAGATTTTCCTCATTTGCTTCAAAAAGTACGGCCCCTGCACCATCTCCAAAAATGATACAAGTAGTTCTGTCGGTATAATCAATAATGGAAGACATTTTGTCCGCACCGATTAGCAGTATTTTTTTGTAACGTCCCGACTCAATATAGCTCGCCGCTGTTGACATCCCATACAAGAAACTTGAACAAGCCGCTTGAAGATCGTACGCAAAAGCGTTCGTAGCTCCAATTTGGGAAGCCACGTAAGCCGCTGTGGCGGCTACGGGCATATCCGGAGTCGCCGTAGCAACTAAAATAAAATCTATTTCAGAGGCATCCGTCCCGCTTTTTTTCAGAACATCCTCCGCCGCCCTGATAGCCATGAAAGAAGTTCCTGCATTCTTTTCTTTTAGGATTCTGCGTTCTTTTATGCCAGTTCGGGTGGTTATCCACTCATCGGTAGTGTCCACCATGGTCTCCAGCAGCTCGTTGGTTAAAACAAAGTCTGGAAGATAAGCTCCTACAGCTGTAATGGCTGCTGTTCTTTTTTTCATATTGGTTCCTTTCTATGTCAAAACAGTCCAAATTTGACCAAAAAGTGTCGAAAATTAGTCAATTTTAATGAATTTAAGCTGAAAAATGACCTGTTTTTGAAATTTCGCAATAAACAAAAAACTCCCGTTTTTGTACAACGGGAGTTTGTCTTTTAACTTTTTGAAATTGCCTTACGCAGCTGGCTCTTCTTCAGTCTTGTCAATCAATACTTGACCGCGGTAGTACAATTTGCCTTCATGCCAGTGTGCTCTATGGTACAAGTGCATTTCACCTGTTGTAGCGTCCTTGGCAATAGTGGGCATGGAAGCTTTGTAATGGGTTCTTCTTTTGTCCCTTCTTGTTTTTGATGTCTTTCGTTTAGGATGTGCCATTGTTTCCTATTTGTCCGTTAATAATTTCTTTAAACCGTCCCAACGGGGATCAATATTTTCTGATGTGTCTTTGTTTTCCTTTAGCTGCAATTCTTCCAATTTATCCAATACATCTGATTGTAAGCTTCCATCCAATACCCCGGGATGGACCCGTTTTTGCGGAACCGCCAATACCAACATTTCGTATACGTACTGAGCAATATTAAACTGGTGCTCTCCGTGTGGAAGAATCAGAATTTCATCATTTTCATTGTCAAAACGTTCCCCAAACTTGATGACAAGGTTCAGTTTCGAAGAGATGGCTTGGTCAAAAGCTTCCCCGGTAAGATCGCAATCTACATTGACATCTCCCTTCGCGCTAAGTCCTAACTCCATCATAGTGCCCATTTTATTCAACAGGGCCAAAACCTTTACTTTTGATGAATTAAACTCCTGATATCCAAAAGAATCAAAGAACGTATTATTTATTTGATACTCAAACTCGTGTTTACCTAGCTTCAGTCCTGAAAAAGGAATAAAAAACCCCTTTAGCTCCATCCTTGTTACACTTTATGTTTGCGCTCAACCCATAAGGCGGCTGCAAAGATACTATTTATTTGAAAACCTGCAATCTGTACTCGTCAATTCGAAAACTCCCAGTACAAAACTAACCCACTCTTCTGGTTTTTTGCTTTTGAAGGGGGTTTTTTATCAATTCTTTATACTCTTTTCTATTTTTAAAAACTTGGATTCCTGTAAAAACGGCCTCTTTAAAGGAACTGGAATCCGCCTGCCCTGTTCCAGCAATTTCAAAAGCAGTACCATGATCAGGAGAGGTACGCACCCTATTTAAACCTGCAGTGTAGTTTACGCCTTTTCCAAAAGAAAGGGTCTTAAAAGGAATCAAGCCTTGATCGTGGTACGCCGCTAGGATAGCGTCAAATTTTTTATGCGCTCCAGAACCAAAAAAGCTATCTGCAGAATACGGCCCGTAAACAAGAGTTCCGGTATCAAAAAGTTCCTTTATCACCGGTTTCAGTATTTTTTCATCTTCCTCCCCGATAGTGCCATTATCTCCACTATGCGGGTTTATGCCCAATAGGGCTATTTTGGGTCGGCGAATGGCAAAATCCATTTTTAGGGACTCTGTTATAGTGTACACTTTTTTGCGAATAAGTTCTGGGGTAATGGACTGGGCAACGTTCTTAACGGCGATATGGTCTGTCAAAAGTCCCACTCTAAGGGTATCGGTGACCATGAACATAAGGCTTTGCCCCTCCAGTTCTTGGGCGAGATAATCGGTGTGTCCAGGAAACTGGAACGCTTCTGATTGAATATTGTTCTTATTAATGGGGGCCGTTACCAAAACGTCAACTTTTTCCTCTTTTAGCGCCACAACCCCGGCTTCGAAAGATTTAATGGCGTACTGCCCTGCCTCCTTCGTCGCCTTGCCAAATTCAATCCTGGGGTTTTCCTTCCAAATATTGACAACGTTTATTTTTCCATCCAGCACACTTGAAGTATCAGCGACCCCATTGAAATTGATGTTTATGTCCAGGGCCGATTTCTGCTGGGATATCATTTTATTGGAAGCGAAAAAAACTGGGGTGCAAAAATCCAACATTCTCGGATCTTCAAAAGTCTTCAATGCCACTTCGCAACCAATTCCATTATAATCCCCGATTGAAATCCCAAGTCGTATTTTTCCCATTTCTTCCAAAAAAGAGCCCGAATATGGCTATTTTTACAGTGCAAAATTACTCATTTATAACTACATGTTCACTGGAATCATAGAGACGTTGGGCACCGTAGAAGCATTGGAAAAGATTGGGGAAAACCTGAATATTACCATAGCGTCGGAATTTACTCAGGAATTAAAAATAGATCAAAGTGTGGCACATAACGGTGTCTGTTTAACCGTGGTTTCCTTAGACGGGGACCAATATACCGTGACTGCCATTGAAGAAACTTTGGACAAAACCAACTTAAGACACTTGGCCCTTGGAGATACGGTAAATCTTGAACGTGCCATGAAGCTGGGCGCCCGTTTGGACGGACACATTGTTCAGGGCCATGTGGACCAAACTGGTAAATGCACCAAAATAGAACAAAAAGATGGAAGTTGGTTTTTTAGCTTTCAGTATGATTTTAGTTCGAACAACCTGACCATAGAGAAAGGTTCCATTACCGTGGATGGGGTAAGCTTGACGGTCGTTGATTCCCAGAAGGACGCTTTTAGTGTGGCCATCATTCCCTATACTTTTGAACATACAAGGTTTCATCGTTATAAGGAGGGCAGTATTGTAAATTTAGAGTTTGATGTTATCGGTAAATATGTAGCTCGTTTGACCGCATTAAAGGATTGAGGTTTTAATCTTTTTCCATACTTGAAACAGTGCATAGGCCGAGACAAATGCCATCAAAGAAATCCCAATGGCCCAAGGATAGTTTCCATAAATCCAATTTCCTGTGGCGAACAGGCACCCGTATACAAAAAAACATCCCAATATCATGGCCAATATTCCTTTCGGCACAGACCATTCGGATGTCTCCACGGCAATATCCTCCTTTTTCAGCTGATCTATGATTTTTTTCCAACCTGGTCCCCCTGGCGTGGTCTTTTTATAAAAACGAATTAAAACGTCCTCCGTTTCGGAAGGAGTGGCATATATAACCAAAAGCCAAGCCAAGGTCGTGATTATCACTACCGCGGGAAACTTGCTCCATGCCGGAAATATTCCTATCGTATCAACATCTCCAAATAGATACACTCCCGCACTACCAAAGTTGAAAAGCAAAGAGATAATACCAGATACGAACATAGCAGTAATCTCTCCCCATGCATTGATACGCCACCAGAACCATCTTAAAATAAAGATAAGCCCCGTTCCCGCACCGAACATTATTATAATGTCGAATAGTTGCACGGCATTTGTCAAAGCGAGTGCAAAAAGTGCACTGAGTACCATTAGAACCACTGTAGTGATTCGTCCAACATTGACCAGTTCACCTTCAGAGGCCTTCTTATTGATTTGTTGCTTATAAAAATCATTGACCACGTAGGAAGCTCCCCAGTTCAAATGTGTGGAAATAGTTGACATATACGCGGCTCCCAAGGAAGCCAAAACAATTCCCAGAAGTCCGGAAGGCAATTTGGTCAGCATCGCGGAGTAGGCCAAATCATGGCCTATTTTGCCTTCGTCCACATTGGGAAATGCTTCCCGTATACTATCCAGGTCGGGAAATACTACCAAGGAAGCCAGAGCAACCAAAATCCAGGGCCACGGACGCAAAGCATAATGCATAACGTTAAAGAAAAATGTGGCCCCTACGGCGTGGTTTTCGTTTTTCGCGGCCAACATGCGTTGTGCGATATAGCCTCCTCCGCCGGGTTCACCTCCGGGATACCAGGAACTCCACCATTGTACAGCCAGCGGTATCACCAAAATCGTCATCAGTGCTTCAGTGTCAGAAAACTCAGGAAGCAATCCTATTTTGGTCTGTACCAAATCGTTTTTCAGTACATTTCCCAATCCACCCACTTCGGGTAAGTTCACCAAATATATTGCCGCTCCTATCGCTCCGGCCATAGCTACAAAAAAAAGGATAAAATCTGTGTATACCACCCCGCGAAATCCTCCGATGGCACTGAACACTACAGTAATACTACCAGCGATAAGGACGGTCTCCAAAGGTGACAGCCCTAGCATCACTTGGCCAATTTTTATCGCTGCCAGAGTAACACCTGCCATGGCCATAACGTTAAAAACCACACCTAAATAGAGGGAACGAAATCCCCGAAGAAAAGCAGCCGGTTTGCCTCCATATCGCAGCTCATAAAACTCCATATCTGTGGACACATTGGATTTGCGCCACAATTTGGCATATATAAAAACAGTGAGAAGTCCGGTAAGTAAAAAGGCCCACCAACCCCAATTCCCTGAAACCCCATCAGTCCGCACGAAATCTGTCACCAAATTTGGTGTATCCGTTGAAAAGGTTGTGGCCACCATAGAAAAACCAAGGAGCCACCATGGCATGTTCCTACCGGATAAGAAGTATTCCACCGAATTCTTTCCCGATTTTTTAGATACGTAGATACCTATGCAGAGAACAAGGGTGAAGAATCCAAAAATTAGGAAGTAGTCCAGGGATCTTAAATCCATTTAGGTCTTTTGAATGTGTTTAAAGATAGTATTTTTGGGCTTTTGATGTTTTCCAGCTCCTTTTCCTATATGACCTTATCTGTCCATATTGCGCTTTCATCCTTTTTACTGGCGGCAAGTGCTGCATTTTTGATGGGGCTTTCAAAAGCAGGTCTTAAAGGGCTTTCTATTTTTAATGTAACCCTTATGGCGTTGGCTTTTGGCGCTAAAAGTTCCACAGGTCTTATCATGCCCCTACTTTTGGTGGGGGATGTTTTTGCAGTTTCCTACTATAACAGACATACGCAATGGAAATACATCCTCCAATTTTTACCGTGGATGGCCCTTGGAATTCTTATAGGCGTTTTTTTGGGAAAGGACCTCCCCGAACAGACGTTTAAAACCGCTATGGTATTTGTTATATTGATCAGTCTCGGCATCTTGTTTTGGTGGGACAGAAGGAAATCTGAAACAGTACCAAAACATGGGGCCTTTGCCGGATTTATTGGAATAGTAGCCGGTATTTGCACCATGATCGGTAATTTGGCCGGAGCCTTTACCAACATATTCTTTCTCGCCATGCGACTGCCAAAAAACGAATTTGTAGGTACTGCTGCCTGGCTATTTTTAATCACCAATCTGTTTAAGCTCCCTTTTCACATTTGGGTTTGGAAAACGATTTCCTATGAAACCTTGCTCATGGATGCAAAACTACTGCCCTGTGTCCTCTTAGGCTTGATTGTAGGTGTAGTTTTGGTAAAGAAAATCAACGAACGCAACTACAAAAGGTTCATCATCATAGTGACCGCACTTGGGGCAATTGCCATTCTTTTCAGATAACGGATGCCTCAAAGTGCTTGCCTATTTTGAAAATAGAACTTTCTTGTTTTTTAATGCCCGTTAGGTCTTGGTTACCTCCAAAAGTCTAAAGTTTTGCAGTCCGCCGGATTCAATGGAGCATTCAAGTCCTTGAGGGACCATAAAAAAGTCTCCTGGATAAAAAGTGTGCTCTCGTTCCAAGGATGTGGTCACCTTTACTACACCATTGACCACATGCAGCATCCGTTCCTTGGTTTTATTTTCCATTGTACCTGATTCAGGAACCAAAAGACGAACGGTAAGTTCTGGACCTTTATATACTATTCCTTTTTCCGGTTGAGATACTCCCGAAAGAATATCCCTATCAAGGACCAACGCTTTTTTGATTGGTGATTTGATGGTGGAATCCGGTCTGTTTTTAGCGATCAGGGCCAATTCTAAATGTAGTTCTCCAATATCGATAAAATTCCATTTCCCCCGAAACCCCTTAGCTTGTACAAAATAATCTCCTGAGTATACCGGAAAAGGACTTTCCCCTTCTGGTTCTACCAGCGCCTTCCCGTTCATCCAAAAAATGAATTCTTCCATAGGAAAGGATTTGAACTCATTCGTTATGCCGGTTCCAATGGCTACCACAAAGACGGCCAGTTCTGTGCCGTTATACACCTGTTTTTGATATACCTTTCTATTTGGGTCCTTTTGCTTTTTAAATTCCAAACCTTCCCCGGCCAGCACATCAGCTGGTATTTTGTAGATGGAAGGACTTTTCGGCTCACTTTGTGCAAAAGAACTCAAAGACCCTATTAGGCAAATTGTTCCAACAATAATTGAGACTTTCATACCACTATTTTATTTTGGACGAAAGTAAATCTCTACGGCATCGGCCGAGTCTTTTTAGATAAGTTGATAGTCTGAAGTTATCCGTTCGGACTGAGCTTTTCCCTATATTTCGAAGGTGTTGATCCCATTTTCTTTTTGAATGCCGCAAAAAAGGAAGAACGGCTCTGGAAACCTACTTCGTACGCAATGGCATCAATACTATAATATCCTTTTTCCTTTAGGAAACGGCACGCTTCGATTATTCTGTAATCATTGACGTATTGATAAAAATTCTTGTTCAAATTTTCATTCAATAGTTGTGACAGTAAATGTTTACTGATGGAGAGTCGGCCTGCCAGCAGTTCCAGGTTCAGTTCAGGATTTTTAAACAGGGCTTCCTGCTCCATGAGCACGGTAAGTCTTTCGTGCATTTCCATAAACTCATCTGGATTTATCTTTTTGTTCGGTGATTGGTTTTTCTCTCTGTAATTGCGTAGAAGAAAATAGGTTATGGTCAGATAAAAGATGAGGGAAAAAAGGATGGGTCCCAAGACGTAGCTAGTAAATAAAGACAAAGCAAAGCTTGAACAAATCAACACCACTGCCCAATAAATGACCCTTGCTTTTTGGGCGGTCACCGAAAGATTCCCAAAAGAAAAAAACGGCAACAATTCCTTGCGCCAGGTCACTGCGCAAAAAACCAGATAGATAGTCAAAACCAAATGAACGATATACCTGATTTTAAAATTCCAGGTTGGAAAGTCAGAAAGGACCCATAACAACCCCAACGTGGAAAACCAAAACCCCAAGTGCCAAAAAAAGGCAACTAGAATCCGATTTTGCTTAAGGCGATAACTTAACGTTTTCATCAAAAAAAATAAAAGCGGTCCCAACATAAGATTGGCGACCAGGCCTATTTTGATGAATGCGTTGGGAACAGGGCCGAAGAAGTGAAAACAGGATACGCCGACACGGACAAAAAGACAAAAAAGCAATCCTCCGAGCAAATAATCCCCTGTTTTGCGTTTTCTTTTGAAGAACAAAAGATAAATACTCAATATCAAGGCATTGAAAACACCTAAAGCACTAAAGAAAAAGAGTATTTTTTCAGCCATATCTCTTCATATCCGCCTTTCAGCACAATTTTACTGATTATTTGGTAGTGGTAGGTAACTTCCGTTTTATTCTCCCCATCTAAAAAAAGGTTTGCACTATTTACGGAATGTTGGACCTTAACAACAACAAATCACCTTAAAATTAACCCAAATCAGTACTTTTAGCTAAAAAAGTTGTATTGCTTTGATAAGGAGAAATCTGTTGAATCCGGTCGAGTTTTTTGTTGGAGAAACATTGAATCGATACTTTTTTTGGCACAAAAAGAAAAGTGAGTTCCATTAGTAAACAACCAGAATAGAAATGGTTACAACATCATCCTGTTTTGTTTTTCCGCGGGCAACCTCTATAAAGAGGACTTTACCTTATGGTACAGCGTTTTTTAAGCTCTTTTTTTTTCTTTTTTTGCAGGTGTCCTGTTTTGGACAGGAAACTCAAATACAGGCTTTTGGATATACCCCCAAGACGGTGCCTGATTCCTTATATAGAGCTTTGAAAAGTGCTTCCAATGAAAGCGCTAAGGCCAATATCATATCTCAAATCGCGGCGAGGTATTTAGAATCGGGAAATGGGGACTCTGCAATATACTATGCTTTGTATTTCAAAAAAACGATTTCGGGTCTCCCTGATGTGAAAATTACCGACCAGGTTTTACAAAAAAGACTTGAAGGAGATGGAAACTATTTAAAGGGTCTTTACGACAAGGCATTGGAAGCTTATCTAAAAGGCATTTCCTTAAATTCCGATAAACCCGAAGGGAAAGAGTCGCAAAAATGCCTTTTAGGAATTGGCCGTATCTATTTGGTCAAGTCGGAATGGGCCAAAGCAAACGATGTATTACAAGAATGCACGCAATATCCAGAAGTCGCTGCCCATGCATACCATCTTCTGGGTATAGCCTCTTTTGAAAAGAAAGATTTTGAAAAATGCCGCACGTACTTCGAATCCGCTTCCCGGTTGGCCAAGGAGAAAAATGCCTTCAAACTAATACAAAGAATCCTGTTGGGTTTAGGAAAATTGGAAGAAACCCAAAATAATACGGACAAAGCTTTGGCCCTATATGAATCGGTACTAAAAGAATGTATCCAAGTACCTTACTACGATCTGTATACGGAAGCTGTCGTCCTATATGGGCGGTTGGCCACAAAATTGGGGTATTTTGACCAAGCGGAAATAACCTTGAGCATGGCATATACCAATGCCATACAATGGAACCGTCTAGAACTTCAAAAACAAATCATCAATAGCTTAAGAAAGACCTATCAGCAAAAGGGCGATTATAAAAACGCCTATAATCTTATGACCCATTATCTTAGGGTTTCCAATGAGATAGCACAAGAACAAAATTCCCAGATTGTTTCTGAACTTGAGGTCCAATACCAAACGCTTCGTAAAGAAAACCAGATTCTAGAACTCAAAGAAGAACAGCTACAGAAGCAGTCCGAATTGGAACGACAAAAGACGATAAAACAAGCTTTTTTATATGGGTTCCTGGTTATTCTGGTCCCCATATTGGCTCTTTTGTATGTCTACTATCAAAAACTACAAGCACAAAGTCAACTCAATCTTAGAATGAGGGAATTGAACACCCAGAAAATGGGCGCCCTGATCAAGGAAAATGAACTGATGCTCACCAAAACCACTTTGAATGCCCAACAGGAGGAACGCAGGAAGATTGCCAAGCAATTACATGATAGTATTGGTAGCAACCTTGCCGGAATAAAACTCCAGTTGGCCAATTTCCCAGGAAATGATAAAAACCCGAATCATATTTTAACCCAAATTGATGAAACCTATCAACAAGTACGGGATCTTTCCCACGATTTGATTCCAAAAAAATTTAAACAGGATGCATTTTCGTCCTTAATCCGGGAATACCTCAAGACTATTGCTGAAGCTTCAAAAATTGAGTTTGAGTTTTCTGTTTTTCCTAAACAAGCTGTGGATACTTTAGAAGAAGCCCTTAAAATTGAAATCTACACTATGATCCAAGAACTTCTGACCAATACCCTAAAACATGCATGTGCCCGCAGGGTGGAACTACATCTTCATCTGGATGGACAATTATTACAGCTGTTGTTCGAGGATGATGGCGTTGGATTCGATACGATGAAAACGACAAAAGGTATCGGACTTACAAATATCAAAGACCGATTGACAGCCCTACAAGGAAAATTGCGAATAGACAGTGTCTTGAATCGCGGCACTGCAATAACTATTGAAATACCCATTGAACCTTATGCAACGTAGTGCTAGAATCATAGTGGTGGACGACCACAAAATGTTCTTGGACGGGCTTACCAGTATCTTGGAAACCCAACAAAATTTGGATATTGTGATGACCGCCAAAAACGGATCTAATGTAGAAAAGTACCTTAAAATAAACGAAAGTGATACGATAGATTTGGTAATAATGGACCTAAATATGCCGGAATATGATGGAATAGCATTGAACAAGTTCATAAAGACCCACAGACCTCGCATAAAAACTTTAGTGGTAAGTATGCTCCACGATGTAAGAACCGTACAGACATTGACCCAAGACAAAGTAGATGGGTTTTTGCCAAAAAATGCTCCTAAAGAAGAGCTACTAAAAGCAATAGATGAAATTTTAAAAGGAGGTAATTACTTTTCGCAAACCATCAAGGAGGTTTATTTGAAAGGAATGACGGCACAGGAAAAAGAAACTGAGTTCAGCCTTTCGAAAAGAGAAAAAGAGGTGTTGCGGCTTATTGCCATGGAAAGGACCACACAAGAAATTGCGGATGAGCTTTTCCTGAGCAAACACACGATAGAAAGTTATCGTAAAAATCTTATTTCCAAGTTGGGCGTACGAAACCTTGCCGGACTTACCAAGTATGCCATTAAACTGAAACTTATCGATTAAAGTAATACCCGCGCCCCCCTGTTTTCAGGGAGTGGACTTTCACATGATTCAGGGTTGATAGCCCTATCGCCCTAAGGTAGTTTTATCCCATAATTCAAAAAACAATAATTATGATTTATGGAATTACCCTGGTACTGCTCAGTATTGTTGCAGTACCTTCTTTAGTACTATCCAAAAAACCCAATGCCAAGGAATTGCTTGAAAAAATTGAACCTTATCAGGGTTGGATCGGCCTTGTCTTCTGTATCTGGGGCGTTTGGGGAATTGTTACCGGTATTTTGAATATTGGGTGGTTGACCCATGCGCCAATTTGGTGGGCAACCTTTATGGCGGGAAGCTTGGTAGAGGCCGTTCTTGGTTTTATGTTGGGTTTTGGACTTATGAACCGATTGTTCCTGAGCAAAAACCCAGATGCTCTTGAAAAAGCAGCCTTACTCCGAAAAAAAATTGCGCCGAAGCAAGGCAAAATTGGAATTCTAGGCGTATTTGTCGGAATCTGGATGATAGTCGCTTCTTTTTTGTTCACTGTTGTCTAAATAGAGGATGATGAAAAAACTATTTTACTTTTTTATGGTGCTGGGAACCGCTGGCGCCATGGCACAAGAGGCCGAAGCTATAAGTCGACAGATTACGGTGAATGGAAATGCAGAGGTCGAAAGGGAGATACAGGCGTATCGGGTACAGGCCGTTTTAAGTATGGACCAAGTGTATTATTCTGACCCAACCGTTACCTCTTTTACAGCACTGAAAAACAAGTATTTTCAAGCTGTTAGGGATGCTGGTTTTGATCCAGATCAATTCTCGGAACACCCCAACGAGTTTTTAGCACTAGGGTATCAGAAAGAGGGAACCGTGCTTAAATATGAGACCGACTCCGCAAAAGAACTTGAATTGCTATCCAAAGTGAGGATGACGGGCATTACCCTGTCTTATGAATTTAAAACGGTTCTGGAAGCTGAGCGACAAAAGGAACTACTGCAAAGCGTGCTTGCCGATGCCAAGCAAAATGCCACACAAATCTGTAAGGAGATCAACGCCCGGCCAGGAGCCATAATCGCGATATCAGGACATACCCCAAAAGAGGAAACCTGGATTTCCTATCTCGGTAACAACTATCCTGAGTATTGGACGCTTTCCGTAACCTACCGCTTAGAGTAACCTATTTTTGGTTGTTAATTTTGTTTTGGTCCATTGCCCTTTCGGCAATGGACCTTTTTTATAGTAGCAGTTGCCTCCTTTCAGAATAAAGTGATTGTGGTTTAAAGCGTTTTTGATTAGAAAACCTCAACCCTCTTTTTAAAAAAGTGGATACGTGGGCATTCCCAAAGCCACAATAAACCCGAAAGTATGCCATTTGTGATAGTAAAGACGTTTACACCTGGGAATTCAATTACATCGAAAGAATGAATTTGCTTTGTTGATGAAGGTAGGCTAAAGGTCTTAAAGTATGAAAGAGCACCGAATTTCGGTGCTCTTTACTGATTTTACCTCTTTCAATACAAATCCAGATAGTTGATGTTATCCATTCGAAAGTCCAGGCCATCCATATATTTTTTGGAAGCGCTCGGCCTTGTAAGTTCAAAGGCCTTGAAGACGATATCGCCCTCTTTGGAAATGTATTGGATTTCATCTCCTTTTTCTGTCTTGGTGCATGCAACCTTTTCCAATTCCTTATCGTAGTCATAAACAGGCAGGACCCAAACAGTTCCACTTTCATAAATGCCCTTGTTGAAAAAGGCCCTATGAATCTCTGTTCCGTCAATACGATAGCGTATGACAGGTCCGTTCAGCATCTCTCCGTTTAGATAAAAGTTATATTTTATTGTGTTTGTTTTTGGATGATATACCGTAACCTCATCATTACCATCTTCATTGCGCTTTCGCAACACATTGCCCGTGTCCAAATATTTCAACTCACTTTTCAGAGTTCCTTTCTCGTATACTTTTTCAGTTTTTTCACGATATGCGGATAAAATCTCCTTACCGTCATAGGGCATATCGTTTTTAAATAGCATTGTGGAAACGACTTTTCCATTGGTGTCAAAATAAGTAGCCTCACCTTCTTTTTTGCCCTCATCATAGTTTATAAAATGCGTAACCGCGCCATTGGCATTGTAATAGATAAATTTTCCGTCTTTGCGCCCATTTGAATACGCTCCGCGAATTTCAGGCTCTTGATTGTAGTTCAATTTTTCATAGGTGCCATTTTTTACACCCATAGCATAGGTAATTCTTTCCTTGGTCTGGTAGTCGTAGAACGTTCCTTCATAAGGTTCTTTGTTTTTGTATTTCAAATCGGAAAGTAACTCTCCGTCCCTAGTGTAAATTCGAGCATGGGAACTAAGGTCGATATCCTCCACCAAAACCTGCTTTTTTGTCCTTCCCTGAAAATAGCGCTGTTCATATCGCAATAGCTTTTCCAATATCCCGTTGCTCCTTCTTTCTACCTTGCTCAGCATGTCGGTACCATAGAAATATTCCCAAAGCTCCCCATCTTGATTAAGATAATCGTATGTGCTTATCTGATTACCCGCTTTATCGTAAAAAATTCCTTGGGTTTCTTTGTACCGCTTGTAACGTATTTCAGACCTTTTGTTGCCGTTACCATGGTACTTCACCTTCTTTATGTAATTATAGCCCCCGGAATCAAAAAAGGTTTCTTCCCTATACGCCGCTCCAGTGTCATAGTCATAAGAAAGGGTGGTTTCTTTTATTTTGGCTCCATCCTCATATTCGTAAATATTGATCAATCGGCCTTTTGAGTCAATAAAGCACTGTTTTCCATCCAACGGGGTATAGTAGTTTTCTTGGGAGAGCACCATTTTACCCATTTCCCTTCCTTCTTTATCATAGTAAACCTCTAGGGCTCCATTTCTCTTTTTGAAAATCTTTTGGGTATCCCGATAAAACTGTGTCTCCTGGATCAATTTGCCTTCTTTGTATTTCCGAACGAAATCCAGGGCATATTCCGTTCCGTTCCATGGAACGTAATCCTTATACACCAGAGAGTCATTGACTTTCCCCAAACGGTTATAATACAGCACCTTTTCTTTCCTGTTCTTTTTGTCATAGGATGTGTAAGAGGAAAGGTATCCGTCCGTAAACTTCTTTTCCCATATCGTGGCGCCATTTTCATAAGCTTGTATCGTTCCAAATTCGATGTTGCTGGAAGAGAAATATCCTTTTTTACCGGTGTAGTTTTTTCCATTGAACGGAGTCAGATACCCGTTCTTCCATTTGTATTCAATACTGTCCAACTTATTGCCCTGGTCACTGTAGAAAACGGTTTGATAAACGGGTTTAACCATAAAATGTACCCGTAAAATCCCAGAATCATCATAATATGAGGTATTCAAATACTTTCCCTTTTCGTAATGGACAATGGTCTGAGAGGCTGTATCTATATTGTAAAAACTGAATTCTGAGCCATTATGCAGAACCCCATCTTCGTATGTAGCCTCCGCAATAATCTGTTCCTCGGCATCATAAGACTTGCTCTTTACGGTTACCCTTTTGCCCGTAGGGTCCGTAATGCTGTATCGTATATTTCTTCTTCCCGATAGACTCCCTTTGTGCGAAATTTCAATTAGTGTATCGCTCCTGAACTCCGAATAAAACAGATAATTCCGATAATCCACATTTTGCCTGCCCTGGACAAAGCGACCGTTTTTATAGGTGCCCGCTAGCTTTTCCTTGCCCAAATAGCTAATAAATTCTCCTTCGAGTCTCCCTTTTTCAAAATTCCCAACTTGGAATATGGTGCCATCCTCGCGATACCAAACTACTTTACCTTCCCACGAATCCCTATCCCGAGCAGTAGAAACGCCTTCCATTTGTAGCTTTCCGCTTTTATAGTAATCCTTCATATTGAACCATCCATTCTCCAGTTCTGAAGTCACCCGATAAAAAGATGCTCCCTGCTTCTCAGCTTCTTTCCACTCAGCGTTGTACCAAATCGTATCATTTTGGGCATGAAGTTTTGGTATGGAACAAAAAAAAGATATCCTGGCAAGAATCAATAGATGAAAAACAAAAGAAGAGGTCTTCATAGAAAAGGATTTAATTTTTAACAAAACTAAGATAGAATCGGTAGCCCTCAGCACCCTGAATACAGGGATTTTAAAACAGGGTATTGGTCACGTTGCGCTATTCCGGATATGCGAATGACCGGGCAGGTCAATCATTATCTTTTCCGAAATACCAACTTTAGCACCAGAAGTAGGAGAAGTACAAGACCACAAAAGGGAAAAACTATGAAATAAAACCATAATATGGCACCAGGCCCATTTCCACTCCACATATTCCCGTTAGGTCGCGTGGCCCAATATGCATATAGCAATGGGCTCATGTAAAACAAGGCATTGAGAGCTAAAATTGTATTGAGGATTATGCCACGATATGTTTTTGAATCTTTAATAAAACAGAGTGCCACGCTCAAAAATACAGGAAGAACAAATACTATAAATAGGACGGTATCGGACATAGCGGTTTTAACAGGAATAAAATCCATAACATCTCCCAAGCTGCTGCTTTAGGAGGTATTTCCCCAGACTTTTAATCTCATTTGAAGGGTTTATTAAAAATAGTGACCTTACAAACAAAAAGAAAAAACTTTCATTAAAGTAGTTTGGGGTTTGGATAATTATCAGATTGGTCTTCGATTGTGTTGTCCAGACAGGTAAAATCCTTTTCCACTAAAAGTGATAGTGCGGTAGGGTCGTTCCAATCCACGGAGTTTTTAAATCCCACCGTATCGCTGTTCGCCCAAACCGATAACTCCTGTTCCGGTACGTAAATCGTAATCCTGTGGTCAACAAAATCTGCTTCCAGTTCGGTCGTGCCAGCTTTCGCTTGAAGCGCATAAATGAGGGTGTTTCTGCCAAAAATGGTAGTCTCTTCATAGAATCCATCCCGGCAGAAGGTCTCAACCTCCGTCTTTGTCAAACGAAAACGCACCGAATTGCCTTTGATACGTATCTTCATTTTCCTTTTAATTTGTTGTTTGTAGCACCGATTCGTCTACCCTGTAATTGATTGTCACCCGGGTTCCTTCACCAGGTATCGAATTAATGAACAAACGTCCGTTGATATAATTGGTTCTTTCTTTCATAAAAAATATGCCCATACCCCCTTCACTATTGTGTTTCACCACCTTTTCCAAAATGGAAGCGTCAAACCCTTCCCCGTCATCGTCAATGACCACGCTTAAAAGTCCGTCCACATGATTAATTGAAACCAAAATATAGTTGGCTTCTGCATATTTGATGGCATTGTTGACCGCTTCCTGAGTTACTCGATAAATATTGGTTTCGGCCAAGGAGTCAAATCGGATATGCGTTTCGGCTTTATTTTCAAATAAAATATTTTTTCCCGTTAGCTTACTCAATTCATTGGTCATTTTTTGGAGCGCTGGAAAAATTCCGTGATCCTCCAACTCGGGAGGGGTCAGGTTAAAAGTTGCCGTTCGCACGCCTTTTATCAAATCAGAGGCCAGCGTTTTCAGATATGCTATTTTTTCCTTGGTTTTTTCCTTCTGGTCCGGGTTTATGGATTCAATATTGAATTTCAATGCGGTGAGCATCTGACCTATGCCATCATGGATATCTTTGGCGATACGCTTTCGTTCTTCCTCTTGCCCCTCCACTATCTGACTTGCTTGCAACTGCTTTTGTTGCATGCGTTCTTCATAATTCTGTTTGGTCAGTTCTTCTATTTTTAACTGATTCTTCTTGCGTTCGGTAATGTCGGAGCATAATATCAAAACACTTTGCTCCAAACTGGAATGGTGCATAGGAATGATGGACATGTCCAACCATAGAGGCTTTTCGGTTTTGGTCCTAATCTCAATTTCCTCGTCGCGAATGCTCTTCCGCTTGCTGGTAAGTATCTCGCGAAGGTATTGTTGCTGTCCCGCATCGTCCGTTAGTATTTCTGATAACGGGACGTTCCATTGAATCTCGGTAATACCCAAAAGATTCAGAAATTTTTTGCTGATAAAAACAACGGTACCGTTCTTTCTGATACTCGCGAAGAGGGCTGCATTGTCGATTACAAAGTTGAGTTCTTGGAGCTGTTGCAATGAACGTTCTTTCTCCTTAAAAAGACGCTTGACCTCCGATGCTCGATTTTCCGATTTTATTTGGCTTTGGATAAGTTTTGAAATGGTCTCCCTTATCTGTATGGAAAGCGGTCTAAAGATAAATACCACCTCTAGGAACAATATCAATAAAGAAAGGGCCAACAAAAGGTATTCCTTAAACTTCAGTTTTTGCAGCTTTTCTTTGCTGAGGGCGTCGTATTCATTTACTATGGCATCCATCTTATTTAAGAAAACGCTTTCATTTGCCAAAAGAACCTCCAACTGGGTTTCATAGGCCGAGGGCGAAATATCTTCATCCATACGCTCCTTCAAAATGATTTCAGCAGCATTGACCATGGCCTTATGGTGCGGATTTAAATCCGCGAACAACTTCATGATGACCTTATTTGTTTCTTTTGGAAGACCAATGCTGTCATTGCCGTTTTGAAGTCCACTATGGGACGTCTTCCATACAAAGAGTGTTTGTTTTAAGTTGTTTTGAATTTTTTCTCTGGCCTTGCTCGCCGGTTCCGTGTTGCCGAAAAGTAACACTTCTTTAACCAGCTTCTGACTAAAAGCCCTTTGCCGTCCAGCTACATTGATGACACGTGAGTCGTTCAATTGAAGGTTGAGGTGTTGTTGAATCAATATTTGGGCCACAATAATTGTCAAAGCAATCATGGCAAGCGCTAACAAATACCACTTCCTTACTCTTAAAAAAGTAGCCGTATCCAGTGCCTGTTGTTGCTTTTGGTTTTCCATATCCGAAAATATACGTCAAAAAATCAACCCGAAACTGCTTTGATGACCAAGGCAGAAGACGCTTTGGAAAACGGTAAACGCATTGCGGTCTCCTGCCCTTTTTTTGACATTTTGCGCCATGTTTTCCTAAGAATATCAATTACTTTCATCTCATCATGCTTTTGCACAAAGGGTTCAAAATAGTATTTTAAAAAAACAAGGCAAATCACATCTTCAAGGGTTTGCGTATCCTCATTTCGTTTGAGTTGTTTTTTCTGTAAGAGAAATTCCACTTGGGCAATAGTCTCTTCATCATAATTGATTTTTTCCAAGATTTCCCTAGCCTTGGCGGCATGGTACTTTTTTAGCTCTTGACGCCATTTCAGGTATCCTGCCCGATTTAATTCGTAGTTATCCCTTGGGATTTCCCAGCGACGAATGTGTTGACATCGCGCTGTAAGTTGCAAGGCCTCTGAGGCATCGGGCGTAAAAGCGTTCAAGGTATCTGTCATCCGTAGGGCATAGAGCACCTCCTTTGGATAGGATTTTCCTTCGAACGTTTCCGTATTGGGGTCATTGTGGTTCGCTTCATCAAAAAGATGAAAAGCTCTTGCCAATTTTTTATGATTTCCCATTTGCGCCTATTAAACATCATTCCGAGAAACCAATATACACAAAGTTCTTTTCAATTTTTACGGGATAGGTGGCAATGGAATTCAGGTCTCCGTTGAGGTTCATTCCCGTTTTTAGGGAGAAGGTTTTTTTATGCAGCGGACAGGCCACTTTGGGGTCATCCCCGTCCACGCCTATCATTCCTCGGGACAAGACCATCTCCATCTTGTGGGGGCATAAATTTTGACAGGCATACCACACCCTTCTTCTGGTAAAGTTAAAAACCGCTATCTGTTTGTCCTTATATTTAACGCAGGCCCCACCATTTTTGGGGAATTTGGAAACTTCGGCTGCCTTGAACCAAATGGTTACCTCTTCCAATTTTGTTGCTTCGTACGTGTTCAATTCTGATATCATATCTTTCTTACAAAAATTAAGGGGACAGGGGTATCAAGTCCAGGCCTTCGGCATTTTCTGTCCGCGCATAGGAACAAATTCTATAGTATCGTCTTTCTCATCCGAGTTGACAAAATGCGAGTACCTTGCTCGTATCGCAGGGGTTTCTACCGCTTCCTTCCACTCACATTTATAGGTATCGGCATAGCTTTGCATCTCAGCATCCAGCTCTTCGGCAATATTTAAGGAGTCATGGATGACCACATTTTTTAAATACGTGATGCCTCCCTCCAATTTCTCCAACCATGCCGCTGTTCGTGTTAAAGGAGGTGCAGTTTTAATATAGAACATCAAGAAACGATCTACATATCTGACCGCCGTCTCTTTATCTACTTTTTCAGCCAAGAGTTCAGCATGTTTTGGGTTAGCGCCCCCATTGCCACATACGTAGACATTCCATCCTCCTTCTACAGCGATAAAGCCAAAATCCTTGCAGCGTGCTTCGGCACATTCCCGGATGCATCCGGAGACACCGCCTTTCATTTTATGTGGTGAACGAATCCCTTTATATCTATTTTCTATCTCGATGGCAAAACTCACACTTTCGTCCATGCCATAGCGGCACCAAGTGGACCCTACACAACTTTTTACCGTTCGCAGTGCTTTGCCATAAGCATGTCCACTTTCAAAACCTTCTTTGATAAGTTCCTCCCAAATCAGAGGAAGTTCATGCAGTTGAGCACCAAACATATCAATCCGCTGGCCCCCCGTGATTTTGGTATACAGGTCATATTTCATGCCGATGCGCCCTAAGGCCATCAGCTGTTGCGGTGTTATTTCTCCCCCGGGGACCCTGGGAACAACGGAGTATGTTCCATTTCGTTGGATATTTGCCAAATACCGATCGTTGGAGTCTTGAATAGTCTCTTGCCGGTTTGCTGTTTCATTATAAACACTGGCAAATATAGCGGCGACTGCAGGTTTACAGATTTCACAGCCATCACCATGCCCAACGGTATTCAATAGCTCATCATAGTCTTGGATGTCCCGCATTTTTACGATATCGTACAATTCCTGTCGTGAGAAATCAAAATGTTCGCAAATACGCACTTTTACCGTTTTTCCCAAACTTTTTAGGCTTTCGGTCACTAAGTCCGAAACCATAGGCTTGCATCCTCCACATCCCGTGGTCGCCTTGGTCGCCTCTGCAACACTTTTTAGAGTTTCATGTCCCTCTTGTAGTACAGAACAGCAAATCCCACCTTTGGTTACCGATTCACAAGAACAAACCACAGCGTCATCCGGCAAATCCATCACATTTCCCATTGCAGTTCCTTCCCCGCCTCGTGCTCCTAAAATCAAGTCTTCAGGATTTTCGGGCAGTGCCATTTCATTTTGTTGTAGTTGCAAAAGCATGTTGTAGTCCGAAGCGTCTCCCACTAAGATTCCACCCAATAGTTTTTTCCCATCTTTGGAAATATTGATGCGTTTGTAGAGCCCTTGGAGTTTATTTTCAAAAACGATGGCATGGGCCTCTTCCTCCGTGGTAAATGGGTTCCCAAAACTGGCCACATCCACCCCGATAAGTTTCAGCTTAGTGGACATATCTATGCTTTCGGACATTAGCGTTTCTTTTCCAAGAATTTGGTCTACAGCTACTTGTGCCATCTCATAGCCAGGGGCAACCAGACCATATATCATTTGATTGTACAGGGCCACTTCGCCTATGGCAAAAATATTGGGGTCTGAAGTACGCATGGTATTGTCCACCACGATTCCTCCCCTTTCACCCAGCCCGAGGCCACAGGCTTTAGCGAGTTCATCTCGTGGTCTGATCCCTGCGGAAATAATAAGCATATCCAACTCCAATGGATCTCCTTCCGAAAACGCCATCCCTTGTATGCTACCATTGCCTAAAATCTGTTGGGTAGCTTTGTTCAAATGAACGGAGATTCCCATGTCGCTCATCTTTGTCTCCAAGACTTTGCTACCCTCTTCATCTAATTGTCGGGGCATCAATCTTGGAGCAAATTCCACAACATGGGGTTCCAGACCCATATCTTTTATCGCTTTTGCCGCCTCAAGCCCCAGTAAACCTCCCCCCAACACCGCTGCTTTGCCATTTGGGATGTTGGAAGCGTACTGCATAGTATTTTCCAAGTCTTCTATGGTCCTGTAAACAAAAACGCCCTGTTTATGCACTCCTTTTATCGGCGGCACAAAGGGAGTAGAACCCGTGGCCAATATAAGGTAGTCATAAGAATAGACCCGGCCCGAGCGAGTGGTAATCACTTTCGTATTCCGTTGGATAGCTACGACCCGTTCGTTGGTATGAAGTTCAATTCCCTTTTGTTCATACCATGTTCTAGGTGCCAAAGTCAGTTTATCTGCATCCCCATTCTCAAAGAATTCGCTTAGATGTACTCGATCATATGCCACTCGGGGCTCTTCTCCAAATACTATCAATTTGAAATCTTTATATTTTTCTTGAGCTACAAACTTTTCGCAAAACTTGTACCCGACCATTCCATTTCCGATAACCAATATCGTTTTCATAAGGAGATGCTTTCGTTAATCTATTGTCAATATTAAGTATAATTACGTATTTTTTATGTAATTATATCAAAATAATTACGTATTCTTGTTGCAGAATTAGCAAAAGGCACCTAACAATAATTGAAATGATGCAATCGCAAAATTCACCACATGTCACTCTAGTTGGAGCGGGACCTGGCAACAAAGACCTTATTACTGTTAAGGGTATGCAGGTTTTACAAAGTGCGGATGCCATTTTATATGATGCTTTAATCGATAGGGATCTTTTGGCAAATATTCCAGATAGTGTTCCGAAAATATACGTAGGAAAACGATGTGGAAAACACCATGCCCAACAATCAGAAATCAACAAACTACTAGTTGAATATGCGTTTACCTACGGACATGTAGTCCGCCTCAAAGGAGGTGACCCTTTTGTATTTGGACGTGCACAAGAAGAAATTGCACATGTGGAATCTTTTGGCATTCCAGTCGAAGTAGTCCCTGGGGTTTCTAGTGCCATTGCCGTTCCGGCGAGTCAGGGTATTCCATTGACCCGAAGAGGAGTTTCTAGCAGCTTTTGGGTAATGACCGCGACCAAAAGGGATGGTCGGTTTTCTGAAGACTTAAAGTGGGCAGCCCAATCTTCTGCAACTCTAGTCATTCTTATGGGAGTACGTAAATTTATTCCTATTTCCAATAAAATTATGCAGTTTCGAAGCGGTCTAACTCCAATCGCTTTGATTCAAAACGGGACACTTACCAATGAAAGTTGCCATATTGGGACTTTAAATTCGGCCAACACTTTGTTTGATTCCGTCGATATCTCAAAACCCGGTATTATAGTAGTGGGTCACGTTATTTCAGAACATCCTACTTTTTTCGAAGAAGAAGTGCAAAGGGTACTTCACTCTTCCTTATAGTCCGAAAAGAAGATTACAATCTAATTTCGTTCGCTTGTTTCTGTACATTCTCTTTCTTAAAAAGAAGGTCTGTTTTTAAAATTCCATAATATCTGTATCGTTTTTTTAGGAACTTTTGATTTTTAGCCTCCATGATTTTTCATGCACATAAAATTACGTAGTAATATGTATTTTTAATTCAAAACTAAGTATTTATACTTAAATAATACTGTATGTTTGTTACATGACTTAGTAACACTTTTAAAACACACGCCTTATGAAAGCAATTGCTTTAAAAATCATTGGTACGTTTCTTTTGCTCATTTTAGTGGCTTGCGGAAGTAAAGCCAAAAAAGAATCCAAAGAAACCGCTGAGGCTAAAATTCCCACCAGCACCTTAGCCATAGAAAAACCACAGCTGACCTTCGGTTTTATCAAATTAACCGATATGGCCCCATTGGCCATTGCCAAAGAAAAGGGTTTCTTTGAAGCGGAGGGTCTTTTTGTGTCTGTAGAAGCACAATCAAATTGGAAAAATGTACTTGACAGGGTCATTGACGGACAATTGGATGGATCACATATGCTTTCCGGGCAACCCATAGCTGCTGGTGCAGGATTTGGAAGACAGGCAGAATTGGTGACTCCTTTCTCCATGGACCTTAATGGAAATGGGATTACAGTATCCAACGACGTTTGGTCCAAAATGAAGCCGAACGTACCCACCAGTTCTGATGGAAAACCCATACACCCCATAAAAGCTGATGCGCTAAAGCCTGTAATTTCAGAATACAAGACCAACGGGAAGCCCTTTAAAATGGGGATGGTGTTTCCAGTATCTACACATAATTATGAAATCCGATATTGGTTGGCCGCCGCAGGTATTCACCCGGGCATGTATACCGCTGATAACGTGCAGGGGCAAATTAATGCCGAAGTGCTTCTATCCGTTACGCCACCCCCGCAAATGCCGGCAACTCTAGAATCAGGGACCATTTACGGCTATTGTGTAGGAGAACCCTGGAATCAACAAGCAGTTTTTAAGGGCATTGGTGTACCGGTAACGACAAACTATGACATTTGGAAAAATAATCCAGAAAAAGTCTTTGTTATGACGAAAAGGTTTGTAGAAGAAAACCCAAATACCGCAATAGCCGTCACCAAAGCACTGATTAGAGCTGGAAAATGGTTGGATGAGCCTGAGAATCGTGCTGAGGCGGTGAAAATTCTTTCTATGCCGCAATATGTAGGAGCAGATGAAGTGGTATTGGCAAACTCTATGACGGGAACATTCGAATTTGAAAAAGGCGATAAACGGTCCATGCCAGACTTTAATGTCTTCTACAAGTACAACGCTACGTATCCTTTCTATTCCGACGGGATTTGGTTCTTGACCCAGATGAGAAGGTGGGGACAGATTCCAGAGGAAAAACCCGCCGCTTGGTACGAAAAAACCATTAAGGACATTTACCGTCCCGATATTTGGAAAAAAGCTGCCGAGCTATTGGTCGCTGAAGGACATATTCCAGCTTCAGACATTCCAGCGACCGATGGGTACAAACCTGCTACTTCAGATTTTATTGATGGTAACACGTATAATGCTAAAGACCCTATCGGTTACATCAACAGTTTTGAAATCGGGAATAAAGACGGTTCCTCCCTTTAAAAACGTTAAAAAACACGAGTATGAAACAAAGCGTAACCGTTAGCAAAACACAAGAACTGAAACTGGCAGCTACCGCCAAGGTCTTGCTGTCCAAATTCACTATAAAAACCCCAAAGTTTGAACTAAAAACCTTGGTGAGAAAAATCATAGTGCCCTTGGTATCTATTCTACTTTTTATCGGGCTATGGCACATGGGGGCCCAATCCTTGTACAATATTGAAGCAGATTATAAAATCCAAAAGGCACTAACGGACCAGGGACAGGAAGCGTCGGATGCCATGAAAGCCTGTATTGCATCTGGAGATATCAGTTGTCAGCCGAATACGCTGCCATCTCCGGCCCAAGTATGGGAATCTTTTAAGACACTTATTGCAGACCATAAAGTGATACGTGCTGATAAATTGGCTTTTAAAGAGAAGACAGCCGCCTTGAATGCCAATCGCATTGCTGAAGGAAAAGACCCTATAACATATACAGGAAGGCCTTCTTTTGTGGACCAAATAGTTACCAGTCTAAAAACAGTCTTTGCCGGGTTTATATTGGCATTTTTGATAGCAGTGCCTATCGGAATTGTAATTGGCTTGAGCAAAACGCTAAGGAACGCTTTCAACTGGTTGATCCAGGTATTCAAACCTGTCTCACCTGTGGTTTGGTTGCTCCTGGTTTTTATGATAGTAAAAACGATGACAAAAGATTCAAATTCGGACAGCGCTTTTATCATTTCCTTCATTAGCGTGGGCCTATGCGCGATGTGGGCCACTTTGGTAAATACCGCAATGGGCGTTTCTTCCGTGGACAAGGATTACATTAATGTGGCCAAGGTGCTGAAATTGGGTCCTTTTCAAAAAGTTTTTAAAGTAATTCTACCCTCCTCCCTACCCTTAATCTTTACCGGGCTTCGGATTACGCTTTCCGTAGCCTGGATGGTATTGATCGCAATCGAATTATTGGCCCAAAGCCCTGGCCTGGGATCCTTCGTTTGGGAGGAATTCCAGAACGGTGCCAACGATTCAAATTCAAAGATCATCGTGGCCATGTTCATTATTGGAATCATTGGTTTCCTACTGGATCGCATCATGTTGATGATTCAGAATATGATATCCTTCAATAAAAACGCAACCGCTTAACACTTAAGGGCATGGGGTATTTAGAATTGAAAGAAGTGTACAAAACCTACGGTGAGGGTAAAAATGCAACGGAGGTTTTGCACAATATCAACCTTACTATTCAAGAAGGTGAATTCGTAGCGATTGTCGGTTTTACCGGAAGTGGGAAAACTACTTTGGTCAATCTCATCAACGGATTGTTGAAACCCACAAGCGGTGAGATTCGCTTTAAAGGGAAAGCCGTGGTGGACACTAGTCATGAACGCGGGGTGATTTTTCAGAACTACTCTTTACTGCCCTGGTTAAGTGTTGGGCAGAACATCGCTATGGCGGTTAAAGAAGCATTTCCCGATGAGAAAAGGGAGTTTATAAAAAATCGTGTTTCCCAATATGTTGAGATGGTCAATCTATTACCTGCGATAAACAAGAGACCTAAAGAATTATCTGGGGGAATGCGCCAGCGTGTAGCCGTGGCCAGGGCGTTGGCAATGAATCCTGAAATGATTCTCATGGATGAACCGCTAAGTGCTTTGGACGCCCTGACCCGGGGAAATCTTCAGGACGAGATTTTAAAAATTTGGAGCAAGGACAAGCGAACCGCTCTGCTCATCACCAATGATGTAGATGAAGGGATTTACATGGCAGACCGAATCATTCCACTGAAACCTGGGCCGAAAGCAACTTTGGGACCTGAATTTAAAATTGATATTGAAAGACCACGGGACAAAACCGAATTAAACGATAATCCCCACTACAAAAAAACACGAAATGCCATTATCGAATACCTAATGGGTATTGGGGAAGAACGCAAAACCACCGCCACTGCATTTTATGAACTACCGGAATTGGCCCCGAAAAATTTTGTCGCCTAAAAACGAGTAAACATGCTAACACAAGATATAAAACTAAGCGAGACGCCGGAAAATGGGATTTCATTTCCCACTGACAGAATCATGTTAGATGTAAAAGACCTGAAGAAAGTCTATCCAACTCCAAAGGGCGACTACGTAGTATTGGAAAATCTAAACCTTCAAATTTTAAAGGAAGAGTTTGTGACCATTATTGGCCATTCGGGTTGCGGAAAAACAACGATGCTTTCCATGATTGCTGGTTTAAACCCGATTACTGGGGGCGATATAGCGGTGCTGGGAAATCCCATAAAAGGACCTGGGCCAGATCGGGGCGTAATCTTTCAATCTCCCAGTTTAATGCCTTGGATGAGCGCGCTCCAAAATGTAATGTTGGGTGTAAATCGCGTGTTTCCCCATGCCAGTAGGTCCCAACGTAAAGCTATCGCAAAATACTACCTGCATAAAGTAGGTCTTGACGGGGCTTTCCATAAAAAAGCCAATGAACTCTCACAGGGAATGCAACAACGTGTGGGTATCGCCCGTGCTTTTGCTATAAAACCCAAGGTATTGCTGCTCGACGAACCCTTTGGGATGTTGGATTCGCTCACACGGGGAGAGCTCCAAGATATTCTGATTGAAATCTGGAACAAGGAAAAGATAACAGCGGTCATGATAACACATGATGTCGACGAAGCCATTTTCCTAGCAGACCGCGTGGTCATGATGACCAGTGGACCGCGCGCTAAAATCGGGGATGTCCTTAAAATAGGCTTCGAACGTCCACGTGCACGAAAAACAGTGCTGGAACACGAAGACTACTACAAATACCGCAAACATTTAATTGACTTTTTAGAACACTAAAAAAGAATAACCAACTAAAACGAAATACTATGAGAAAAGGGTATAGTTTCATGATCCTAGGTATCCTATTGGTTCAATTTGCATCGGCACAATTCACTTTGGATGCTCAATTTAGACCAAGAACTGAATATAGAAACGGTTTTCAATTCTTACAACCTGAAGGGGTGGATGCCGGTTTTGTCACAAACACGCGAGCTCGAATCGGAGCAGGCTTTAAAACCGAAAGCTATCAAATCTATATCAATGTCCAAGATGTTCAGATATGGGGAGAAAATCCACAACTTGTCCCTGTAGATGCGAATAACTCCTTTTCCCTTTTTGAAGCCTGGGCAGAATTGCAACTTGGCAGCGGATGGTCCACCAAACTAGGTCGCCAAGTACTATCTTATGATGATCAACGTTATTTTGGCGGACTGGATTGGGCGCAGCAAGGGCGTTATCATGATTTGGCCCTGGTCAAATTCCGAAAGGGAGATTTTATTCTGGATGTGGGTTTGGCTTTCAATCAAGATTTGGATAATCAGGGAGGTCCGTTATTTGGCTTCAAAAATTCAGGAACTGAATTCAATTCAGCGAACCCCTTTCAGTACAAGACCATGCAATATCTCTATGCCAAGAAAGCATTCAATGCGTTTAGCGCTAGTTTGGTACTGGCTAACTTGGGATTCCAGCAAATAGATACTGAAACAGGTGACGCCAGCGACATCAGAAATACATTCACTGCCGGCACGCACTTGACCTTCAAAAAGGGCAAGTTTGGTTTAGAAGGAAACGCATTTCTACAGACTGGGGAATTTGTAACGGGAATTGATATTGACGGGGCTTATCTATTGGGATTGGAAGCGTCCTACAGCGTAAGCCCAAAAACAAAGTTAGGCCTCGGGATAGAAGCCATTAGCGGCGACGATTCATCTACCGAGGGCACCGAAGCGTTTTTACCACATTTTGGCACCAACCATAAATTCAATGGATTTATGGACCATTTTTACGTCGGTAACTGGATCAATAATGTAGGGCTTTTGGATGTACACGCCAGCGCAACCTTTATGCTAGGAGAAAAAACAACACTTTTTTCAAAATTGTTGAGCTTTCAAGGAATGGAAGATACTCCAAGTGGAGAAAGCAGTCTCGGTACAGAATTGGACCTTGTACTAACACAACAGTTCAATGGTTTTGCCCTTAAAATAGGTTATTCCCAACTATTTGCAGCTGATGGATTAGAAGAACTGGAAACTGCACGTCTCGGTGCTACGGACGCTGTGGATTTTAAGAGTTCGCAAAATTGGGCTTGGGCCATGATTATTATCAAACCGACCCTATTTACAACTGCAAAATCGGACAAATAGTCTAAAATCGCTTTGCTTAAAATGGGTCATCTCCAGACAATATGGGGATGGCCCATTCTGTTGCAGCCCTCCTAAACAAAATCTGTTACTTTTGTAGTATGTCAAACGTAAATCCCGACGCTACAATTAAAATTATACTTGCAGATGATCATGCGCTCGTTAGGGATGGAATTCGGGCCCTATTGGAAGAAGAATCTGATTTGGAGGTGGTCGGAGAGGTATCCAATGGTCTTGAAGCGTTGGAAACGGTGACTCAAAAAAGACCCGATATTCTCATTATCGATATCCGTATGCCCCAACTTGGTGGTATCGAAACAGTGGAACTTCTGAATAGCTCCGAAGTGTCAGCTACGAAGTGTATTATTCTTTCCATGCATGATTCTGAAGAGTATATCTTGAAGTCCGTTCAGGCCGGTGCAGCGGGTTACTTGTTAAAAGACACCGACAAAAATGAATTCATAAAGGCCATCCATACAGTTCAAGGTGGCGGTAAATTTTTTAGCGGCGATATATCAAATGTACTGGTCAACAACCTACTCAATCCCAGTCCCAACACATCCGAAAAAACCCAAGCAAAAAGGAATAAAGACAATCCGTTTGACCTTACCAACAAAGAACTACTTGTGCTGGAACTAATCCTACAGGGTTTTACCAATAAGGAAATTTCCAAAAAACTTGAGAATAGTAAGCGCACTATTGAAACCCATCGATTTAATCTCATGAAAAAAATGCAGGTTAAAAATTTGATGGATCTTTCCAAAAAAGCGAGAGAGCACCAACTGGTTCAAATTTAAACCTTCTAAAAAAAGGCAGTAATTATTACGAATCCTTCGGTTTATGTGGGTACTTTTACTATATTCTTACTACGTATTAGTACGTAAATTTTTATTTTTCTCATTTGAAAAGGTATCCTGCCACTATTTTGAATGCAGAAAAAAGAAACCCATACTACTATATGCTCCTATTGTGGTGTAGGCTGCGGAATAACAGTCACCAAAGACACAAAAGGTACACTTTCCGTTGAAGGTAATCAAGCGTATCCCGTCAATAAAGGGATGCTCTGCTCCAAAGGGAAGAACCTGAACTACGTTGCCCAAGATACCACCGATCGTATTCTTCATCCCCAAATGCGATGGAGCAGAAACCATCCGCTGCAGCAAGTTTCCTGGAGTATTGCCCTTAAGCGCGCTGCGGCTGTATTTAAGAGTATCATCGAAAAACATGGGCCGGACAGTGTAGCGTTTTACGTCTCCGGCCAGTGCTTGACCGAAGAATATTACTTGGCCAATAAACTGACCAAGGGCTTTATCGGGACGAACAATATTGACACCAATTCACGCCTTTGCATGAGTTCGGCCGTGGTTGGTTACAAGAAAACCGTAGGCGAAGACATGGTACCCATCGCCTATGCCGATATTGAATTGGCAGATTGTTTTTTGATCGCGGGAGGCAATCCGGCGTGGTGCCATCCCATTCTTTTTAGACGCTTGGAAAAGCATAAAGAGGATAATCCGAATGTGAAAGTCATTGTGGTGGATCCCAGAAAAACCCAGACATGCGCCTTGGCGGATATTCATTTACAGATAATGCCCGGGACCGACGTGATTCTGTTCAATGCTATTGCGCGCTGGTTGATTGAAAAAAAGAAAATTGATGTCTCTTTTATTAACAAATACACCTCTAATTTTGAAGCCTGTAAACAAAGTGCTTTTGAATTAAGCCTGAATGAAGCTGCAAAAAAATGTGGTATTGCGGTGGAGGACCTCAAAAAAACGGCCAAACATATTGGAAGTGCCAAGGGCTTTATCAGTATGTGGACCATGGGCTTGAACCAAAGTGTTATTGGCGTGGATAAAAATCTTTCCTTGCTCAATCTCTCATTGTTGACAGGACAAATTGGCAAGCCAGGGTCAGGGCCTTTTTCGCTGACAGGCCAGCCCAATGCCATGGGAGGTCGTGAGGTAGGGGGCATGGCAAGTCTATTGGCTGCCCATCGGGATTTGGGCAATGAAAAACATCGCAAAGAAATTGAAGAATTCTGGGATGGAAAACCTATAAAAAATGAATCGGGTCTTACTGCTACCGAAATGTTTAATGCCCTTGAAAAAGGAACTTTAAAGGCAATATGGGTCATTTGCACAAACCCTGTGGTCAGTATGCCCAATGCCCATAAAGTTGAAGCAGCTCTCAAAAAGGCCAGTTTTGTCATCGTTCAGGATATTTCACACCATTCTGAGACCACTAAATATGCCGATTTACTACTGCCCGCAGCGGGATGGTTGGAGAAAGAAGGAACTATGACCAATTCCGAACGGCGTATCAGCTATTTGCCCAAGGTCATCGACCCTCCCGGAGAAGCTCTTCCCGATGCTGAAATTCTATGGCGGTTTGGTCGAGAAATGGGTTATACAGGTTTTGATTTTGACAATACTGGCGAAGTTTATGACGAGTATTGCCTTATGACCAAAGGCACCAACATCGATATCTCCGGACTTTCCTATGAACGACTCAAAACCGAAGGAAGTTTTCAGTGGCCCGTACCACACAAGACCCATAGAGGAACCCCAAGACTATTTGAGAACCAAAAGTATTTCACCGCGAATGGAAAGGCCCATTTTAATGCTCCCAGAAAACTCTACAACCAATCGGAGCAAACAGATGAAGAATACCCTCTAGTACTGAATACAGGTCGTGTTAGGGACCAATGGCATACACGTACCAAAACAGGTAAAGTAAAACGACTATTGACTCATATCCCCACCCCTTACCTGGAAATGAACAAAGTTGATGCGTATATCTTAGGGCTAAAAGAAGGGGACATTGCCATAGTACGAAGTCGTAGGGGAAGGGTAAGGGTACAGGTAACCATCAATTATGATATCCGGGAAAAGGTTGTCTTTTTGCCCATGCACTGGGGCAAAATCCTAAATAACGATTTCAGCAGGGCCAACAACCTGACCAATGACTTGGTGGACCCTTTATCAAAAGAACCTGATTTTAAATATTGCGCCGTTCGGGTAGAAAAGTATAAAAAACCAAAACAAAAGGTTGTCGTAATTGGTGCTGGAGCGGCATCCTATCGTTTTATACAGTCCTATCGCGAAAAAAACAGGACTGATGAACTTCATGTTTTCTCTAAAGAACCCCATCCTTTTTACAATAGGGTCTTGCTTCCAGAATATGTCAACGAAGAACTCCCCTGGGAAGCTTTACAAAAGTTAAAACAAGGGGAGCTCAGAAAGCTAAAGGTAGAACTGTATCCCAACAAAGGAATTGCTGAGATAAGTGCAGAAGACCAGTATGTAGTTGACGACATGGGAAATCAACATAGCTATGATATTCTGATCATGGCAACAGGGAGCCGCGCTTTTGTGCCCAACGACGTTCGTATGGACTTACCAGGGCGGTTCACCATGCGTGAGCGCAATGATGCGGATAGACTTAAGGCATATTTAAATGATACTGGCCTTGCGCCCACAGAGCAACATGTGGTCATCGTTGGTGGAGGGCTTTTAGGTCTGGAGTTGGCCGCATCCCTTAAAAAGGTTGATATCAATATTAGTATTATACAACGTGCCCCACGTCTAATGGAGCGTCAACTGGATGCTGTCGCCAGCCGCCTATTGGCCGAAGACGTGAGCGAACGCGGCATTACGCTTTACTTTGATAATGAAGTAAGTACCGTTTTTGAAGATAGTTCAGGTTCACATTCACTTTTGGTAAATCTCAAAACGGGGCGAACCATTGCTTGCAACGCCATTGTGTACGCTATAGGAACACGTCCGAATATTGAGCTGGCCAAACAAGCTGGACTGAAAACACGTCGCGGAGTGGTCGTTGATTCTTATTTAAGAACGAGCCATCCCCATATTTTTGCACTGGGCGAAATCGCGGAATTTGAGAACACCTTGTTTGGAATCACTTCCGCAGCAGAGCAACAGGCGGATGTTGCGGCAAATTATGTTTTGGGCGATTTAGGAAGCATTTACAACGGATCTGTCTTGATGAACATCCTCAAGTTCGAAAATCTAGACCTCTGCAGTATTGGTATGGTCAATACGCCTTCCAATGACGATAGCTATGAAGAGATTATCCTTATGGACGTACGAAAACGTTTCTACAAGAAATGCATCGTAAAAAATGACACACTCAAAGGAGCTATTTTGATGGGCGACAAAAATGAGTTTGCTGAGTTTAAAAGATTGATAGAGGAAGAAATTGAGTTGTCCGAAAAAAGGGATGAACTTTTGAGGGGAGCGCCGAATACAAAACCCTTGAAAGGCAAATTGGTTTGTTCCTGCAGTCAAGTTGGGGAAGGAAATATTCAAGAAGCCATTCACAATGGATATGCCGACTTTGCCAAACTATGTTCCGAAACGGGTGCAGGTTTGGGTTGCGGCAGTTGTAAACCCGAAGTAAAGGCCATACTGGATACTGAGCTAAGGGCCATAACCTCCTAGAAAGCAACAATGAACGATGACTTGCACCGAATATTGATAAAAGGAGGAGTTACCTCACCGGGGGAACTAAAGGACAGTATTTCCATGCTGGAGGCTGCCGGGCTCTGTGAAGTGCATTTTGGTTCCCGTCAAGATCTGTTGTTTCCGTTGAACAGGAAAGATGAGACTCCTCTTGAACGTATATCAAAATACAATACCGACATCGTAGGTGAACGAACCTACCAAAACATTGTTTCCTCTTATGTTTCAGCAGATATTTTTGAAATGACCCACTGGCTCAAAGGGTCAACTTATCTCTACATTTTGGAAGAGTTTGACTATTTGCCAAAGCTCAAAATCAACATTACCGATCCAAAGCAAAGATTAGTACCCTTGTACAGTGGAAACCTAAATTTTATCGCTTCCGAACAAGAGGATTATTGGTACTTATATCTCAATATACCAAGTTGGACCTCCAGTGAATTTTATCCCGTACTTATCTATAGCTATGATATTGTTGCCATTTCTAGGGCCATAGAAAACTATTATCCCCAAGCAAAGGATGTTCCTTCGCTTTTTGAAATACTCAATGAAGTTCTCGACACCAATAATAAGAACATTCAGAAAAAATTAGAAACGCCTTATCTTACCTTTCCTTATTACGAAGGCGTCAATCGAATGGGATTGGATCAATATTGGTTAGGGCTCTATTGGAGAAACAATCGGTATGACCTTCAATTTCTGAAGGATTTTTGCGGGTTTTGCTTGGATAATAGCATAGGCAAGATATGCATTACACCTTGGAAATCTTTTATTGTTAAGGGTATCAAACAAAAGTACCGGTCTGAACTGGAGCGATTTATTGGTCAACGCGGAATCAATATACGTCACTCCCAATTAGAAATGAACTGGCACTTACCCGTAGATGACCTTGAGGCTTTTGAACTGAAAAAGTTTTTGGTGCGAAATTTTGATGAGAACGACATCAGCACTTATGGGCTAACCTTTGGAATAAGCAGCGATGCGGGTAAACGGTCCCATTTCGCTTCAATTATTATAGAAAAAAACCAATCTACATCCGTTATCAAGGATTTCAAAGTACGTCCAACCTATAATGTGCTGCATTTTAAGGCCTTTGACCCAAATACCCAAGTCTATGTTTCACATGCTCAAGATGTTGACCAAATGGAGCTTCCCAGCTTATTGATGGAACTCAGCAAAAAATATTTTAAGGAACTGGGCAAAACGTCCCTTAAGAAAGTGGAGATTTCCGAAAATGAAAATATAGAAATAGAAGTTCACCAATGTGAATCTTGCATGACCATTTATGACAGCTCCCAGGGTGATAAGAAAAACAAGGTTGCTGTTGGTGTCGCCTTTGAAAATCTTCCCGAAGAATATCGATGCCCTGTTTGTGATGCACCCCCTTCCAATTTTAACAAAGTCTTGCTTCAAATATGATGCACCGATGAAGCTTTGGTTTTAATTAATTTAACATCTATTTAGACTAAATCTAAATATTTTAAATTTTCTTTGTTTAAACTGTTCGTAAATTTTGTTCAACAGTTTTGTAATCAACCAATATGTCGTTTCCAGCGAAATCCAACACCAAGAATTCTTCAAAAACAAAGCGGGAAACCTCCGGGATTACTTTGAGCACAATATCTGACAAAGGCTTTGAAACCATTTACCGAAAATATTATCGAAAACTGTTCGGTGTGGCCTTTGGTATTTTAAAACAGCAGGAAAAGGCTGAGGGTATTATCCATGATGTATTTCTTTCAGTCTGGGAGCGACGGGACCAAATCAACATTGATACCTCATTAGAGGGATATCTTATGACTTCTGTAAAATTGTCCGTTTTGGCCCACATTCGCAAATCGAAGACGCGCAAAAGACACTTAACGACCATTTCAAAAAATAGCGCCACTTCTGAAAACATCGTGGAGATGGACTATGGAGCACAAGAGCTTCAGGAAAGAATTGATGGGCTTGTGGGACTTCTGCCGGATAAATGCCGCAAGGTTTACAAGCTCAGTAGAGAGCAAGGGAAAAACAACAAGGAAATCTCGTTCTCACTCAATATAGCCGAAAAGACCGTGGAGGCCCATATTTCCAAAGCACTTTCCTTTTTAAAATCCCGTTTAAAAGAATATACTTTCTTCTTTTTTCTCTAATCGACTAAGGGAAACGTTCGACTTAGGCAACTATATCTATAGAAACCATATTAAGTCTGCGTTACGTGAACATTTCAAAAGAACTTTTAGAGCGTTTTATAAGCGGTGAATGCACCGAGCAAGAGCGCCGTCTGGTCCTGGATTGGTTGTCATCCCAAGAATCAGTTAAAATTGATTTCAATGAAGAACAAATACAAGAATCAGAAAATCGGGTAAGGCGGCTCCTGGCAAAAAGTATTTCAAAACAGAGCGCAAGAAAACCGGGCAAAAGAAAACTTTCCAGCCCCTGGGTGTTCGGTATTGCTGCCTCGTTGGCCTTGGTTGCAGGACTTACTTTCATCACGTTTTCCAATACGGGGCATACCATATATAGCACCGAAGCTGGGACTACCAAGAAAATCGTTCTGTCCGATGGGTCCAAAGTCACGCTCAATGCTCTTTCAACCCTTACGGTCACTGACAATTTTGGAAAGGAGACCCGAAATATGCGGCTTACAGGAGAAGCTTTTTTTGAGGTGGCCAAAGATTCCCTTCACCCGTTCATTGTAAAAACCGGTGAATCAAAGACCCAGGTCCTGGGTACTCAGTTCAACCTTTCCGCCTACGAGGATGAACCCACGGTGCTCACACTCAACGAGGGTAAAGTATCCTTTTCTGGACAGAACAACCGATCGGATACAACTTTCGTTGTGCAACCCAACGAGCAGGTCCAGGTTTTTGATGGTTTGTGGACCAAACACGAAGTAATGGCTCAAGACTACAACCTTTGGATACAAAAGAAATTAAACTTCAATCAAGAGGCTTTTTCTTTAATTATCAAGGAAATAGAGCGATTTTACGATATCAATATCCTGGTCGAAGCGGATGCACAAGGGCTTTTGGAAATGACCTATTCGGGCCAATTTGATAATCCCCCATTGGAAATATTGTTAGAAGACCTTGGATTCGTACTGAACTTCAACTACATAAAGGAAGGGAAGACCGTTAAGATACATACCCCAGGAACAAATCCTTAACCGTTCAAATCAGAATGCAAGTGTAATGGTATTATCGAGGTCACACAAAAATAAAAGTAGGCGCAACAACATCCGGGTACTTCTTTTTGGATTGCTCTTCTTTTTATTTTTTCACAGGGTTCCCGGCCAACAAGAATCCATTTTGGATAAACAAATTTCCATTTCGTTTAAGAACCAAAAACTCCTGGAAGCACTCTCTGAACTACAAGAGATGTTAGGTTTTGTATTTTCTTATGCTCCATCATCCTTAGATGGCCAAAAATCCATTACCAAAGATTATGAAAATACATCGGTAAGATTCATTTTAAACGACATTGTCGGAGTAGAAGGAACTGCTTACGCCGTTAGAGGACAGACTATCCATATTCGAATAAGATCCCAAAACCCAAACAAAAAGAAACCCCAAGCGACCCACTCCGCTATATCCGGTACCGTGGTCAACGCGCAGGGGAATGGGGTTCCGTTTGCCACAGTAGTGTTAAAGGATACCGGACAGGGAATCTTGACCGATGCTTTCGGAGTTTTTCAGATTGATAAGACGCCCTTGGGCGCAGTTACGCTTTCCGTTTCCCATCAAGGATACGCTCCTAAGGAGATGATGGTCGCTACCAAAGCTGGTGAAACCAGCCGTATTACCATAGCTATGGAAGAATCCCTAAACCAGCTGGATGAAGTTGTGGTGACTGAAAAAAACCAATCTAAAGTTATTGAACAAAAAGGGTTTAATGTTAAATCCATTGAGCTGAAGCAGTTCGAAAATACCACACGTGACATCAACCAGATCATCGGGGCGACCGCAGGAGTGCGAATCAGGGAAACTGGAGGGCTTGGGTCCAATTTCAATTTTTTCCTCAACGGACTTTCGGGCAGGCAGGTCAAATTTTTCCAGGATGGCCAGCCCTTGGAAAACTTTGGGGAGTTGTTCAATCTCAACAACATTCCCGCCAATCTTATCGAACGGGTCGAAGTATACAAGGGCGTGGTCCCTGTTCATCTGGGTGCCGATGCCTTGGGCGGTGCTGTAAATCTGATTTCTAAGGAAAGTGCAGGTAACTTTTTGGACATTTCTTACAGCTTCGGCTCTTTTAATACCCATAGGTCCAATCTCATAGGCCAATGGAGGAACAAAAATTCAGGTTTTACCATAAAGCCCCAGTTTTTCTGGAATTACAGTGATAACAACTACACCATGAACAATCTGGAGACTCCAACGGGAATCGACGGGCAAGTGACCACGGGTGATTTTGAGCGTTTTCACGACACTTTTCAGTCGTATCTCACCGGTATAGAGTTTGGATTTACTGCCGTGGGTTGGGCCGATCAGTTCATGGTTGGCGGCAGTTATGGCGCTCTGGATAAGGACATACAGACCGCATCCAGAGGAACACGGGTCAGTGCCCCTCCTTTCGCATTTCGGCTGCCTGCGGTGGGAGAGGCAGTACAAGATGAGGAAAATGCCCGCATTACCCTACGCTATAAAAAGAAAGACTTCATTGCTGATAAAGTGGATTTTAATCTCTACGCCTCATACAACGACCTCAAACAGACCAGTATCGACACCTCCAGTAACGCTTACAATTGGCGGGGACAGATTGTGGCCACCGGCCGAAGTACCGGCGAATTGGGCATCCCCAAAACACGGTTTCGTTTTGACCAAAAGGCATTTGTACTTAACTCCGGTCTCGTTTTCCAACCCTCAAAAAACCACACGTTTAATGCGAATTTTACCTGGAGTGACCTGGACCGTCAAGGTAGGGATACCTTTCTATCCGGTGAAGAGAATCCTTTTACCAGGCCTAATCGATTGGCAAAGAAAATTCTAGGTATTTCCTACGAGTTGGTTTCATTTAAAGATAGGCTCAGCACCACTTTTTTGGCTAAATATTTCAATCTCAATATTCTAGCACGCCAATCAAGACAATTTGAATTCGGCTCTTTTGATATTCTGGATTTGAGAACGGAACAAGAACGAATTGGTTACGGTATGGCCGTAGACTATGCCCTGGCAAAGCATTGGCAAATTAAGGCGTCCTATGAAAAGACCTATAGGCTCCCCGAACCTTTCGAGATTTTTGGTGATGGCCTGCTGATTTTGGCCAATCCCGAGATATTACCTGAATCCAGTGATAATGTCAATGCCAATATTATTTACCGAACTCCAATTGACCAAAAATGGGACGTTCAATTGGGTTTGAACGGATTTTTACGATGGACGGACGATATGATTTTTCCAGCTTTAGGCGGACAATTGATAAGTTATGAAAATCAAAGGAATGTTTACATCAGAGGTTTTGAGCTCGATTTAAAAGCCAGCTGGACAAACAGGCTGCAAATCGGCATAAATGGAACCTATCAAGATGTCATTAACAATCAAGAGTTCAATGCCATTTCAGGAAGACCCAACCCATTCTTTAGAGAACGCCTCTTTAACACACCGTTCCTTTTTGGAAATGCAAATGTGAACTACGCCCTGGACCAAAAGCTGTTTCGCAAAATAGGTTTGAACTTTTTCTATGACTTCAATTATGTAGAGGAGTTTTTTTTGAACTATCCCAATGTTTCCAGGGGCGGGTCAAAATTTACCATCCCTTCCCAGTTTCTGCACCATATCGGGACCACAATATCCTCTATAAACGGGAGATACAATCTAAGCCTGGAACTTAGGAATCTGACCAACGCACAGGCCTTCGACGATTTTGCACTCCAGAAACCTGGTAGGGCATTTTTTATCAAACTACGCTATTTCTTAAACTCTAATTTTTAAAATTATCTATGATCATGAAAAAGAATAGATTTAATCTTTTTATTTTATTACTTGCGGCCAGTTTTTTTATCGGCTGCTCCAGTGACGACAATGGCGTCGAAACTATGGATCCCCCCACTCCAGAAGGAGGCGGAGGTGAGGAAATGCCTCCACCTGAAACCGAGGCTACCCGTTTTATTATCAATGGAATAATCGATGGAGCGCCTACGGATGCAAATACGGTGGTGGTCTCAGATTTGACCCAGGGAAGCGTGAACGTATCCACAGCCCAAGAAGGCGTTTTTGAAGGGGCGTTTATCGCAGAAATCAATGAGCGTTTGTTCAGCACCTTACAAACTGATTTTGGTTTTGTAGAGTACCGCGTTGATGAAAATGGTTCAGTCTCTGAAGTGGCCCGCGTGGTAGCACAAGCCTCCAACGGAAATATTGTCGATTTGGGGAACGATCAAGTCCTTACTTTTAATGCCGCTTATAATCCGGATGGATTGGTGGATTATACCATTGTGGACATCAGCACCATGACAGAGGTGACAACTGGACAGATTGCGGTGCCCATCAATGACGATGCCTTACTGTGGCCCAATAGTATCATCCCCAAAGATGGAAAACTGCTGCTCAATTACATCCATGCTGATATCAATTCATTTGCGAATTTTGATGGGATATTCACCGCGGTGCTGAACGCATCCACTTTAGAGGTTGAGGAAATCATTGAAGACGCGCGTTCAGCTACTCCGGGGTATAACCTGTCACAAGACCATTTTTTCGATAGCAATGGCGATCTGTACATTGGAACCACGAACTCCAACTACTGGGGCATCAATGAAAACCTGCCTGCCGGAATCCTTAGAATCCGAAGCGGTGAACTGGAATATGACGAAACTTATTTCTTTGATGTGACCAGTCAAATCAACAATGAGTACTTTGCGGGATTGGCCCAGCTAACCGATACCAAAGCGCTAATAAAGGTCTTCCGAAGCGATTTGATTGAACAATTTGCGGATTATTCGCAAAAGGCGGTCATCGAACATTGGGTAGTGGATGTTCAGACCCAAACGGCGGAGAAACTTGATATTCCTTTGAGTCTGGCCCCCTTTGCCGATCCTGTTGTCCTGGACGATGGTAACTTCGGTATTGTAGCGAACACCAGTGAAGGTAGTTTTATCTACATCTATGATGAGTCCACGGGGAGTGTGCAACAAGGATTGGAATATGAAGGGATAGATTTTATTCGTACCATTACGGCCATACCTTAGAGCAAAGAACATCTTCAACAGGCATTTCGCCAATAATTGAACAATTGGAGCATCTCGTTTTGGGATGCTCTTCTGTTTCATCCACCTCCTTGTTCAGAAACCTAGCTATTCGTGGAAGGACGCTTTAGGATTTGACAAATTTCAATTGTACTGAACCGCCATTGGTAGGTTGACACGCTTCATAGAAGCTCCGGGGAACGTCTGCTCCAAGGAAAAACTTTTATATCTTTCAACTGTATTTCTTCGAACAGATTGTCGCTATAGCATTCCAACCTATGATCTTGAACAGTGAATATCCGGCGCCGGCGCCTTCAGTCAGAAATATACTTGTGGCCCTTGCTTTCGGAATATTTATTGCATTTTTCCTGATATTCTTTGAGCCCTTTAATATCGACATAGATTCAGGACGCACCAAAGTAATGCCTCTACTTTTCTATGGTTTCATTACTTCGCTGGTACTGTTTGTTTCCTTTTACGTTCTTCCCCTATTGGTGCCCTTTTTTTTTGATGATAGCCGCTGGAAAGTGAAGCACCAAATCCTTTTCTGTTGTGCGGTGCTTTTTGTAATAGCGACTTTGAACGGGGTTTTTACCAATTACATAAATGGATTGAACTTCACATGGCGCAACTATTGGTGGATCATCAACCGGACTTTTATCCTTGGCGCCATTCCTTTTTCGTTCTTGATTTTATTGGATACGCTAGGGAAAAACTACCGGAACGTAAAAGAAGCACGGACCATTCTTCAAATGAAACCGGAACTACCGGAAATCGAACAGGGTAATTCATGGACCATCACGACCGACCTGAAAAATGAACATTTTATCTTAAATGATACACATTTTGAGTACGCGGTCGCCCATGGCAACTACATCGATGTTTACAGGAAAGATGAAGATAAAACCTATTTCAAGACCTACCGTATCAACCTATCTTCCTTCGAAAAGCAATTAAATGCCCCCTATTTACAAAGATGCCACAGGTCTTACTTGATAAACTTGACCAAAGTCAGCCATGTCACTGGAAATGCCCAGGGTCTTAAACTTGGTCTTATCGGTGGTGACGTTGCCATTCCAGTTTCAAGGAAGTACATCCCCGTGGTTAGGCACTTTTTCTCCCAATACGCAAGCTCTTTGTCCTAAGCTGCGGCCTTTTTGTTTGTAATGACCCTTTGTTGCTTAAACCATTTTCTTGACGTTTATACCATTTCCAAATTTCTCTTTTAGCCTGTGGTTATGTTTGCTTCATGGTAAAAAAAGCGTTCTTAGGTTTTTTATTTATAGGGGCCATCTCCATGCTGGTCATGTCATTCCATTATTTTCAAGCGGAAGATTCAGGGATATTGGGAAACAAGGAGGTGGCTTCCAAGAATTGGTATATCCTGAGTTTTCGAATTCATGTCCTGTTTGGGCTTATCGCTATTGCTACTGGTCCTGTGCAGTTCATCAAAAGAATTCGTACAGGATATGCCAAGGTGCACAAAAGGATGGGGTTCGTTTATTTCACAAGTGTCGTTTTCAGTAGCCTTTCAGGATTGATTATTTCTCGATTCGCAATGGGCGGGATGATTACCGTGACCGGATTTGGCACTTTGTCCGTGTTGTGGTTTTTTATCACATCAAAATCTGTTTTAACCCTTGTGCAAGGTGATTTTTCGGGCCATAAAAAATGGTCTTTCTTCGGGTATTCATTGACATTCTCTGCCATAACCCAGAGGATTCTGCTTTTGGTGCCACTCTTGACCGATGTTCCTTTTTTACCCATTTATAGACTTTCGGCCTGGTTGCCCTGGTTGGTCAACCTCTACATCGCCAATGCATTGTTAAGGACATCAACAAAAAGAAACTTCGGTTTTCCCAATAATACGCGGTAAAAAGAAGAAGTATGTGGTTAAACGCTTATGGAAGCGCCGAGATAGGCCACATGGCACGTGTAGGAAAACGTCCTAAATAGAAGCTTTGTGCGAAATTCAAATGGCCAACGCTACTAAAGAAAAGGACTTTGGTATCAAAAGAAAGAAATTGTCCTTTGAGGAAACGGAATGTCTATCCCTTCTTGATCAAAACGCAATTTTATTATTTTGTTGAATTCCCTCTTCACTGCCCACTGCTGCCCAGCGACAGTTTTTAGCCTAACCTTGATAACAACTCCATTTTCCCCTAATTCATCAACCCCAAAAATTTCAATGTTTTCCAAAAGCATTTCACCCCATTCTGGATGTTCCTTTAATTCGTTTCCTATCTGGCCAATAATTTTCTGGACTTGCTCCACATCCTCTTTGTACGCTATACTTATATCATGGACCGTGGCAGACCATTCTTTCGTCAAATTGGATAGTTTATCAATTTTTCCATTTTGGAATATATGGGTGGCTCCCGAAAAATCACGTAGGGTAATGGTTCTCAGATTGATGTTTTCCACAACTCCAGATTCTCCATTTATTCGGGTAACATCGCCCACTCGGATACGGTCCTCCAGCAACAGAAAGAATCCAGAAATCGCATCACGAACCAACTCTTGAGCGCCAAAACTTATCGCCAGGCTCAACACTCCTGCACTGGCAATTACCGTAGTCAAATCAAACCCCATTATTTTAAGCGCGGTAATTATGAATATGGCCCAAAGGATAGAGTTGCCCACAGTTTTTAGTACTCCAACCATGGTTGAGGCCCGTTTGTTGTTTTCAACAGAATCTTCTTGTATTTCTTTCGATTTATCTTCAATTCTTTTCTCAAAACGTCTGATTGTTTTATTGAGCAGGTAACGGATGAGAACAAAAAGTAAAAAACTGAAAAAGAGTTCAGGTACGACTTGAAATAACCAGTCTACCGCAGAAACTAGCAAAGCATCCATCTTATCCTTGTTAAACAAGGCATGTATTGTATCGGCCATCTTTTTTGTATTAATAAGTTAAACGCTACAATTTAAAAACGACCTATTGAATTTCCTGAATAAACCTGCCCTTTTGAAAACCTTAATTGGACTTTAAACAAGAAATACAACCTTAGGTTCGCTTCCAATATGCTGATAACGCAGCTATTTTTCCATGGATTATCTTAATCTTTTTAGTTGTAGGGAAAAATAAATCTGAAAGACGCCAATGGATATGAACGCCAAACCAGTCCAAATGACCAGGGTCATGCCGGCAAGTGATGGATTTGCAATCAGTCCTAAAGAAAACAGAAATCCCAAAATTCCCAAAAATATGGACCATCCCCAACCCTGCGTTCCACCCCTTCTTAGTTCTATGGCATATCCTATTGCAGCTACAGCTCTGAAAAGCATAAAAAACCCAACAAAAAGGGGAAGAATCGTAATTGAAATTTCAGGGCGAACCAATAAAAGAAAACCAATGGCAACATTCACAACTCCAGAGACCAAAATCCAGCCCCAGTTATTGATTCTTTTGCGATTGGCCAAGGAAGCACTTAGCTCAAAAAATCCTGTAATGAGAAAGGACCAGCTAAAAATGAGGCTAAGGGACAAATAGGACTCCAATGGATTTGATAATGTATAGCCTCCAATTACTATAAATATTACTCCCACAAGTGCCAATAGGTACCAGTACTTCACCGATTTTTTTACGGTTTCATTGAAGATTGAATCCATATTCTTGGGTTTTAGTTGTAGATGCCTGTTTATTCCTTTAAAGGTTGGGAATCTTTGGCATTTTAAGCTTGAATAAATTCAATATCTAAAACCCATTTGCGGAAAAGGGTTACGTAAATTTTGCCAGTGCAAAACATAAAGGCGCATGTTCCGATTATCCGGGCGTGTGGGTCATTTCACTGAATACACCGGAGACCACGAAAGCTGTAACTATCTTATTTTACTTAGCCACTCTGCCGATACTCCCATAAACTCCGCGATATACTTCGCGGGTACCCTGCGAACTACCTCATTACATTCTTCCAACAAATATTGAAACAAATCCTTGCTGCCGAGCGTTACCTGCTTCGTATGGAATTCACTTAAGGTCAGTATCACATATTCCCTTTCGGCCTCGTAGGCTTTCCTTAACTTATCATCCTTCTCCAGGGCATTGAGTATAGCTTCCTTTTTAACCACGGCAACCTCAGATTTCATTATGGCCTTTAGTTGACATTCTGATTTAGAATCACTGAAATAACTGCTCAGAACGGTCATCATAGGGTGGAATTTCTCCAAGTAAAAATTGACGGTTCTAAATTTTTCTGTCTTTAGGTTGTACTGCTGGCACACAAACCCTCCTTTGAGGATCAAGAACACTTTATTGCTTTTTTCTCCCAGATTGACCGCACATTGATGGGTTTTAAAAGTAAGTGGCTTTCCGTTTTTTTTGATGAATTCAATCAACTCGTGTTTGCGGTATCTACTTTGATCGGGCATTTATCGAAACGCATTGAGGTTTATACCAATCCTGAATATCATAGTATGTAGGAGCTGGAATAGCTACATAATACTTTACTTATACTCTTTTTCTCACAAAAATGACTTGTGTAGTGCTTTCTATGCCCCAAAAATGGCCATCCCTTCAAACTTATCGGTATAGCCCACTTTTTATCTTGAATTAATTCAACTCCTCCAATAATTTAACAATTCACTTTAAAAAAGTTACATTCTCGCCCTATTCACTACTATTCCCCTCTGAAGTTGAATTCGTGAACTACCTTAAACTTGTTTAATACCTCGAAAGAGTTTCTTGCTAATCCTGGCATTGGTTGGTTTTCAACAACTATAAAGTTCAGAATAATCGCCTGCATCATAAGGTCTTTGCACTACTTAAAATCCCTAAACCTGATTAACTGTTTATTTACAGGCCGTAATGATTAAAATCATCCCTTTGTGACTGGTTTGGTAAAAGAACAAGGGGAACTCAAGTTTTACACAGAAATAGGTTGCTATCTATTTTTCCCGGCAACTTCCAAAAAAGGATATACTCCACTCATTTCCTTATCGTTTTCAAGGAAATTTCAACTTGAATTAATTCAATATTAGAATTATTAATTGTTGATATTTTCAACCGTTATATAGAAATCATTTCACGGTTCCAACATACTTATGGTCGATGTGTTCAAAAGTAAAATTGAGAATTATGTCAAAGTCAGTGATGCATTTTATGGAGAATTAAAGCGTTCGTGCAAGCCGTTGTCGCTAAAGAAAAATGAGGTTTTGGTACAACATGGGGGAATCTACAGAAAAGCCTTTTTTCTGGTGAATGGCAGTTTTAAATCTTCCTTGCTTACACCGGAAGGGTCTCTCAAAACTACTTGGTTCTACTTTGATAATCTTTTTAACATCATTCCCATAAAAGACAGTTTTCTTTCGGGCAAACCTACCAAATATGAAGTAAAAGCTCTGGAAGACTCCAGTTTACTGGAGCTTGATGCAAACACCATAAACGCGTGGTTGGAAAATTATCCCGAGTTCAATGTGTTTTTTAGAATGGATATGATAAATGATTTTACCTTGAGCGAAGAAATCAGGACACACCTCATTTGCTACACAAAAAAAGACTTTTTGAAATATTTACAAGAAAAATTTCCGATAATTGTTTCAAGAACACCAGCTCATGCTTTGGCAGATTTTATGGGTATCACACCAGAATGGTATTCAAAACTTAAAAAAGATTTAGCCCAACCCAAGGATTTATAAGAAAAACCAATGATAGAAAAACTAAAGGCGAAATTTGATGGACAATTCAGGATGTCTGAACCGCTTTGGACAGAAATTAAAGCAAATGCCAAAGAGATTTTTTTAGAAAAGAATGAGGCATTGGTCCCTTATAGCAGCCTAAAGAAAGCTGCTTATGCAGTTGTCCAAGGATCTCTGAAACAGTCTATTATCGATTCTTCAGGAGAGAAAACAACGACCTGGTTTTTCTTTGAGCATATTTTCGATGTTGCTGTTTGCTTGGACAGCTATATTTTGCAAGAACACACGAAGTATGAAATAACTGCGCTGGAAAAATCTTGGGTCTACCAAATAAGAAAGGATAAAGTGGATGACTGGTGCCAAAGATTTCCTGAATTCAATACGTTTTATCGGGAAGATATCCTCAATTCCTTCTTTTTGGCCACGGAAATCAAAAATCACATGGCCTCCCATACGCCAGCCGAATTTGTGCACTACCTTCAAAAGTACTATCCTGAAATCATTGCAAAAGTACCTTCTAAATACCTCGCAGAGTTTATGGGCATAACTGCCGAATGGTTGAGCAAAATCAAAAAAACTATTTCTAAAGAGTAAAAGTGGGCCTAGCACAGGGGTGACAATTAAGTTGCCAGAAACCAATAGAATCCCTGAATCCTCATTTTCTTTAGAAACTACTACAAATCCCGTTTGGACCTAAAGATGTTGAATTAATTCAATGCACTTGGATTTTTTTGTTTTTAGCTTTAACAGATTGAAGATGAAATACATGATTTCGCTTCAAGTTCACTGTACCGTGCTTAAACCAGCTAAAAATCTACATAATGACGAGCCCAATAAACGAACCCGCTATTGAAGAACAAGACCAAGGAATAGATCAAGAACTATTCTGGACAAAAAAAGAACCCCGAAAATCATTATCCACTTTTTTTAGAAACCAAAACAAGCTAATGGTCAACATGCTCAACATGATGGACCGTAAAGCTTCTATGATGATACGCATCAATTCTACCCTTGTTTCAGGAATTGTGGTCTTTTTCGAGCATATATCCCAAATAAAAGGTGGAAAAGTCATCGGAATCGTAGTCGTGGTTTTTTCATTCATATCCCTGGTATCCGCCGTCTTCGCCGCTCGACCGCCTATAACCAAATTTTCCAAGGATTTTAGAAAAAAGATTGGCGCAAAGTATCCAAGGATCTCAAAAAACATATTCATGGTAGGGCTTACCTCTAATTTAAAACTTGAAGAATATGAAGATTCCTATAATGAATTGGTCAATAGTCAAGAACTTCAAATAGGAAATCAAATACGGACCCATTATGTTTTTGAGAGCGAGTTAAAAAAGGGGTTCAAAATGCTGGAGTTTTCATACAATGCCTTCTTGGTCGGCTTTGTACTTGCAGTGGTCATTTTTCTGTTTAATCAAATTTAAATCACTGACGTCATGAAAAAGAGTACACTATTGATCGGTATGACCTGTCTGCTGTTGGGTTGCGCTACCTATAAAACGAAAACGAAACCTGGCGACACTTCTAACACCACCCCGTCTTCAAATGTGCCAGACCAGAGCATTATGATATTCGGGAATCTTATAAATGGAAAAGATGTTGATCTGGGCGAAGTTTTGTCCAAAAAAAACGGTATTGCCAAAAACCTCAACAAAAATACCACAGTTGTTTTTTTGGGAAACTCCCTTTCAGGAAGCCCCTCTAAAAGGGCCAATCCATCCAAAGAAAACCTTTCACAACAAGCATTGAATTATCGGGAGCTATTGGATGGAGCAAGTGATAATGTTGTGTTCATCCCGGGAAAGGCCGAGTGGGAAAACGGTGTGGATTGGGTAGAAAACACCGAGAAAAGCGTTGATGGAACATTTGGGAAAAATGCTCTCTTACCCGAGAATGGCTGTCCGTTGGATTCTAAGAAAATAGGTGACGAAGTTTTATTGATAACCGTAGATAGCCAATGGTATCTAAACGATTGGAACAAGTATCCCAAAATAAACGACAACTGTGAAATTAAGGATAGGGAAAAGTTCTTCAACGAATTTGAAAGTTTGGTCAAGAAGAATATCGATAAGGTTTTGGTCATCGCCGTACACCATCCGGTTTTGAGCAATGGAAATTTTGGAGGACAATATTCCTTGGGACAAAATCTGACGCCCCTGCCCATACTTGGCTCAATAAAGACCCTTTCCACAAAACTTGGTGGTTTCACTACAGACCATCTCCAAAATGAAAAATACCGTTCCTTTCGAAAACGGTTGATCACCCTCTCCCGATACAACGAAAACGTGATTTTCGTTTCTGCCCATGAACAGAATCTACAGCATGTTTTCCAAGATGATGTGCATCAGGTGATCAGTGGTTCCCTAACTCGGGCAAAACCTGTAAGACTTATGGATAATGGTCTTTTTGCGAGCGGGGGCCACGGCTATTCCCGTATCGATTTTTACAAAAACGGCAGAACTGTCCTTAATTTTTATGACGATTTGGGCACATTGCTGTATGGCAACGAAATCTTCGAGAGCAAGCCGGATATTTATCAATTTGAAGGAAAAGAGGCGTTTCCCTCAGATACCATTGCGTCAATTTACAAACCTGAGGATACGGAGAAATCTGGTTTTCACAAGTGGTTTTGGGGAGAACGGTACCGTAAATATTATGCCACTCCAATATCGGTGCCCATCATTGATTTGGATACCTTATTTGGTGGAATGACCGTTTTACGTAAAGGAGGAGGACATCAATCCAAATCCTTACGTTTAAGAAATAAAAAGGGGCAAGAATACGTGCTCCGCGCTTTGGAAAAAAGTGCGGAAGCCTATTTACAGGCTATTGTCTCTAAGGAAGAATATATTATTGGACGTGTAAAGGGCACCTCCCCTGAGCGAATCCTCAAGGACTTCTACACAGGCTCCCACCCTTATGCTCCATTCATCGTTTCCCATTTAGCGGATGCCATAGATATCTACCATACAAATCCAGAGCTGTGCTACATTCCAAAGCAAAACGTTTTGGGGAAATATAACGAGGAGTTTGGAGACAAGCTTTTTATGATCGAAGAACGGGTAACCGATGGCCATGGTGATAAAGCAAGTTTTGGCTTCGCCGATACCATATTGGGAACAGACGACTTGATCGCCAACCTTGCTTCCGACGAAAAGTATGAAGTGGACTTGGACACCTATGTCAGGGCACGTTTGTTCGACATGTTATTGGGCGACTGGGATAGGCACGACGATCAGTGGCGCTGGGCAGAATTCAAAGAAGAGAAAAAAGGAAAAGTTATCTACCGACCCATACCCAGGGATAGAGACCAAGTGTTTTCGATAATGGGCGACGGATTCTTAATGGGCACTGTTACCCGAGTTTTGCCCAGTTTACGACTAATGGAAGGATTTGACGAGGAGATACGAAGCGTAAAAGGTTTCAATTCATCGCCAAAGACCTTTTCCTTGGACATGCTCTTACTACCGGAAACCACAGAGGAACAATGGATTGCACAGGCCAAGCAAATCCAGCAAAGAATCGATACAGAAACCGTAGATAGGGCCCTCGGACAGTTTCCCATGGAAATTCAAGATGAAACCAACGCCTGGATAAAAAAAGCACTGCTGTCCCGAAAAAATGACTTGGTTGAAACAGCTAAAGAATACTTCAAGGTCATCAATCGTATTTCCGTTGTCATCGGCACCGATAAGGATGATTATTTCCAAATTGAGGATCTTGGAAAAGGCAGTACAAAAGTAGAGGGATATCGTATCATAAAAGGAAAAAAAGAAGTGAAGTTTTTTGATAAGACCTACCATCGAAAAACCACAAAAGAAATCTGGATTTATGGACTGGACGACAGAGACGAGTTTAAAGTAATCGGAAATAGCGAAAGAGGTCCTAAAATACGGTTGATAGGCGGTCTTAACAACGACGTGTACGATATATCCAAACGAAGACAAGTATTTGTTTACGATTACAAATCAAAAAAGAATACATTCAAGTCAAAAAATGGTAAAATAAGACGTGACGATGATTACGAGATAAACACCTACAATCCTTTCAATGTCAAGGAAGACCAAAATATTTTCCTTCCTTTTATAGGATTTAATCCGGACGATGGCATCCAACTGTTGGCCACCAACACCTATATCCATAACGGATTTATAAAGGATCCGTTTACCAGTCAACACAAAATATCGGCGGGTTTTTATTTTGCTACCAGTGGATTTGACATTTCATACCAAGGGGACTTCGCAAGATTTATTGGAAAAGGTTTTTTACGGATACGGGCAACGCTGACCAGTCCCAATTTCACGACCAATTTTTTCGGATTGGGAAACGAGACACCCAATTTTGATGATGATATTGACCTTGATTTTAACCGGGTCAAGATTGAAACCTTTGCATTTGAACCTTCACTGGTGTGGAACGGGGAGCATGGCAGTTCGTTTAGTATAGGAGCTTCCTATGAACAAGTCTCCGTAGAAGAAACAGAAAATAGGTTCATTGAAACCTTTTATGACGCCAATCCCAATATTGATAATGATAATGACTTTCTGGGAGTGCATTCGGAATATAGTTATGAAAACCTGAACAACAAGGCCTTTCCGACCCTAGGTTTGTCTTTCGCACTTAAATCGGGGTATAAATGGAATATTTCCGACGGGGATGATGCCTTTGGGTATATTATCCCAGAACTGGACTTTCACTATCCGTTGCTTTCCTCTGGAAGTATCATATTTTCTTCGCGATTGGGAGGACAAATAAATTTTGGCGACGATTTCCAATTCTTTCAAGGGGCCAATCTAGGTGCAGAAAATGGCCTTAGAGGCTATCGATTTCAACGTTTTACAGGGAAGAGGTCGTTTTATCAATCCTCAGATTTAAAAATTGTGGCCGGGTCCCTAAAAACCAGTTTCGTTCCTTTGTATTTAGGTGTCTACGGTGGGTTTGATTATGGTAGGGTATGGGTGGCCAATGATGATTCCAATGTTTGGAATACTTCTTTCGGAGGAGGTTTCTTTGTCAATGGGATTGGTTTGATTACCTTACATGCAGGGCTTTTTAACAGTGATGATGGCAACAGACTGAATGTTGGTTTTTCTATGGGTTTCTAAGCTCTTGATCAAAGTTTGAAGTAGTAAGAACGGAAATCAATGCACGATTTCAAAAAGTACCGAACACCAGGTTAAAAGTCTTCCATGGACACGTATACGATTATAGGGGTACTGATAATATTTACAGCATTATCAGGATACGTAAACGCTAGATTTTTTAAACTTCCGAACACCATCGGGCTCATGTTGGTGACCTTGCTGTATACGCTCATCGTAATCCTTTTAAGCTACTTTGACGACAGCTTGCTCAACGCAGAGATTGAATTGGTCTCAAAGATAGATTTTAGCAAGGTCTTGATGGATTACATGCTTAGCTTCATACTTTTTGCCGGTGCGCTCCACACTGATTTTCAGCAGTTAAAATCCCAAGCTTGGCCCATTTTCTTTTTTGCTACGTTCGGTGTGCTTACCTCAACCTTTCTCATTGGCTCCGCTACTTATTTTCTACTGCCCTACTTGGGAATTTCTGCAAAATACACCTATTGCCTTCTTTTTGGTGCGCTCATCTCACCAACCGATCCCATATCCGTACTTGGGATCCTGAAGAAAGCCAATGTGCCCAAAAAACTGGAAATCAAAATCGTTGGAGAATCGTTGTTCAATGACGGGGTTGGGGTAGTTATCTTTTTAACCTTGTTCAGTATAGCGTCTTCAGCGGGTAATCCTATAAATCCCGTCGATATCTTGGAACTTTTCGGAATAGAAGTTATTGGCGGATTGGTTCTGGGGTTCGTTTCCGGTTGGATTGCGGTATTGATGCTGAAATCAATCGATGACTTTAGCACAGAAATCATAATTACCATTGCCCTGGTCATGTTTGGAACGATAACCGCTGAAAAATTACACCTCTCTGCCCCATTGGCCATGGTTGCCGCGGGCTTAATGCTGGGTAATGATAAAACCCGAAATAAAGCCATGTCTGACGAAACACAATTTAATCTGGATAAATTTTGGGAACTGGTGGACATCATACTGAACTCCTTGCTGTTTGTTTTGATTGGGATGGAAATCCTGGTGCTTACCTACAATATCAATTACATTCTTGCCGGAGTTATCGCTTTACCCATAGTTCTCTTGAGTAGATACCTCTCTTTATTTTTACCCGTGGAAATCTTCAAAAGAAAGCTGGACTTCGTTCCATACACAAAAACAATAATGACCTGGGGCGGTTTACGTGGGGGAATCTCAATTGCTCTCGCTTTAAGTTTACAAGACTACATGGAGCGGGATTTGTTCCTAATCATGACCTATATCGTGGTTTGCTTTTCTATTCTGGTCCAGGGCCTGACAATTCAAAAACTGGTGAAACGATTGCTGCCAACCTCTGGGGAATAAGCAGCTAAAATCCTGTTTTGCCCGCTTTTATTTTGTTGAATTACTTCAATGCACAGGGAGATACTCTTTTCTACTTTAAACAAAAATTCAAACGATGAGCGAGAGGCTGGAACTATTGAAAAACAAATTCGAAAAACGATTGAAGAAGTTTAAGGACCGGACTATTCTCGTGAAAGAGAACATTCGTGCCGCTGCGGAAAACAGGAACGCAAAGGACTTGAAATCCAGTTTTTTTGAAGGGAAAAACAAGTCAAACAAACGCAACAGCTTTAATAAAGCTAGAAAAAAGGTGAAAACTGCAAAAAAGAACCTCAGAACCTGTTTGGCTGAAGGAAGATTTGAAAATGAACTCGATGGAATCAGAGGGTGTTCCGAAAAATACGAGGAGGTCGCGATAGCGTATTTGAACTTGGCCCATTTTTGCCTACAAAAAACAGAACTGGCAGCTATCAAAGCCCTAGAAGCCACTATGGCAGCTAATGAACAGAACCATTTAGAGGAAAGCGATTTGGACTAGGCTTTTGACCGATGGATTTCCTGTGGCGGTGTTTGATTGATTATATGCTATCCGAATCTGAGAAGCACCGCACGTATTTTTCCCTTCGACCAAAATTTTTAGTTCATTTTACACGATGTATCAACGGATTCATTTAATCAAATAAAATTATGATGTCCACTTACAGTATTGAAAGCGAAGCATTGCCAATAACAATAGATTTCGAAGTAAAAAAGCTATTGGTATTCACAGTACGGGGAAAGTTTACGCGGACCAGCGGAGAGGTGTATTTTGAAGAAAACAATCTTGAAAAGTCTTTTTTTGATTTGAAGGTGAATGTAAAATCCATAGATACAGGCAACGCAAAGCGAGAGATCCATCTAATGGGCAAAGATTTTTTTGATGCGGAAAAATATGCGACCATAGGCTTTCGGTCCCAAAAAATAAATGCATCCTTGGACGGGTTCTTTTGTACCGGATACCTTACAATCAAAGACCTTACCCACAAAATAGATGTAAATTTTCAGCAATCTAGTAACAAAGCCCTGCATGGATTATTCAAACTTGACAGGAAAAAGTTTGAGGTCGGCACCCATTTCCCAAATGCAGTTATTGGCACTTCAGTTGTAATCAAGTTTAACTTAGAAATTGGAGCAGATTAACTTTCCATTCAAAATCACCCGATAGATACTACTGCCTCCGTTGTTTCGCATTCGGGCTACGGAACACCTTCACTTTTAGTGAATTAATTCAACAATTAGGTTGAGAATACCTCTTAATTTCAATGGCGTATCAATAAATGTATGGGTCATTGCTTCTATAGCGAATGACCATTCCGCCAAGTTAAAAACAACCCATAAAAAATGAATATGAGCACCTTGAAATCTACAACGGCAATTCTAATTTTTGCCTGTTTCTTTACCAACGCACTGGCCCAGACGGATGCTTCGCGCGACAGTTTGGCCTTAAAACTTCAAAACCCACTAGCCAAATTGGTGGTTTTTCCAGTAAATATCGATTATAACTATGGTTTTGAGCCACATGATGGTTCTAGGGTAACCTTTCAATTAGAACCTGTGGTCCCTGCAAAACTTAGCGAAAACTGGCGTATGATTCTAAGGGCGGTTGCGCCCTTTGTGACCCAATCTGATATTGTATTTAACGGCGAGAGTGAAACAGGACTTCGGGATTTTACCCTAAGCGCTTTCTTCGTTCCAACCCAGTGGTCAAAAAATGGTTTAAGCTTCGGATTTGGTCCGGTAATCTCCCTGCCTACGGCAACCAATGATTTTTTGGGAACCGGAAAATGGAGTCTTGGTCCTACTGCCGTGTTATTGAAACAGGCCAATAAGTTGACTGCGGGCATTCTTGTCAATCAGTCTTGGTCCGTAGCTGGAAATTCTGACCGTGCCGATGTAAGCACTTTTCTGTTTCAGCCCTTTGTTTCCCAAGTCTTCAATAAAGGCTGGTCCGTTTTAGGAGCTACCGAAATTTTACAAGATTGGAAAAATGACACCACCAATGGAACAGTTTTCGTTCTGGCACAAAAACTGCTGAATTTCGGGAACTTACCTCTACAATGCGCTGTGGGGCCTGCAATCCCAGTGGGAAATGGAAATACTTCAGAGTTTGGGTTTCGGATTCGGCTTACGGCAACCCTCTGAATCAAGCCCAGGTTTGTGTGTAACCAAAGTTCAAAATAGGGTGGTTCAATGAGCCTCCTGTCCATTTCTTGAATTAGTTCAACTTTTCTTTTTTGAATCCCAAATAACTTCATAAGCAAAGAATTCAACAAGTTAATCGCTTAACCAAAGCATCTTAAAACACTATTACAATGAATACATGTACAATCAGATTACTCTCTGCTTGGTTCTTTTTATTTCCTGTATTTCTAGTTTTCACATACGGTCAGAATCAAAAAAAAGAACCTCAACGCCCAACATCGTACAGGGCCCAAGAAATGAACCAACCCAATACGGTTCCCAAAAACTTTCAAACGGAGTTTATTGTAACGAATGAAGAAGGTCGTAGAAAATGCGAATTGCTCATGAAACTCTATAAAATCCTGGAGACCGATCCCTCTGTAGAAAAAATGTTGCCCTACGTACGAGAAGACTATATCCAACATAATCCCATGTTGGGGGATGGTCCCGAAGCCTTGGCCATGTTTTTTCGAACTTCAACAAGCCAATATCCGGTAAAAATTGAGGTCCATCGCATTATTGTTGTGGATAATTGGGCCTTCGTGCACCTGAATTTTCGGAATATGGATACCGAAGATCCCGACGATCTAGGTAGCGCCGGAGTGGATATCTTCTCATTTGGACCAGATGGTAGACTTGCTGAGCATTGGGATGCGGTTCAATCGGTTCCTGCCTTTTCTGCGAATCCCCATGGTATGTTACTACAGGTCAAAAAGTTTTAGAAACCTTTTTTCCCAATCACAATTTAAAAAATGAAAAATGAAAAAAATAACACTGTTTCTTGTCCTTATCTTCATTGCCTGTGAGCAAAAAGCACAGAAAGGACCTCAGAATAATGAAGTTTCCAAGACGTCCTCATCTTCTTCCGAAATCCCGGATAACCCGGACGAATCCATTCCCTATTACGATAGGAACAAGATTGACATAAGCAATCTGAGGGTGTTTTATGAAGGGCTGTTAATGGCAGATCTGATGATCCATGCAGATGGTATGTTCGACGCCGAGACGAAATGGAGGTTTACGCTTTATCAAATGATAAAAGCAAAAAGTAACCATCATATTGCAAGAAGTGCTTATCAACTTTCACTAATGGGCGTCCCGCTGAAAGACATACTTGCAATGTGGTCCCCGGATTACATCGATACGGTAAAAAATCCACGAATAAAGGCTGCTTATGAATATTTGAACGTAGCATCCAATTTACCTACAAAGGTCACAGCGGACACCCATGCTTCCCTCCGTATGCACTTTGTTGACAGGCAGATCGCAGAGCTAACCGATTTAACTTCGATAAATGCCAGTAATGCAGTTCACGACCATATTTTGCCCATTGTCACGGATCAGGAAACTGTGGATTGGGCCGCAAAAAACCTGTCCTCAGTAGGATGGAAAGTAGGTCTCAACAAAGGCACAAAAACAGAACAGCATAAAAATCCATTCGTCGGCAAGCGATTGGAAACAGCATACCAAGAAATAAATTCACAGTGGAAAAGAGATGATCTCTCTGCGGTAAATCCTGATTTTAAAACAGACTGGGTCAATCAGATAACGGGGTATGGCATTCCCCGTATTACGTTCGATAGAGATGGTGATGGCTTGGAAGACCCTTATGATGCGTATCCAAATGACTACAATACATGGAAGAAGCCGGGATTGGAAAAAGAGAATATACCCGATTCCTCAACACCAAAGTTTGATGTGAGCATCTACGATTATGCATATTTCCAACCCGCAGTCGTCCAAGAAACAAAGTATCCTTATAGTGATAGACATTTATTTGATGTAGAGTGGACCCGACAATCCTCTTTGGGAACATTGATGATGGATTCGTATTTACTTTTTAGGGATAGAGCTATTACCCTAAAAATGCGATGGGAGCTGTTCTTTGTCTATCAATTGGCCAGCGGATGCACTCATTGTCAAGTGCACGGCTCATTTGGCGTGTTTCAAGAGTTTGAAAGTGATTACATGAACGACGAAATCCCGGAAGAAGAATTGCCTGCTGTTATAAACTACATACAGGCCTTAATGGATTTTGAGAGATCTGACTTGTTTTCCAACGCGCAAAAAGCAGCTTACCGTCTTGCCAGAGATGCTGGACCTATGCCTTCGAGAACCACCGCTTCCCATATAGAGGAACTCCGGCGCTATTACTCGGATAGAGAAATACAAGAGATTCTGGCAAATTGTGTGTTAACTGCTTGGTTGGCCACAACCATGCAGTCACAAGCGACGGTAACCGACAGAAAAAGTATGTCCTGGGCCTTGAGAAATCTAGGTCCAAAAGGATGGAATCCAGGACCACATACCGGCTGGCCCAACGAACAACGTCCCTATCATATGAGTGAGCTCTTGATGGCAGTAATCGGTGATATTTCCACGGGAGAAGTTCCCGACGCAGCATCTGAATGGTTAGGGGTGAATGTCCCCCTTGCCGTGGACTTCGATAAAGATGGTGTTGAAGATGCTTTCGATGGTTTTCCAAAAGACCCTACCCGCTGGGAGGACACCGATCGCGATGGTATTGAAGACTCAAAAGATGATGATATTGATGGAGATGGTATATCCAACAAGCAGGAAATGGCCCAAGGTACTTTTCCATACAAAGCGGATTCTGATGGAGATGGCGTGGCTGATGGTACTGAAATAGAAGCAGGAACTGATCCCGTAGACCCTCACAAGTATTGATGACCCAATAGTTCAGCCTTTTGATGAATTATATACATGAAATCTTGGATACGTTCATACACTATTTCGGTCACTAACAAGTATCAACAAACTACCATGCAACAAACATCGACCTATAACCGCTATTCTTTGAACAGGGCAAAATCAAATTCTCTAAAAACGAGGGGCTGCAACAAGGCCATTTGGATTTTCAATTTCATTCTCCTGTTAACTTTGCTGCCGAACACATCAGCACAGGTGCAAAACAATCAATCCCAAAACCCTGATTCCATTGCATATCGGCAGCCTATCGGCAGATTTCCAGATGATGCTGTGGTAACCCGGGGAAGTTTTGATAGATCTATTTCCATCAAAGGTACCCCTGGTGCTTTTAGGGTTGGTGGTTCAGTAACCATCAACGCCAACTATGATTTTGATAATTTAGGATTTCAACAAATCAGTTTTCAGCCTTTTATCCCATTGGATGGAACTCCTGAAGATGGAGAAGACCAATTCGCGATACACGGTCGGCTTACGCGCGTTAATTTCGATGTCCGTTCTCCAACAAAGCTCGGCGAAGCCCGGGTATTTGTAGAATTTGATTTTTTTGGAGGCACGGGAAACGAATTTGTAAATGACTATAGCCTAAGGTTGCGTCACGCTGTCGCAGAACTTGGGAACTGGAAATTTGGGCAATTCTGGTCTGGTTTTATGGATGTATTTGCTCAACCAGAAACTGCCGATCCGGGTGGACCGTTGGCGCTTCCCAGCAAAAGAAATCCAGGAATTTTTTATGTCAATGGAGAACGGTCCTCCAATGCTTTTGGACTGGGAATCGAAAATCCGACCGCAGATATGATCGGAAATGTTGACGCACAGTTATCCGAATCGATGCCGAGCTTGATAGGTTTTGTTAAGTTACAGAGAAAATGGGGCTATCTTCGCGTTGCAGGGATGACCTTGCAGCAAAGATCTACTTCTGAAGACAATGTTACCGGCGCTGTAAATGTGACGGGGCGCCTAAATTTACCCTACCTCCATGAACTGGATAATTTGGCCTTTGGTTTTCAAACCGGGGAGGGATTTGCTCATTACTATTCTTCGTTCGCTGTTGGTTTGGATGGTATAATAAACGATGACGGTTCAATTGAGACCACCCAAATCGTAGGAGCCTATGGAGCATACCAGCATTGGTGGACCTCTGTCTTACGTTCTACGTTTAATGCAAGTTTCTTTGACTTTGACCTACCCACTGGTTTTGACGATTTATCCTATGCGGGAGGATACCGTTTTGGAGGTAACTTGGTATGGACGCCCATAAGGGATGCCACATTTGGCCTGGAACTGAATTATGATAAAATCGATACCTTAGGGGGAATGGAAGGAGCTGGACTCCGACTTGAGTTCGTAAGTCGCTTTGATTTCTAAACATTCAAAAATAAAGGTAGAAAAGTGGATTTCGTTTAGAATTGATACGATGGAAAAAATGTAGCGTTAAACCAGGCTTTGCCCTATTCCCAGGAAAGCGAACTTTTTTAGCACATGCACTGAGGCGAACACTTTAAAGGTTATGATTGAAAAACTTAGGGAGCGGATACAAGAGGTAGCAACGGTAAGTGAAGCACTCTGGAATGAGATTCAACTGAACGCAGAAATTGTTTCATTAAAAAAGAATGAAATTCTAATTCCTTATGGTGCCAAAGATAAAAACGTTTACGTGATTCTCTCTGGTTGTTTAGAATCTTCGTTGCGAATGACAAGTGGAAAATCGCATTCTGTTTGGTTTTATTTTGAGCACTTTTTTGATGTGGTAGTCGCCATGGACAGCTATTTTATGGATGAACCCACGAAATACCAATTCAGGGCCCTAGAATCTACCACTGTTGTAATTCAGGAGAAAACATTGGTAGATTCTTTGTTGGAGCGTTATTTGAGTTTCAATCAATTTTTTCGATATGATATCGCCTATCATCTGGCGCTTATTTATGAGATAAACGCCTATCGATTGACCCATGCTCCCTTGGACTTTTTTTCCTATTTGAATACGCAGTATAATGCACTTTTTTATAGGATTCCGGCAAACAAAATGGCTGATTTTATCGGGATATCCCCAGAGTGGTTCAGCAAACTCCAGCGAAGAACCAATTCATAATTAAGGCTATGATTTTTTTCAGAGCTGACACACTACCAATCTTTGGCGCGTCAAATACATACAATCACTGATTAAAGAAAATCAATCAGTTTTTATGGTACTGCCTATAAATTACCAAAACCCTCGGAAAAGAAAACCGCTTAATGCAATAATTGAAGATTCCGTAAAACTATCTTTAAAGAACCAACCTAAGATTTCTGCTTGAATATTATTAAGATTTACCATTAAAATAGAAGACAAAAAGTCAAATCGATTATCCTTTTTCATTTTCCTGGGCCGTCTTTTCAAGTATGGGATTATCAAATGCTTGTTTTGTATTCGGTGATTGATGAGTCGGTTCAGAGGATACTCTCTAAAATGAATCAGGGCTATATTGAATTTTAAGGAACCTGTTCGCAAATAAGGGGAATTCTAGTCATCCAACAGCTCATTTTCCTTCAAAAATACATCCAGTTCCTTTGTTGTCGGGTTTTTTAGGTGCTTGTCACCATAGGTTATTGTGGGAAACTTCAGTTTTCCCTCATATAGTGCCCTTACAATCGCTTCTGACTCTGGTTCTGTTTCTACATTATGGTCATCGAAATGTATCCAAATCGACTGTAAATGATTTCTAAGATTGGCCGACTTCGGACACCAATTCGCTCCATATAACTTCAATTTTTTATCCATCGTTTTTGTTCCTTTTTAATACCTTCAAAAATTGGGGATGAATTTGTTCTGCTTGCCCAACAATGAATGGGGTAACCGACATAAGCAGTATTGAAACTGCCAAGAAAATCTGATAATTGTTCTCACTTATCAATTCGTATTTTAACCCACTTTGCGCGAGCACAAAAGAGAATTCCCCAATCTGAGCGATAGAGAAACCAACGGCAAACGCCGTTTTCCAATCCAGCTTCATAATTTTCACAGCAAAAATTCCAGCGGTTGCCTTGACCAATAAAGCAAAGAAAAACCAGAAAATAATCCAGGCCCAATCTGATGTGAAAATTTGCCAGTCCAGCAACATACCCATGGAAATAAAAAAGAAACTCATAAACACATAACGAAAGGGCAGGAAACACGAAATCGCCATCCGGTGATACTCAGTTTCAGCGATTATCAACCCTGCAATAAATGCACCTAGAGCTAGGGAAAGACCTAATTCCTCCGTCAACAGAGCTATCCCGGTAACGATAAAAACCAACGCAATTAAAAATACTTCCTGGCTTTGCACCCGCATTACCGTTTTCAGGAAAAAAGGGATAACGTACTTGGCAAGTACGAAGGCCAATCCACCCATCAAGGCCAACTTACCGACCAACCACAAAAGCGCTTCAACGGGACTACCATCCCCCTGTCCCGCAATAATTGGGGTCAACAGCATAAGGGGTACTATCATAATGTCCTGGAACAAGAGCACTGCCAGTATGAATTTTCCATGAGGCGTATTGATTTTGTTGGAATCCTGAAGTACTTTGACAACGATTGCCGTGCTGCTCAAAGCATACAGGAATCCCCAAAAAAGACTTTCTTCAATAGAGGGTTTCATCATAAGCCAAATCAATCCAGCCGTCAAAAAGATGGTGAAAAAGACTTGGGCCGCCCCTCCGCCCAAAACATAGTTTTTAATACGCTTGAGGTTGGTGAACGAAAACTCCAATCCTACCGTAAAAAGCAACAGTATAATGCCAACTTCGGCATATACCTCTACCTCTTCCATATCTGAGAAGTATTTGCTTGTATTCGGGCTTAACAGGACTCCGGTGATAAGATACCCTATAATATAGCGGATTTTTAAAAATTTACAGATGATAATTACTGCTGTAGCGACACCAAAAATCGCAAAGAGGTTGAGCAGTATATGATGTTGCATGGTTTTAAGTTTTTAAGACGTCCTTAATGTCATCAAGCTTTTTGAACATGGCATTTGCAAATGGACACAGGGGCAAAATCTTTAACCCCTTCTCCCTTACCATTTCAACGAGTGCATAGAGAAGTTTTTTCCCTACAGCACTGCCGCGGTATTCCGCTTCCACTTCAGTATGGTCGATGATTATAAAACCGATTCCTGGTTTTGAAAAAGACATTACACCTGCCTTTTTACCGTCTATTCGTGCAATGGCGAACCCTTTGTTCTCCCTTTCCTTGATTTCTAATTCCATAAGTTCTTGGTTACAAGTTCGTATATTTTGATTCAAAATTTAAATTCTGCGGTAAATACGGTATGAATTAGGGTGTTGTCCAGCCCACTCTCATTTAAAAAATTTCCAGGAAAAATAACATTCCCCTCCAATTCCAAGCTGATGAACTCGTTGACCTCAAAACTGGCAATCGAACCGATTTGATGACCGATAAACCGTTCTCCATTTATTGAAGGATATTGCACATTCAGTGGAGGACCGTATACGCCATCCTGTCTTGACCAACGCCAAAAGGCAACATAGTCGAACCCAAAAGTGAATTTACTGCAACCTGTGTTGAAATAAGGATGAATATCAAAAAGATTTGACGGACCTATCCGAGCAACGCGGCCAAAGTAAGCCCCTCTGGGATACAGACCGTCAAAAGTGTTCAAAGAATTATCCGAGTTACTGGTGTCCCCGCTGATAGCTTCGGTTTTCAGACCAAAACTACTCTTCGATCCTAACAGTTTTATGGGAAATTCTATATTAAAGGAAATGGTCCAAGCACTGATAGCCTGCGCTCCAAAACTCCCGGTTTGAAAAACAAATTCATTATTGTACCTGAGTTTGTCCCAACTTCCAAAATGACGTAATCCCAAACTCCAACGGTTGTCATCCGCAGTACCGGAATTCCAAGTTTTCGCCTCTTCTTCTTTGTAAATGGCATAGATATCGGTACTTGTATTTCCTTTCCAATGTTGGGTCCAGTACACTGTAGCCATTGATTCTTGAAAGTTCAACGCCTCATTGTCGAAAACCCCTTGACCTACTCTGGTGGGGACGGCATAAAATGCCGTTAACGTTGTGCTATTATCTTGATACTGTAGTTGTGCCATGTCAAAGGCTAGGCGAACATTGGGACCCTCTCGTACGTCAATTAGACGGCCGCTGCCGAGACGCACGTTCTGGCGCCCAACAAGAAGGTTCCACTTTTCATCAAATCGGTATCGAGCGAACAGTTGGTTAAAACCCAACTCATCTTTATCTACAGGAGCCAAGTTTTGTTTGCTGGTGATCAAGCTGGAATTCAATTCGACAAACAACTCAAATCCATTGGAAAGATGTAAATGCGAATGGAACAGAAACCGGTTTAAAAACCAAATATCGTCTTGGTCAACTTCTGATGCAAATTCCTCATTGACAAAAGCCTCTGATTGAAACCGATAACTTCCTCCAAAACTTAAATTACTTTGATCGCCGAGCTTGATCTGTTTCAGGTTTTTATAGAGCCCCTTCTTTTCATCTGAAGGAATAATAACTTCATCGTTCTGCCGCAGCAAACCAAAGCTAAAGACTTCCTCACCATTGCTTTGAGCGTTGCCTTGAAGTGCCCAAAAGAAGAAAACGCTAGTGATTTTAAACCAAGTTTTCATTATTTGGGTTGGTGTCCAACCCTAGTTTTAGGATTGACCTATTCTCGAATAAACTGTAGGTCAACGACCAATTTGACCTGCTCCCCAACAACTACCTTACCTGCTTCGGTGACCGCACTCCACGCCAAACCGAAATCGGTGCGGTTAAGGGTACCTGTTATTTCAAATCCAGCTTTGGTTTGACCGTAAGGATCAACAGCTATACCATTAAAGTCAACATTTAATTCTATGCTTTTCGTGATATTACGGATGGTCAAATCCCCAGTCATTTTTTCGCCGTTGAATGAAGTGGACTTGAATATCATTTCCGGATATGCTTCTGCATTAAAAAAGTCACTTGATCTTAAATGATTGTCCCGGTCCGTGTTCTTTGTGTTGATGCTGTTCACAGCGGCAACGAAATCAAAATCCGCGTTGGCAATGTCGTCAGATTCAGAAGTAAGTGTCGCATTGAAATCTTCAAAATGACCCGTTACCGAGGAAATCATCATGTGTTTTACCTTAAACCCAATTGCTGAATGGGAAGTATCTAAGTTCCATTTTGTTTTTACTACTGTTTCTATGTCTATTGTTTTGCTCATTTGCGTTGTATTCTCTTGATATGTCATTTCGAAATGGACAATATGTGCTGATTGGGAAATCTGGATTTCTCACCCTGCCTTGAGTGTTCGAAGCAGGTATGGAATGCCAAGGGATTCGCATTTAGTATTAAATCCCTTTCTCAACTTAAATACAATTTTCTAAAATCCCCTGTACGATAGAGAGGGGACCAGTCCGGAGCCACATCGGGTAGCGGTCCTGGTGCGAACCTTTCAAACGAACCGTATGCGTGCACTACGTTTCCGCCCACCACCGTAAGCTTCGCATGCGTCCGGGGTATTAAAGCATCTGGTACTTCCATTATATCTTGGTTGAGGATGGTAAAGTCTGCCAACTGCCCTTCTTTAATGGCGCCTTTTCGACCTTCATCCCCGGTAAACCAGGCAGAACCTGTAGTCCATAATTTTATGGCTTCTTCTCTAGTCAAAATGTTATCATCTCCATACATCTGTCTACCTCCCCTGGATTGACCTGTAGCCAACCAGTGGATGGAATACCAAGGGTTGTATGAACTCACCCGGGTCGCGTCAGTCCCACCGCCAAGGGGAATCCCCATTTTCAACATTTTTTTGATTGGTGGTGTTTGGGCCAGTTTGGCCGCCCCATATCTTTTGACGAAATCTTCCGCCTGATAGGCAATCCGGTTTTGTATGGCCACACCCAGATTCAGTTTGGCTATTCGCTCAAGCGTTTTTTCTGAGAAAGTTTCCCCATGGTCAATAAAGGTTCCCTTAGGGAGTTTCCCATCGCCAGCAGCTGCCACTTCTTCATAAATATCCAGAAGTATCTCGGCGGATTCGTTGTAGGTGATATGTTGTCTCCAAGGCCAATTATTCTCAGCCAACAACTTGTAAATCGGTGTGGCCACTTCTTTTACATTGGATTCTAAACTCGGGCGTTCTTGTGCAAAAATCTCGTAGTCATAAGCGGCCCATGCAATGTTTTCACCACCGCCTATAAAGCGGTACATCTCATCCCCATCACCAGGCTTAATCATGCTTATCCATTTTTTGTAATCATCGTATTCGCGGCCTCCAACTTGCGGGAAAGTATGAATCCCGACCCTAACGGTAGAAAACCCTTGTTTGTGCACATCACCAATTACATCATAAGCATCAGGATACTGCATGCCCCCACCGCCGGCATCTGAAATAGAGGTAAGCCCCAATACATTCATTTCATTCATAAAATGGCGCGTGCCCAATATTTGTTGCTCCTTGGATTTGGAAGGTAACTTGGTCAATGTTTTATACATAATCAATCCCGAGGGAGCAGCTGTGATGATACCTGTTGCCCTGCCATATCTGTCTTTTTCTATTCTTCCTTTATAGTATCGATCAATGGGCTCATTGCTATAATTTAAGACTTCTACCCCTTTTTTGTTGAGCATACCATACGCATATAGATAAAAGATGTAAACAGGATGATTCGGTGTTACCTTGTTTATCTCTTCTAAGGTGGGCATGCGTTTTTCTTTGAATTGCTCCCAGGAGAAACCACCGACCACACGTATCCACTGTCCTTTTGGAGTATGTTTCACCTCTTCTGCGAGCATCGCTAAAGCTTCCTCAATAGAAGTCACCCAATCCCATCGCAATTCCAATCCGTAATGCAACCCTTCACGAACACCATGGGTGTGGGAATCATTTAAACCTGGTACAATCCTATGATTTTTGCCATCAATGACCTTGGTATTTCTGCCTATCAACTCAGAGACCGCATTGTTGGAGCCCACTCTATAATATAGACCATCTTTAATGGCAAAAGCTTCTGCAGATGGGGTATCGGGATCTATTGTGGTCACTTTGGCGTTTCTTACTACTAAATCAGCCGACCCTTTTATTTGAGCAAGCCCATTTCCAAATAAAGAAGGTATGACCAGTGTGGAGGCTCCCGCTGCCAGAGATCCTTTCAGAAAGTTTCTGCGTCCCCTATTGTTTTTGTTCATTTTTTCCATGGTTTTCTACTAATTGTAAGCGCTACGGCACGTGTTCCTTTGTATGATTTTCTTTGAGAAGTCTGTATTTGTTAAATTTAGCCGCTACCAATACGGTTGTCTTGATAGCGGGTTTTGATTCAATGATCCGCTTTTCCTTCTTTAGACCACTTTTGCATGGTTTTAATGTAGTCGATGCCCAAGCCGTAGGCTCCACCATATCTTTTGGCTAAATCATTCACTTCAATATATTGGTCAGAACGCGCCCAATCCCTGTATACTTCCAACATGTATTGCATTGAGGTCATGGGAATCACCCCAGCTTGAATCATTCGTGTCATGGCCATGTCATGTGCCTCCTGTGATACCGCTCCTGAGGCATCGGAGATCACATACACTTCATATCCATCTTCAAGCGCGGACAATGCCGCAAGATTGATACATACTTCTGTCCAGAGACCGGCCATTACCAATTTTTTCTTTCCAGTGGCCTCTACCGCTTTCACAAAATTCTTGTCCTCCCAAGAGTTCATGGTTGTTCTATCGATGTAGGTAGACTCATCGGGATAATGCTCCCGTATTTCTGGGAAAACGGGTCCTGAAAATTGTTTTTCTGCTACTGTTGTAATAATTGTTGGTACTTTGAACAGTTTTGACGCCCCTGAGATCAAACCCGCATTATTGCGCAATTCTTCAATGGGCTGCGATTCTACCGCAAAAGCCATTTGTCCTTCATGGTCAATAAGAAGTAAGGCATGGTTTTCAGGGTGCAGAACTTGTTCTGCCGCGTTTGCTGGATCATTCACTGGATTTGGGGCATATTGCGTCCATTGTCCAAAGCTTATTGCACTTACAACGAGTGCCAAAACTGATAAATAAAAGGTTCTCATTTTAATTATAATTCGTGTCATTTTAGACGGTTATACAAAGGTTGATAAACTGTGGTTATTCAATGTTCATGGGAATTTCCATCAACAATACCTCGGTATTGGAATTGGCCGAGATTTCAAGGTTTTCAACATCCCAAAGTCCAAAACCATCCCGTCTTTCCAATTTCTGGCCGTTGATGCTTACGTCACCTTCAATCACAAAGGCATACACCCCATTATTCTGGGGGTCCTTCAATGAATAGTCCAATGATTTGCCCGCCTCCATAGACGTCATGTTGAACCACGCATTTTGATGAATCCAAACACCGGAATCATCTGCATCGGGTGACAGAATTTGTTGCAGTTTGTTCTTTCTGTCCTCTACGTTCAAAGTGATTTGATCATAGCGGGGGGCTACCCCTTTTTCGTTGGGTACAACCCATATTTGGAGGAATTTTACTTCCCTATCCTTGTTGGCGTTATACTCGCTGTGCAGGATTCCTGTCCCAGCGCTCATTACCTGAATATCACCTTGTTTGATCACCGCCGAAGTGCCCATGCTATCTTTGTGCTCTAAATCCCCTTCTAAAGGGATAGAGATAATTTCCATATTGTTATGTGGATGGGTCCCAAAACCCATTCCTGCTGAAACGACATCGTCGTTCAATACGCGCAATACTCCAAAATTCATTCGCTCTGGATTGTAATAATTGGCAAAGCTGAAGGAGTGGTGCGAGTTTAACCAACCATGGTTGGCTTTGCCCCGGGTATCTGCTTTATGTAATACGGTGGTAGTTGTTTTTGTTTCCATTGTTTTTATATGATTAAATCCTATTTGTTTGATAGCTGTGTTTGTTTGGGGACCCGTGGACGCTTTGATATAATTAGCTACTCCCAGTGCAGCCAGTAGGCCCCCCCATGACACATTCTGTAAAAACTCTTTTCGTTTCACGCTTATAGTTTATAATGCTGTTTCATAATCCAAAGCAGTGCCAAAAAAATAACATCCTTATTATCAATTATTTAAGTAGATTTCATCAAAACAAATTTTTCTCCATTAACAGCATTTTCTGTTATATGAGAAATTTTATGGTTATTTTAACACTGAAAACGTTGAACAAATGGGTACAGATATTCCTTTTCAGATCTTTAGAGAGCAATTTTTTGAAAACCTTCCCTATAAAATTATGTGGATGGATGAATCAGGTAAGATCGTTTATGCCAACAGGAAGTTTTTAAAACGTTTGGGCTACTCTAGAAAAGAAGTTGAAACCCTTACCATATTTGATATTAATCCCACGGCAAACAAGGAAAGTTGGGCAACTCATTGGGAAAGGGTCGGAAAGGAAGGCGTCTATAGTTTTAAAGCGGTCCATCAAACCAAAAAAGGGGCGTTTTATGATGTGGAGGTTTCTTCTCATTTTTTCTCAAATAGTGGAAAAAATATTATTGCTGCTATTGTCAATGATATTTCTGAATCCAGTTTTTATCAAAACTTGTTGAACCATGCCGAACGTATGGCCAATGTAGGGGGCTGGAAATTAAACCTGCAGGATGGCTCTATAGTGGTTACAAATCAAGCGCTGAAAATTTTTGGAATCAACAATAAGGAGGACTTGTTACCAGGCAAAGTAATTCAATTGTTTCAGGAATCTGAAGAGCTAAAAACTTTGTTGAGTAAAGCTATTCGAAATGGGGCTCCCTATGATGTTGTGCTCACATTTAAAAGTGCTTCCGGACACTCAAGGTACATTCGCTGCGTTACAGAACCCATCGTACAGAAGGATAAAATCGTAAAAGTAATTGGCACGTACCAAGACGTTACAGCTCAAAAAGAGCACGAATTGGGGCTAAAACTTTACAAAGAAATCATTGACAATGCTCCAGATTTAATCTATATCTGGGATATCCATGGGAAGTTAATACACTACAACGAAGCGGTACCCAAAAATTTGGGTTACTCAAAAAGTGAACTTAATGATTTTCACATTTATGATCTAGATGAGAACATTACTCCCGAATGGTGGCGGGAACATTTTATGGAACTCATCGAGAAAAAAGTCTTGCACCTCGATTGGTTGATTACCAGAAAGGACTTTACCAAATTTCCAGCAAACATTATTGCCAATCACCTGACGTATCAAGGGGAAAACTTGAACTGCGCCATCATTCGGGATGTCACTCAAAAAAATAAACGGGACAAAGAGCTTTTTGAGGCACTGGAGGAGATACATTCGTTGAAAAATCAGCTTGAAATTGAAAATGAATACCTCAAAGAGGAAATAAAGCAAGAGTTCAACTTTGAAAATATTATTTGCCAAAGTGACGAATATAGGGCGGTCCTTGAAAAGGTCAACCAAGTGGCTCCCACAGATACCACCGTATTGATTACGGGAGAGTCTGGGACGGGAAAAGAGTTGTTGGCCCGTGCCGTGCACGACAATAGTCAACGTAAGGAAAAACCCCTTATCAAAGTAAATGCTGCAACTTTACCTTCTGAACTTATTGAAAGTGAATTGTTTGGACATAAGAAAGGAGCATTTACCGGAGCGATTGAAGATAAAGTGGGGAAATTTAGCCTAGCTGACGGTGGGACCATCTTCTTAGATGAAATTGGTGAATTGCCCTTAGCACTCCAACCGAAATTACTTCGGGTGCTCCAGGAAGGTGAGTTTGATAAACTTGGAGGGACCAAAACGCTAAAAGTGGATGTAAGAATTGTGGCGGCGACCAATCGAAACTTGGACAAAATGGTGAAAGATGGAAAGTTTCGTGAAGATTTATTTTATCGTTTAAATGTCTTCCCGATCCATAATTTGCCCTTAAGGGAGAGAAAGCGTGATATCCCCCTATTAGCGCAGTTTTTTCTTGAAAAGTATTCTGCAAAAGCGGGGAAATCCTTCAAGCGTTTAAGCAAAAAGACCATGGCCTCTTTAATGAAATACCATTTTCCTGGGAATATTAGGGAGCTTGAAAATCTCATTGAACGGGCCGTAATTATTGAAAGAGGCAGCACCTTAAATCCAGGAAGTTGGTTGCCGGTTATTGACAAAGAAGTTGTTTCCGAAGATTTTAAACCTTTTGAGGTAATGCAACGTGAGTACATTATCAAAGTTTTGGACAAAACCAATTGGCGGGTCAGTGGACCAAAGGGTGCCGCAGCGATTCTAGATATGAAAGACAAAACACTTTTTGCCAAAATGAAACGATTGGGAATTGAAAAGAAGGTAGGTTTAAAAAGACCCTGAAGTTCAATCCACAATCTGATTTGCGGCATGTATAAACCGATATACGTTTTCCTCCAATCGATTTAAATCATCTACAATAAAATCTGTAGGGAGAAGCCCACAATCATGAACAGCCTTTCTAGTAATTGAATTAGTAACGGCAAACACGGTCATCTTAGCGTTTTGGGCGGCTAAAATACCGTTTACCGAATCTTCAATGACCATACATTCATCCGATTCCAACCCCAACAATCTAATTGCTTTGATGTAAATATCCGGTTCAGGCTTTCCGTGTTCTACATCATCCCGAGTCAGGACTAAATTGAATTTATCATAAATATCCATGGTTTGGGTCACCTTTTTGGCTTCGGGTAAATGGGACATCGTTGCCAGCACCAAAATGAAATCATCTTGGTAAAGTCGATTAAAAAGTCCTAGTGTAAACGGACAAAAGTGTTCGGACAACAGTTGGGTATTGTCAAGTATTCCTCGGTAAATTGAAAGTCTCTTCGCTATCAACTTTTCGCCTATTCCTTCTATACCATCAATCTTCAGGTGCGCATTTAATTGATTGTAAAACTGTTTGGACAATCCTTGCACCACCTCTTGCCTGGATAGACCTACATACGCGTTGAATGTTTCCAGCACCGCATTTTTCTCCACGTCGTTGTGGGTCAATTCAGAAATGGCGAGCGCATAAGAGTTGGCTTTGAGCACTTCTGTTTGTATAAGGGTACCGTCCAAATCAAAAATTACCGCTTTTATCATAATCACCGAGAATTACATTACAGATTGAAGCTAGGAGATTAAGCTCAACACCAAAAATCCGAATGAAAATTGTAACATAAAAATACAATCTTAACCCAACGAATTGGATATTTTTGATTGTAACTCAAATGCCATGACGAATACGGAGCTAGAAAAACAAAATGCTGCAAAAGCCGCATTGGAATATGTGAAAAACGGTATGGTTATCGGTCTTGGCTCCGGGTCCACTTCTGAGTATATGGTACGTTTGTTGGGAAATAGGGTCGCCCATGGGCTTCAGGTTTCCGGAGTAGCTTCTTCAAATGGAACAGCATCTCTGGCAAAGTCCCTTGGGATACCGCTCATCAATCTAGGAGAAGTAGCCGCCCTAGATCTCTATATTGATGGTGCAGACGAAGTGGATTCTGATTTTAATATGATAAAAGGTGGAGGTGGCGCACTCCTACGAGAAAAAATCTTGGCCCATAATTCCAAAAGGAACATCATAATTATTGACTCCTCAAAAAAGGTCCAAAAGTTAGGTGTTTTTAAACTTCCGGTTGAAATTATTCCTTTTTCTCACAAAAGCATTTCAGAACAATTCCGGAAAATGGGGTTGAACCCTGTTTTACGAGAAAATGGAAACCAAATTTACTCAACCGATGAAAACAACTTTATTCTGGATACTGATATTAGGAAATACCCCGAACATGATCTATTGAACAAAACGCTGTTGGCCATTCCCGGAGTTGTGGAAACAGGATTGTTCATCAATTATGTAGATATCCTCATAATGGGAAACCAAGCACTGGAAAAAACCGAGATTTTTCATCATCAACGCTCTTAAAATCAAAAGTGGCCGAAATTCCAATAGCAACTCTAGATATGGAGAAAACTCAAAAACCAAAGTTTTTTGGTGCGCTTTCATCTGTTGGTCCTTCCTCTTAACTAAAGTTGTGCCATGAAATCATCAAAGACTTAACGATTACCCTAGTAAAGAAATGACCTTTGGTAAATGTTTTTCTCCCGAGTTTATGTTCAACGTGAAATGATCATCCTGTTTTTTTTCCCACAAAATCCAAAAACCGGATTTCGGTAGCAGTTCCATCTTCAACAACAAACGTAAAATAGATTCCGTTTTCACGGTCAAAATACATTGTGTTGGTTTCAGGAAGCAAGATGATGGGCTCTTCGGCAAAAGCTCCTTCCATCTGCAGCCCTTTTTCGTTTATGGTCACATTTGCCTCTCCCAGTTGAGCAAAGTGATAGGTGCCTACCAAGGGTTCCCGTTCTTCAATCGATTTGATTCTTAGGGTACGAACCATAGGCTCGATACCCGGTAATTTATACTCTTTGGCAATACTTAAAAGTATCTCTTGCATAATACTTCCATTATCCGAATTGACCAATATAACCACAGCAACGGGATGTTCTTTCCAAGCCACTAAATTTGCTTTAAAACCTTCATCCGCTCCGGTATGTTCAAAAGTATGTTCATTCACCACTAAACCAAGGCCGTGGTTTTTCATGCCAGATGTCAGCATTTTGTTTACCGTTTGTACTTTTAAAAGTCCATTTTGTTGGGTCTGATATACTTTTTGTATTTCTTGAACGTATCGCAGAAGCTCAGATGGTGTGGTCCAAAGCCCTGCGGCGGCCATTTCAGGATATATTGGCCACTTGCCTTCCACCTCGCTTCCATCCTCTCGATAACCCGTTGCGGCAAGGGAATGATACTTCTCAGGGAGAGGGTTTTCAAACGTACTAAAAATCATTCCCAAGGGATTCAATACATGTTCTTCCATAAGTTCTGGAAAGGATTTTTTATCAATATCGGTAATCATCAATTGCATTATGGTGTATCCGCCCCCGGAATACATCCAGCTTTCGCCAGGTTCTTTATATACACGGACGGCATCCGTATTCCCTTTACCGTCCAAAACTTCGGGCAAGCTGGGTATCGTATCTCCTTTATCATATCCTGGAAACCCCCAGACGGTTAAGCCTGCCGTGTGGTTCAATATTCTTTTTGTGGTTACCTTTTGGTTTGCCGTAAATTCATTGTCCGGTACTTTCCAACTAGAGAGATATTTGTTGACGTTGGAATCCAAATGTATTATGCCTTCTTCTGCGAGTTGGTGTGCTCGGAAAGCGGCGACCGGCTTACTTACCGATCCTGCTAAAAACATAGTTTCATGAGTGACCAATCGATTTTCAGATAGGTCCGCAAACCCATATCCTTTGGCCCATTCAAGTTGCCCATTATTTAGTACGGCAATACTTACGCCGGGAATTCCCAATTCCTTTAATCTGTCTTCAATTCTATAGTTGGGCACACTATCTCCATTAATCTGGAGATTGGGTTGCAAACCGTTTTCGATTCGCTTAATTTTTTCCTCAAGAAGCACCTCATCTTTTGAAGGTTTCGATGAACAACTACTTAGAAAAACAAAAATGGCGGTGAATAAGAGTATTTTTTTCATGTTTCCACATATTTGCAAATAGACTATTTGCTAAGAGACATTTTTCTGAAATGAAGATTTTTGCTTTGAAAAGTAGAGACCCATAAACCAACAACTGAATTGTTCGTATCCCTTTCATATTTTATGTTCTTGAAAAAGGATGCATCTCCAGAAAACATGTCTTTCTTCACCGGGGTCAAATGGATACTGTTCAACCTGGGGTGCTTAGCGACCAACTGACCTCCCTCTACAAGAAAAGTATATGAGGTATTCAGTTCTTCACTGAAAAACCTTCCTGTGAATTCAGCGTAGTCTTCCTTTTTATCAATTAACGGTTCAAATTCCCTCATTTCTTGCGGGATGCTGTTCTCGATGGTCATCCACAAAACCTTGGCATCACCTTCAATATCAAACCTAACTTTAATGTCTATGCCACTGTTCAACCTTTTGAAATAATTGGAACCTATTGGGACCAATGGTCTTCCAATACCTCCATTCACCGACCACATCAACGTATCATTTTTAACATATACTTGACTCGTATGGAATCTTTCATCATCCCAATAATATCCTTCAAAGTCCCTAAGGTTCTTTATTCTGATTTTTGGAGAGGGAACTTCCTTATCTTTTGGGGTTGGTGCCTTTGAGGTCATACTTTGCTTTAAAAACAATTCCGCTACCTGCATGGACAACCCATTTGCATCGGCCCCCTCAGAGTTACTAAAAACAATCACTGAAAATCCTTGGTCCGGAAAGCGTCCTAAATAGGTTCGGAACCCGGCTATAGAGCCTCCGTGATAAATTTGTTGTAACCCTTTATACTCATTTATATATTGGCCATAAGCCCCACCAAATGTTCTACCATTCCTAAGCGTGGCCAAGGTGTTCATTTGTGAGATAATGTCGGTATTGCCCACCTTTGGGTCCGAAAAGTTCAATGCCCAGATGCTCAGGTCTTCAATAGTTGTAAAAAGACCGGTGGGCCCAACATTGCCCTCATTTAAGCCGTATTTATAGAATACTTTACCTTCCGAATCGGACCAGTAGGAATAGGCTCTGTTCTTTATCAATCTTTCATGATTGTCATAAAATAGGGAGTTGGTCATCTTTAGTGGATCAAAAATGTTTGATTTTGTAAACTCAGCAAACGATTGCCCTGAAACTCTTTCCACGACCTCGGCCAATAAGGTAAATCCCGTATTACAATAAACATGATGTTCTCCCGGTCTAAAATTCAATTTTTTTTGATTTCGTATCAAAGTAAGTATCTGTCCCCGAATAACCACATCATCATACCGCCATCCAGAGATATACCTTAAATCATGTTCCTCTCTTAAACCACTGGTGTGCGCGGCAAGATGTCTTAGCGTGATGGTCTCCCCGAAATCATTGAGCTCAGGAATAAATTTTCGTACATCATCATCAAAGGAGAGTTTTCCCTGGTCAGCCAGAAGTAAAATGGAAAAAACGGTAAACTGTTTAGACAAGGACGCTACGGGGAAAACAGTTGAGGTCGTAATAGGAATGCCATATTCAAGATTGGCGCTGCCATAACCCTTCTGAAAAACAACTTTTCCTTTTTTTATCACACTGATCGCTGCACCAGGTCTATTAGGACTGCTATAATCAGAGAACAGACTATCCAATTGAAATTCTAAATTACCTATTCCTAGCGAAGTTTTTTGACCTATAGCTTCTTGGCAAACTCCATTTAATAACAAGAATAGAACACAAAATTGCGCTGTCTTTATCATTTTCATTTTATAGAGGATTATATCAATTACCCAATTCCTTTGGGTAATCGATTTTCAGCGAAGCTATCGCGACACGCGAATCAAAAATTGTAAAAAACAATCAATTTAATAGGTCACCACCAAATTGTTTTCTTCTTTCTTTATGCTGGAAGCAAATTTTCTTGGAGAAAGCCCAGTAAACTTGTTTACCTCCTTTATTAGGTGGGACTGGTCAGAGTAGTTTAGCAAATACGCTATATCGGTCAGCTTACTGTTGGTATTTAGATGGTTCAGAAACATTCTAAATCGATATTTTGTCATAATATCCTTGGGTGATTCGCCAATCATTTCAAGACTCGCCCTAAAAAGTGTGGATTCACTTATGTTGTTTTCTTTACAAAAGTTCTTGCTTTTATGGCCATTGTTCATAATAGAGCCCCCCACATGATCAATGTAAGATTGCATTAGCGCGATGGGACGAGGCTTAATTTGCTGAACTAGGAAATCTTGAAGCAATTCCGTTCGCTTTTGTATACAATCGGTTGCAAACAATTGTTTTTTGAAGTAGTTTTTGTCAAAACCAAAAATTTCCGAAAATGGGTCATCTTCCAAAGAAATTTGATGTAGTGCCTTCGGCGTAAATTGAGATAGACCCGTTATATTAAAAAGAATACAAACTTGGTCCAAACTCCCCGTGATAGATACCTTGAAGGGTTTGTTGTGCCAACCATATAGTTTCGAACTTATCATGCCAGAGGGATCATTGGAAATGGCACAACTATTCGCTGCTTTGTTCCAAATTATTCGATTGCTCTTGTAAAGTGCTAAGCAACAGTTGTTGTTGGGATAGGTGGTATAGTTATGAATTAAACCTTCGTTTGTAGTCTGGATAAACAAAAAGTACTCAATTACCTTTTTAAGTTCTCTATTCTTGGGCTGGGTGATTTTAAAGTTCATAGCTTCCACGAAGATACCTTACTTTGATATTTACTACAACGACTATTTCTAAAGAGTTCTGGACTACTCAAGAAAAGGCTATGATTTTTTGCCCATACCTTTAAAAAGCGATAGGCAATTTTAAGCAGAAACTATCGGCACTATCTTCTTAAACGTGGAGCTGTATTTAACAATGATATTCTGAGCTCAGGAACTGTTCTTTTTTAAACTGAATTTAGCCTTCTCTCTCAGAATCGACCGTGATTCTAAGAAAAAGACGGGACATTCCGTGCTTTTCAGAATCACTGGTTTTGGGTAAAAAAGGATAGAAAATGTGTTTTTCGCCTCCATAACTGTGCTTTTTGGATTATTAATATCACTTCCAAATCCGAACAAAGAATTGACTATCAATTCTTTAACATAGTTTGGGTGTCATTTTTGCGAATAAAAAAGTACTCACCGAACCGCTCACCAGAACGGTTGATTTCATATAAAATCATATAAAATCAATAAAAATGAAAAAGCCTGAAAACATTTCATTTTCAGGCTTTTAGGGAATTTTTAAAATTTCGTAGTGGTCCCACCTGAGCTTTGGTTCCGGTTTCTCAGGCATTGATGTAGTTTAACCCGCTTTATCAACAATAATGCGGCCTTAGTACCGAAAAAATCTTAGATTTAAACTTTGGAATCAAAATTTATCAAGGTTTTTGACCCCGATTTTGACCCCGATTTAATAGTCTTTCAACCTCTTTAACAACGATTGAATTAAATCAGTTTAAAAGAAGGTTTGAATGATTCAAGTATCCTTTAATCTCAGGCATGAGAACAAGAACAAGGACGGTTTAGTCCCGGTTCGTATTATCATAACCCATTATTCCAATCGAATCCGAAAAACCGTTCCATCGGTCAAAGTACTTCCCAAAGATTGGAAAAACCAAAGAATTCGACCCAACCTTGTACAAGAACCCTATAATTATCATGTGGAATTCAATCTTATTCTGGATGAGATGGATTCCAAGGTAAAACAACTTTATCGGACTTCATTGATAAAGGGGATACCCCTAAGAGAAGATGAAATCATTGGTTGTATTGAAAACAGGACTTTGCCAGTAGTGGAAAAGCACTTTTTTGGTGCATTGGACGAATTCGTTTCTACCCATAAGACCATAAGGGCGAAATCCACTATAACAAAGTATAAATCATGTATTCAGTTTATCAAGGAGTTTGAAAAAACAACGGGTTACGGGCTTGGTTTTGAATCCATAGACCAAAGTTTCATAGAGGCATTTCGGGAATACGCTTACACGGAGCGTAACACGATGAACAATTATTATAGCAAGCTAATTGCCTTTTTAAAAACCTTTATGAATTGGGCTTCCAAAAGAGGGTATCACGATAATTCGGCGTATCAAAAATTCAAAAGACAGGAAGATGATATTGAGGTCATTTATTTGACAATGGATGAATTGATGCGCCTGTTCCACCATGATTTTGAATCTAAAAGGCTTGGTTGTGTCAGGGATGCCTACTGTTTTGCCTGTTTTACCGGGCTTCGTTACTCAGACCTTAGGAAGCTGCGCCCGTCAAATGTATTTGGTGACCATTTGAGGTTGACCATTCAAAAAACTAAAAGGACAGACCATATCATTCCGTTGAACAAAATGGCGAAGGAGATATTAACCAAGTACCAAGGAACCATCTATGAGCCTATCCCCAAAATTTCAGGTCAAAAGTTCAATGAATATATCAAGGAATGCTGCGAGAAAGTAGGTATTGACCAGCAAATGACCATAACCAGGTATATAGGTAGACGTAGGATAGACAAAACAGCCCCGAAATACGACCTTATTACAAGTCATACAGCCAGGAAAACCTTTGTAACAAATAGCCTTGTCCTGGGAATGAACGAAAAAGTAGTGAAGAACATCACAGGTCATAAGGACGATGTTTCCTTCATGAAATACCTCAAAATCGCCGAGGATTTCAAAATGAATGAAATGTCAAAAACTTGGGATACCATCAATGTAAAAACCAACAATGGATTCGAGAGAAAAAGCAATTGAATTATTTGAATCATTTCTAAAACTATTTCCCGATGGTCCCATCAGGTCAAATAGCGAGATTGGTTACAAGTGTGCTCTACTTCATATCGAAGGAATACTGGTTTCTCTTAAGGAACAGATTATAGCAGTAGACACTTTGGATATTTTGTATTGGTACCGGGTGCGCAAAAAATTAGAACAAATCAAGCCCCTATAGTGATAGGGCAAAAATCAAATAATCATTAATAACTCGTCAAATTAAAACGTATGAACAATTCAAAAGCAATGTTGTATGCATTTTCCGAGGAAGACTTGGAAAGAATAGTGGAGACCGTGATTTCCAGGGTCAGAAAAACGGAATTGATACAAGAATCCAATCCCTCAATTGAAGAGGATAGATTGAGTCAAAAAGAAGCTTGTGCGCTCTTGAACATATCCGTACAGAGCATCATTCAATGGAAGAAAAAGGGATTGATTCCTTACTATCAAATCGGAAAGTCCATTTTCTATTCCAAAACCGAACTATTGAATGTTGCAAGAAACCGACCAGAGATTGTAAAACTTCCAAACGATTAACATTACTGAAGCATGAAAACAAGTAAAAATGTTATACAGCCCATGCGATTTGTGGATGCTTATTGTGATTTCACACCCATACAAAAAGACTTCGTAATGTTGGTCCAATATATGACCACTAAACAAAAAGACATCAGGAGCGATTTTATCATAGACTTAAAACCATATTTCATTTACAAGGGTCTAAATCTTAGTGCCATTCGACCCCACCATTATAAAGAGGTAACAGACGACTTGATGAAGTCAAAGGTGACTTTCAAATACTTGAAAGGGGATAGATTGTATTCAATGCATAATTTATTTAGCCGTTGCGTGGTAAATTCAGGGTTGGAGTTGAAGATTTCGATTATTGATGATGTTCTTCCCCTGTTTTATGTAAATAAACTCGAACAAGGACATTTTCAAGACAATCGATTGGTCAAGGAACTTTTCCAACAGAGCTATCCGGATTATGACAGGTATATTTCATATCATCCAAAGACATATGTTGACTTCAGGGAAAGCCAAACCAAAAAGCTTTTTGAAAAACTACTCCAATATCGAAGATTAAAGAAATACACTTATGAACTTGCGAAGGACGAAGTATATCTATTATTGGGTTATGGGCATTTGCAAGATAGAAAGGATGATTCAATAGAAAGACAACTGTTTAAAATTGTAGGTCAAGAATTTATCCAGACTTCTTACAAAGGCGTAGAAGGTTGGAAAAACCTAAGGTCCAAGCTGAACAAATGGTTAAAGGAAATATCGGACAACAAGGAAACTGGGATAAAAGTAATTAAAAAGGGTAATAATTTTTTCACAACCCGAGGCAGGCCTATTCGAAGTATATTCATCCAAGTGGAGTTCGACCACCAGCTTATGGAACTCAACGAGCAACAACAAAAATCGTATCAGTTTTTGGAACGATATGGGCTTTCTCAAAAGCAAAAAATACGAATAGTCAATGATTTTACCTACGACCAAATATCGAAAAGGGTCTTGGCAATGGTTTCGTCGATTAACGATAATGGGATTCAATATTATTCAGATAATCGTGCGCCAGGAATAAAAAAAATAGAAAATATCCCTGGGTTCGTTTATGGTTTGGTCTTTGGTTATGGAAAGAGGACATAAATGGGTTTTGAGCATAGATTAGGGGATGTATCGGTTAGGTACATCCCTTCCATAGACCGATTTCTGGTGAAAGTCAAGAACGGAACCCCTTTTTACACGAATGATTTTGGAGTAATAAGGGAATATGTTTTAAAGAATAGCATCAAAAAATAGTTGACATTGGATTTAGGTTACCAAAACTCCGTAGGGTTTGGTAGAAAATGGACAATGACTTTTAAAGCAGGAAAATCCGATAATTTAACAAAAGTGTCTTTATCCGCCATTTTGGTGGTTATGTTAAAATTTTAACATACTTAACCATAACCAACCCATTTTAGGAGTTATTAGTTTATAAAAACGTGTTTTGGTTTCATTTATCTTTATACAAACGTTAGCTACAACCTTAAACCAATAATGCCTGAAAAACAAAAAATAGTAGTAAGCTCTACACATTTAGATTCGCAAGGATTTGTAGTTACCAAAGAGGCATTGGAAAGTATGCTTCCAAATCTAAATGGAGAAAGAAGAGTAAAATTGGGTGTGGAGCATGTTCGAGCCTTTCCACCATTCGGTATAATAACAAATGGAGAAATAGTAAAAGGAGAAGATGGACATTTCTATTTGACTGCTGAAAGCATTTATTTCGATAATCATGAAAAAATTGAATTAGAAGATGGAACTACCCTATTCAAAGAAAGTTTCCATGAGAAAGAATTAAATAAGCCATTCCTTGAGAGTGAGATTGAGGAAATTCAAAAAATCAGTATTTCCACTGACCCGGCGAACTTTGACAATCCTCACGGATTTGATAAATTAATGGACTTTATTGGAAAAGAATCGGAATTGGAATTTGAGAAATCTATGATTGCTCGAAAATCTGAAATTCCTGACCCTGAATTAATTGTCCGAATAACTGACATTATTGTTATAGCACTTGGTATTGGAGCTTCCAAAATACCTGAAAAAATTGGAGAAGCTATTGGAGAGGATTTAGCAAAGTTCTATAAACTTATAAAAACTACTTCTACAGAACTGATTAAACGGACAATTCCTGCTAATCGACCCAAAAACTTTATAATTGAATTTAACTACAAAAAGGCGGTTATTGAATTGATCATTTCTACTAATAATGCTGATGATGTTTTAAATGCTGTTGCGCAAGAAAAGATTTTTAGTTTGAATGAAAAATTGGAAAAACTGAAAAGATTTAAACCCGAAAAAGTTCAGTTTTTGTTTAATGATGAAAAGGAATGGGAGTTCAATTATCTGCTAACAAATAAGGGCGAAGCTATCGGAAAGGAAAAATCATTCAGAAAAAGAAATGAAACCTTTAAAAGAATAATCGACAAACAGAACTTAAAAAAATAAAAAGGAAGTAGCTAACATTGGCTATAATTCAGCTTTGCCCTTGAACCTAAAACAAAATCCCTAATTTTAAAGAAACGCTCGATTTCTCACTTGAAAAATCCTCTCGGATTTCCCAAGCCGAAATCATCGCCGGACCGTTAGGCACAATATTCACAAACCAAAAACAATGACAAATCTCTTACCTTTTATTGTTTCTTTCTTTTTACCAGGAACTGGTCAATTTATACTTAAGGACTTTTTAAAAGGTAGTATCATCTTAGTTTCTAATATCTTATTAATTTACCTAGTTCTAAATATTGACTTTTTAAGTTTTATACCTTTTTGGATTCCACACATTGTTTTAATGATTTGGGCAATTTTCGATGTATACGATAAAATTGAAGAACGTGACGGGAAAAAATCTGCGACAAGATACCTAGCTTTCAGCTTACTAATTGTTGCTGTTCTATTTCCTTTGACCCTGACTCTTTTCGCAACTGGACTTTTTAAAGGAGCAAAGTTCTTTACAAACGAATTTCTTAATGAGGACAGGACAAAAACCGAAATGAATGAAATTTCTAAAGAACTTGAAATTCATAAAAATCATTACGGAGCTTATCCCAAAAACTACGACGCTTTTATAGGGCAAAAGCCTATTTGGGATGGTTGGAAATCAGATAGTTGGAAAAATCCCTATAAATACGAACTTCTGGACTCTATAAATTATCGGCTTATTTCAGCAGGAAAGGACGGTGCCTATTTTAGTGAGGACGACATAATTCGTGAAAACTAAAAAATACAGTGCCTAACAATGGCTATAGCCCATGGCTAACGCTTGTCCATTTTTTCCTAACTTCAATCTATTAAAAACTGTCCGGCGCTGGCCACAGGGCCATAGCCGAGACCGTTGCCAGTAATTTGAAAAAGCTAATGCCCCTAAGGACAATGCAGGAAAAATAAAGGTATGCCAGACCGTGCAAGTGTCATTACGTGATTTTCCCGAACAAGAATTTGGAACCTTGAAAGGAAAAGTTGAAAAAATCGCGCAGACCTCTAATGCAGAAGGGGAATACATGATTGATATCTCTCTGACCAATTCACTAATGACGACATACAACAAAGAAGTCACATTCAAACAAGAAATGCAGGGCAATGCTCAAATTATTACCGAAGATTTGCGATTGCTCGAACGTTTTTTCTATAAGTTCAAAACACTTTTAAAAAAGTAACCTGAAATCTCTCTACAAAAAAGAAAGAAAAAAACAATTATTTATCTGACTTATTTCCTACAATTATCCTTATATTTACTTCTATAGTCTTATAGCGAATTCCTTAATACAAGCAACCAATTTTGAGAAATAACTTACTCCTCGTTTCCAAAAGGATGTTAGGTGCTTTAGGTGTCAAACACACTAAAAAATTCGTCCACGATAGTTTGCTGTCACATCCAGACTACCCCAGTTTGTTGAGTATTTCTGATACCTTTAAAAAGTATCAAATCGATAATGCTGCAGTTAGAGTAGAGAAAGACAAGCTCTCTGAACTTCCAATACCTTTTATGGCCCAGGTTGAAGTAGATAACGCCCCTCAATTTTATGCGATAACCAAACTCAATAAAAATGCCGTGGGATATTTTGACGAAGAAGACAAATTTACCACGATAAAAAAGGACAAGTTTCTAGAAATCTGGACCGGAGTATGCTTTGTAGCAGAAAAGAATGAAAACTCAAAAGAGCCAAACATAGCAAAAAAGGTTGCCGAAAAGCGATTCAATATTACCCTGATTGTGGCAATCACTCTGTTGACTTTGTTCTGGATTTCAACCACTTTCTTATTTGCTACTGGGCAAAAGAATTTTGGTGTTGTACCCTATCTGTTAATAAAATTTGCTGGAATCATTATCTCAACGATGTTGTTGTGGTTTGAGGTAGATGAGTTTAACCCCACCTTACAGAGCTTCTGTTCTGGGGGCCGAAGAACCAATTGCGGTGCGGTCTTGAACTCTAGCTATGCAAAGCTGCTAAATGGTAAAGTCTCCTTAAGCCTGATAGGCTTTTCGTATTTCTTTGCCTCCTTCTTTTATTTGCTGATTACTTCCTTTTCAGCGGCATCGCTGTCGTTATTGGCCTATCTCAGTTTTTTGACGGCCCCCGTCATAGCGATTTCTGTATATTCTCAAGCTGCCATCATCAAACAATGGTGTAAATTCTGTATCGGCATTCAGTTGGTACTGGTGGGCGAGATTGTAGTAGCTTATGCCTTTAAGCTGTATGGCTCGCCACCCCCATTGGTAACGGTACCCCTATTGTTGACCTTGGCGCTGCTGCCCATTTTGATATGGTCATATCTAAAGCCTTTGATACAAAAAGACAAACAGCTAAGTTTGTACCGAAGGACACTCGGTAAAATAAAGAACGAAACCCAAGTTTTTAAGGGGCTGCTCTCGAAATCACGAAAGATAACGACCAGTACTGAAGGTCTGGGCATTTCATTGACCAACAAAGATGCCCAATACCAGGTCATCAAGGTCTGCAACCCTTACTGTGGACCTTGTGCCCGAGCACACCCGGTATTGGAAAAACTCTTTGAAACGGGCAAGATAAACCTGCAAATTCTCTTTAGCACTGATGAGGAAAGCCATCCCCATAGCCTGCCCGTACAACATTTTCTGGCCTTGGACGACAAATACCCTGAACAACAACAGCTGCAAAGGGCGCTTGACGATTGGTATTTGGCCGATACAAAAGATTATGCTGTTTTTGAACAAAAGCATCCCCTTAATGGGGAGCTAAAAAAGCAACGGCACAAATTAAAGGCCATGGCAGCATGGTGCAAGGCGGAGAAAATCGCCTTTACCCCCACTATTTTTATAAATGGCCACGAACTGCCCAAAGAGTATCGGATTAATGACTTAATAAATATACTATAAAATAGGCCCAGATAATGATGATACCTGGGCCCTGAACAATATTCTCTTGTGAAGAATGGACACAAACCTTGGGTGTCCTTAATTGTCCGAGGTAAAGTTAATTTTAAATTTTTGTCTAATGAAAAGATTACCTTTTTTAGATGGCGTGGCCATTTTAGACCGTGACCAGCAAAAACATATTTTTGGTGGAAATGGAGGGGATGACCTTACCCATGCACCTATAGATGATAGCGGCGGCGGACCAAAAAAAGGATATTGTGATCCTTGTAGTGGACATTCTCAGTGCGGATCGCAGCTCTGTGGTATCAGCGAGGTGCACTGCGGAGACAGGATCAGAAGGTGCCTTTGAGTCACTTTAACTGTTAAGCCAAACCTTTATGAGGTTTGGCTTAACCTAAAAGCAAAAAATTGAACAAGTATTTTCTATTATCAATTCTTGGTATCATTCTTTTTCATTCGTGTAAAAAAGAATCAAAGGGATTTATACTATCCGGTAAAATTAGTGGCTATACCAACGACTACTTGTACCTAGACCTAGGTAAAGGCCAAATAGATAGCTGTTTTGTAGCAAATGGTGTCTTTACCTTTCAGGGAAAATTACAACAACCTGTTTCTACCATATTTTTCACATCAGCACCAACTAGCGCTGACAATCGAAATTTATATTTGGAAAATTCTAAAATAGCCGTTAAACTTTCTATGGAAAAAAGAATTTTAGGAAATGGAACTTCCATCGATTGGATAAGCATTGAAGAGGTAACAGGTTCTAAGTCAGATTCACTTTACATGGTGCACCAAACCCTAAAAGAACGTAGAATCGATAATAAGGAAGCGCTTCTCTTAGATAATTTATATTCTGTATTATCAAACTACCCCAATAGCGTTCTTAGTTCCGCATTGTTATTTGATGCCTCTTTAAATACTAAGTTCAAGAAAAATGAACTCAAGAAATTGTATGATTTAATTGAATGGGATAGCCAAGATACAGTTCTCAATAAGAGAATAAGACTGAATATTTTCGAACAAGAAAAGATTGAAATTGGCAATAAAATCATCGACTTTGAACTATTCAACGAGCACAACATGGCGGTATCAAGTAATAGTTTTAGAGGTAAGTATTTTTTACTGGATTTCTGGGCATCTTGGTGCAAACCTTGCAGGGAAGAATTTCCACAGCTAAAAAAAACCTATCAACAATACAAAAGTGAGCGATTTGAAATTATCGGAATTTCCATCGATGACTCCAAGGAAAAATGGATACAGGCTTTAGAAAAAGATAGTCTTCCATGGATCAATCTCATTGCCAAAAATGGGCATGAAAGTAAGGTCGCTTGGGATTACAATGTTCTTGCAATTCCAAAAAATTATTTAATTGATGCCAAGGGGACTATCATTGCCGAAAATCTAAGCCCAGAACAGTTATCTGATTGGTTGGAAAAAAATTGCGCTGTAGAATAAATGGATTCAAAGCATTCATTCAACTATTAGAAAAGAGATTTAAGTTGAAGTAACCGCATATCTATTTTCTATCAAATCCAAAACAAAAGCAGGTTTTCGGTGGTGTCGATGAATGGGATGCCCCTGAAACATCAGGTACCGATGGCGGTGGCGGTGGCAACAATCAATGCTCCAACACCGGTTGTGAAGGAAAAAGCTCTGGAGCCGACTGTATCATAAATGGTGAATCTGGTCATTGCAGCCCAGGATGGTACGCGGGAACACAGCAATTGCTTTGTTTTGCTCCTTTATAAGTGATTTCGAGTAGGGTATTCTTACTCTACTCTACTTTGAAAAGCGAACTTTACGAAAAATAGAAACGTGTTTAGAATAAAAAACGTTGTACAACAAAGTATAACCTATATTACGGCGGATTCGATTACCTTTCGACATAGCCTGTATCAAGCTTGTCGAGATACTCAGGGCAGGCTCAAGCGAATCCACTCTGCCCATACCGAACGGCACGTTCGGGCGCGGTCGGAATTGCTAAAGCCTTTGCTAAACCGAAAAGTAAAACATATAAACCCGTAACTGACGGTTATACGAGACCGTTGTACCACATTTGAAAAAAACATTTTACATACCGATAATTATTAGTTTGATTCTAATTTCTTGCGCTACGAATAGAGAAATATTCCAAGCAGAAAGATTTGCGGATTTTAACAAATTGACTGTTCCTAAGGCTGATAAAATTGAAATTGAACTCGGTTCGATTGACAAAACCCCAAAACATAAAATAAGCATTGGAGAAAGTATTTATCCAAACGAAAAAAAATATAAACTTGAAACGCCAAAAACATACAACAGAATAGAAAACGGAAAATTTGAATTGGAAACAGAATATTTTTATACTGCTTCGGATAGTATTGTTAGAGTTGTTATGTACGAGTGGACTGAATTGAGAAAAACAAATAAATCTGACACTAAGAAGTTCAGTAAAAAATACGATGGGCTAAGAAAACAACTGACTTCCAAGCTTGGAAAACCAAGTTTTGTAGAAATTGCTTCAGATACTGCGAAATCAAATTTTAGAGACGGAACTAAATGGCTAAATAAAAAAGGGAATAAAGCATATCTATTTATGTTAGGCAGTAATTCGAGTGATTACAGGAAAATAAGATTAGCTATTTATAATGAATAAAAAACGTGGTACAACAATGTATGACCGCAATTACGGCGGATTCGACTACGTCCGAATCCACTCGGAATTGCTAAGGCTTGTGCAAAACCGAAAACTAACGCATATAAACCCGTAACTGACGGTTATACGAGACCGTTAGCAATAATTATGAGCAAAAAGGCAATATTCTTCATTTCCTCTGTTTGCATTCTTATAATTACAATAAGCAGTTGTAAAGAAAAAGGTTCAAGTTTTGCAATCATCGGAAAAGTAAACAATCAAAACGGAAACCTAATTTACCTGCAATATGAGGGCAAAATTGATAGCTCAAGAATATCAAACAATTCTTTCAAGTTTAAAGGAAGCGTAGGTGTTCCTACCGAGGCATTAATTAAGATTAATAAAAGTAGTAACACGCCATGGATTGTAGGCAGCGTGTTTATGTTAGAAAACAGTGAAATTGTTCTAGAATTAAATTACACTAAAACTTCCAAGAAAGGTCAAATACGTGAAGATTTAAGAGTTGAGCACATAATAGGTTCAAATACACAAAAGCGTCTTGACAGATATCGTGGTGACTTGGACACAAATTTCTTTCAAGAAAAAAACGATTCGTTGAAAGGAGAGGCTCTTTATGATATTTTAGAAAATTTCCTCATGGAAAACCCAAAACTTGAAATATCTGGTAAACAGTTAAGTTTCTTCGCTGGAAAATACAAGCACTTTTTAGATAGAGAAAAGACCGAATTTCTAATATCCATACTTGATACATTATATCAGAAGAAAGAAGTTATGGACAACCTTAACCTCCTATTAAAACAAAGAAAATATCTAGACATTGGCAATAAGGCACCTTCATTCAAACTTAAAAATATCGATGGAGAAATATTCGATATAGACCAAAATCTTTCAGATTTTACCTTGATAGATTTTTGGGCATCATGGTGTATGCCTTGTAGAAGTCAAAATCCTGAGTTTGTTAAGCTTTACAAACGGTATAAAAGCAAGGGGGTAGAGATAATAAGTATTTCAATAGATGAAGATTTGAAAGCCTGGAAAAAAGCAGTTGAAAAAGATAGTATGACCTGGGTTAATTTGAGCGACTCAAATAAAATGGTGGCAGATAAATACTATATGTATCAGATACCTTTGACCATCTTGACAGACAACAATGGAAAAATAATAGGGAAAGATTTAGATGTTTTTGCATATGATAATAAACGCTCCTTCGACACCATACTTGATTCACTTGTTGTTAAATAACTATTGTTAACATTAGCTATAATTCATTGCTAAGGGATTACAACAAGGAAATTTTCTAACCTTCAATAAAACATAAAACCAAACCTGAATGATTCCACTTACTTCTTGGCTCGCTTGAAAATCGCACCGGCCAACGCCGTCGCTCACCAAGCCGCCAGACCGCAACGAAATCATAGCTGGGGCCGTTGTAGCACATTTAAAAAAATTGGAATTTAAAACTGCATATAAGTTTCAAGATGACAAAGAGGCTATTCAAAAACTTCAAAAGGTCTCTTCGGATTCTAAATCGGACAATGGATATAAAACCGAAAATGGACTTCTAATCGGAACAAAGGAATGGTTTAAAGCTATTGAGGACGGACTTATTAAAAAAGAAACCGTAGCAGGACGAATCTCAAAAGTTTATATGTCTGGACACAATGACTGGCCTGAGTTTGAAATAGAATCTGATGGAGAAAAATCCAGCTGGACTAGAGAGGGAATTGATACTCTTTACGAGGTCGGAAAAAAGGTGGAGTTATCATACGTTCTTCAAAAGTACAAGCGACCGTGGGACCTGACTGGACCAACGGCCAAGCAAGTCATGGAAATAAAGATTGAAAAGTAAAACGTGCTACAACACGGGCTATAATTCATTGCGGCTTTCTTGCTAACTTTAAACCTATAAACCTTTAACACGGCTGGATTTCATACGGACAATTTCCTTCGGAAATGTCCGCAACGAAATCATAGCCGAGACCGTTGGCAACAATTAGATTGAAACAGTTAACCTACATAATCGCATTTGTTTTTTCCATATCAGTTAATGGACAGGAGTTTTCAAAATCCGACTTTGTAAAAACAGATTGGTTTGTAGATAATAAAAATGATGCTTTTGTAAGAAGTGACACTTTGAAATTCATTAAATACTCGAACAAAGCGCTAGAGGAAAAATACATAAAATACAAAGAGTATGAATTAAAGTATTTTGGACACGGATACTTTGTGGAATTGGACTTTAAACGTGGACGCAGAATGAATTACCGTTTTAGAGTAAACAATTCTGCTACTGGATTTGATTTCAAAAAATACAGATGGGAATTTGATAAAAAAACATCAATTATTTCAATCTATAAAAATGGTGGACTGATGATGAAGATAAAACCGATTAAACGGAAAAAAATAAAAATTGAGTCTAGATTAGCAAAAGACTACGAATTATTGGAAACAACAGAAATAACTTTTATCCGAATAAAATAACTGTTGCCAACAATGGCTATAATTCATTGTGGTTTTGTGCCTCACCAAAATAAAAGTATAAATCAACGGCTGATTTCTAAGCGGAATAATCCTGGGGATGATTCCACAACGAAATCATAGCCGAGACCGTTAATTTGAAAAAAGTAATCTACATATCGATTTTGACCATTCTTATTTCTTGCAAAAACGAGAAAAAAGAAACGAATCCGTTGGTTATTGAATACCAAGAAAAGGGAATTGAATTTCAAATGCAGAATAAAACGGACAGCGCAATTTTTTACTTTAAGAAAGCTCTTGAAATTGACCCAACTGATATTCCGACTTATGAAAGTCTGGTAAAAACATATTGGTGGAATCAACAGCCTGAATTGGCTTTAGGAATTTTAGAATCTGTACCAACAGAAATCCAAAAAACTAACTCTATTTTGACTTTGAAAGGAATGACGCTGGAAAAAATGGACAAACTAAATCAGGCAATGGACTTATATAAAACAGCATTTGAGCAAAGTCCAAAAATCCGATATGAAAACGAAGAAAATTTAATGGAATATATTGGTTATTTGACTTTGCAAACTGTTATTGGAGAAAAACAAAAAGCAATAGCGGAATTGGACAGACTTAAATCAAAAAAATTGACCGAATCCGAAAAACAATACGTGAATTCGATTGAGCCTTACATTCGGAATTATAAAGGTGGTGGATACAACTCAATATTCGGAAATGAAAATTAAAAAACTAATGCCAACAATGTATAACCGCAATTACGGCGGATTCGACTATGCTTCGACTGCGCTCAGCACAGGCTAGAATCCACTCGGAATTGCTAACGTCTGTGCTTAACCGAAAATTAACGCATAT